>ERZ1292625.11-Hain-H41-01um-R1-11-length-355402-cov-32_pt1 | contig 355402 bp, 342 predicted proteins | sample MGYA00564400_ERZ1292625 | MGnify/ENA primary metagenome ERZ1292625 (study PRJEB36523, sample SAMEA6512639) | groundwater metagenome | collected 2019-01-08 | study: AquaDiva: Metagenomics assemblies of 32 groundwater samples | reverse complement strand
ATATCACATAATCGCACTTTTATCACTTAATAGCAACACTTGTTTGGGCGCGTCCGGGATGCACCGGCAGGGGTTTTGGTATACTATCTCTTAAGTAGCCCGGCCAGCCCGTGGCTCGGGGAACCGGGGAACGTGTGAAATGAACAGGCGTGCATTTTTCATAGCGGCGGCGGGCGGCGTGATCTCTGCCGCGGCGATGGTGCGGGGAGGGGAACGCGTGGCAAACAGGCCTGCGGACAAGCGGGCGACCGGGACAGCGAAGGTCGCTCTCGTGAGAACTGCCGACCGGGCGGTCGGCATCAGGCGGTCCATCGAACTTCTGGGGATAAATCCTGTGCAGGGCAAGGAGGTTCTGCTCAAGCCGAACTTCAACACCGCGGACCCGTTCCCCGGCTCCACCCATAATGATACCCTGACGCACCTGGTGCTCCAGCTCAGATCCATGGGTGCATCGGGCATCACCATCGGCGAGCGGAGCGGCCCTCCCGACACGGCAGATGTTCTCAAGGACAAAGGGATCGACGAACTCTGCAGGAAGCTCGGCGTGGGGCTCATCGATTTCGAGACGCTCCCTCCCGGGGACTGGGTGCGGATCAAGCCGGAGCAGAGCAACTGGAGGAACGGTTTTGAGGTGGCACGGCCGGTGCTCGAGTCGCCCTGTGTAGTAACCACCTGCTGCCTCAAGACCCACGGCTTCGGCGGCGTCTTCACCATGTCCCTGAAGCTTTCCGTGGGCATTACGGGCAAGCGCAACATGACGGAGCTGCATGCATCGTTCCTGAGCATGCGCAAGATGATCGCCGAGATCAACCAGGCCTATACACCGTCGCTGATCCTGCTGGACGGGATCGAGGCCTTCGTGGACAAGGGGCCCGGCAAAGGAACAAGGAAAAAGGCCGACATCATCCTTGCCGGCACGGACCGTATCGCCATCGACGCCGTCGGGGTAGCCATCCTGAAGGAGCTGGGCAGCAACGCGGCCATCATGGAGAAAAAGATCTTCGACCAGGAACAGATAGCCAGGGCCGTGGAGCTGGGCCTGGGCGTGTCCCGGCCGCAGGACATCGAGATCGCGGCCGATGACGGGGACGGCAGGCAGTATGTGGAGCGGTTGCGGTCCATCCTGGACCAAGGGTGACCATAATCTATCGCAGGACAAGGAGGGGACCATGAACTATCTGGTAGTGCTGGGAAGGGTGCTGTACGCGCTGATCTTCGTGATGGCGGGGCCGGGGCATTTCACGGCGAACACCATCGCCTACGCGGCGGGCAAAGGGGTGCCGCTGGCGTCCATCGCCGTGCCGCTGTCGGGCATCATTGCACTCGCCGGGGGCCTCAGCATCGCGCTGGGTTACCGGGCGAGGTGGGGTGGCTGGCTGATCGTGCTCTTTCTTGTGCCCGTCACGGTCATGATGCACAACTTCTGGGCCATGACCGATCCCAACATGGCGCAGATGCAGCAGATCATGTTCATGAAGAACCTGTCAATGCTCGGCGCGGCGCTGCTCATCGCGCACTTCGGCTCCGGGTCGCTGAGCATTGACGGGCGGAAAGCGTAGGGAGACAGGCGGCAGGCAAAGGCGAGCACAACGGACGGGTAGTATGGCGATCAAAGGCGGAGGTTTTCACAGACCCCCGCCTTGTTCAATGAAAGGTCAGGCGACCAGAGTTGAAGCATGCGGATCCGTCAAGTACTGGCGCAGTATTTCATGGTCGACGAACTCCGCGAGCGCTGATTCTGCGCCGGAGGCGAACCGCCGGAAGCGGATCCCGTAATGCGTTGTTTCCGATGCTTGATCCGCCTTGCATGCTCTGGCGATGTCTCCGATCGCGCCCACGCGGAAGCCGTCGGGAAGATAGAACGAACACTCTACGCGGTCTCCCGCGGCAAGGTTTTCCCTGGTCCTGATGAGCATTCCGTGGGCGCTGACGTTCTCCGAGGTGCACATGACCGGTCGGCTGTTATGAACGCCTTCCACTGCGATGTTAAGCACGACGCGGTAGGACCGTCGCGGCGGAACATCGAGAAGCTGCTGAACCTTGGAGGAGAAGATCGACGGATCGACCGGCCTGGTCAATACGGCGTTGGCGTTGCACCGTTCCGCCTGTTGTTTATGGGCAGGGTCGTTTTCGCACACGAGGAGGAGGGAGACCTTTTTCATGGTTTCACCGCGCCGGATGATATGGAAGAGGGTCTCGCACGCGAGGCCGGGCAGGGCGGGACTCGCCACAATGAGGTTCGCGCTCTTCTCGATATGGAACTTCAGGAGCTCATCATTGGTTGCCGCCGTGTGGACGGCAATATCCGAACGGTGAAGAAAGTTCATGGCGGTCGCCATCAGGGGTTTCAGGTCTTGTGAGATAAGGAGTGTTTTCATGTGAGCCCTCGCTGGTCCTGGAGATCGGCAGTGCCTTGCCTGCGCATCGATCTGCAATTTATTGACGAATGCCGTTACTGCTCACTATTCAGTATAGCACAGGGAAGGGGGCGTGATGCCGCCGTGAGCGCGGAAAGGTAAACAAGAAGGCCGGCCTATTTCCTCAGGTCTTCGAAGAACTTCCTGAACTCCTCGCGGTCGTCGGTGATGCGGCACTTGGGGATGGACTTGAGGAAGGACCTTCCGTAGTTCTTCGTCATGATGCGCGTATCGAGCACCGCGACCGCGCCCTTGTCCGTTTTCGTCCTGATGAGCCTGCCGAAGCCCTGCCGGAACAATAATGTCGCCTGCGGGACTTGATATTCATAGAACGGGTTCTTCAGCCGCTCCATGCGCGCCTCGATGAGCGGCTCGTCGGGCACGGCGAAGGGGAGCTTGGCGATGACCACGCACTGGAGCGCGTCGCCGGGGATGTCGATGCCCTGCCAGAACGATGCGGTTCCCAGCAGCACGGCATTCGGTATCTCCTTGAACTGCTCGATGAGCCGGTAGGCCGGCATATCGCCCTGGCAGAGGATGCCGAGCTCGGGCATCGCGCTCCGGAGCGTTTCCCGGGTCTTCCTGAGCTGGCCGTAGCTGGTGAACAGGACGAGGGTTCTGCCTTGCGTGATGCCGAGGATCGCCATGAGCTCCTTGTCGAACCGCTCCTGGTAGCCATCCGCCTGCTGGTCGTCGAGCCCCGGCGAGATGTAGAGCATGGCCTGGTTCTCGAAATCGAAGGGAGAGTCGAGCAGCAGGTCCGTGGGAGCGTCCAATCCGACGCGGCCTTTAATATAATTGAAGGACCCCGAGGCCGAGAGCGTGGCGGAGGTAAGGACCGCGGTATCCAGCCTGCCGAAAAGGTGTTCGCGCAGGGTCCCGGCGATGTCGATGGGCGAGGCCACGAGGCGATAGCGCTTGTTCTCCCGCTCGGCCCAATACACGAAGCCCTCCTGCCCCTGATCGAGGTTCTGCCGGATGGCTGCGGCAAGACCTCCCGCCCTTCCGGCGAAGGCCTTCACTTCCTGTTCTTCCTCGAGGGTGTCGACCTTGAGCGTCAGCAGCGTATCCTTGAGCATCGTGAGCGGCCCGCTCAGGATGTCGGGGATGATGCCGGGCTGCCGCACGCGCAGGACCGTTTCCTGCTTCAGCGCGTCGTGGAGGTTCAGGAAGAAGTTCTCGGCCGTGAGCCGCAGGTCGTCCACCAGGTCCCGAGCGGCGTGGGCCTCCCCGCCCTGGACCTTGAGGCGCGTAAGGAGCCCCTTTCGGGTGCGCTGGCTCAGGAGGTTGTCGAGGAGATAGCGGACCGAAAAATTGGACACTTCGATGCCGAGATAATCCGTGGCCACGTCCTCGATCTGGTGCGCTTCGTCGAAGACCACCGCCTTGTGCTGGGGCAGGACGTTGCCGCCGGTTGCCATGTCGGCGAAGAAGAGGTGGTGGTTCGCCACGAGCACCTGGGCCTGCTGCTCCAGCAGTTTCCCCTTCTGGTAGAAGCAGTCCTTGTAATGGGCGCATTCCCTGCCGAAGCAGAGGTCCGCCTCGCGGCAGGCCTTCCCCCAGAGCCCCCAGGGCGGCTCGAAGGCGAGCTCGCTCCGGAGCCCGGTGCGTGTGTGCGTGGACCATTCGAAGAGGCGGTTCAGCGGCTCCACTTCGGCCTGCTCGTAGAGGTCGCCCATGCGGAGCTGGTCGAAGCGCCGCAGGCAGAGATAGTTCTCGCCGCCCACGCACAGGGCAACGCGAAAGTCGCCCAGGACGGTCTTCAGGAACGGGATGTCCTTTTTGATGATCTGCTGCTGGAGGGCCTTGGTGTAGGTGGCCACGACGACGCGGCAGTTCTCGTCGCGCGCCCAGAGGATGAGCGGGACGAGGTAGGCCAGGCTCTTGCCGACGCCGGTGCCCGCTTCGACGACCAGGTGGGTCTTGCTCCGGAGCGCCTTCCGGACGGCCTCGGCCATCTCCATCTGCTGGGGGCGGAACTCGTAGGCCTGCCCCATGGCGTCGGCGACGAGCCCTGACCTTCCGAGGATGTCCGCGATCTTCATGGGGAGGTACAGTACCACGGGGGAGGGGAGAAGGCAAACGGTTTCATTGCTTCTCTATCTGTCTGCGCGAAGAGGATCGTCCCACCGCGCTTTTTGGTTTCCTTTTTGGGGTTGACAGTCCGGGCATCTTACGGTACGATTGTGACTGCTGATCTGACGTTCAAGGACCGCGCACGGTTTCCCGGGCGCACCCTTCATAATGATGACAGATCTTTCGAGCGACCATTTCAGGAGGCAATAATGAAGACGCGATCCCGTTGGTTCTTTCTCCTTGTCGTGCTGGCCTCGGTGATCGGCGGCTGCGCGATCCCCCACGCGCCGCTTCCCACCGATCCGAGCAATCCGCTGAAGCGGATCGCGGTCCTTCCGATGAAGAACGATACGAACGATGTGGACGGCCCCGACGTGGTCCGTCAGAAGATTGCCGAGGCACTGACGAAACGGTCCTATGTGGTCATGGACACCAAGGAATCGGACCAGATCCTGCGGGACCGCATGGGGATCAACCTGGGCGGCCAGCTTGAGCTGACGACGCCGCAAAAACTGGGCGAGACGCTGGGTGTCGAGGGCGTGCTGTACGGGACCCTCATGGACTTCGACGAGACCACGACCGGCCTGTACAACGCGAAGAAGGTGCGTGGCACGTTCAAGCTCGTGAACACCGCAACGGGCCAGACGATGTGGCAACGGGGGCTGGGCGTCAAGAAGGAACAGGGCACGTCCGGCCTGGCGAGCGGCCTCGTGAAGCTCGGCGCGAGGGCGGCTGACGCCCGGGACAAGGATGCGCCGTGGGTCCTGCTGCAGAGCACCACGACGAACCAGAGCGCGAAGGACTCGTTCATCATGGGATTAGGGACCAAACTGCTGTCAAAGGCGATCGGGATCCATCTCGAGGCCGAGTCCAAGGAACTGGCCCGCCTGGTCACGGACAATCTGGGTTGGGGCCCGGGAACGGGAGCGGCGCCCGCCGCCCCGGCGGCGCTCAAGTTCGCAATGCCGGAGATCAAGGCGCCCGCGCCGCCGTCCTTCGGCTACATGGATTGGGAAGGCAAGAAGGATTTCTACGCGGTTGTGCATTCAGTCAGCCTCAACAAGAGCGACAACAAGAGCTGGGTCATGGACGCGCCGCTCTGGATCACCGGCCCGAAGATGAAGATGGAAATGGACATGAGCAAGATGATGCAGGCCTCGGGCGCAAAGGACGCGGAACAGTCCCCCATGAGCAAGATGACCATGCTGAACCGCGGGGACAAGAAGACGGGCTACACGCTCTACCCGAACGTCCAGAAATACATCGTCCACACCGACACCGAGGAGCAGGGCGAGAAGCCGAAGGTGGAGAAGACCAAGGTGGGCAGCGAGACCATCGACGGCCACCCCTGTGACAAGTACAAGGTCGTCATCACCTACAAGAGCGAAAAGCCGCAGGAAGGGTTCATCTGGAACGCCAGGGACCTGGGCGGCATGACCATCAAGAGCGAGGTGGAGAACAAGGACTTCAAGATGACGACGGAGCTCAAGAACATCGTGCTGAAGTCGTCACCCGCTTCGGTCTTCGAGATCCCGCAGGGCTATTTGGAGTCGAAGAATTTCATGGAGATCATGATGCCGGCGCAGCAGAAAGAGAAATAGAAGAGAGATATTCCCGATATTCGGATCATTTAAGGAGGATACAATGAAAGCAGTACTTCGGTTGATGGTTGTAATGATGGTCGTGACGGGCATACTGTCGACGGCCGGGTGCGCGCCCAAGATCTCGGGTGCGGTGAAGGACGACACAACGGTCACCGGGACGTCGAAGGAACTGGCTAAAACGACTTCGGATGTAGAACAGTATACAGGCCCCAAGCTTCGCATTGGCGTAGTGAACTTCCAGAACAAGACCCCTTCGAAGGTGCTGGGCATCGGCGAGGCGGCGGCCGACATCCTGGGCACAATTTTACAAAAAACGGGCCGGTTCATCGTGATCCCGCAGCAGGACATCGAGTCCATCATGAAGCAGCAGGCTATGGGCGCCACGGGCGCCATCAATTCTGACACGGCGGCCAAGATGGGGTCGATCCTCGGGCTGAACGCCATCCTGACCGGCGCGGTGACGGCCTATTCCGAGGCGGAAGAGGGCCAGGACATGCTGGTGTACAAGACGAAGAAGCAGGTTGCCCGGGTGACGGTGGACTACCGCATCGTCGACACGACAACAGGCGTGCAGATGATGGCGGACTCCGGCGCGGGCATCTACGAGAAGAGCGTGGGCCGCGTGCTCGGCATGGGCGGCAAGTCGTCCTACGACTCCGACCTGCGTGACGGCGCATTGCGCGACGCGCTTACCAAGGCCATGGTCAACATGATGAAATCGCTTGAGAGCAGCCCCTGGAAGGGCAAGATCATGAAGATCGCGGGCGATAAGGTCTACATCAACGCCGGCAAGAAGACCGGCCTGAAGGTCGGCGACAAGCTCGATGTCTACCGGGTAGGCGAGGACCTGATCGATCCGGATACCAAGATGAAGCTCGGTACGACGGAAGACAAGGTCGGCCAGGTGCTGATCACCCAGAACGACATCGGCGACAAGGGTGATGTGTCGGTCGCGCGCACGTCCTCCGGCACGGGATTCAAGCAGGGAGACATCGTCAAGTTTGTCAAATAACTGCCCCCCGCGTGACTTTGAAGCCCCTTTGGGTATTGCCCAAAGGGGCTTTTTTATTGAGTGAATCCAGAAGCGATTGCATTCCCAGACGCTTGAAAGGGGGTTAGCGAGCGATTTAGGGTAGTGATAACTTCCTTGAAGTTCGAACAATGTGTTTGAGGCGGATGATTGAGATGTCCGAGAAAGAAAGCTTGAAAAATAATTGTAAGAAGCATATATTAGATTTCAGTTTACTATTAAAGCAATATTATCAATTGGTTGGGTTTCCGTATGCGGTTTTAGAGGCGTCATGATTCATAAGCGCTGGCCAATTTAAGAACAAAAGTTTTTTGATAAATCTATGCAAAAGGCTTTGACCAAAGAGAAGCAGGTTAAGACGATTGGCTCCTTTAAATTGCCTTTAGTAAACTGGTTTTTATTTGTCCCGTCTGTAGCTATTAGCAGTGTTCAGCTATCAAAAATAGATCCCCTTTACCGGCGCCGGCTGAGTAGTTTATCAAAAATGGCAATTGTGGCGGCATCTTCTTGCTTAAATGAGAAGCTTCCTCGACTACATACAGTTTTTGCGTCTAGGCACGGCGAGATTGGGAGTACGGTAAAAATGCTTCATGATTTATCTAGTCAAACACAGCTTTCCCCTGCAGCTTTTAGCCTATCAGTACATAGTACGGCAGCGGGCTTCTTGTCAATTGCGCGCTCGGACCATTCTTCCTTTACGACTGTATCAGCCGGTACAGAGACGCTATTCGCAGCTTTTCAAGAAGCAGCAGGGCAATTAGCAAAAAATCCGTCTTTGTCTTTACTCGTGATTTGTGCTGATGAGGTCCTACCGGAGGAACTGAGCAAGTTTGGAGATTCGACGGATAAAGATCATGCCTTAGCCCTTTATTTTAATGCGGCTGCAATGCAGAAGGAATTAGTTATTGAAAGTGATGCTTTTATTGGCGAGAGAAGTAGATCGCAACCAGCAATTGCTTTTGCAGATTTTCTGGTCAGTGGCGAGCGTGTATTTCATTGGAATGGGATGAGGACCTCGTGGAAGATTAAACTAAATGAAAAATCGCATTGAATATTTATGGCGGCTAGTTGCTACCGCTGGCTGCTATGCCGTATTTTATGCGTCTGCTTTTGTTTTCATAGTGCTGGTACTGCCTGTTATCCATGTTGTTTTCCAAAACAGCGCGTCGCGAAATAGAAAGGTCCGCTGGATTATCAACAAGTACTTCATTTTCTTTGTACGCCTAATGGTCGGTTTGGGATGCATTCATATAGGGCTTTATGGAGCAGATCAATTAAAGAGTCGTAGTCCTAGGATGGTGATTGCGAACCATCCATCGTATTTAGATATCGTTATTCTTCTTTCTCTGATTCCCAATGCATGCTGTATTGTTAACAGTAATTTATTGTCAAATCCTTTTATAGGGCTGATTGTAAAGTCTGCCGGTTTTATTTGCAATAAGATGGATTCTGAACAGGTTATTAACGATTGTATCAGTGCATTAAATAGTGGATGCCCTATAATATTTTTCCCTGAAGGGACGAGATCCGTTCCTGGCCGAGCGTTCAAGTTTCACCGGGGATTCGCTCACGTTGTTCTGAAAAGCGGGTTTGATATTCAACCTGTAACTATCAACTGTGAACCATCGATTTTAGCCAAGAGTGTTCCGTGGTATAAGATTCCCGATCGTTCAGCAAAGTTTATTATACACGCAAAGCAAAACATGAAAGCATCCAATATTACTGATGTTCATGAGGCACCTGCGATCGCAGCACGCAAAGTAGTGAGATATTTAGAGTGTTATTATGACAAAGAGATGGGGATTCGATGAGCGTAAATTTTGAAGACGAAGTGAAAATCTTTATTATTGAAGCGCTAGGATTAGAAGATGTGAGGCCGGAGAATATTACTGGCGATACACACTTGTTTGGAGAAGGGCTTGGCCTTGATTCTATTGATGCATTAGAATTGGGTATGGCCATTCACAAGAAATACGGTATTCGTATTGAGTCGGGAGATAAAAGCATTCGGCAGCATTTTAGAACCGTGACAACATTATCGAAGTTCATAGATGCTAATAAAAAATAGCAGAGGAAAGATATGAGATTATCTGAACAAGAGATATTTGAAAAATTAAAAAAAATACTGATCGATAAGTTTGAAATAAAAGAAGATAAAATAACGCTGGATGCGCACTTATATCGCGATCTCGGTCTTGATTCAATTGATGCGGTCGATTTGGCTATTCGAGTGCAGGACCTCACAGGCAAGCGAATTGAGCGAGATGATTTTCATGATGTGAGAACCGTGGGGGATATTGTTAAGGCTGCGCATGCCCTGTTTAATGAATGAATGCCATGAGCATAATTGCCACGGTATTGACCGCCATTTATCCATTGCTGGTATATTTTGGATTGAACAGATTTGAACCGCAGGTGATGGCTGTTCTTCTTGCTTTTGCAGCGCTCCTGCGCTGGCGGGGCGGTCAGAAAGCCCTGTCTGGTCTCGGCTGGGAGGGTTATGCTGCCCTGGCCGTGCCCATGTCTCTGGCTATTGCGACGGGCATAGGGAACAAGGAAATAACCCTTAAGTTATATCCGGTTGCCGTTAATGTAACATTGCTTGTAACCTTCGGCGCAACCTTATTCAGCAAAGAAAGCATGGTAGAACGAATAGCGCGTATGCGCAGTAAAGATAGACATCTTAATGACGAAGAGGTGCTGTATACACGAAGAGTGACTGAAATATGGTGCGCTTTCTTTGCGGTGAATGGAGCAATTTCTGCGTGGACGGCCATGCGAACGAGCCGTGAAATTTGGGCATTCTATAATGGTTTCCTTGTCTATATTGTCATAGCGACAATTTTCAGCGTTGAATGGTTGTGTCGTCGTCGATTAATATCCAAAAAGGATCGTGAAAAACTTGAGCCTAAGTAGACTACTTTTGGATATTCGCCCCGCTGAGCAGCCGATTGCGCTCAAAAATCGGGGCTCAGCAGTTACGTGGGATGCCTTTATAGGCGGCACGGAAAAACTATATAGTGATATTGTTTCATCAACGTCCGACAGATGGATTCTTGCATGTCCAGATCCTATAGAGTTTCTTGCAGCGATGTTCGCAGTATGGCATGCCGGTAAAATACCCGTAATTCCCTCCAACTATCAGAAAGAAAGCATATCAGCTGCTCGCAGTAAATCTGATGGCATTATCGATAATGTTGACTTGTCTCCATCAAAGCGTCCTCCAGTAAAATTCAATGCTCTCGACCTTCACGCAAGCAAGCTAATTCTTTTTACCTCAGGGTCATCTGGTAAACCAAAACTCGTAGAGAAGACACTCTTGCAACTAGATTCCGAAGTGCTTTCCCTGGAATTGCAATGGGGGGCAAGACTTAATAAATACCCGGTTGTTGCCACCGTTCCGCATTATCATATCTATGGGCTGCTCTTTCGATTGCTATGGCCGGTGCTGGCCGGCCGGGTGTTTATCGCAGATGAATTGACCATGCCGGATATCTTATTTTCGCAAATCCGAAAGATCGGTCCTGTTGTCCTCATTTCAAGTCCTGCCCACCTGACTCGAATACCAGCGCTTGTTGACTTGCAGGATATTAAACCTTACGTAGAATGTATCTTTTCTTCCGGGGCTCCTTTACCACATGATGTGGCATCGCTGTACGGTGAAAAAATGGGTAGTGCGCCGATAGAAGTATACGGCTCGACCGAAACAGGCGGAATCGGCTGGCGACAGGGTAGTTTATCGTGGACGCCTTTTCCATCGGTCAACATCAGGCTATCCGGAGCAGGAACGTTAGAAGCGAAGTCGCAGCATACAGATAATCAGGATTGGTTTCGAACCGAAGATCTTGCAAAGATCGAAGAGGACGGTCGATTCTCTATTTCTGGCCGTGCAGATCGTATTGTTAAAATCGAAGGCAAGAGGGTTTCGCTTGATGAAATAACGGATCGTTTGAGTAATCATCCCTGGACCGATAGTTCGGGGGTTGTGTTTCTTGAAAAAGCGCGAAATACGCTTGGTGCCGTGGTCGTTTTATCAACGGAAGGAAGCGAGCAGCACAGTCGGCAGGATAAATCACAGATTGTTAAAAGACTAAAAGAACATCTGTCCCAATGGTACGACCCCGTAGTCATTCCGAGACTTTGGCGCTTTGTTAGCCGCATGCCTACATCCGATCGAGGAAAAACCACGATATCAGGTCTAACATCACTCTTTGCAGATGATCCCGCTGACGGGCCAGTGATTATTTCAATGAGTAAGGCTGACAACGTCCTCGATCTTCTGCTGTTCGTACCTTCCACATTGCCACACTTTGAAGGTCACTTTCCCGAATTCCCAGTTTTGCCAGGCGTGCTTCAAATACACTGGGCAGCGCTATATGGGATGCGTGAACTCAATATCAAAGGACATTTTGCGAGAATCAAGAAATTGAAATTTCACCGCGTAATATTGCCGAACACGGAATTGACACTGCAGGTAGTCGCACATAACAATAAACTCGATTTTTCATATAAAACCGCTGAGGGTATGCATTCTTCGGGACAACTGGAATTTAAGTAATATCCTATGATTTTTAAACCATGCATAGTAATACCAATATACAACCACGGTTATGCTATCGCAGCGACTATAGATAGCTTGAAAATATATGGTCTGCCGATTATCGTAATCGATGATGGCTCAGAGGAGACGACTAAACGTTCAATAGCAAAGGTCGCTACGACGCATCCGGATCTTCAAGTGCTTGTCCACAAACAAAACAAGGGGAAGGGAGCCGCACTAAAGACGGGATTTCGAAAGGCACTTAATGATGGTTTTACTCATGCCTTGCAGGTAGATGCTGATGGTCAACATAATTTAAACGATATTCCTTCATTCCTCGTGAAAGGAAAAGAATCTCCCAACTGCCTAATCTGCGGTGAGCCTGTATACGATGAGTCAATACCCAAAAGTCGTCTCTATGGCCGGCGCATAACAAACTTTTGGATAGTTGTTGAAACGCTGTCGCATAAGATTCCGGATGCTATGTGTGGTTACCGGCTGTATCCACTTCAACAAACGGTTTCGTTGCTAGATAGATACTTTGTCGGAGATCGGATGGAATCCGATATCGATCTCCTCGTGCGCTTTGCTTGGCTACCTATGCCGATATATTGGATAAAAACGAAGGTGCAATATCCTAAGGGCGGATGGTCAAATTTCCGTCTGTTTCAGGATAACGCACGGATATCCTGGGCTCATACCCGTCTTGTGGCCGGGATGATAACGCATCTTCCTTCGCTGTTAAGCAATAAAATGAACATGGGGCGAACTAGTGGGTAGATCTGCTCATTGGGCAAAGCTTGCAGAACGCGGTAGCTATTGGGGGCTTGCTTTAACTTTTACAATCTACCGAGTGCTTGGGCGAGCGATTGCACGGTTGCTGCTGTTTCCGATTACTATATGGTTTTTCATTACCGGCACAAAAGCGCGGCGCGCATCTCATGATTATTTAAATAGGATCCACCGGGCAGGTGCGCTTGCTGAACCTCCTACGGTTATAGACGCCTTTCGGCATTTCTATTCCTTTGCGGAAACGGCCTTAGACAAGGTCGAAGCATGGACGGGTCGTATTGCAGCTGAGCGGATCGACTTCCCCAATCAGTACGAACTTGAACAATTAGCCAGGAGCGGGCGAGGAGCGCTCTTTATTACCGCACATTTGGGAAACATAGAGCTGGCCCGCGCTATAGGTACGAATGCGGGGTGGAAAAAGATAAATGCAATTGTGTACACAGAGCATGCACAGAAATTCAATTCCCTATTGAATAAGATGCATCCACAATCGGCGCTAAAACTGATTCACATATCGTCATTTGGGGTCGATACGGCCATCTCCCTTAAAGAAAAAATTGATGCAGGAGAATGGGTTTTCATTGTCGGGGACAGGACGCCGGTTTCCTCAAGCGGACGTGTGGTAATGGCAAATTTTCTGGGATCACCGGCGCCATTTGCCATAGGCCCGTACATGCTTGCTCATCTTATGGCATGTAAAGTATATTTAATATTCTGTGTGCGTAAGAAGGAAAGGTTTCATATCTACTTGGAGCCTTTTGCTGAGAAAATCGAGCTCCCGTCGAGGACGCGACAAGCCGCTATCGAGAAATGGGCGGCTCTCTATGCCGAGCGGCTGGCTTATTACACGATGAAAACGCCTTATCAGTGGTTCAATTTTTATAACTACTGGGGAAGAAATTAAATACGATTGTTCGGTGAGACAATGACAGAGAAGAACAAACAAGCAGAACAGAGTAAGGCTTTAGTAATAGGAGAAGGCCGCATCACTATTGATGATGTGGTTTCAGTCTCAAGGGGAAGAGCGGTGACCCTCGCTAAAGGCGAGGCATTCAGATCTCGCATAGTGCGCGGCGCTCGTTATCTTGAGGAACGACTTTCTATTGGCGATACGGTGTATGGCGTGAATACCGGCTACGGCGAATCATGCCATACGGACGTGCCCGCTGAGCTTGTCGAAGACTTGCCGATACACCTGTCTCGTTATCACGGTTGCGGACTCGGCAAATTCCTTTCGCCACCTGCATCCCGGGCCGTCATGGTTTGCAGGCTCACATCGCTTGCGCAGGGTTATTCCGGAGTACGCATAGAGTTGCTTGAAGGAATAGAAGCTCTTCTCAATAACAACATATTACCCCGTATTCCAGAAGAGGGCTCCGTTGGCGCATCTGGCGACCTTACGCCGTTATCATATATTGCGGCTGCGCTTATTGGCGAACGTACGGTATTGTTCAACGGATCAGTCCGGCCTGCAGCAAAAGCGCTTGCGGAGGCAAGAATACGACCATTGAAGCTGGCACCGAAGGAAGCACTGGGCATCATGAACGGAACTGCTGTCATGACGGCGTTGGCGTGCCTGGCATTTGATCGATCTGAATATCTAACGCGGCTAACGGCTCGAATAACAGCGCTTGCTTCAATAGCTTTAAGTGGAAATAAAGGACATTTTGATCCCCGCTTGTTTGCCCTGAAGCCGCATCAAGGTCAAAATGAAGTAGCAGCCTGGATATTTAATGAGCTGCCGTCAGAACCGGGAGAAACGAGTCGGATCCAGGACCGCTATTCTATACGATGTGCGCCGCACGTGATTGGCGTGCTGCGAGATGCTCTTACGTGGATCAGACGCGACATTGAAAATGAGTTAAACAGTGCAAATGATAATCCATTGATAGACCCGGATGAGGGATGGGTGTTGCACGGAGGACACTTCTACGGGGGCCATGTGGCATTTGCCATGGATGGCCTTAAGGCAGCCGTGGCAGGCCTGGCTGATCTTATGGACCGACAAATGGCCCTATTGGTAGATCATCGCTATAGTAACGGACTGCCCCAGAACCTGTCAGGCTCGACCGGTACACGAGCGGCAATAAATCACGGGTTCAAGGCCGTGCAAATTGCGACTTCTGCGTGGGCCGCTGAAGCATTGAAATTAACAATGCCTGCGGCCAGCTTTTCTCGCTCTACTGAGTGTCATAATCAGGACAAGGTATCAATGGGGACGATTGCCGCGCGAGACGGGCTTCGTATCTTAGAACTGACGGAACAAGTGACGGCAGCCCTTATACTGGCGTGTTCGCAAGGCGTTCAATTACGAGAAAAGCTAAGCACAGGCCATTACAAGAAACTGCCGGCGGAGATTCGCGCGTTCCATGAAAGTGTTGCATTTAAATATCTGGATGAAGACCGCCCGCTTGATGAAGAGCTTCGAGCGGTAATCGAGGATATACACAATAAGCGATGGGAGTTGTACAAATGAAGACGTTGATTTCAGCCTTTGTGGAACTCGAAGTGCCATTTCACGATGTGGATGTTATGGGAGTGGTGTGGCATGGTCACTATTTAAAATACTTCGAACAAGCGCGCACCGCTCTTCTGCAAAAAATAGGGTTTGATTATCCGCAAATGATCGAGATTGGTTATGTATGGCCGGTTGTAGAAAGCTATGTGAAGTACTTGCGGCCGATACGGTATTCACAGCGGATAAAGGTTGACGCTCAGATGGTGGAATATGAAAATCGACTACGGATGGCGTATGTGATAACGGACAGGGATACCGGAGAGAAATTGACAAAAGGAGAAACGACGCAGGTAGCCATTGAAATTAATACGAAGGAGCTGCAATTTGTATCTCCACGGCGGTTTATCGAAATAGTTGAGCAGGTGAACAATGGATAAACGTATGGGAATAGCATTGGCGATCTGCGCAGTAGTAACAGGAGTCAGTGCATATGCGAATGCAATAACAGTAAAAGAAATCGCGTCCCATGTTGGGGAAAACAGCGTTATTCATGCCGAGTTTACGCAAACTCGAAAGCTGGTGGCATTGAAGCGCCCCATCGTATCTAAAGGGAGCGTGGCCGTAGCGGGTGGAAAAGGGATAGTGTGGCAGATAGAACATCCATACCAAGCGACATATATTATAACGAAGAATTCTATTGCAGAGGTCGACCAGGATGGTCGAAAAAAATCAGGCCAGGCAGAGCAGGCGCAGCAGTTTAAGCAGGTAACGAAGCTGATCAGCTCTTTATTAGAATTGAATGAAAAAGATCTTTCCGAAAATTTCTCTATGTTGTCATCGGGAACTCTCGATCAGTGGACCGTAAATCTCGCTGCACGCGACACCCTTGCTAAATATATAGCCAAAATAACGATGCGAGGCGGTTCTTTTGTCGATGAGGTGACTATTGAGGAAACATCAGGCGACAGTAGCCAGATACAGTTTCACTCTGCCCGAAAGGACGAACCGCTTTCATCCCGGGAGTTAATGCTTATACAAGGGCGCTAAATAATGCGTTATTGGGTCTACTGTATAGCTCTACTATTGATTCTGGCGGGATTATTATTTCAATTTATCGGGAAGCAGCCAATTGAAACGGATCTTTTGGCGCTCTTGCCTGACGTTAAGCAGAATCCGGTGGCAGAGCAAGCTGCGGATCGATTAACCAGTCTGTTAAGCGAAAGGATGATTTTCTTAATCGGGAGTCAGAATAGTGTCGAGGCAAAGAAATCTGCCGAGGCATTTACAACGTCTCTGCGCGAAAGCAAAGCGTTCAAGTCCGTGCAGGCTAAGATCAACGCGCCAGACCTGGATTCGCTGATCAATTTGTATGCACGTTACCAAAATGGTCTCCTCGTTTCCGATGATTTGCAGGCATTGATTGAAGGAAAGGAAGTTCTGAACAAAAGACTAATCAGTCGTCTTGCCTCTCCTTTTGCGCATGGAATGATTTCCGTATCAAAGGACCCTTTTGGATTTTATAGTAACTGGCTTGGACATCTGCCGTATCGCAACCTTCGACTTCAGGTTAGCGACGGATGGTTGATGGCGAGTCAAAATGACAATACTTGGATTTTGGCGAGTACGGCATTAGATGGTTCTCCTTTTACGCCATCTATAGAGGAAAAAAGTCTTCATGCAGTGCATGAGGCAACAGCGCTTCTAAAAAAAGAATATCCTGACGTAAAAATACTGCGTGCCGGGACCATATTTCACAGCTCGGTCATCCGGAAACGGGCAGAACAGGAAATCAATCTTATCGGCGGAGTGTCGCTAGCAGGCATAATATTATTGATTCTAAGCGCATATCGCTCGCTGAAAGTCTTGAGCCTAGGCTTATTGTCAGTCGGGACAGGCATATGTGTTGGATTGCTGACAACGATAACTATATATGGCCGAATCCATTTGATGACGCTGATATTCGGCGCTAGTCTTCTTGGAGAGGCAATTGACTATTCCATTCAGTACTTTTCCGTTCGTCTAGGCGCAGGCGAGAGTTGGGAGCCACATAGTGGTTTGAGGAATGTGAGCCCTCGCCTGATGGTAGCGTTGCTAACGAGTATACTGGGCTATACAGCTCTTACCTTGACGCCATTCCCCGTGTTGTCTCAGATCGGCGTGTTTGCGATCTCGGGGCTTATCGCCTCTTTTATAACTGTCGTTATGGTATTCCCTTTTGCATTATCTGATATGCAAAAGATACTGCCAAGACGTCTATTGAAGCTGTCAGGTCGATTCATGACATCTTATAAGGATCGGCTCTCTAAGCTACATGTCATGGTGATAATAACACTCATTCTCCTAATATCAGCGCTCGGTCTGTTCAAACTTACGAGTAATGATGACATCAAACTATTAGTGTCGTTATCGCCCGCGCTTGTCCAGGAAGAGCAGCAAGTGCGCGAACTTACGGGTGTGAGTGGCAGCAGTCAGTTTATCCTAGTTGAGGGATCCACTGATCAAGAAGTCCTGGAAAATGAAGAAAATCTGGGAAAGCTGCTGATAAAGGAAGGGATAGAGATGCAAGGCGTATCGAGCTACGTTCCCTCGTGTAAAAAACAAACTGAAAATAGAATTATTTATAAAAAGAGGATGGCAGATCTCAAAGCAATAATGTCGGATATCGGATTTACGGATAGCGCCATACATTCGATGGCGTTAACGGCACGTAATAATGACTGCATGACGGTCGATCGATGGCTGGCATCTCCCATTTCAAAACCACTAGAGCATATGTGGATGGGGAAGACACAACATGGATATGCCTCAATTGTACTTCCGTCGGGATATAAGAGTGTCGGCGATCTGGCCATGGCGGTCAATGGTATCTCTGGGGCGACGGTAGTAGACAAGCCAGGGACAATATCGAAGTTAATCGGTAAATTTAGGCGGCTGGCGGGCTGGGCGTTGATTGGGGCAATCGCACTCGTTTCCCTCGTTCTGGTTGTACGATATGGCCTAATAAACGGTGGCGGTGTGCTCCTGCCAACGGTCTTGTCATTGCTTGTGACAGCGTCTCTATTGGGATATATGGCGATTCCTATAACACTTTTCCACGTGCTCGCTTTATTGCTTGTAGTTGGCGTCGGTGTCAATTATTCAATATTTCTCGTTGAGGGCATTGATCAAGAAAACTCAACAACACTTGGTGTGCTGCTGTCGGTTCTAACAGCCTTCCTTTCCTTTGGCTTGCTATCTTTTTCGTCAATGCCGGCGGCGCATAATTTTGGAGTTACCTTGGCAATTGGCCTATTTGGTGTGGCATTGCTTTCCCCGATATCAGTGGTGCTGAAAGGGAAATGATGGCAAGGAGCCTAATCTTATGCATGCTGATTCTTGGCGGCTGCGCGAAGCTTCCGGATACGTGCACAACAGTATTTCCCCGAACAACATATTGCATCCAAGGTACCGAGGGAATTGACGCTTTTTCAGTCTTGCAGGAAGTGGAATTCAAAAGTAATGACTCATCAGGCAAATTCCTCATTCGCCTGGAAGTTGATCAGACGGCTTTTCGTATGGCACTCTTAACCATGCTTGGTCAAAGCTTGGGGAGTCTGAGCTATGAGAAAAATAGCGAAATAAGAGTGATTGCACCAGGCGGCGAGAAACACTTTAATATTTTGATGCCAGTAGCATATGTTCAATTAGCCCTTTGGCCCAGGGAAATAATTCTGAAAGGATTGCAGGCGCAGTCCATCGATGTGCAGGAGTCGAGCAGGCGGCGAGTGTTCATGAACAAGAAAGGAAATACAATCATTGCCATAGAATATGAGGGGACGGCCCCTCCGTATGATCGTCTTGTTATGTCATCTTCCGAAGGCCATAAGGTGATTATTACTACGCTGGAAAGGGATTGATGGGACAGCCTGCTTATTTAAATGCCCTGGGCATCGTTTCGGCCTTAGGGGTAGGAAAGGTCGAAACGACCAGACGCCTGATGGCCGGTGATACATTAGGTATGGGCAAAGACGAAAATCTGCTCATTGGTGGAACTGTCTTAGTGGGTTGCGTAACAGCAAAAACAGCTATCGTTCCCCAAGAATATCCATATCATAATTCAAGGAACAATGAATTATTGCTCACAGCAATTGACGAGATACGCGATGATATTGATAATATCATCTCAAAGTATGGGGCTCAGAGGGTCGGTGTGGTCCTCGGAACGAGCACGTCCGGGATCAGGGAGGGCGAAAAGGCAATAGCAACATATGATAGAAATGGCAAGCTGCCGGATTCTTTTGATTATAGAATGTGGGAAATCGGATCCCCCGCGCTATTCCTGTCTAAGTACCTGGACATTTCGGGCCCTTCATACGTTGTATCAACTGCGTGTTCGTCCAGTGCAAAGGCCCTGATAGCGGCGCGTAACATGCTGCTGGCAGGTCTTTGTGACGCTGTAATCACCGGTGGAGTTGACAGCCTTTGCCAATTAACCGTGAATGGCTTTAATGCCCTTGAATCGATATCCTCGGAGCTCATGAATCCCATGAGCATCAATCGTAAAGGTTTAAACATTGGAGAGGGAGCTGCTGTATTTATTATGTCACGAGAGCCGGCGCCAATAGCTCTTCTCGGGGCGGGAGAGGCGAGTGACGCATATCATTTTACGGCACCGGATCCGAAGGGTGTCGGCGCCACTATGGCAATTAATGATGCATTGACAGACTCTGGCATTGCAAAAGACGACTTGTGCTATCTCAACCTCCACGGGACCGCTACCAAAAAAAATGATGAAATGGAATCGAATGTGATTTTCAGGGTGCTCTCGCCCCACATACCCTCGAGTTCAACAAAGCCTTTAACGGGTCATACCCTGGGGGCAGCAGGCGCAATCGAAGCCGCCTTTTGCTGGCTGACGATTTCGGACTATAATACTGAAGGTGTTCTTCCTCCGCACATATGGGATGGGAAAATCGATATCAACTTGCCGACTATAACGCTTGTTGAACATGGCCGCAAACTACAAGGGCCAAAATATACCATGAGCAATTCATTCGCTTTTGGAGGAAGCAATGCGTCCCTGGTTGTCGGAGAAGCGCGATGAGTGTGTATCCTCCTATCGAGATGCTCATACCACATAGACCTCCGATGATGCTTATCAACGGAGTCGTTGGCGAAGTTGAGGAAGGACTTATCGCAACTGCGCTGCCTGATCCTAAAGCTTGGTATGCTAATGAAGATGGGTCGATGCCGGCATGGATAGGGATCGAATTGATGGCTCAAGCAATCTCTGCATGGGCTGGTCTGCAGGCATATAAAGCAGGCATGCCCCCAAGAAAAGGTTTTCTGATTGGTACAAGAGAATATATGAGCAAATGCCCGTCCTTTACCGCAGGAAATGCATTGTTTATAGAAGTACGCAAGGTCTTTTCTGATCCCCAGGGTCTTGCCGCATTTAACTGCCTGATACGGGATGACAGAACTGTGTTTGCAGAAGCTGTGGTGAAAGTTATAAATGTCGATAACTACGAAGCCGCAATGGCGCCATCAGGAAAATCATATGAACAATAAGCGCATATTAATCACTGGTTCTACAAGAGGTATCGGTCGCGAAATAGCTCGCAAGTTGGTAGGTAGCGGCTACAAGGTAACAGTTCACGGACGATCCAAAGAGGATTCGCGCAGAGTAGCGCAGGAACTCTCTGCTGACGACGCGCTGGCATTTGATGTAACGGATCGAGCGGGTGCTAAGGATGTGCTGGAAAGAGTTGTTGAGGAAAAAGGCGCTTATTGGGGTGTCGTTTTAAGTACCGGATTGGCGCGAGATAATACATTTGTAGCCCTGTCAGACGAAGATTGGGATCTTGTTCTTGCAAGCAGTCTCGATGGATTTTATAATGTTCTCCATCCACTCATGCTTCCATTGGTGCGATTGCGAAGTGGCGGGCGAGTAGTGGTCATTTCTTCCGTGTCTGGTGTAACTGGGAATAGAGGCCAGGTAAATTATTCTGCAGCAAAGGCGGGCCTCATCGGTGCCGCAAAAGCCTTGGCGGTAGAATTAGCTACTCGCAAGATAACAGTTAACTGCGTAGCTCCAGGCCTCATTGATACGGAGATGACCCGTGACGTGCCCATTGAAGAAGCGCTGAAGATCGTTCCCATGGGAAGACTGGGGAAACCAGAGGAAGTTGCTGCTCTCGTTGCTTTCCTAATGTCAGAAGAAGCGTCTTACATTACACGACAGGTGATAGGGGTTAATGGGGGCATCATATGAGCCGTCGTGTAGTGATCACGGGGATGGGATGTGTATCCGCTCTTGGTGATGATTGGGCGACTCTAAAGGCTAATCTTCTTAAGCAGAAGACCGCGACTCGAGTAATGCCCGAATGGGATAAGTTCGTCGATTTGCAAACCCGGCTGGGTGCTCCTGTGGATCATTTTCAACTACCTTCTCACTATACACGTCGTGCCGCTCGGTCTATGGGACGCGTATCGCTTTTGGCCGTCAGGGCTTCTGAGCTTGCGATACAAGAATCCGGTTTGATCGATAATCCGGTTCTGACCAATGGCAATACTGGGATTGCTTATGGATCTTCAGCTGGGAGTATGGATTCGTTAAGGATCATCGGGTATATTTTGGAAACAGGAAAAATGAAGGGTTTAACCGCGGCAACCTATATTCAGTCAATGAGTCATACTGCGGCGGTTAATATTGGAATATTCTTTAAGATACGCGGAAGGGTAATTCCGACGTCCAGTGCATGTACCTCAGGCAGTCAGGCAATTGGTTATGCGTATGAGTCGATTCGTTACGGTAAGCAAAAGGTCATGGTGGCAGGCGGAGCTGAGGAGCTATCAGCCTTTACGGCGATGATCTTTGACGTGTTGTTTGCGACGAGTACTAAGAATACAACTCCGCAGTTAACTCCGAGCCCTTTTGACAAAAGTCGAGACGGCTTAGTCGTCGGGGAGGGAGCGGCGACATTAATTCTGGAAGAGTATGAGCATGCGAGGACCCGAGGAGCAAAGATATATGCAGAAATTGCTGGTTACGGATGCAACTCGGATGGCATGCATATAACACAGCCAGATGCAGTATCCATGGCAGCTGTAATGAGATTGTCTTTGCAGGATGCAGGACTCAAAGAAAAAGAGATTGGTTACATTAATTTGCACGGGACCGGTACTAAGCACGGCGACATAGCAGAGTCGATGGCGACAAATGAAGTTTTTAGCAGCGCAGTGCCAGTGTCGGGTGTCAAAGGACATTTCGGACATACTTTGGGAGCCAGCGGAGCTTTGGAGGCAATGATCACGATTAACATGATTAACGAGGGCTGGGCTGTACCGAATGCAAACCTGGTTGAAGTTGATCCCGATTGTGCTAAAATAGATTTCATTATTGAATCAGCACGAAAGATATCTACGCAGTATTCAATGAGCAATAACTTTGCATTCGGTGGAATAAATACATCTCTTATTTTTAGAAAGACTATTTGATCAGCGATGTGTGCGCATTCGTGGATTGTAGTTTTTGAATCAGCATTCAGCTTATAGGTCGTCTAATAACGTTAAAGGAGAAGGGCAATGAAAAGAAAACTTGTTTTACTGATCGCGTATTGCGCGGCAGTCCTTAGCGGCTGTGCCATCGGGAACACGCACCGATATCACGACACACTAGCAGACATCAATTTCTCCGGCTCGATCACGATCGCCGTAGCGACCCATGATCAGCGTGAGTACGTTCTTTCCGGCGTGAAGGAGCCGGATTTTGTCGGTTTGTCTCGCGGCGGTTTTGGAAATCCGTTCAATATAAACACAGAAAGCGGCAAGCAGCTAGCAGAGGACATGACTTTGTCCATCGCCAATTCACTTGGAAAGAAGGGATTTAAAGTTGTTCCGGTCCTGGTTCCTCATTCAGATCAACGTCAAGCAGTGGTTGGAAAGCTCAAGGGTGCGGGTGGAGAGCGGCTGCTCATCTTTACCCTCTCAGAATGGAAAAGCGATACCTACATGAACACAGCCCTTCTCTATGATATAAAGGCCGAGGTGCTGAACAAGGAAGGAACGACCTTGGCCCAAAAGAGCTTAAATGGAAAGGATGATCTGGGAGGCAGCTTTATGAACCCACCCCAGCATGCGAAAGAGGCGGTGCCGGTCGCATTTAAGGAAAAGATCGAGAAGCTCCTGAAAAGTCCGGAGATCGAGGCTGCGCTCCGGTAAATTCATTATGTACCGCTGGACGATTGCCTTGATCTCGGAAAATCGAGGGTAAAAATAATGCCGTAATCTTTAATGGACGAACCGGTAATAAGCCAAAATGGATTTGTATCCTATCTCAATTTGACGGAGGTGCTCCATGATTTCTCATAAATCAATAGTAGTTTGGTCTCTCGTATTTATTTTCATAGTATCCTTCTTTGCATGTTCGCGGCGCTCTGTCCCTATTATTAATTATGACGATGTTTCATTTACAAGCCGAAGTGATAAAACATTAAGTCTAGATGACGTCAATAAAGCCCTGGCAATCGCGGCAGTCGCTAAACAATGGAAACTATCCGATACTAGACCGGGACATGCAACGGCCACCTATATTGTTCGTGGCAAACATACCGTCGTAGTCGATATAACCTATACGGAAAAAACGTTATCCATTAAATACAAAAATAGTACTAACATGCTTTATGATAAGGATAAGGACGGAAATGAAACTATACACACAAATTATAATAGGTGGGTGAGCAATTTTATAACAGAAGTAAATAAAGAACTATTGGAGTTGAAGTAGTTGTTTATGTGGTGTGCTATTAACGGGTCTTTTGCTTTGGATGTCGGGTATCAGATTTCATCCGTCCAGGGGGCATTCGTGCGGCTATGAGAATATTCTATCGATTTATTCTCTTTTGCCTCCTGCTTGCGACCACGGGCTGCAGCTCGCTCTTTTTTCATCCCTCCCGGAACATGCAGGAAGGGCCCGCAGTGAAGCTGTTCAACCACCGCGATATCGTGTTCGCCTCGTCTGACGGGGTCCCGATCCACGGCTGGTACTTCCCTGCGGAGAACGCCCTCGGCAGCATCCTCGTCCTGCACGGCAACGCCCAGAACCTGAGCACGCACGTGAACAGCGTCTTGTGGCTCGTGAAGGAAGGCTACAACCTCTTTATTATTGACTACCGCGGATACGGGTGGTCCGGCGGGGAGCCGACGCTCGAAGGCGTTCACCGCGACGCCGATGCGGCCCTCGAGAAACTCATGAGCATGCCGGAAACGGACCCTGATCGTGTCGTGGTGCTTGGTCAGAGCCTGGGCGGCTCGATCGCGACCTACACCGTCGCCCGTTCCCGGCACAAGGACCGCATACGGGCACTGGTCATCGACAGCGCCTTCTCGAGCTTTCGCTGCATCGCCCGGGAGAAACTGGGCAGTTTCTGGCTCACCTGGCCGTTCCAGTATCCCCTGTCCTGGACGGTCAACGACGACTACAGCGCCGAGAAATGGATAGGGCAGGTCTCGCCGATGCCGGTCCTCATCCTGCACGGACTCGACGACCCGGTCGTGCCGCTCCATCACGGCAGGATGCTCGGCGAGGCCGCGCGGCAGCCGAAGGAAATCTGGCTGACGGCGCGGCCCGGACATGTCCAGTCGTTTGGCGACGAATCTCTAAGAAAGAATTTCGTGGACTATCTCTCCCGCGTGCTGCGGTCGAAGCCAACCGTTGGACCGCCCGCGAAAGGTTCTTGACCCTTGACAAAGACGGCAAAATACGCTTTAATCTATTGCACGGTTTCTATTTTTTAAATTTTCGAAGGAGGCACTATGAAGAAACTCGCAGTTGTCGCAGCAGTAGTGGCAGTAACGCTCGTGTTGGCCGGATCCGCGTTTGCAGCCGGACAGGCTCACACGAATACGGGTTGTGGTCTCGGCACCATGCTGTTCAAGGGCAGCGCCGATAACTCGGTCCTGCTCCAGACGTTCCAGGCGACGACCAACGGCACGTACGGCAACCAGACCTTCGGCATCACCACCGGCACGTCGGATTGCCAGCAGCCCAAGAACTTCGCAAGCAACGTGCAGATCAACGAGTTCATGGTCGCCAACATGGACAACCTGGCCCGCGACATCGCCCAGGGCCGCGGCGAGACGCTCGATGCCTTTGCCGAACTTCTGCAGGTCCCGGCGGAGAAGCGCTCCGAGTTCTACGGGCAGCTGCAGTCCGGTTTCGCCCGCATCTTCACGTCCCCCGGCGTGCAGATGGCGAGCGTGATGGACAACATCTCGACCGTTTCGAAATAATGCTATTCCGTTCCCGGGTGTTAATTTCACAGCGTCACACCCAGGCATGCAGAACGCTCCGTTCTGCATGCCTTTTTATTTGCTTCTCCCTCTTCGCCTCCCTCCTGACGGGGGCCGCCGCTGCCGCGGGGACTCCGTCGGACGGGTACCTCGGAGAGCTGCAGCGGCTGGCCCGGGAAAAAGGGCTTGCGCGTGCGCGGACGTGGGAGGTGCTGCTCCACTACAAGCCCGCCGGTTCCGGCATCAAGAGCCTGGTGGACGATCCGCGCTTTTTCAATGCGCCGGACGGCAGCCGCGATCCCGGGGCAGAACTGAACGCGACGCTCACGGCATTCTTCCAGGATGTCGTGAAGGAGGACGAGGAGCATCCGCGCTGCCGCTTCATCGCCCGGTACACCTGGCTTCGCGAGGAATTGGCCATCGACGAGCAGAAGCTGCCGAAGGCCGACTGCATCAAGTTCGAGAAGGCGTTGGCCGCGGTGAACCCCCGATCCGTGGTGCTGGTCTTTCCCAACACCCTCCTGAACAGCCCTTCGTCCATGTTCGGCCATACCTTGCTCCGGATCAACACGCAGTACGAGAGCGATCTTCTTTCCCACGCGGTCAATTATGCCGCCATTACCGGTGATACCCTCGGTCTTTTTTATGCGGTCAAGGGCATCTTCGGATTCTATCACGGCCGCTATTCCAACCTGCCGTACTACGAGAAGGTGCGGGAGTACAGCGACCTGGAGCACCGGGACATCTGGGAGTACCATCTGGACCTGACGCCCGACGAGGCTTACCGCGTGTTCCTGCATATCTGGGAGATGAAGGAGTTCTATGCGAACTACTACTTCTTCGACCAGAACTGCTCATTCAATCTTCTCTTTCTGATCGAGGCGGGACGACCATCGCTCCGGCTCACCGATGAGTTCTACGGCAAGCTTCATTTCTGGGTCATCCCGGTGGACACGGTCCGCGCCGTGCAGAAGTTCGGGGTCGTGACCAAGGTGACGTACAGGCCGTCGCAGGGGACGAAGATCCTGAGGATCGCTTCGGACATGGACGATGGCCTCAAGGGAAAGGCCTTTGCGATCGTGGACCGGAAGCTGACGCCGCAAAGCGTGCTGACGGAGGACCTGCCTGTAGAGAAGAAACGGATCGTCCTGGACCTGGCCGCGGAGCTTTCCCAATACCGCGGCGCTCTTCGCATGCTGGAGCGGGACCAGTTCCAAAGACAGTTCCTGGACGTTCTCTCCGCCCGCAGCATCCTTGGCATACCTCCGACAGACCCGTATCCGATCGCGACACCGACGCAGCCTGACCAGGGGCATCTGTCCAGCAGGTTCCGCGGGGGAGGGGGCTACCGGACGGGATCGTGGTTCACGGAGCTTGAGTGGCGGCCGGCGTACCACGACATCACGGACCTTGACGAGGGATATGTCCGGGGCGCGCAGATCAACTTCATGGATATGTCATTCCGGTATTACTTTGACGAGGATAAACTGCGGCTGCACCGGTGGCATGTGATCGACATCGTTTCCCTGTCACCGTGGAACGGCATTTTCAAGCCCATTTCCTGGAAGGTGAACGCCGGCGCGGAAGAGATGCTGCTTCGCGACGGCAAGGAACATCCCGTGCCCCGCTTGAACGCCGGCGGCGGGATGAGCGGGAGCGTCGGGACTACGGGCAGGGCATACCTCCTGGCCGAGGCCGACCTCAATGCGAGCAGCCGCCTGGAGAAGGACTATGCCCTCGGCTTCGGCGGCACCGCCGGTCTCATGACGAACCTGACGACGGACTGGAAGGTGAACCTCTGGGCGCAGGGGCTGTTCTACGGCGCGGGGGATGAGCATCGGAGCGTCGCGGCGGGATTGCAGCAGAACCTTCGCTTCACGACGAACACCAGCCTGTCGCTGGACGCGAAGCGGGAACAGACATTCAACATCTACAAGACCGACATTGTGCTGCGCGGGAACTGGTACTACTGAGCGAACGGGGATCGATAGGATTGCTATCCTCTTCAGCAGTCATTGCGAGCGTCTAAGAGGAGCTCGGCGATCTCGGTGCGGGGCATGAGATTGCTTCGTCACGCTGTTCCTCGCAATGACACAATGAGGGACAGATTAGCAATAAAAAAAGGCCGCGCACACAGCGCGGCCTTTGCTGCTCCTATTGTTAGGAGCGAATCCGGCTGCCTTAGTCGGTCTTGCGCCGCATGAAGCTGGGCATGGGGATGAGCCCGCGGCGCTCGCCCGAGTCCTGCTGGACCGACTTGTTCTCCGTCGAATCCATGTCCAGGCTGTCCTTCGTAGAGCTGCGGACCATGCTCCCGTACGCGACGGCGTTCGGAGTGCTTTCCTGGACGATCATGCCGATCGCGGTCTTATCCTTCACGTCCCTGATCTCGATCAGTCCGGTCTCTATCGTCTCCACGTCGAGCACTTCGCCCGTCTTCGGATGCTTGATGATCTTTCCTTCCTTGAAGACGATGAACTTCATGCCCGGCCTGACGCCGATCTGCTTGCCCAGGTCGATCGTAACCTTCTTGTCGACCCGCTGGACGATATAGCCCTCCATGGGGAAGGCAAGGACGATCTTGTCGGTGATCTTGTTGACGAGGTCGCGCAGTTTTTCCGCGCTTCCGGCCCGCACCTTCTCGGCCGCGATGATCGATGCCGAGTCAACGTTGATGAGCCGGGCATTGATCTCCGTGTAGCCTTCGAGGCTTGTTACCGTGCCGGAGACGATGATCCTGACGCCGAGGATCTTGCCGAGCTGTGCCGCGCTGTTCGGGTCGATGGCGCCGGTAACGCCGAGTTTCTGCTCTTCGAGGAGCTTCTCGAGCAGCCGACGCTCGATCACGTCGAAGCGGCCGGTCTCGACGAGGCCGGTGATGAGCCACTCGGCCACGATCTTGCCCATGTCCTTCGCCGAGGTCTGCTCGCCTTGCATCTGGAAGTCAAGCACGGCGATCTTGGTTTTTTTGAACTGGGCGTGGGCCGGTGACCACATGCCAAGGACCAGGAGCAGGATTGCGGTCAGTGCGGACAGGAGCAGTGCGAATCGAGCATGTTTCATCGATCGTTACCTCGTCGGATAAAGTTAGGTCATTCTAAAGATGTGTGTACGGTTTGTCAAGATAAAGGATAGCTGAAGGGCTTACGTGCCATTTTGCAAGAAACAAGACGGGTGAAGGAAGGAATTGACGATGAAAAAAAACGAAAGACAGCCATACGGTCTGTCTTTCGATCGAAGATTCGGCAATAGTTGCTGTACTATCTAGAACGTGTAGGTTGCTCCGAATGTAACTCCTGTAAATGTATCCGTATAATTGTCCCCGCTGAAGGCCTGGCTTTTATATCCAATGTTTGCCGAGAAGTAATTGCTCAGCGCAAAGGCCAGACCAATCTCAAGTGCGGCACCGGCCACATCATCCGTATCAGATGGTGAGCCATCGGTATAGGATAACTCCCAGTCCATATTCATTATGGCGAGGCTTCCATACAATGCAACTGTTTCGTTAAACGGGTAGTTGCCCTGGATTCCGATGCCGGGCCCGCTAATTGTTTGGGATCCCAGTTTTTCATTATTGAATCCCAAAGGAGCATAGGTGTAGTTGACATCACCTTTAATCGACTTATAGCCGACAAAAGCGCCGAAATATGGATTGAACATGTAGCCCGCGACGAAGTCAGCATCGCTTCTGTCAATGGTCATCTTGTCACCAGTGAAGAAGGCATTGGTGGCTTCGTAATCTGACATGGATTTCATATAGGATAATCCGAGATACATGTTGTTGCTAAATTTTATATTCACTGCCGGGCCTACCATGAGCGCTGAGCCCAGATCGAAGGTTTCGCCCGTTATGTCGTCCGTTTCTTCCCAACTGTTTTGCCATGCCTTGATGGCAACTGAAACCTTTGTGTCCTCCGCAAACGCCATTCCTGACATGAACACAAACATGCTGAGGATAAAAAAAACGAGCAGCTTCTTCATGGTATTCCCCTTTCATGATATAAGGTTCACTGAACCTGCGCATTCAGTGTGTGGCTTTTTTTGTAGCTTACCATGGACTGATTAAAATGTTGGCATGGGGATAGCGGGCTTCTTCGGGCCTCCTGGCGCCCTGTCGGATCGCGAAGGCGTTCTCTGGGACTCCCACTCGTCACTGTTGACCAGCTGTCCTTTGATCGCGCTGCGAACCATGGTGCCATAGGACACGGCCTCTTGCACGGACTCCTTGCTTACATCGCCCGTAGCCGTCTTCTCTCGCGCCTCGGTGATCTCGATCTCGCCGACCTCGATCGTTTCTACATCGAGAACCTCTCCTGTCTTTGGGTGTTTGATTACCCGTCCTTCCTTGAAGGCGATAAACCGCATGCCGGGCCTGACGCCCACCTGCCTACCCAGGTCAAGGGTCACACGCTTTCCAACCCGCTGGACCACGTATCCTTCAAGAGGGAAGGCTAAAACGATCTTTTCCGTGATCTGCGACACGAGGTCATTAAGACGGCCGGCGCTGCCTGCCCGTACTTTTTCTGCCGCTACGATAGATGCCGTATCCACATTGATCAGCCGGGCATTGATCTCAATAATTCCTTCTAAGCTTGTGAGAGTGCCGGAGACGATGGTCTTGACGCCCAGGATCTTGCCGAGTTGGGCCGCGCTGTTCGGGTCGATGGCGCCGGTAACGCCGAGCTTCTGCTCTTCGAGGATTTTCTCAAGAAGCCGCCGCTCGATCACATCGAACCTGCCGGTCTCGACCAGGCCGGTGATTAGCCACTCCGCCACGATTTTGCCCATGTCTTTCGAGGAAAAGCTCTCACCTTGCAACTGGAAGTCGAGAACGGCTATCTTGGTCTTTTTGAAGTCGGCCGACGCTATCGACGGCGGCAGGAGCATGGCCGCGCTGACCAGAATGCGGAGAATGGTCCTCTGAGTGAAGGTCGGCATGCGGGGGGCCTCGTCGGGATGGATTATAAACAACTGCGGTAAGGCGCAGACTCAACTTAAGTAATTCTATAGGACGCCCTTCTAATTGTCAAGGCGGCAACTAGGAGCGGAAAAACTGCGCTGTATGTTGTCCAGACCGGAAAAAACCGCAGGGAAAACAACGCTTGACAATCTAGCCCGTTCCTTTTAATATGAGCCCCGTGCCGAAGTGGTGGAACTGGTAGACGCGCTGCGTTCAGGGCGCAGTGGGAGCAATCCCGTGGGGGTTCGAGTCCCCCCTTCGGCACCATTTCTCAAAACCCAAGAGCTCCTGCCGCAGATTTCGCCAATCAACGCAGATCAAACCAGCGTTCTTCCCTGTCTGCGGGACCTGCGGATAACGAGATCATCTCCTATGAAAAAGACCATATTTCTATTACTGTTCGCGCTCGTTGCCGGTTGCGGCAAGGAACCGCCCTTCGACCCGGTCGAGAAGTTCAAGGAAGCCGAGGAGCAGATGCAGAAGTTCAGGTACGAGGACGCCCGCAAGGCGTACCAGGAGATCCAGGAGAAGGCGCCGGACCGGAGCTACGACGCGGACATCATGCTCAGGATCGCGGACACGTACTACGGCGAGGAGAAGTACAGCGAGGCCCTGGTGGAATACCAGGCCTTTATCAACTTTCACCCCGTGCACCGGGATGCCTCCTATGCGCAGTACCAGATCGGAATGTGCAGCTACCAGGAGCTTACGACCATCGATCGCGATCCCGCGGTCACCCGCGCCGCGCTCAAGGAGTTCCAGAACCTGCTCGTGAAGTATCCGGGGAACCCCTACGAGGAGGAGGCGAAGAAATACATCGCCATCTGCAAGGAACGGCTCGCCGAGTACGAGCTGTACGTGGGAAAGTTCTACCATAAGAAGGGGTCCTACCCGGCCGCGGTTGGAAGGCTGGAGAGACTTCTGAAGGATTATCCCGGAAGTTCAGTGGAGAAAGACGCCCTCTATTATACCGGTCTCTCCTATCAGGAATTGTCCGAATCAGAGGTAAGCGACGAGGAGATCAAGGAAAAGGGCAAGGAAAAGATCTCCGCGGAAAAAAAGAGCCAGAAAGCGCTGGCGCTCAAGAACTTTGAGCTCCTCGCCGCCAGGCACCCGGACATGGCCAAAAAGGTAAGCTCCCACATCGCGAAGCTCCGAACCCCATGAAGTACTATCCCGCCTTTCTCGATCTGCGCGACCGCCCCTGTCTGGTCGTTGGCGGCGGCCCGGTCGCCGAGCGCAAGGCCATCTCCCTCTTTGATGCGGGCGCAGACCTCTCCGTGGTGAGCCCCACGCTCACGCCCGCCCTCCACGAGCTTGCCGACAAGGGCAAGATCACTTATCGAAAAAAGAACTTCGACCAGCATGATCTCACCGGGATGTTCCTCGCGGTCGCCGCGACCGATGATGGCGCGGTGAACATGGCCGTTGCTCATGCCTGCCGGAAGAACGGTGTTCTCGTCAATGTGGCGACCGCTCCCGATGAAGGAACGTTCGTCGTTCCTTCGGTGGTGGAGCGGGGCGACCTGCTGATCGCCATCTCGACCTGCGGGGACAGCCCGGCGCTGGCCCGGCGGATCCGGGAAGAGCTGGAGCGGACCTACGGGCCGGAATACGGGGTATTTCTCGAGAAGATGGCATTGCTGCGGAGGAAGCTCCTCCAGGAAGTGCCGAACGAGGAGGACCGGCGGAAGGTATTTCAGGCGCTGGTCGATGCGGACATCGTGTATTTGCTGCGGGCGGGACAGGTCCACGAGGCTGACAATCGGATCGCGGAGATCGTGAAGGCCGTTGCCGGATAGGCCCTGCCGTCAATGCGGCTACTTCTTGAAAAGCTTTGAGAACATGCCGCTCTTCTTCTCTTCGGTGGTTGATCCCGCCACGGTGCCGCCTGCCGCTTTGATGGCGTCCGTTAGTTTCGGCGCATCGGGGAAGCGCATCAGGGCGTTGTTGAGGATGCCGAGCCCTTTCGTCTTGTGTCCGCTCTTGATATAGAAATTCCCGAGCTCGAGATGATGTTCCAGCTTTGCGGCATCCAACTCGAGGGCCTTCCGCAGGGGTTCTTCCGCATCATCCCGCCGCCGTGCAATATTGAGCAGACAGATGCCGAGATAGTACTGGTACTGCGCCTTCGTAGGATCCAGCTTGGCGGCATCGGCGAGCCCGTTCACCGCCGCGCCGAAATTGTTCGCCCGTAATTCCTTCATGCCGCCGTTGAATTTTTCCAGCGCTTGCGCCGCGTTCCCCTTGGTGACCTTTGGACGCGCCCCCGATTGCTGCTTGGTCTCGCCTGCGGCTACAGCGGAGAGCTTGCCTTCACCTGCCGCCGCGATGGCTTCATTGATCCGCGGAGAATCAGGATGGTGGTTCAGGGCGTTGTTGAGCACGCCGATCGCCTTGGTCTTGAGCCCGCTCTTGATGTACAGGTTGCTCAGCTCGATGTGGTATTCGATCTTGGTGGGATCGATCTCAATGGCCTTCTGCAGGTTCTCCTCCGATTCGTGCTTCCGGCGCGGAATGTTCATCAAACAGAGCCCCAGGTAGTAGAAATAGGGGGCCTTGATGGGGTCCAGCCGGGTGGCCCAGGCGAACTTTTCCTCGGCGCCCCAATAGTTCCCGGTCTTGAACTCCTGCATGCCGCTGTTGAACTGTTCCGCGGCGCGCACGGTGTTCTCCTTGTAGTGCTCCTGGTAGTCCTCGCCGCGCTGCTCGACGAACTCATCCGACGCCGCTGGACGCTTCTGGGACTGCGCGGCCCTTTTCAAGACCGCCGCGTCATATTCTGCGCGTCTTGCCTGGTCGCTCAGGATCGTATAGGCCTTGTGGATCCGGTCGAACAGGGCCTCGAGCTTGTTCTTCATGTCCGCCATGGTAGGGTCGAAGTGCCGGTCGGGATGGTACGACTTGGCAAGTCGGAAGTAGGCGTGTTTGAGCTGCTGGGCGGTCGACGTTACCGTGACGCCGAGGACCTGGTAGTGGTCCTGGGCCGCCAGGGCGTCGTATGCCTTCTGGATCGTCTCCCGCGTGGCGATGACCTCCGGTTCCGCGGGTCGTTCGGGCTTCTTTTCCTCTTTCTTTTCCCGGGCGGGGCGTACGGCCTCGCGTACGGCCTCGCGCGCGAATTCCATTTCTGCGTCGGTCTTGATCTTCCCGATCTCCGCCATCCGAAGGGAGAGCAGCAGGAACATGGCCTTCATGGCGTTGAAGTCGCCGACGCCGGACAGGCCGCAGATCTCTTCGATGCTCCGTTTGCCGTCGATGAAGGAGAAGACCGTTCTCTGTTCGTCGGTCAAGTGGGCATCCTGGAAGAGGCACGACGGGTCGGTGGCTGGACGGACGATGGTCGTGGGGGCGGGGAGGGACTTCCGGATCGCCTGCCACTCAAGGCTGGTGACACCTTCGAGGATCACGTTTCCCGTGCTCATCTGGAGCGGAATGATGTCCGCCATGGGCAGCGGGCCCTCGTCGAAGCGGTAGGTCCCCATGCGAACGCGGAAGAGGCTCAGGATGATCTGCATCACCTGGAGCTTCACTCCTTCCACGAGCGCCTGGGGCGTCATGAACCCGAGCTCCACGAGGATGGCGCCCTGCTTCTTTCTGGTCTTGGAAACAAGCTCTTCCGATGCCGCGCACTGTTGTTCGGTGAGCTTGCCGGCACGGACCAGGGACCTGCCAAGCCAGTCCTCCTGCAGGCTCGACGCCGCGAAGGTGATGTCGCCGTTCTTGAAGTAGATCTTTTTTGCGACCTTTTCCGCGGTCTGGTCCTGGATGTAGTCAAAGACCGCCGTGCCTGTCATGGACCGGGCGCGGATGCTCTGGAACAACCAGGGGATGGTCATCTGCTTGATGTCCCCTGACAGGGGGATCGGCGTCTGGTCAGTGCAGGATTCTTCAGCCATGGCGGGAATTATATCAGGTTTCTGCAATTTTGTGGAGAGGAATATACACCTTTTTGTCCGGCCGGCCGCGTTTCCCCCCTTTACCTTCGCATCCGGTCTGTGCTAATATGCCCCTGTGAGCGATCAGCCCGTCATCATCCCCCGATCAGACCATCCTATCTCCCGCAAGTGGATCAGCCAGAACGCAATCCGGGTACTGTACCGCCTCAAGGAGTCGGGCCATCTTGCGTACCTGGTCGGCGGCGGGGTTCGCGACCTTCTCCTTGGCCGGGAGCCCAAGGACTTCGACATTGCCACCGACGCCAAGCCGAACGAGATCAAGAAGATCTTCCGGAACTGCCGGCTCATCGGCAGGAGGTTCCGGCTCGCCCATATCCACTTCCATGACGAGATCATCGAGGTGGCCACCTTCCGTTCGAACATCACCGATGAGGAGTCTGCTGTCGAGACGGCGGTCAACGTTGACGCGGGAGCATCGGCGTCAATGCAGGCCATCGCTCGAACGGAGACCGCTGTGCCGGATACCGTTCTTCCCGGATCCACGAACTCCGCTGAGGTCCACGGCCCCGTTCCTTCCGAGCGGCCGCGTCCGCCGCGCATGCTCAAGTCCGGCGACGGCATGATACTCAGGGACAATGTTTTCGGCACCCCCGAGCAGGACGCGATCCGGCGCGACTTCACGGTGAACGCCCTGTTCTACGGCATCGTCGATTATGCCGTCATCGACTACGTGGGCGGGATGGACGACCTCCAGAAAGGGCTCATTCGCATCATCGGCGACCCCGTGGTCCGGTTCACCGAGGACCCGGTGCGCATGGTCCGCGCCGTGCGGTTCGCCGCGGTGCTGGGTTTTGAGATCGAGGCAAGGACGTACGAGGCCCTGCTCGATCACAAGGACAAGATCGCCCTGGCCTCGCCCGCCCGCATGTACGAAGAAGTGCAGAAGCTCTTCCTCCTGGGTGAGGGCGAAAAAACGTTCCAGATGCTCCGTCACACCGGCATGTTCGGCGTCCTGTTCCCGCACATCAACGCGTGGATCGACACGGAGGAGGAAGGGTTCCCCCATACCTGGGTGGGCAAGGCCCTGGAGTGGGTGGACACCTGTGTACAGGCTGGACGGAAGGTCCAACCCCATATCCTCTTCTGCCTCATGTTCGGCCCGTATGTCGAAATGAAGGCGGCGGGTCTGCGGTCGGGAGGCATGGCGCCGCTCGATGCGCTGGATGCGGCCGTGGTGGAGTTCCTCGCCGAGATCGTTCCCCGCGTGCAGGTGCCGCGCAAGGTAGCCCTTGCCATCAGGGAGATCCTCTGGAACCAGGGGCGGTTCGAGAAGACGCAGGGGAAGGCCCCCCTGTATTTCCTGCGGCGGCCGGGTTTTGCGGACGCCTTCGAGTACCTGCGGTTCACGAGCGAGCTCACCGGCGAACGGCTTGAGCTTCGCGCATGGTGGAAGGAATTCTTCAAGGCCCATCCGCTGCAGCCCGGCGAGGCGGTTCCGGCGCAGGAGCGCAAGGCTGCCCCGTTGCAGGCCAAAGGGCCGGAGGGCCGGAAGCGGCGGAGGAGAAGGCCGGGCCGAAGCAGGCCGAAGCCGGGAGCGCCGAAAACGTAAACTCTGAATGTGACCCTCATGTCCAAACCCCCTCGTTTCTTCATAACACCCGACCAGGTCCGCGACCCCTATATTACCGTTGTCGATGATGATGTACGGCACATCGGCGCGGTCCTGCGGAAGCAGCCCGGCGACCTGCTGACGCTCCTCGACGGGCAGGGGAAGGAGTACACGGTCAGGATAACGGCGATCGAGAAGACCGAGATCGACACCGAGATCGTGGACCGGAGAGAACGCAAGCCGCTCTCTCCCATGATCATCCTGGGCCAGGGCCTGCCCAAGTCAGACAAGATGGACTGGATCGTGCAGAAGGCCACGGAGCTGGGCGTCTCGTCCCTCGCGCCCATTGTCACCGAGCGGACCATCCTGAAGGTCAAGGACGAGGAGAAACGCGTTGCCCGGTGGCAGAAGATCGCCCGGGAGGCGGCCATGCAGTGCGACCGGCCGGACATCCCGCAGGTAAAAACCATCCGTTCGTTCAGCACATTCATCCGTACCCTTGCCCCCGGCCCCCAGACATTGCTTCTTCTTCCCTGGGAGGAGGGGACCGAGCCGGTCAAGAACGTCCTCCGGGGGCAGAAAGATCTGAAGCACGTCGTTGTCCTTATCGGACCCGAAGGCGGGTTCTCGCAGGCCGAAGCCGACGCTGCCAAAGAGAAGGGCTTCCATCTCGTGAGCCTCGGTCCGAACATCCTGCGCACCGAGACCGCTGCCATCGCGGTACTTTCCATTATCGGGTATGAGTTGCATTGAGCCGACATCCGTCCTGTATTTACCAAAACGTGGATGATGTTGACAAATAAATATTTCGCCATTATAGTACTTCCAGCATACGGTAAGGAGTTGCCATGCCTACCATTTCGATGTTTTATGGCATTATCATTTTCATGTACTTCTATGACAACAAGAAGCACAGGCTTCCTCATATACATGCAGCATATGGTGACGAAGAGGCGGTCCTGTCTATAGAAGATGGAGAAGTTCTGGAGGGCAGTATTCCGCGGAATAAGCTGCGTCTGGTTCAGGCCTGGATCGAGATCCATCGCGACGACCTTATGACTGATTGGAAACTGGCGGTCAATGGGCAAAATCCGATGCCGATCAAACCATTGGAGTAAGACCATGAAAAAAGTGATAGGCGTTAAGCCGCTCGAAGAGAAGATGCTGTCAGTGACCTTCTCCGACGGGGCAACCGGCGTATTTGATGTTTCACCGTATATTCGAAGTGACTTCTTTAAACGGCTGGAAGACGAGGCATACTTCAAGCAAGTGCGTTTGTTTTTCAGCGGGGTAGGATGGCCCGATGGCCAGGACCTGGGACCGGATACGATCGCTGCGGAATTGCGAACGCCGGTAGAGAGTCGATGAGATGATGAGCGACCTTAAGAAATACATTGCTGCGCGGAAAAAGAACGATAAGAACTTTGCCAAAGGTTACGATGATAGATACGAACAGTTCAAGGTCGGTGTTCTCCTCCGGGAGGCGCGCCAAGCCGCGGGCCTGACCCAGGAAGAACTGGCGCGGCGGCTGAAGACGAAAAAGACCGCAATATCACGGATTGAGAACCATGCCGAAGACATAAAACTGTCAACACTGGAGCGCGTTGCCGGAGCACTTGGCAAACGGCTGCATGTGAGCATTGCATAATTATGGACCTGTCTTATCGGTCCAATCGATGCTATCCGCTTAAACGTGCGATAGTCGCTGATCACAATTATACAAGCTGTTTCAGGAGCTCCCAAGTATTGTTCGTTAGGCCGTTTGTCCGTAATTCTCGTTACTTTGAGGAGGAGAACATGAGAAATATTGATAAAGGAATGTCTTTGATCGGCCTGATGGTTTGCGCAGCTTTCATTGCTGCCTGCGGCGGTGGGGGTGGCAGTACGCCTCCTGCCACGAACACCGGATCGGGTTCAGTTGCTGTTACGATAAATAACAGCGGCGATGGAACAGGAAAGTCGGGCGATCTCCGAGTCACGGTAAAGACCTGCGGTGGCGGGGGAGCGACCCTTGGCAGCGCTCCCCGCACAGACGCTGAGCGCGGGGGTGCCGATATCTATTACGACGATCACGAGCATACCAGCAGGGACAGCGTGCGTTACTGCATATCTTGATGTCAATACGAATACAAAACTCGATACCGGCGATATCAGCCCTTTGAGCGGCGAGACCTCTGTGGTAATCAGTTCTGGGGGAACAACATCAACTTCGATTGACCTGAATCAGATACAACCGTGAGGTTCATAGCCCTGCACTCGCTTACAGGAGTGCAGGGATCCGCTTCCTTCCGGTATTTCCCTTGACACCCCAACATCTTGAATGTTAATATCATCTCCTTCTACATGCAGGGGAAAGGACGTTTGGCGACATGAAACTGGCCATTGGCGCGGACCACGGCGGCTATATATTGAAGAAAGAGATCGTTGATTTCCTCAGCAAGATCGGGAACATCGAGGTCGCTGACTACGGCACGTCCGGTCCCGAATCCGTGGACTACCCGGACTACGGCAGGAAGGTGTCCGAAGCCGTATCGAACGGCACGGTGGACCGGGGAATCCTCATCTGCGGGACGGGGATCGGCATGTCCATTGTGGCCAACCGGTACCCAAAAGTACGCGCCGCGCTCTGCCATGACAACTTTACGGCGCGGATGAGCCGCCTGCACAATGACGCCAATGTCCTGGTGATGGGCGAGCGGGTCATCGGCAGGGGTGTTGCCCTGGACATCGTCAAGGTCTGGCTCGAGACCGAGTTCGAAGGAAGCCGGCACGCGCGTAGGTTGCAGAAGATCGAAGAACTCCGGCCAGGGAAATAGAATATCATAAACCGAAAAAGAGCTGTTGAAACCACGGGAGCTTCGCTCACACGGGGCTTCGCCACACGGCGAAAATCATTGACGAGAGGTTCTCTCAGTGTGTGCGGCGGCGCCGCACCCGTGTTCATCTGTGGTTGCAGGTTTCTTCGGGTGCAAAGGAACAGATCATGTCGGAACTGAGAGATACGGACATCGAAGTTTACAACGCCATCCAGAACGAGGAAAAGCGCGAGCTTGAGAAGATCCTGCTGATCGCTTCGGAGAACTGCGTGAGCAAGGCGGTCCTGGAGGCGCAGGGTTCGGTGTTCACAAACAAATACGCCGAAGGCTACCCCAACCGTCGCTACTACGGCGGCTGCGAGTACGCCGATATCGTGGAGTCGCTGGCCATCGAACGGGCGAAGCAGCTCTTCGGCTGCGAGCATGTGAACGTGCAGCCCCACTCCGGCTCCTCGGCGAACATGGCGGTCTATTTCAGCGTGCTCCAGCCAGGGGACACCATCCTCGGCATGGCGCTGCCCCATGGCGGCCACCTGACGCACGGCGCGTCGGTGAGCTTCTCGGGCCAGCTCTACAAATCCTTCTCCTATCATGTGGACAAGAAGACCGAGCTGCTCGACTACGACGAGCTGGAACGGCTCGCGGTGGAGCATAAGCCCAAGATGATCGTGGCCGGCTACAGCGCCTATTCGCGGATCCTCGACTTCGCCCGGTTCCGCAAGATCGCCGACAAGGTCGGCGCGTATCTCATGGCCGACATCGCCCACATCTCCGGCCTCGTGGCCGCGGGCGAACATCCCAGCCCGGTGCCCTATGCCGACTTCGTCACCACGACGACCCATAAGACGCTGCGGGGACCGCGCGGCGGCATGATCATGTGCCGCGAGAAGTTCGCCAAGGCTGTGGACAAGGTCATCTTCCCGGGCATCCAGGGCGGCCCGCTCGTGCACGTTATCGCCGCAAAGGCGGTCTCCTTCAAGGAAGCGCTCATGCCGGAGTTCAAGGAGTACCAGCGCCAGGTCATCAAGAACGCGAAGGCGCTTGCGAAGCGGCTTACCGAGGACGGCTTCCGCATCGTCTCCGGCGGCACGGACAACCACCTGATGCTCGTGGACCTGACGTCCAAGAACATCACGGGGCGTGACGCCGAGACAGCCCTCGACGCAGCCGGCATCACGGTGAACAAGAACAGCATTCCCTGGGACCAGAAGCCGCCGGTGACCACGAGCGGCATCCGGCTCGGTACGCCGCTGGTAACGACGCGCGGCATGCGTGAGCCCGAAATGAAGGTCATCGGCGACCTGGTCTGCGAGACGCTTGCGAACATCAGCGATGCCGGGAAGCTCGCGGCCCTCAAGGAGCGCACGAAGCAGTTCTGCGCCAAGTATCCCATGTTCGCCATGGACAAGGCGGCGGTGTAGTATCTGAATTCATTGTAAAGTGCAAATTGTAAACAGTAAATTGTAAAGGTGTGGAGTTTTACAGGTTATTTAAAATTTACATTTTCCAATCTGCAATTTGATATTTCCAATTCTATGGTTATGACAAGACCGGCCTGGGACGAGTACTTCATGGAGATCGCGCACCTGGTGAAGAAGCGCGCGACCTGCCTGCGCCGGCAGGTGGGCGCGGTGCTCGTTAAGGACAAGAACATCCTGGCGACCGGATACAACGGCTCGCCGTCGGGCATCGAGCACTGCCTCACGCGCGGGTGCCTTCGTGAACAAATGGGCATCCCCTCGGGCGAACGCCACGAGATCTGCCGGGGCCTCCACGCCGAGCAGAACGCCATCATTCAGGCGGCGAAGCACGGCACGAACATCGACGGCGCGACCCTCTACTGTACGAACCAGCCCTGCGGCATCTGCGCCAAGATGATCATCAACGCGGGCATCAAAAAACTTATCTTCGATGACGGGTATCCCGACCAGCTGGCGGCGGAGATGATCAAGGAATCGGGACTCGAGGTCGTGCAGTACAAGAAAAGCTGAAAGAGATTGTAAAATGCAAATTGTAAATTGGAAATTGCAAAATGGTAAGGACGGAATGTAGCCTTGCTGTTTTGCGATTTACAATTTGATATTTGCAATTTGCAAAGAGGTCAAGTTCTCATGCGCTGCCCCTACTGCTCCAGTGTTGACAACAAGGTGGTGGATTCCCGGATGGGGAAGGAAGGCGAGACCATCCGCCGTCGGAGGGAGTGCCTCAAGTGCGAGGGCCGCTTCACCACCTACGAACGCGTCGAGGAGATCCTGCCGTCGGTCATCAAGAAGGATGGACGCCGCGAACCCTATGATCGCCTGAAGATCCTGCACGGGCTCACCAAGGCCTGCGAGAAGCGCCCTATCAGCGTTGAGGTCCTCGAAAAGTCCGTGGACGACATCGAGAAGTCCCTGCAGGAAAAGGGCTACAAGGAGATCCCGAGCAAGGCCATCGGCGAAGAAGTGATGAACCGCCTTCACAACCTCGACGAGGTCGCCTATGTCCGGTTCGCGTCGGTCTACCGTTCCTTCAAGGACATCAACGAATTCATGAGCGAGCTCAAGGACATCCTGAATGAGAAGGAAGTGAAGGTCCCTCAGAAGCCGGAAGCCAAGAGTCAGAAGTAAGACCCCAGATGACAGACTACAGACCACAGATTACAGACAACAGACAACAGATGGAGGATCTTGACCCAGTCTGCACTCTGACCGTCTGATGTCTGAAAGTCTTCCCATGCCTTCCTTCATCGTCGACATAGCAGTTCCCGTTTCCGTCCCCAAAACATTCCATTATCTCGCCCCCGAGGAGCTGAAAAGCTCGCTCGCTGTCGGTTCGCGCGTACTCGTCCCTTTCGGCAGCAGGCGGGTGACCGGAACGGTCGTCGGTTTTCCCTCCAGGTCCGACCAGGAAGGTCTAAAGATCATCATCGAGGTCCTGGGAGACCCGCTTTCGACGGACCTCATCAAGCTCGCCCGCTGGATGGCGGACTACTACCTTCATCCCCTTGGCCTGTGCATCGAGACCATGGTGCCCGCAGCACTCGGCACCGCGAAGGTAAAAAAGAAAAAAAGCCTCGCTCTTTTGTCCGGCGATCACGATGTAAAAGCGATCAAGGGGCCGAAGCAGGCGGAGCTGCTCCTGCTCCTGTGCGGCCGCCAGCTGATTCCCTGGGAAGAGCTGGAAGGTTTTTCTCCCGCGACCATCAAGGCCCTGTGCGACAAAGGCATGGCGGAGATCGTCGAGAAGGCCGCTGAAGAAGCAGCGGGGTCCGGGGAATTCATCGCCGACCGGCCGCCGACGCTCATGCCCGAGCAGGAAGAGGCCGTGCGCACGATCGGGGCATCGGCCGCCGCGGGAGCGTTCGATGTTTTTCTGCTCCACGGGGTGACGGGGAGCGGCAAGACCGAGGTATATCTTCATTGCATCGCACGCCTCGCCGGAAGCGGCAAAGGCGCCATTGTGCTGGTCCCCGAGATCGCGCTCACGCCGCAGCTCCTCGGACGGTTCCGGAAGCGCTTCGGCAACCGTGTGGCCGTTCTGCATAGCGGCCTGACCGACCGGGAGCGGGCCGACGAGTACCGCCGCATCAGCGCGGGCCTCGTGGACGTGGCGATCGGCGCCCGGTCCGCCGTGTTCGCGCCGTTCCCGAGCCTGGGGCTCGTGGTCGTGGACGAGGAGCACGAGAATTCCTATAAACAGGACGAAGGCCTGCGCTACCATGCCCGCGACGTCGCGGTGATGCGCGCGAAGTTCCAGGACGCCGTTTGCGTCCTCGGCTCCGCCACACCGTCCCTGGAAAGTTTCTACAACGCCAGGGCCGGCAAGTACCGGTATCTTCCCATTACGAACCGCGTCGACCACCGACCGATGCCGGAGGTGGAGATCATCGATGTCAAGGGTCTGCCCAGAGTGTCGGTCTATTCTCCTGACCTCATTTCCGCCGTGCAGCAGCGGCTGGACAAGAAGGAACAGACCCTGCTCCTTCTGAACCGCCGGGGATTCTCGTCGGTCCTGATCTGCGGCGACTGCGGCAAGGTCATCCAGTGCCCGAGCTGCAGCGTGTCCCTCACGTTCCACAAGAGCGAGCGCAGGCTCAAATGCCACTACTGCGATTTCCATATGCCGCCGCCTGCAACGTGCCCGGTGTGCGGCGGCATCAACCTGAAGCCCCTCGGCACGGGGACGCAGAAGGTCGAAGAAGAGATCTCGGCGCTCTTCCCCGGCGCAGCCGTCGCCCGCATGGACAGCGACAATACGCGCGGCAGGGACTCCCATGACCGCCTGCTCGGACGGGTGGACCGGGGGGAGATCGACATCCTTCTGGGTACGCAGATGATCGCCAAGGGCCATGATTTTCCCGCCGTGACGCTGGTGGGCGCGGTGGATGCCGACGTGGGGCTGAATCTCCCGGACTTCCGGTCCGCCGAGAAGACCTTCCAGCTCATCACCCAGGCCGCGGGCAGGGCAGGGCGCGGCGCGATCGCGGGCGAAGTGATCATCCAGACGATGAACCCCGGACATTATGCCCTCAGGCACAGCATGACCCACGACTACGAGGGATTCTACCGGGAGGAGATCGTCTACCGGAGCGAGCTCGGGTATCCGCCCGTCCGGAGGATCATCAAGATAGAGGTGAAGAGCAGCCAGGAGAAGATCGCGGCCGCGGCGGCCGTGACGGCACGGGACCGCATCCGCCACCTCCTCAAAGGAAAAGAGGCGGCGCTGCTCGGACCGGCGCCCTCGCCCATAGCAAAAGTGCGGGGCAAACACCGGTTCCAGATGCTCCTGCTGTCGCCGAAACGGGAAACGCTGCGCATGCTGGCCCTGGAGGCCCGCAAGGCGGTGGAGGAGAAGTACGGGCGGAAGGTCCAGGTGATCGTGGACGTGGATCCCGTGAATCTGATGTAGTAAGACCCCGTTAACTTATTTTCCGACAGCCGTTTCGGCTTTACATTCCCCGTTGGTATATAGTATCCTCGAATCGCTCCTCAGCACGTCCAAGTACCATAGATAAATAAGCAATAATTCATTAACCCCAGGGGTTATTTATATTGACAGCGGTTCGCGGCCATGCTACTATCCTTTCACACCGGAAAATTCGAGAAGGAATGTAATGATCAGAAGGCCCTCACGCGCCGATGGGGGCCGGAGCAGGCGAAGCTCATCGCCCGCAGGCTCGCGGAACTTGAGGCCGCTGATAACCTCGAGGTCCTGCGATCATTACCCCAGGTCCGGGCCCATGAACTGAAAGGAAGCCGGGCCGGCCAGATATCGCTCGACGTGAAGCATCCCTACCGCCTGCTGATCGCCCCCGACTACGACGACCCGCCTTGCAAGAAGGATGGGGGCCTGGACTGGCAAAGAATAACGAAGATCAAGATCCTTGGAGTGACCAATACCCATGAGTAAGAAAGTACAAAGCGCATACAGGCCGAACTACGCCGTGTTTCCGGGGGACACCCTGCGCGAGACCATCGAGGCGTACGGCATGAGCCAGGCGGAACTGGCGGAACGCACCGGAAGGCCGTACAAGACCATCAGCGAGATCATTACAGGCAAGGCGTCCATTACCGCGGAGACAGCGCTCCAGTTCGAGCGGGTCCTCAGTGTTCCCGCGTCGTTTTGGAATAACCTGGAGCGAAACTACCAGGAGGCGCGCGCCCGGATGAAGGAGGAGGAGCACCTCCAGGCGAAAGTGGCGTGGCTCAAGAACTTCCCGGTCAAACAGCTCGTGAAGCTCGGCTGGGTCCCCCGGCAGGAAGAACTGCTTAAGCAGATGCAAGCCCTCCTGAATTTCTTCGGTGTTGCCGGGATCGAGGAATGGGACGCCCTGTGGAAGACACCACAGGCCGCCTACCGGAAATCAGAGGCCTTCAAGAGCAGCCCCTATGCAACCGCTGCGTGGCTGCGAAAAGGTGAGGTCGACGCGGCCGCAATCCAGTGCAAGCCGCACGACGCGGCGGCATTTGAAGATGCCCTCAGTAAGATCAGAACTCTAACGACCAAGCCGCCCGACTCCTTCGCAACGCAGATGGTAAAGCTCTGCGCCGAGACTGGGGTCGCGGTAACGTTCGTGCCCGAACTTCCCGGCACGCGCGTATACGGCGTAACACGGTGGCTGAATCCGAACAAGGCACTGATCCAACTCAGTCTCCGGGGAAAGAGCGACGATCATCTCTGGTTCACCTTCTTCCACGAAGCGGGACATATTCTCTATCACGGGAAGAGAGAGGTGTTCATCGAGGAAAAGGGCAAGCAGGAGAGCAAGGCGGAGCAGGAAGCGGACCGCTATGCTCAGGACCTTCTCATTCCTTCCAGCGAATACAAAGCCTTTCTGGCCGGCAACAAATATGACAACGCATCCATAAGCAGCCTTGCAAAGAAGATCGGCATTGCTCCTGGTATCGTGGTTGGTCGGTTGCAGCATGAAAGGGTCATCCCGTATAGTAAGGGCAATAGTTTGAAATCTCAATTTCGACTTGCTATTGCCGAAGCATAGAGAATAATAGAGAAAAGGAAAGCATGATGCCCGTAACCGTGTCGGCGGCAAAAAAGGAATTACACAGGCTTGTCGGTGTTGTGCAGGGCAACGGTAAGACCGTTGTAATAACGAAGCGTGGCACTCCCGCTGCGGTGCTGATGAGTTATGCGGCTTACGAAAGTCTCCGAGAGACAGCTCTCGTATCCTCCGACGGGTCGCTTATGCGTGATATTCGACGCGGTCTTCGGGACTTGCGGGCAAAGAAAGCCCGTCTTTATACGCTTGACGAGCTTTTCTCATAGCATACATTATGACCCAGAAAAAAGAAGATACAACGGTAGCTACGAACCGCAAGGCGCGCCACGACTACTTCATTGAAGAGACCGTTGAAGCGGGGATAGCGCTCCGGGGCACGGAGGTGAAGTCCCTTCGCCTCGGCCTCGCGAACTTGACGGACAGCTACGTCCTGATCAGGAACAACGAGGCGTTCCTGTTCAATGCGAACATCAGCCCCTATACCCACGGCAACATTGCGAACCACGAGCCGCTCCGGACACGCAAACTCCTGCTTCACAAAGCGGAGATCGTCAAGCTTCTCTGGAAAATGTCCCAGAAGGGCTTCACGCTCATCCCGCTCAAGCTCTACTTCGTCCGGGGCAAGGCCAAGGTGCTCATCGGCCTGGCCAAGGGCAAAAAATCCTTTGACAAGCGCGACACGATCAAGGAAAAGGAATCGAAGCGCGAAGTGGAACGGGTTATGAAGGACCGGCACCGGTAGGCCCCACCCCGCCTTTTTTCTGCTACACTTAGAACAGGTCGTCACGAAGCACCCACCCCGAACGATAAGACACGATACCGTGTGGCATCGCTAGTTGCGCCGTGGCGACACTATTTTCTGCTTTAAGGGAGGTAGCCATGAAACAGGTACTGACAATATTGATGGTGATAGCTCTGGTCATGGTTGGTGCCGGCCTCGCAGCAGCGGCCCCCAAGATCGAGGGCAAACCCGTGGAATACACCGCGGGCGGCGTCACCCTGAAGGGATATATCGCCTATGACGCGAATGTGAAAGGAACGCGGCCGGGCGTCCTGGTGGTCCATGAGTGGTGGGGACAGAATGAATATGTCCGAAAGCGGGCGCGCATGCTGGCCGAGCTGGGTTATACGGCCCTTGCGCTCGACATGTATGGCGAAGGGAAAATGGCAGAGCATCCCGGAGACGCGGGCAAATTCTCGTCCGAGGTGATGAAGAACTTTCCGGTGGCGAAGGAACGCTTCTTCGCGGCTATGGACTTTCTGAAGAAGCAGCCGACCGTGGACCCCGCCAGGATCGCGGCCGTCGGGTACTGTTTCGGTGGCGGGGTGGTGCTGAACATGGCACGCCAGGGCGTGGACCTCAAGGGCGTGGCCAGCTTCCACGGCAGCCTGGCTGTCGTGAAGCCGGACCAGCCGACGCCGATCAGGGCAGCGGTGCGGGTCTACAACGGCGCCGATGACAAGTTCATCCCGGCCGAGGCCATCGAGGGGCTCAAGATGGAGATGGCCGATGGGAAGGTGAACTTCATGTTCACGAACTATCCCGGCGCGGTCCACAGCTTCACGAACCCGGACGCCACCGAGCTTGCCAAGAAGTTCAATATGCCCATTGCATACAATGCTGCTGCGGATAAGGGATCCTGGGAGGATATGCAGAAGTTCTTCAAGGAGATCTTCAAGAAGTAGCGAGGGAAGGCTTTCATCGAGAGCGCAGGCTTGCATGCCTGCGCTTTTTTTTGCCCCGGCAGCGGAACGGTCCTTATTGGCGCGGCGTCTGATGTATGGTACAATGCAACATTATGCATGACACGATCACGTGTATGGAATTTCCCTGTTCCTTTCCGCTCAAGGTGATGGGGCAGAAGAGCGATGCCTTCGAAAAGGCGGTGCGCGGGATCCTGTCGAGGCACCTGCCGGGGATAGCGGTCGAGTACGAAAGCCGGCCGAGCGGCACCGGCAAATACCTGGCCATTACCGCGACCTTCACTGCAACGAGCCGGGAACAACTGGACGCCCTCTATCGGGAACTGAACGCACACGAGCTGGTCGTGATGACGTTGTAACGAGTTGTTGAAAAAGACTTCTTGTAGCAACAACGCACCCTAAAGGGTGCGGCTACCCTGTGAAGAACAATACGTTATCGTTGGTAGCCGTCCCGTGCTAGCGGGACGACATAGCGTTTTTCACCTTTATGAAAAAAGTACTGATCGCAAAAGAGCTCCACGCCCTGCTTGAGCAGGACCGTTCCTTTCTGGACCGGACGGACATGCAGGTGTTCGTCGCCGCAACGAACGACGAGGTGTTGACCATCCATCGCGCCGAGCGGGTGGACCTCATCATAGCGAAGCTCGATCTGCCGGGCATGGCCAGCGAGAAACTGTATGGTCTGATCCGGGAGGATGCGGCACTTCGCACGGTCTCGACGATCTTGTGCTGCGCGAACACTCCCGCGGCGATCAAGCAATGCTCGCACTGCAGGGTGAACGCCGTTCTTCTGGAGCCGCTCCATTCCGTTCTGCTCATGGCAAAGGCACAGCAGCTCCTCGATATTGCCGCCCGGGAGATGATCCGCGTGCTTCTGGGCGTGGTCATAGATGGCCGCTTCGGGGACGAAGCGTTCTACTGCCGTACGAAGAACGTCAGCGCCACCGGCATGATGATCGAGACCAGGAAGCGGCTTGTTGAAGGCGCGCGGCTGACGTGTCAATTCTATCTCCCCGATGCGACAAGGATCCAGGCGCCAGGCAAGATCGTCAGGATCATTCAACAGACGTCCGGAGGCGGAGACCAGCAATACGGTCTCATGTTCACCGACATCGCCCCCGAGACCAAACAGCTGCTTGCCGACTTTGTCGAAAGCACCCGGCGCAAATCGCAGCCGGGCGGTCAATGAACGTGTCATTGCCTCCGGAATGAAGTAATACCGACCCGGCAGATCCTTTATGTAACCACGGGTCCCGACACTTACGGGACACACAGATAAACACTGTTTTGAATTTTGCTCGTAGAACCAGTATTTTTAACCGTGTGCGGCGAAGCCGCCAGTGGTTATAAAGCCTTTTATGTCAAATAGGACAGCTCGTGGTGAGGCCCTCCCCCCTGCAACCCATTCAAAATCCCGTTGTGCAAGCCTAAAAAATAGTATAGAATTATTTCACTTTTCGCGCTCAGTCCCTTATTTTATTTTTCAGGAGGAAGCAATGAGACAGACCAAGATCGTGCTTTCAGACAAAGAGATCCCCACCAAGTGGTACAACATCATGGCAGACATGCCGAACAAGCCGAAACCGCCGCTCCATCCCGGCACCCGGCAGCCCGTGGGGCCGCAGGACCTCGCGGCGATCTTTCCCATGGACCTGATCCTGCAGGAAGTGAGCACCGAGCGCTGGATCGACATTCCCGAAGAAGTGCTGGACATCTATTCCCTCTGGCGGCCGTCGCCGCTCTACCGGGCCCATCGGCTCGAAGCGGCCCTGGGCACGCCGGCGAAGATCTACTATAAATATGAAGGCGTGAGCCCCGCCGGCAGCCACAAGCCGAACACCTCCATCCCCCAGGCCTTCTATAATAAGAAGGCCGGCATGAAGCGCATCGCCACCGAGACCGGCGCGGGCCAGTGGGGCTCGTCCATGGCCCTTGCGGGTAAGCTCTTCGGCCTCGACGTGACCGTATACATGGTGAAGGTGAGCTACGGTCAGAAACCCTATCGCCGCATCATGATGGAGACCTGGGGTGCCACGGTCCACGCCAGCCCGTCCAAGGTGACGAATTCTGGGCGAAAGGTCCTGGAGTTGGACCCGAACAGCCAGGGCAGCCTCGGCATCGCGATCTCCGAGGCCGTCGAGGACGCCGCCACGCATAACGATACGAACTACGCGCTCGGCTCGGTGCTGAACCATGTCTGCCTGCACCAGACCGTCATTGGCCTCGAGGCCAAGAAGCAGATGGAGATCGCCGGCGATTATCCCGACGTCGTGATAGGCTGCTGCGGCGGTGGAAGCAACCTTGCCGGCATCGCTTTTCCCTTCCTTCACGACAAGATCGGCGGCAAGAAGGTCCGCGTGATGGCCGTGGAGCCGGCGTCGTGCCCCACGCTCACCAAGGGCGAGTTCCGCTATGACTTCGGCGACGTTGCCGGGCTCACGCCCCTCATGACGATGTATACCCTCGGCCATGACTTCATGCCGCCGGGCATCCACGCGGGCGGGCTCCGGTATCACGGCGATTCGCCGCTCATCTCCCAGCTCTACCACGACAAGCTTATCGAGGCCCGGGCCTACAACCAGGTGCCGGTGTTCGAAGCCGCGCTGCAGTTCGCGAACACCGAGTCCATCATCCCGGCCCCCGAGAGCGCCCATGCGATCCGGGCCGTCATCGACGAGGCGCTCCTGGCGAAAGAGGAAGGGAAGCAGAAGACCATCCTCTTCAACCTGAGCGGACACGGGTACATGGACCTTCAGGCATATGCCGACTATCACGACGGCAAGCTCAAGGATTTCGAGTATCCCTCCGAAGAGATCAAAAAATCCCTCGCAAAACTCCCCAAGATATAAATAGAACGGGGGAGCCGGATAACCGGCTCCCCCGAACTGTTCTCATCCCTTCTTTGCTACATCAAGATCCCTTTCTTTTTTCTGCACCCCGGTTTCTTAATTACCGTGCAAGCAGACGTGACTCACCCCACCCGGCCTCCCCTTAACAAGAGGAGGCGCGGAGGGGTCTGTTCGGAAACAAAATGGATATGAAAAAATAACACCAGTTGAACGTAGCACAGGAAGCCAGAGGAATTTCAGGCGGGTTATATCGAGGAGCGGTGTTTGATCTGTTCCAGGGCGTTCTCGGCGATGAGGAGGTGACCGTCGGATTCCTTGACGATGCCGTTGGTGGCCAGCAGCTTCATGCACTTCGAAACGGCTTCGCGGGACGATCCGATCATGCCGGCGAGCTCCTTGTGGGTAAGCTTGCCGCGTTTGAGGAATCCCTTGCCACAGCTGTCATCGTGCTTCGCGCCGTCGAGGAGCGCCCTGATGAGCCGTTCACTGACCTCCTGGAATGCGAGCGACTCGATCTTATCGTCAGCCTTTCGCAACCGCTCGACGAGGGTGGTCATGAGCGCGATGGAGATCTTGGGGTCCTTGTTCAGCAGCCCCAGAAAATCGACCTGGCTCAGGACCGACAGTTCCGAATCCGAGTCCGCCACGATCGTTGCCGACCTGCCTTTGCCGTCCAGCAGGCTCAGTTCGCCGAAGAACGCGCCCTTGTCGAAGTGGGCGAGGACGATCTCGTCCCCTTCGTCGTCCGACAGCAGGGCCTTCAGTCTTCCCGCGTCCACGATGTACAGGTCGGTGCTCATATCCTTCATGTGAAAGATGACCGACCCTTTTTTGAACCGGACCTTCTTGCAGTGCGACGCGATCGCCTTGAGCTGGGTGTCCTTGAGGTGGGCAAAGAGAGGGATCTGTTTGAGGTAATTGATAAGCATGGCTTCCCCTGAGAGGCGGCTGCGTGTTGCTTGAGCGCAACCCTGGATTTAATGGCTAACTATACCATAGACCGTCCGAAAAATAAATATCAGCTTGACAGAGGGTATGGAAATCGGTACTATTGTTAGCGTCCGCAGAAAATTGCGGATAAATAAACATGAAAGGTTGAGGTAACAGAAATGGCAGAAGGCGTCGTGAAGTGGTTCAATGACAGCAAGGGGTTTGGTTTTTTGAAGCAGGAGAACGGTGAAGATGTATTCGTACATTTTTCCGCGATCCAGACGGAGGGTTTCAAGTCGCTCAAGGAAGGCGAGCGCGTCTCCTTTGACATTGTGCAGGGGCCCAAGGGCCTGCAGGCCGCCAATGTCCAGAAGATCTAACAACTAAAACTACAGCAATACCAAATCCTGAGCCCCGGAGCGATCCGGGGCTTTTTTATTGCCCGCTTTAAGCTAAATTAGCGAGTGGAAAAACATAGATCAAAGGCATCTCTCGCAAAGCCGCAAAGGTTTCAAGACAAATGGGCATCCTGCCTTTCTTTGCGAGCTTGGCGCTTTGCGAGATAACATGCTTATTGTTTGGTTCGGTTTGTCCCTCAAAAATGAATTCAGCTGGCTGTCAGCGTCACATCTTGCCATGAGTTTTTGTCCGTTCGTGGTACGCCGAGCTGATCACCTGGTGCGCCCTCGTCGCCAGGTCCTTCCGTGACAGATGCTGATGCGCAGCGATGGGCTTCAGGATCGCGCATTCCACGTCAATGGACTTGAGCGCCAGGAACCTCGGTAGGTGCTGAAAGAACGTCGTCCCGCCGTAGTAATAAAGAGAATCGCGGTTCGTCAGGTCAACGAGGCGTCCGTTGGCCGCCAGGTAGCGGATGCAGACCGGGAGGAGGCTGGTGCCGGCCGTGATGGCTGCGGTGATGAGCGAGTTCTTGAAGGGCTGCACCGTGTCTCCGTTCGAGGTTGTGCCTTCCGGGAACAACGCTACCGAGGTCCCCTGGCCGAGCACCGTTGCGATATCCTCGATCTCCCCCTTCAGGCCCGCGCGGCTCCGGCGCTCCACGAAGAGGCACCCGCCGAGCCATGCGAACAGACCGAGCGGGAAGGTCTGCTTCAGTTCCACGGACGTGATGAACACCGAGGGCATGAGGGAGGCAACGACGAGGATGTCCGCGTACGTGAGGTGGTTCGATATGATGAGGTAGTTCGTGCGGCGCTGCCGGAGGCCCTTTCGCTTCAGACGGCGGGAATGGACACGGATGCCCAGCAACCTGAGGCCGAGGCGCGCGAAGAACATGACGTTCCCGGTCAGGCGCTCCAGTTTCCGGGCGCGCTTCGCGGGCAGCGCCATGATGCAGAGCGCGACCAGCGCGTACAGGATAAGGAGCAGGAAGACGGCCAGAGATTTGAGAAGTATTCTCATAGGAACTACGAGCTTTGTATCGTGGAGATTGCTGCAAAAATACGATCAACATCCTTGTGTCGAACCGATTATGTAGCAAATACCGACGATTTTCAATGAGAAACTCAGCCTGACAGGTATTTTCCCTTCCTTTACATCCCTCCGAACGGGAGCTATACTTTAAGTGTAAGGAGACCATTCCCGTTCAATGAGTTGCATTCCGTGCTCATCGGTTCCCCCATAGAAGGAGGCATCGATCCATGATGATAGAGTTCAGCGTTGTTCCCCTCGGAAAAGGGGTGAGCGTGAGTCCCGTTATCGCCCGGGTCATGCAGATTGTAATTGACAGCGGCGTGCGATACAAGGCGAACCCCATGGGGACGGTGATCGAAGGAGAGTGGGGGCGGCTGATGGACCTTATAAAGAAGTGCCACGACGAGGCGATGAAGGACGCGGACCGTGTTGTAACGTCCATCAAGATCGACGATTACAAAGGCAAGGGAGAGCGGCTCGACACCAAGTTAGAGTCGGTCGAGCAGAAGCTCGGGAAGAAGCTTAGCCGCTGAAGATAAGAGAGGCAAGGAGGCAGGCCATGAAGACACCCGCAGGAAAAGGTAAGAACTACAGCACCAACTACAAGAAAAAGATCGTGACCACCGACGCGTATCTCACGAAGAGCGGCCAGGGCGTAGCGGTCTGCGAGGGCTGCCAGGCGGTGTACCGGAACAAACGCTGGTATGTGGGCCCCGAGATCGTCAAGGCCGGGACGGTGGCGGTGAAGGTGGTCTGCCCGGCATGCCTTAAGATCCGGGACAATTTCCCGGGCGGCATCGTGACCCTGTCGGGCGACTACGTCCTTCCGCACAAGATGGAGCTGCTGAAGCTCGTCAAGAACGAGGAGGGCCGCGCCCGGGGCTTCAATCCGCTGGAGCGGGTGATGACCGTCAAGGAGAACGGCCACGGGAGCGTCATTATCACCACGACGAACGAGAAGCTCGCCCAGCGACTTGGACGGGCCATCAAGAAGGCGTTCCATGGCGATGTCAAGTACCACTGGTCCCACGACAATAAGCTGGTGCGGGTGGATTGGGTGAAGGACGTGGCGTAGATCTGACAAGGAGAAAGATCAAGAACGACAAGGGGACAAGGGGAAACTGACACGGTGACGCGGAGACGCGGAGAAATAACCAGAACAGCGAAGCGGGGATCTATGATCTCCGCTTTTTTATTGCTTCATTCCTCTTTTTTCAGCGAAGACAGGTACTCTTCCCATTCGGTGGGAAGAGAATATTTTTTCTTTGAGTTGCAGTCCTTGCAGGCGGGGACCACGTTGCCTGCGACGGACTTCCCTCCGCGCACGACCGGAATGAGGTGGTCCATGGTGAGCTCGTCGGCCTTGAATTTTCCCCCGCAGTAATAACAGATCCCCGTCGACCGCTTGCGCTTCCACCACTGGGAGTTCCTGAGCTCCCGCGCCCGGGATTTTTCCCGCCTGATGTGTTCTTCGTCCGCTGATATGAAATGATCGGGCATGGGATTCGGCTCTTTCGTATTTTAGTTGAAATTACTTTATTGCCCTGTATCGACAAAGAACAGCGATTCCTCAATAAAAGACTATTTTCTCGCAAAGCCGCAAAGGCGCAAAGAAAGGATATCCCTCATGAAAACAGTAAGTCGTAATAACAGAATGAAAAACAAGAACTTGGTTTAAGGTCTTCGCATCCAAATCAAGCCTTTCTCAGGCTGTTGTCGTTGTTTTTCTTTGCGTGCTTTGCGGCTTTGCGCGAGACAGAAGTCCGTCGTTGCTTTTTCTAAATTTATTACAAATGAACCTTAAATTCAGAAGTCAGGGGACGGATAACAGAGGACTGATAACAGATCTAATCTATCATCTGGATTCAAATTCTACCTATTTCTTCCGCCCTTGTCACGAACAATAACGGCCGATTCCCGGAAAGCCGCCCCACCCCGTAACACCTCAAAATATTAATATTTTTCTTGACATAGACCATGTGGATAGATATACTTTGCCAAAAGGTGGTATGAAGTGGGGAAGGGTGGAGAAGGGGTCCTGAATGTTCCGTGGCAGCTTCGAACATAGCGTAGATTCCAAGGGCAGGGTGAGCGTCCCCTCCCGCTTCCGCGAACTCCTTGCGGAGCGGTACGAGGGCAAACTTGTGCTGACCATGGACTTCGATAAATGCATCATGGTCTATCCGCTCGAAGAATGGGAGCGGGTCGAAGAAAAGATAAAGTCCCTTCCCCAATCGCAGAAGGAAGTGAAGGACTATACGCGGTTTGTCTTTTCCAACGCCACGGAATGCGAGCTCGACAAGCAGGGACGTATCCTGATCCCGCCTTCGCTCCGTGAGGGCGCGCGGATCAATAAAAGCGTCATGGTCGTTGGCATTCTGAACAAGATGGAGATCTGGGACAAAGGAGCTTGGGACACGCGAAAATCACAGACCGGGGACAAGATCGGCGAGGTCTTGTCCACCCTGGGACTCTAGCGATGGACGGACAGCTAAAAATATATCTGATGAATCTCGAGGGCGAGATCGACGCCGCCAAGATCGCGGAGATCAACCGCGTCGTGGGCCAGTTGATCAAGGGCGAGATGTACGGCCTGATCCTGAATTTCGAGGCCGTAGAGCACGTCAACTTCGCCGTCCTGCCGTCGCTGGTGGAAGAGAAGGGCCGGCTGCAGGCATTTGGCGGAGATATCCGGCTTGCCGGTCTTTCCGATTACCTCAAGAATATTTTCAAGACCACTGGCGTTCTGGAGGCCTTTCAGGTGTATGACAGCGTTCAGCAGGCAGCCAAGAGCTTCGGCGTGTCGAAGGACAAGGTCGCGACGAACCTGCCGCTGGGACTGTGAACGGGAATTGCGGATCGCGGATTGCGGAATGCGGAATGAAAAAACAAAATCGCATCTGACAAATATTCCGGATCCTGCCTCCGATATTTCGCGGGTGGAACATACGACCGTTCTCCTTCGCGAGGCCGTGGATTTTCTGGCGCCCCGGTCCGGCGGTGTGTACCTGGACGGCACGCTGGGCGGCGGAGGTCATGCAGAAGAGATCCTGAAACGGTCGGCGCCGGACGGCGTCCTGATCGGCCTGGACCAGGACGGGGCCGCCGTGGCCAGGTCCCGCGAACGGCTTGCGGGATACGGCGAACGGGCCGTCATTCGTCAGGAGAATTTCCGGGACGTCACCCGGGTCCTTGCGGATCTCGGGATCGATGCTCTTGATGGGGTACTTCTGGACCTGGGACTGTCCTGGTTCCATCTCCGGGATCCTGAACGCGGTTTCAGCTTCCAGACGGAGGGGCCGCTGGACATGCGGATGAACGCGGACAGCTCGACAACGGCCGCGGACCTGGTGAACACCCTGCCGCGGCAGGAACTCGCCCGCATCCTCTTTCAGTACGGTGAAGAAAAAAGGGCGAATGCCATAGCGAAGGCAATAGAGCGGGCACGAGGCCGGGGGCCGATCACCAGCACGGTTCAACTCGCACAGATCGTTTCCAGTGTTTTTCCTCCCTACCCTCCCCGGCGGATACATCCCGCCACGCTGACCTTCCAGGCACTGCGTATCGCCGTGAACGATGAAATGGACGCACTGCGCGAGGGACTGAGCGCGGCCGTCACCGTCCTGAGACCTCGCGGCCGCATCGCGATCATCTCATTTCATTCGCTCGAAGACCGCATCGTGAAGCAGGCCTATGTCGAGCATGCGAAGGGCTGCATCTGTCCGCCCCGGCTTCCGGTGTGCCGGTGTGAAAAGAAGGCCGATCTAACAATACTGACCCGCCGTCCGGTGATGGCATCGGAGGCCGAAGTTGCCGGCAATCCTGCATCGCGCAGCGCGAAGCTCCGTGCGGCGGAGAAGGTGTGATCAGACGAATTGAAAATTAGAAATTGGAAACTGCAGATTGAAAAATAATGAGGATAACACCGTTATGATCGTTTCACGTTTCAAGTTCCAATTCTCAATCTTCAATTTTCAAATAGAACAGTTATTCTCATGAACACCCGTGCCGGACATATTGGATCGTTCCCCTTCGTCGGGAGCAGGGGCGGCAATCTGCGCCTGGTCCTGATCTTCGGCCTTATCGTCCTGGGCCTGATGGTGTACGTGGGCGGAAAGGTCCAGATCATGCGGCTGGGGTACCAGATCGACGAACTGGAGAAGCAGAAGCGGGACCTGGAGCGCATGAACCGTTCCCTCCAGATCGAGGCCTCGAGCCTCTCGGCGCCCGGGCGGATCGAGGAGATCGCGGTCAAGCGGCTCGGGATGGTCCGGCCGGCAAAGGAAAACGTCGTGGTGGTGAAACGGAAGCAGGCTGTTGCGGCGCGAAATGACCGGCGCCCGGCCGCCCCGTAACGGATTAGGCAATGTCAATGTTCTATAAAAAACAAGAGCTGTTTTGCCGCAGAGGTCGCAGAGGAAGGCAATTCTAAAATAACAGCAGAGTAAGTAATGGAATGCTGCTTAATTCCGAGATACTTCGGTTAACTGAAATTCATCTGATAATTGGACAAATGCCTTAGATTCAAATGACGAGGGTTCGTAGAAATCGTAGAGGGGGAAGAAGCGGAGAAAGAGGGTGCTGTGATTTAAGAAGTCCTCTGCGTCCTCTGCGGTGAAAGATTTGACATTACAGTGGATGACCCAACGTAGTATGAAGAGGATGCCCGTGGATAGTACACGATGAAAGAACGACGCGGACGGATAGTGGCGGTATTCATGCTGATGGGGGTGGGCTTCGCCCTCGTCGGCCTCCGGCTCGTCCAGCTGCAGATATTCGAACGGGGCGACCTGACGCGCCGCGCGGAGCGGCAGCAGGAGCGCCTCATGAAGCTCGAGTCCAAGCGGGGTAACATCTTCGACCGGGCGGGCCGTGAGCTCGCCGTGAGCCTCGATGTCGAGTCCGTCTTCGGCATGCCGAACGAGGTCGAGAACCCCCGGTCCGTCGCCCGGGAGCTTGCCCGCATCCTGCGGGAGAACCCCGCAGATCTTGAGCGCAGGCTTGCCAGCGACCGCCGCTTCGTCTGGATCAGCCGCAAAGTGGATCCGGCCAAAGCGGACCAGGTGCGGGACCTGGACCGTTCCGCCATCGGTCTGCAGGTGGAGTCCCGCAGGTTCTATCCGAAGAAGACCCTTGCAGGCACCGTGCTCGGTTTCACCAACGTCGATAACAAGGGCATCGAGGGCGTTGAGCTCTGGTACGACAAGATGCTCCGCGGTACGGACGGCTGGGTGCTGGCGGAGAAGGATGCCCGGGGCCGGACCGTGTTCCCCGGCGGACATGGGTTCCAGTACCAGCTGCCCCGGCCGGGCAAGGACGTGACCCTGACCCTCGACGAGGTGATCCAGCACATCGCCGAGAAAGAACTGGACAAAGGGCTCGCGGAATCAAAGGCCCGCGGCGGTGTCTGCCTGGTCATGGATCCCAGGACCGGGGCGGTCCTCGCTCTCTCTGTCCGCTCCACCGTGCGCGGCCGCGCCGCGTTCAATCCCAACGAACCGAAGCAGTATCGTCCTGAGGAGTGGCGGAACCGGGCCGTGACCGACGCCTTCGAGCCGGGCTCCATCTTCAAGGCGTTCACGGCGGCCGCGGCGCTCGAGGAGAAGGTGGTCCATCCCCAGGAGCGGATCGATTGCAGCGCCGGAAGCATTCAGGTCGCCGACCGCGTGATCAAGGACGCGCACCGCAGCGGCGTGCTCACCTTCACCGATGTGATCACCGAGTCGAGCAACGTGGGGACCATCAAGGTCGCCCAGCGGCTCGGCAAGGCCCGCTATTTTCAGTACATCACGGCCTTCGGGTTCGGCAGAAAGACCGGTGTGGATATGCCCGGCGAGATCTCGGGACTGGTGAAGGATTATCGGTTGTGGTCAGGCGTCTCACTCGGCTCCATATCCATTGGCCAGGAGATCGGCGTGACGCCCATCCAGATGGCCGCCGCCTACAGCGCCATCGCCAACGGCGGGACGCTCATGAAGCCGTACCTGGTCTCGGAGGTGCGGGACCCGAACGGCAGCGAGGGAGCGAAGTTCGCGCCGATGATCGTCAACCGCGCGATATCGGAAGAGACGAGCAAAACGCTCAGGCGGATCCTGCAGAAGGTGGTGGAAACGGGAACCGGCCAGAAGGCCAAGCCGGCAAGCTACACCGCGGCGGGCAAGACAGGCACGGCGCAAAAGATCGACCAGCGGACGGGTCTGTACTCGAAGGAGGATTATGTGAGCTCCTTCGTGGGGTTCGTGCCGGCCGTCTCGCCGAAGCTGGTCATCGTGGTCATGGTGGACAGCCCGGTGGGTGCCGTATACGGGGGGAGCGTTGCGGCCCCCATCTTCAAGTCCGTGGCGGAGTCGAGCCTGACCTATTTGCAGGTGCCGCCGGACGATCTGGGGGGCAGGATGCTCCTGGTGTCGCAATGAAGCTTGGAGAACTGGTATCCGCGCTGACGGTCAACGGGCCAACCCCCGGGCCGTGGAGCCAGCGCGAGGTGACCGCCGTCGTCCAGGACTCGCGCCGGGCGGCGCCGGGTTCATTGTTCGTGGCCGTGCGAGGAGCTCACTCGGACGGCCATCGGTTTATTCCCCAGGCCGTCGGACAGGGCGCGGTCGCGGTGGTTGCCGAGGAAAAGGCCGTTGTCGAGACCGGTCCGGACACCCCGGTGATCCGCGTCCCCGACTCCCGCAAGGCGCTGGCGCGGCTTGCGGCAAAATTTTACGATTATCCATCGCGCCGGATCAAGCTCGTCGGCATCACCGGAACGAAGGGCAAGACCACGACGAGCTATCTTGTGAGATCCATCATCGAGGCGGCAGGGCACCGGGCGGGACTGATCGGCACCATCGATTACCGGATCGGCGACCGGGTCTATCCGGCGCCGAACACCACGCCCGAATCACTGGACCTCCAGGCACTCTTTGCCGAGATGGCGGAGCAGGGGGCCCGGTACTGCGTCCTGGAGGTGTCGTCCCACGCGCTGGCACTGGGCAGGACCGATGAGTGCGTGTTCGAGGCGGCCGCGTTCACGAACCTCGCGCATGAACATCTGGACTTTCACCGGACGATGGACGAATATCTGGCGGCAAAGACGCTGCTCTTCTCGGGCCTGTCGCCGGACAAGACCGCGGTGGTGAACGTCGACGATGCCGCGGCCGGCACGATCATCAAGCGAACAACGGCCCGGGTCATCACCTACGGCATCATGCATCACGCCGATGTCCGGCCTGCGGGAACCATCGGGCACAGCATCAGCGGACTTTCCTTCACCGTGTCGACAGCCGCAGGCGAGATCGGCATCGCGTCGTCCCTCGTGGGACGGCACAATATCTACAACATCCTGGCCGCCGTCGGGCTTGGCGTTGCGCTCGGATGTTCCGGTGAAGCGATCGCCATGGGCATCAGGCAGATGCAGGCGGTCCCGGGCAGGATGGAAAAAATAGATGCCGGTCAGCCCTTCGGCGTGCTGGTCGATTATGCCCACACCGAGGGCTCGCTCAATTCGCTGCTCGAAGCGGTCCGGGAGATGACCACGCCGGCGGCGTGGGTGATCACCGTCTTCGGGTGCGGCGGCGACCGTGACCGCGCCAAGCGGCCGAAGATGGGCGCCGCGGCGATCGCCGGGAGCGACCTGGTGATCGTGACCTCGGACAACCCGAGGACCGAGGACCCGCTGGCCATCATCGGCGAGATCGAGTCGGGAATGACCGCAGGGATCAAACGAGTGAAGCTTGAACCGCTCGGCAGAGATCGCGCTGCAGCGTCATCATCGACCAAGTCCTACGCCGTGATCCCCGACCGTTCGGAAGCCATCGAGGCCGCCGTCAGGCTTGCGGGGCCGGGCGATGTCGTGGTGCTTGCCGGGAAGGGCCACGAGGATTACCAGATCATCGGGGAGGCGAAATTCCCGTTTGACGATCGGGAAGAAGCGCGGAAGGCGATCAGGAAATGCAGCGCCGAGTGTGGAGTGCGGAATGCGGAATAAACGAAACGTCAGCTTCTCTCAGCGGCAATGACGGGAAACGATAGGAAAATTCTGGAAGACCTTCAGGGGAGGCTTCTGCACATGGAGATCAAGGGCATCTCGATAGACTCCCGGACCGTCAAGGAGGGGGAACTTTTCATTGCGATCCGTGGCGACCGGTTCGACGGCCACGATTATGTCCCCGATGCCATCCGCAAGGGGGCGTGGGGGGCGCTGGTCGAGCAGTCGGCGCTTGAGGCAAAGTATGCTACGATGGGCGGCCTTCAGAATGTGATCCCCGTGGAGGACACGCTCTTCTCGCTCCAGGAGATGTCCCTGATCCATCGTAAGAAGTTCATCCTCCCCGTCATCGGGATCACCGGATCGAACGGCAAGACCACGACGAAGGAGATGCTGGCATCCATCCTGCTCCAGAAGGGGCCGGTGCTCAAGAACGAGGGGAACCTGAACAACCATATCGGCGTCCCGCTGACGCTCCTGAAGATGGATGACCACCACAAGGCCGCTGTCATCGAGATGGGAATGAGCGGCCTCGGCGAGATCAAAACGCTGGCGCGTCTTGCCATGCCGTCGGCGGGCGTGATCACGAACATCAGCGCCGCCCACCTCCAGTTCCTCGGCAGCACGGACACCGTGGCCGAGGCGAAGGGCGAGCTTCTGCAGACGATGCGGCCCGACGGGACCGCGGTGCTGAACGCCGACGACCGGTATTTTACCACGCTGAGGAACAAGTATCCCGGCAGGGTCCTGTCCTTCGGCATCGAACGATCCGCCGATGTTCGGGCAAGCGACATCCGCCAGGAGCGGGACATGACCGACATGACCCTGCACGCCGACGGCAGGTCGGTGCTGGTACGGCTCAGGACCGTGGGCAGGCACAATGTGTACAATGCCCTGGCCGCGGCCGCGGCGGCGCTGGCAACGGACCTGCCGCTCGAGACCGTGAAGTTCGGCCTCGAGGAGTTCCGTCCGGTTGCAATGCGGTCCGAACTCAGGGACGTGAAGGGGCGGACGGTCCTGGCCGACTATTACAACGCGAACCCGGGCTCTATGATCGCAGCGCTGGAGACCCTGGCTTCGCTTAAAACGGGAAAGCGCACGATCGCGGTGCTCGGTGATATGCTCGAACTGGGCGACGCCGCGGCCGGGTCCCATCATGCCATCGGCGCGACCGCGGCAAAACTGGGCATCGACATTATGATCACCGTGGGCCCGCTGGCGAAGCACATCGCCGAAGGGGCGGTTGCCGCCGGCATGGCCCGGGACCGGGTGTTCGAGGCCGAGACGACATCCCGGGGCGCCGAGCTGCTCAAGGAGCACTCGCGGCCGGGCGACACGGTGCTGATCAAGGGATCGCGCGGCATGAAGATGGAAAAGGTCCTGGAGGAGTTCTAATGCTCTATCATCTGCTCTATCCGCTCCATAAGACGTTCTCCGGATTCAACGTGTTCCGGTACCTCACGTTCCGGACCGCCGGGGCCGTGATCACCGCCTTGCTCGTGAGCTTTTTGCTCGGGCCATGGATCATCCGCCGGCTGCGGGCGCTCAAGGTCGGCCAGCAGGTGCGCGATGACGGCCCCCAGACCCACCTGACCAAGCAGGGGACCCCCACCATGGGCGGCCTGCTGATCGTTGCCGCCATAACCCTTTCGGTCCTCCTGTGGTCGGACCTGACGAACCGGTATGTCTGGGTCGTGCTGTTCGCGACCCTGGCGTTCGGCGGCATCGGTCTGTGGGACGACTATCTGAAGGTGGTCAAGAAGCGGTCCACGGGCCTCCGGGCCGTCGAGAAGTTCGGGCTCCAGATCGCCGCGTCGCTGGTCATCGGCTTGTTCCTCCATTTTTTCTCCGGCGATCCCGAAGCGGCACGCCTTTCCGTCCCCTTCATGAAGCGGCTGATCATCGACCTTGGCTGGTTCGCCATCCCCTTCACGGTGGTCGTTATCGTGGGCTCATCCAACGCCGTGAACCTGACGGACGGCCTCGACGGCCTCGCCGCGGGGCTGGTGGGCATCGCGGCCACGGCCAACGCGGTCATCGTGTATGTGAGCGGGAACCGCATCCTCGCGGACTACCTCAAGATCCCCTATATCCCGGGGAGCGGCGAGCTGGTGATCGTCTGCGGCGCCCTCCTGGGGGCGAGCCTGGGATTCCTGTGGTACAACGCCCATCCCGCCGAGGTGTTCATGGGCGATGTGGGCTCGCTCTCCCTGGGGGGAGCGCTGGGCACGCTCGCGGTCGTGACCAAACACGAATTGATCCTGGTCGTCACGGGCGGCATCTTCGTCGCCGAGGCGGTCTCGGTCATGCTCCAGGTGGCGTCCTATAAGCTGACGGGCAAACGCATCTTCAAGATGGCGCCGATCCACCACCATTTCGAACAGATCGGCTGGCCCGAATCGAAGGTCATCATCCGTTTCTGGATCGTGGGGATCATCCTGGCGCTGGTGTCGCTGAGCTCGCTGAAACTGAGATGATGGAATCGGATAGATGAAAAGACTTTGTAACCACTGGTCCGCTTCGCGGACACACGGATAGAAAAAAAAAGAGTGTCTTTGCAGTTATCAGTGTGTCCCGACGTTAGGAGGGACCCGTGGTTCCATAAGGGTTTGAAGTATTGAGATACCTTTGGAGGAACAGTGCATCCTGATTTTACGGGAAAACGGGTGACCGTCGTAGGCATGGCGCGGAGCGGCATCGCCGCCGCGCGGGTCCTCCACGCCCTGGGCGCACGCGTGACGATCACCGACAAGAAACCCCTGGACCAGCTCGTTCAACAGGTAGCGGCGCTCGGGACCGGCGACATCGTCATCGAGGCGGGCGGCCACCCGGACCGCATCTTCATCGAGACGGACCTTATCGTGCTCTCGCCGGGCGTGCCCAAGATCCCGCAGGTCCTTACCGCGCACCGGCACGGCGTGCGGGTCATCAGCGAGCTGGAGCTCGGCTGGTTCCTGTCCGACGCGCCCTTCGTCGGGATCACCGGCACGAACGGCAAGTCCACGGTCACGACGCTCGTGGGGCTGATGCTGCAGAAGGCCGGCAGGAAGACCCTCGTTGCCGGGAACATCGGGAACGCGCTGACCGAAACGCCCGAACTGCTCCACGGGCAGGATTGGGTCGTGGTGGAGCTCTCGAGCTTTCAGCTGGAGGACATCGACACCTTCCGGCCGCGGGTGGCAACGATCCTGAACATCACCCAGGACCACCTGGACCGCTACACCGATATGACCGAATATGGAGAGGCCAAGGCCCGGGTCTTCGAGAACCAGCACAAGGACGATGTCCTGGTCCTGAACTTCGATGATCCGCTGGTGCGTGCCATGGCGCGTAGCGCGTCCTCGCGGATCGTTCCCTTCTCCCGGTCCGAGAAGCACGAAAGCGGCGCCTATGTCGAGAATGACAATCTGGTCGTACGAAACGAGATCATCTGTCCCGTGGACGAGATCCTGATCAAGGGCGTGCATAATCTCGAGAATGCCATGGCAGCGGCGGCCGTGGCCCTGGCAGCCGGTGCGGACCGCGCATCGGTCGCCGCGGTGCTCCGGGAGTTCCCCGGGCTCGAACACCGGCTCGAGTTCGTGGCTGAGAAGGACGGCGTCACCTACATCAACGACTCCAAGGGAACGAACGTGGGAGCCGTGTTGAAGTCGGTCGAGGGGTTCACCCGGCCGGTGGTCCTCATCGCCGGCGGACTGGACAAGGGGAGCGACTTCAGCCCCCTCGTCGACCTGTTCCGGAGGAAGGTGAAGCTCCTGGTCCTCATCGGCAAAGCAGCGGACAAGATGGCGAAGGCGGTGGGAACGGCCACCGAGACGGTATTCGCGAAGACGCTCCAGGACGCGGTGCAGCTTGCCGCGAAGCGCGCCGCGAGCGGCGACGTGGTGCTTCTTTCCCCGGCCTGCGCCAGCTTCGACATGTTCAAGGACTTCGAGGACCGGGGACGGCAGTTCAAGGAAGCGGTGAGGGCGTTATGAATTGGAAATTGCAAATTGGAAATTGTAAATTGCAAAGTGTAAATTGAAAAAGAAGGAAAGGCCATTTTGATATTTGATATTTACAATTTGAAATTTGCAATGGTTCTGCCGGAGCTATGATGGAAACAACAAAGGGACAATACGATCGGCTCCTGCTCATGACGGTGATGCTGCTGCTTGGCGTCGGCGTGGTGATGGTGTACAGCTCCAGCAGCGCGGTCGCCCTTACGTCCTATAACGACAGCTCCTACTTCATGCGGCGCCAGATCATGTGGGCGATCATCGGCCTCCTGTGCATGATGGCGGCCATGCGCGTGGACCACGGGAAGCTTGCGGACAAGCGGGTCGTGCTCCTGCTCCTGGTGGTGACGTTCGTTCTGCTTGTTGCCACGTTCGTTCCGGGCATCGGCAGGACCGTCAACGGGGCGCGCAGGTGGATCCGGGCGGGGGGCCTCACCTTCCAGCCGGCCGAGCTCATGAAGTTCACCCTGGTCGTGTACATGAGCTCCTATCTCAGCACCAAGCAGGAGCTCATCGGCAATTTCAAGAGCGGCCTGCTGCCGGCTATTCTCGTGTCCGGCGTGTTCCTGGGGATGACCCTGCTCCAGCCGGACTTCGGGACGGTCATGGCCATGGTCGTGGTGATGCTCTGCATGCTCCTTGCCGGGGGTGCGTCCCTCGCCCATCTCGGCGGGATCGTTCTCGCCGGCCTGCCCCTCGTGTATGTCGCGGTCGCGCACAAGGCGTACCGCCTGAAACGGATCACGTCGTTCCTGAATCCCTGGGACGATCCGCTGGGCGCGGGACACCAGATCATCCAGTCCTTCCTCGCTTTCGGCAGCGGCGGGGTGTTCGGCAGGGGGCTCGGCGAAGGACGGCAGAAATTCATGTTCCTGCCCGAGCGGCATTCGGATTTCATCTACGCGGTGATCGGCGAAGAGCTGGGGCTGATCGGCGCGGTCGTCGTGCTGCTGCTGTTCGGCGTCATCCTCTGGCGGGGGGTGCGCATCGCCCTGCGGACCGACGGGTTCAGCAAAATGCTCGCTCTGGGGCTTACGGTCCTGATCTGCGGCCAGGCGCTGATCAACATGGCGGTGGTCACCGGGATCATGCCGACCAAGGGGATCGCCCTTCCGCTCGTGAGCTACGGCGGCTCCGCGCTGGTGGTGACCCTGGCGTCGGTGGGCGTGCTGCTGAACATCTCGAAGGAAACATCGTAAAGAAATTAACGGCGGTTCTTTTACCGCAGCCAAAAGTAGGCGCTTCTAAGCGAGGGCGCAGAGGTCGCTGAGAATGAAAAACCAAGGTCTTGCTTTTTATATAAGTTACACTCTGCGTTCTCCGCGTGCTCTGCGGTGGAAAACTTCCGGATGAAAGTTGTGATCGCGGCCGGCGGCACCGGCGGGCACCTCTATCCGGGCATCGCCATTGCGCGTGAGATATTGCTCGATGCCGGGAACGAGGTCCTCTTCGTCGGGACGGAGCAGGGGATCGAAGGCAGGGTGCTCCCGAAAGAGAACCTGCCTGTCAGGTTCATCACCGCGGGCAAGCTGAAGGGAATGGGCATCGCCTCACGGCTGCGGACCGTGTTCACGCTGCCGGCCAGCGTGGCCCAGTCAGTGAAATTTCTCCGGCAGGAGCGGCCCCACGCGGTCATCGGCGTGGGCGGGTACGCATCGGGGCCCGTTGCCCTGGCTGCCTGGCTCCTGAGGATCCCGCTGATGATCGTCGAACCGAACTCCTATGCCGGTCTCGCGAACCGGGTGGCCGGACGATTTGCCGCGAAGATCTTCGTCTGCTTTCCCGGAAGGGACGCGCAGGGATTCTTTCCGGCAAAGAAGAAGGTGCTGACCGGTCCGCTGGTGCGGAAGGGCATCACGGCAGGCGACCGCGATCAGGCGCTCAAGGCGTTCGGCCTCGAGGCCGGGCGGTTCACGCTCTTCGTTATGGGCGGCAGCGGCGGTGCCCACGCCATCAACATGGCAATGAAGGATGCCGCACCGGAGCTGCGGTCAGTGGAGAATCTCCAGGTCCTGCACCAGACCGGCGAGAAGGACGTGGAAGACGTGAAGGCAGGCTACCGGGCCGCGCGCGTTCAGGCCGTGGTGCTGCCCTATATCCAGGACATGGCCGGGGCCTATGCCGCAGCGGACCTGGTGGTCTCGCGCTCCGGCGCCACGACCGTTGCGGAACTGGCGGTCTGCGGAAAGCGGGCGGTGCTCATTCCCTACCCCTTCGCGGCGGACAACCACCAGGAGTACAACGCGCGGTCCCTGGCGAAGCGGGGGGGCGGCGAGGTGATCGTTCAGAAGGACCTGACGCCGGCGAAGCTGGCGGCGGTGATACAGCGCTTCGCACGCGACCGGGACGGGGCCATGTCCCTCCTGGCTTCGACCGCGGCGGAAGAGATCGTGAGGGCTTGCAAAGAACATGTTCAAAAAGATTAAACATATCCACTTCGTGGGCATCGGCGGCGTCGGCATGAGCGGCATCGCGGAGGTGCTGCTGAACCTGGGCTACAAGGTCTCGGGCTCGGACCTCCGCGAGTCGGACACGACCCGGCGGCTACGCGATCTGGGCGGCGAGATCAAGATCGGCCACCGGCCCGAGAACATTGAGTCGCCTCACGTCGTCGTGATCTCCTCGGCGGTGAAGAAGGACAATGTCGAGGTCATCGCCGCGCGCGGGAAACAGGTGCCGGTGATCCCGCGGGCGGAGATGCTCGCCGAGCTCATGCGGCTCAAGTACGGTGTGGCCATCGCGGGCGCCCACGGCAAGACCACGACGACCTCCCTGGTCGCGACGGTGCTGGCCGCGGGGGGGATCGACCCGACGGTGGTCATCGGCGGGAAGCTCAACAGCCTCGGCTCCAACGCCAAGCTGGGCCAGGGCGAGTTCCTCGTGGCCGAGGCCGACGAGAGCGACGGCAGCTTCCTGAAGCTGTCGCCGACGATCGCCGTGGTGACGAACATCGACGCGGAGCACCTGGACTATTATAAGGACATCAACGAGATAAAGGACGCCTTCCTGCAGTTCATCAACAAGGTGCCGTTCTACGGCGTCGCGATCCTCTGTCTGGACCAGCAGCACATCCAGTCCCTCATCCCGCAGATCGAAAAGCGGTACCTGACCTACGGCATGAGCAGTCAGGCGGACTACCAGGCGAAGGACATAACGTTCATGCCGCTGGGCTCAAAGTTCCGGGTCGTGAACCACACCGGCGACCTCGGATGGTTCGAGCTTTCCATTCCCGGCCTGCACAACGTGAGCAACAGCATGGCGGCCATCGCCGTGGCGCGGGAGCTGGAGGTCGACGTCGAGGTGATCCGCAAGGCGCTCAAGGGCTTCAGCGGCGTACAGCGCCGCTTCCAGATCAAGGGTGAAGCGAAGGGGGTCCTGGTGGTGGATGACTATGGACACCATCCCACGGAGGTCCGCGCGACGCTGGCCGCGGCCAAGGCGGCGCTCGGCCGCCGGGTGGTCTGCGTGTTCCAGCCCCACCGGTACACGCGCACCAAGCATCTGTTCGAAGAGTTCCTCACCGCCTTCAACCAGGCGGACCGGGTCATCATTATGGACATCTACGCGGCGGGCGAGCAGCCCATCCCCGGCGTCACCGGGCAGGCGGTGTACGAAGGGATAAAAAAATACGGCCACAAGGACGCCGCCTATCTTGGCGGCAAGGACGAGATCGTGAAGCACCTCTGCGGAACGCTCACCGAGGGCGACCTGCTGCTGACCCTCGGGGCGGGTGATGTCTGGAAACTGGGAGAAACAGTGCTGGAGAAGCTGAAAGCATGAAGTTCACGGACCTGCGCGGCGAGATACGACTGCACGAGCCCATGAGCGGCCATACGTCCTTCCGGATCGGGGGGAACGCCGACGCCCTGGTCTTTCCCGTGGACCGGCAGGACCTGGCAGCGCTGCTGCGGGAGATCAGGGACCAGCGCCTCCCCTTCGTGGTCCTGGGCGGCGGCACCAACCTGCTGGTCCGGGACGGCGGTTTCCGCGGCGCGGCCATAAGCCTCAAAAAGATGGCTGACATTGATATCTCCCGTGAATACCGGTCCCTGGGGGGCTCGTTCGCGGTGATCACAGTCGAGGCCGGCGCGATGCTGGCACGGCTGCTGAGCTTCTCGGTGGAGCACGGACTGACGGGGTTTGAGTTTTCCACGGGCATCCCCGGCACGGTGGGAGGCGCCGTGTGCATGAACGCCGGCACCGCGCAGGGCGAGATGGGCGACATCATCGACACGGTCACCCTGGTCGCACCCGACGGCGAACTGATCCTTCGCCACCGTGAAGAGATGGGATTCGGATACCGGACGGCGAACATTCCCGCCGACCATGTCGTGCTCGATGCCAAGATCCTCCTGCGGTACGGCGACGCCGGGAAGATCAAGGCCCGCGTGAAGCAGATCATGGCGGGGAGGAAGGAGCGGCAGCCCTGGGGCCTGCCGAACGCCGGGTCGGTGTTCAAGAATCCCCTGGACGAGTCCGCGGGCAAGCTCATTGAATCAGCGGGCTGCAAGGGCCTGACGGTCGGCGGCGCGCAGGTGTCGCAGAAGCACGCGAACTTCATCGTAAACCGGGGGAACGCCACAGCGGCGGACGTGCTGCAACTCATGGAGCTCATCAAGGAAAAGGTCCTGGAGATGCACCGGGTACGGCTCGAGCCGGAGATCAAGATCATCGGAGAAGATTGAGAAGGAGAAATCCCAAATAAGCACCAAGCACGAATTTCCAAATGTAGTACCTGATCATTGAACATTGGAGTTTGAATATTATTTGAGATTTGAAATTTGCGATTTGGAGATTACATGACCATGGCTCTCGTGACGAAGAAGAAGATCGGTGTCCTCATGGGCGGACTGTCGTCGGAGCGGGAGGTGTCGCTTGCCTCCGGCACGGCGGTCCTCAAGGCGCTCACCGGCAGGGGCTATGACGCGGTCGCCGTCGACGTGGGGCGGGACGCGGCCGACCGGATACGGTCGAGCGGCATCGAGATCGCGTTCAACGCCCTGCACGGGAAGTTCGGCGAGGACGGCGCCATCCAGGGCATGCTCGAGATCATGGGCATCCCCTGCACCGGCTCCGGCATCCTCGCCTCCGCCATGGGCATGAACAAGATCATCTCCAAGACCCTGTTCAAGGCCTATGGCCTGCAGGTCGGCGCGTTCCTGTCCGTTGCCCGCGGGGACCGCGATATGCTCAAGACCGCCCAGTCCGAGATCGGCTTCCCGCTGGTCGTGAAGCCCAGCTCGGAAGGGTCCAGCGTGGGCGTGAGCCTGGTCCACGCGCAGAGCGATTTTGACGCCGCGGTCAAGCTGGCCTTCGGCTACGACCCCGAGATCCTCGTCGAGCGGTACATCCGCGGCATGGAGGTGCAGGTCGGGATCCTGGGCGAGCGGGCCCTGGGCGCCATCGAGATCGTGCCGAAGGACGACTTCTACAGCTACAAGGCAAAGTACGAGCAGGGGATGTCGGCGCACTTTTTCCCCGCCCGCATCCCCAAGGACGTATATACCAGGACGCTTGATGCCGGACTGCTCGCGCACCGCGCGCTGGGGTGCCGGGGGTACAGCCGGGTGGACTTCATCATCGACAACGACGGCGTGCCCTTCATCCTCGAGGTGAACACCCTGCCGGGCATGACGGCCACGAGCCTGCTGCCCGAGATCGCCCAGGGCGCCGGGATCCAGTTCCCCGACCTGGTGGAGGAGATACTGAGACTGGCGATTGCAGCATGATTTCGGATTGCGGATTAATAAGCCTCAGAACAGCGTAAGATTTTTCAATCCGCAATCCGCAATAGACTTATGAAAGACTATAAGAACGTAAAGGTCCCCCGGAGATACCGCTCCACGTCGAACCGCACCGTGGTCCGGCGGGTGGAGGCGGCGACCGGCCCGAAAAAGCGCGGCGGGAGCGTCACGGGCCAGCTGGGATCGGTCCTCACTGTCCTGCTGACGGCCGCGCTCTGCTACGGCGGATGGGAAGGGTACCGGTGGCTCACCCATGCAGAGATATTCTCCATCGCCGGCGTCGATGTGAAGGGCGTTCGGTCGATGAGCGATGAGAATATCCGGGACGTGGCGGCGATGTTCACCGGCCAGAACGTCTTCCAGGTGGACCCGGGCGCCGCGACCCGCAGGGTGATGGCAGATCCTTGGGTGCGTGACGTCAGGATCGAGCGGCGGCTTCCGAACCGGATCAGCATTTTTGTTGCGGAGCGCGTGCCAAAAGCAGTGCTGCACGCGTCCAATGGGAAGTATCTCATCGACGGCGAAGGCGTGGTCATGGTGCCGATCGGGGCCGCCGCCGCGCCGCCGTTGCCGGTCATCGCCCTGCGGGACTGCCGCGCGGTGCCCCGGGAGCCGGTGACGAAGGGCGCGGTGCTTGAAGCGCTGGAACTGCTCGATGAGCTCGCGGCGCGGGGCGGCTGGGACATCGCCGGCGTGACGGTGAAAGCGGATTCGGCCGAGACGGTAACCATCGTCTACGCGGACCACGAATTCCGGATCGGCAGCGGGAACTACAACGAGAAACTGAGGCGAATGGGAGAGATCGTCGCGGACATGCGTCAGCGCGGCCTCGCCTATACCTATGTGGAGCTGCGGCCGGAGCGCCAGGCCGCGGTGATGGTGGTGAAGAACACGAAGTTAAGAAGGTAGGAAGATAAGAAGGTAGGAAGATAAGAAGGTAAGAAGGTAGGAAGAAGCAGTGCAGTTGACTTCTCAACTTCCCACCATCCCAACTTCGGCCGTTTGCCGTTACAGGGGGTGCATCGTGGCAAAGAAACCGAACAATATCATCGTAGGGCTTGACCTGGGAACGACCAAGGTCTGCGCCATCGTCGGCGAGGCGAAGGACGACGGTCAGGTGGACATCATCGGGATCGGCATCAGCCCGTCCCACGGCCTGAAAAAGGGCGTGGTGGTGAACATCGACAGCACCGTGGAGTCCATCAAGAAGGCGGTGAAGGAAGCGGAGCTCATGGCCGGCGTGCAGATCAACTCGGTCTACGTGGGGATCTCCGGAGACCACATCAAGGGGCTCAAGTCGCAGGGCGTGGCCGCCATCAAGAACCGGGAGGTCGGCTCCGCCGACGTGGCGAGGGCCATTGACACCGCCCGGTCCATCGACATCCCCGGGACCCAGCAGATCCTCCATGTCCTGCCCCAGGAGTTCATCATCGACGACCAGGACGGCATCAAGGAGCCGCACGGCATGTCGGGGACGCGCCTCGACGTGAAGGTCCATATCATCACGGGCGCCGTAACGGCCATCCAGAACATCATCAAGAGCTGCTCCCGCGCCGGTCTCCACGTGAACGACCTGGTGCTTCAGCCCCTGGCGTCCAGCCGGGCGGTGCTGACCTCGGAGGAGCAGGAGCTGGGCGTGGTGGTCGTGGACATCGGCGGGGGTACCACGGACATGGCGCTCTTCCGCGAGGGGAGCCTCTTCTATACCGGCGTGCTTCCCGTCGGAGGGAACCATGTGACGAACGACATCGCCATCGGGCTCCGCACGCCTCAGTCCGAGGCTGAGAAGATCAAGATCAGGCACGGCTGCGCGCTGGCGTCGCTGGTGAAGCATGAGGAAACGATCGAGGTCCCGAGCGTGGGAGGCAGGCCGCCCCGGCTCCTCTCGCGGCAGATCCTGTGCGAGATCATCGAGCCCCGGGTGGCCGAGCTGTTCGAGATCGTCCAGCAGCGCATCAAGAGCACGGCCTCCGAAGATATGATCGCTTCCGGCGTCGTGCTGACCGGCGGCACGGCGCTCCTCGAGGGGATGCAGGACGCCGCCGAAAAGTACCTCGGCATGCCGATCAGGCGGGGGACGCCGAGGAACATCGGCGGGCTCCAGGACGTGGTGAACAGCCCCATCTACGCCACGGGCGTCGGGCTGGTGCTCCACGGCGCCGAGAACCATCAGGCGGTGCCGGCGCGGTTCGCGGCCGGCGGCATCATGGGCAGGATATGGAAGGCGGTCAGTGATTTCATATAAAGGAAGGAACGGGACGCTATGACGACAGACCCCAACGCGCGGTCAGGAGAACATGCCATGGATGACACGATGGATATGCGGTTTCAGGACATCATGGAATTCGTCGCCGAAGAGCATACGAGCAGTGAAAGGGGGACAGCACCGATGATCCAGTTCGATGACGATCAGAAGCTTCCGGCCCGGATCAAGGTGATCGGGGTGGGCGGCTGCGGCGGAAACGCCGTGAGCACGATGGTGCAGGCCGGGATCCAGGGGGTCGAGTTCATCGCGGCCAACACGGACCGGCAGGCGCTCGACGGCACGGGCGCGCCGAGCAAGTTCCAGATAGGCACCAAGCTCACCCACGGCCGGGGTGCGGGGGCGAATCCCGAGGTCGGCAGGAACGCCGCGCTCGAGGACGCCGACCGCATCAAGGCGCTGCTGGAGGGGACCGAGATGGTCTTCATCACCGCGGGCATGGGCGGCGGAACGGGGACCGGAGCGGCCCCGGTCATCGCGAAGATCGCCCGCGAGGTCGGGGCGCTCGCGGTCGCCGTGGTCACCAAACCCTTCAGCTTCGAGGGCGCCCGGCGGATGCGCTACGCCGAGGAAGGGCTCACGGAGCTCAAGAAGAACGTGGACGCGCTGATCGTGATCCCCAACGACCGGCTGATCAACCTCTCGGAGAAGAACACGCGCATCAGCGAGGCCTTCAAGCTATCCGACGACGTGCTGATGCAGGCGGTGAAGGGCATCTCCGACGTGGTCCTCGTCCGGGGCCGGGTGAACGTGGACTTCGCGGACGTGAAGACCGTCATGGCCAACCGCGGGCGCGCGGTCATGGGCATGGGCATCGCCAAAGGCCCGGGGAGGGGTGTTGAGGCGGCGCACAAGGCCATCTCGAGCCCGCTGCTGGAGGACGGCTCCATCAAGGGCGCCCGCGCTGCGCTGATCAACATTACCGGCGGCAGCGACCTGGGCATGAGCGAGATCGACGAAGTGATGGGGGTCATCCGGGCCGAGGCGGACCCGGAGGCGAACATCATCTTCGGGATGGTGGACAACGCCGACATGAGCGAAGAGATCATGGTGACGGTGCTCGCCACGGGTTTCGACGAAGAAGGGGTCCGCAACCTTGCCAAGAGGCCGTCGAGCCTCAAGGAGTTCCGGAAGACCGAGGAAAAACCGAATCTCAAGCGGAGGCCGGAACTGACGAATACCGGCGATCTTGACCTTTTCAGCGGGAGGAAGGACAACCTGGACAAACCCGCCTATCTGCGCCGGGCCGCTGATTAGTTACAGATCAAATGCTACTTCTATGCAAAAATGGCAAGAAAATTATCGCCACGATGGCCAAAACGAGGGCCACACTGAGGCACTAAGACACAAAGAACGTCATGAACAGTATCGAGTTAATTAAACCACGAAACACTCAGGCATCTCTTTGTGATCTCGTTTAGAAACGACTGCACCGACCCGGTCCTGCCCGCGGGCGGGGCGGAGGGGAGGGAGGCAAAAAAAATCCCTTCGTGACAGCGTTTCGACCGTCGGACGAAGGGATGGTATTTGAGGAAACGCAGTTCGAAGGGGAACTTAATGGTCCGCGTTCACCGGAACAACGCTTTTGACGGACCGTTTCTTTTCCAAAACCCGTTCCAGGCCAAGCCGAGTGGCCGAGAAACCCACCTCAGCCGGTTCTTCTTCCTTCTTGACAGCGTTCATGAACTCGCAGCGCCAGCAGTTGTTCAGCTTCTGCGCGTAGGTCCCCTGGATCTTGCCGCCGCAGAGCGACCCGGCGATGACCCAGCAGGCCCTCCCCGCGTTCTTGCCGTCGTGGGCGCCGTGAAGGTCCTGGTGGACGGTCACGGGACAGATCCCGAGGTCAGCCGCCTTGTGTCCGCCCGGCTGACGCCCGCATTTCTTGAATTCCCAGCAGTTCATTTTCCCCATCGTGCGAGATACCCCTTATTGTAGGAATTATCAGGGAGCGATGCCCTGAGCTTGCATTATTATTTCTGTTTGACCTTTTCCAGGACCTTCTCGATCCCCAGCCGCGTCGCCGAGAATCCGAACGGCATCGGTTCCTCTTCCTTCTTGACGAGGTTCATGAACTCGCATCGCCAGCAGTTGTTGAGCTTCTGCGCGTAGGTCCCCTGGATCTTGCCGCCGCAGAGAGAGCCCGCAATGACCCAGCAGGCCCTGCCCCCCTTCTTTCCTTCATGCGCTCCGTCGAAGCCGTCATGGACGGTCACCGGGCAGGTGCCCAATTCCGCTTCCTTGTGCCCGCCCGGCTGGCGACCGCATTTCTTGAATTCCCAGCAGTTGATCTTAACCGCCGCCGGGCCCTTTTTTTCTTCGGTCGGCTTAGCCGTGGAACTTTTTTTCCAAGCATCGGACAAAATGGCCATGGGATCACCTCGCGAGAAAAATGATCTGTGTCGAGCTGTGTACTTCTGTAGCTAAGAGTTTGCAAATCATTTGCCAGAAAATAAATACTAAGAAAACAACATGTTGGATTCCGGAGGGGTTCTCTTTTGTCTCAGATCTAAGACGGAATTCTCAGCTCTGCGACATCATTTGTTCGTTCATTTTGGAGAATATACGACAATTTAAAAAGCAAAGTCAACCGTATAGTCTGACTGTCGATGATGTAAAATTGTGATTTTATCCGTTGTTCGACGTATCTGATCTCGAGATCGCCGACAGGACGCCGTGCAAGATGCTGATATCGCGTTGTTCAAGGCGGGACTTTCCGAACAACTGGCGGAGGGAGGTCATCATATGGTCCTTGTTGTGCGGACCAAGGAACCCGCTGTCTTCGAGGGACTTTTGCAGGTGTTGATAGAAAACCTCCAATGCTTCTGTCGGCGCCAGGGTCTTTCCCGCGGAGACGGTACCGGCATGCGTGGCGAGGAACAGTTCGTACGCGACGATGCAGACGGCATGGGAGAGGTTCAGGGAGGGAAAGTCGTCGGAAGAGGGGATGACGATGAGCTCGTTGCAGAGGTTCAGGTCTTCGCTGTCCAACCCGTTCACTTCCCTGCCGAACACCAGCGCGATCCGGTTCTGCGACAGAAGCGGAACGATCCGGTCCGCCATCTCCCGCGGCGTTACGATGTTCCGGCGATGGCGGCCCAGGTGCCGCGAGGTCCCGATGACGAGGCCGTGTCCGGCGACCGCTTCCTGCAGCGTCTCGGTCCGAACGGCATCACGCAGGATCGCTTCAGCGCCAGCGGCAAACTTCACCGCCTCGCCCTGGTCGTCCTGGGGCGGACGGACGAGCATCAGACGGGAAAGGCCCATGTTCATCATGGACCGCGCGACAGCGCCGATATTGCCCGGCGTTTTGGTCCTGACGAGGACGATGCTGACGCTGTTGAGAAGGCCCTGTGCTTTCATGATCGATCATCCTGACCCGGACACGCCGGAACTAAGAAGTTGTTTTTATTGACAGGATTACGGGATACGAGCGGATAAATTCTTTCAACGCTGAAACGCCTATGGATAAATACCATGATTTGCGCTGTAAAGACCAAAGAACTTACATGGTTCTCTCGTAAAGAAATTCAGCGAACATCTGCGTTGAATTCCTGGATGCCTATTCCGGATTATAAGTGAAAAGGAAGATGAACTGCAAGGTCTTTCGAGCGGCCAGAACAAAGGGGGATATTGCGGAGCCGCGCAAATTACTCTATACTTATGACGAAGCAGGACGAACAGGAGCCCTTGTCGTTCCATCCTTGTTCGAAAGGACATGCCATGCCGCTCTATAAAAAAGGCGAGATGTTCGATCACCCCGGTGTCCACATCGTTACGGCGAATTCCTTTATCAGCGGCGACGGCACCCTGGTGATGACCATGGGGGCGGGCCTGTCCCTCAAGTCCCGCTATCCCGAGCTGCCGAAGGTCTTCGGCACGATGATAAAGGAGTACAGCGGACATCTGGGCACCTACGGCCTGCTCCTTTACGGGAACAAGGGCATCCTCCAGACGCGGAGGGACCTTGGCGGCAAGATGGATCCGGACATCATCACCTATGGCCTGAAGGTCCTTTACGCCATCGCCGAAGGCAACCACGGCGTCACCTATCACCTCAATCATCCCGGTATCAGCCTGAACAAGATGAGCATGCCCGAGATCGATGAGCTTCTCGGCTCGCTGCCGGAGAACGTGTGGATCTGGCAGAGGAAGTAGACTGCCGGAGAAGTTCAAGGTCTTTCTTGTCTTTCTTCTTTTTTCTGCACCCCGGTTCACATCACCGCACAAACATGCCAGGTCGTCTTCTGTTGTGCTGAGCGATATTGCCTTCCATGTGCGCTCACGCTGCGCACGCGCAGGCATGATTGCGGTTGATCGGCCCTATTCCGGCGCATGTAGCGTGCGGATGATGTTCACGGGATGCAGGGCGCTTTAGAAAACCAACGGATTAAGGTTTTTGAACGTACCCAAGCGACGGGTAGCCTGGTGCGAAGACTGTGCGTATGCATGGCTAACCAGACATTCTAAAACAACCGACTTGAAAGCAGCGCGTCCGCAGGGGAAGCGCTGCCGGGAGACGCTTCAAGAACTAAAAACGTGAATGCACTTCCTGCATGCTTAGCACTGCGAGCCACCGGGCTGCCCAAAAAAAAACAAGCATCTTGGACATCTTCGAAGGTCCAGATCTTTAAGTCAAATGCTTTTTGTCGCCTTTCTTGCTTGCCCGAAGAAAGGTGACCCAATCCCTGCGACTGGTGGTTCCGGGATCTGCCCGGGGCTTAAGTGAGTCGCGGTAGGTCGATTTATCGTGAGCCTCCGGCTTATGCTGAAGGGGCTCCTCAGAAGGGCACCCAGCGAAGATCCTTCACGGCATGCTCGGTCGTCCTCGGTACATTTTAGAAACTCGCCCTTCGGGCTCAGACAGTCTAAACTGTTTAACCCTCGGACTTGGTCGCCTGCCTGGATCTTTGCACGGGATTGCAGAGTCGCTAGAACCTGGCAGAGCGTTGCTTCTCTGGCTTTTATTTTGCTCTCTCCCCCCAGGTATAGCATGCTCTTTCCTGCCGCGCGCACTCAAAGACAGGGCCGCAGCCCTGCTTGCCGTCTGGCGGGGGACCGTATATCCCTGCGGATGAATCTTCCCTGCTGTTCCAGCCCGGACCATCATGCGTTGACATTTCATGGTTTCCCCCCTAATATGTGTGCAAGCATGCCTCCTGAAAATTTTGAAGCACACAGGGATCATCTGAACAGGTGGACCGCGGTCCGGTCCCATTCGAGCGTATGAACAGTTTATTCATCAACATCCAGCCTATCTATCTGATCTATTTCTTTTACGGCGCGGCATTTCTCATCATGGCCGCCTCCATCGCCGCAAAGGACATGAAGGGGAGCGAGCTCATGCTCGCGAAGAGCTTGCGGCTTCTCGGCCTGTTCGGCTTGAGCCACGGATTTCACGAATGGATGCAGCTCTATCCCCTGATCGAAGGCGACCATCTGTCCCTCCGGGCGATATACATTTCCAAGCTCGCGGCCCTGATCGTGTTCATCGTGTCCTACCTCTTCCTGCTCTGGTTCGGCCTTACGCTCATCAACGGGGTATCGGAAAAGCGGGTCTGGAGGATCGCCCGGACCGTCCCGGTCCTTCTTGCGGTTGTCTGGGTCCTGCACGTGTGGTACACGGGATTCACCATGGACATGCAGTTTCTGCGGCAGGCGTCCATTGCGACACGCCACACCTTCGGCCTGTTCGGCAGCCTTCTGACCGCGTATGGACTGACGGCATATTCCCGCGAGGTCGGATATCTCAGCAGGACCGCAGCGAGGAATCTTGCCTATGCAGGCGCCTCGTTCGGGTTCTATGGCTTTGTCGCCGGGGTGGTGTCCTCGGGCTTCACCTTGTTCCGCTTTCCCATCCCCGTCGAGGTGCTGCGGGGAGCGGCCGGCATCCTCATAACCTATTTCATCATCAAGGCGCTCAACATTTTCGATGTGGAGATGCGGAAAAAGATCGAGCTGCAGACACGGCGTATCGTCCAGGCGGAGAAACTGACCTCGCTGGGCCAGCTCGCGGCAGGCATCGCACATGAGATCAACAACCCCCTGGCGAATGCGTCGCTCGGGATCCAGACGCTGAAGCGCAGGATAAGCGGAGACCGGATGGACGGGTCGGTACTGGACAAGCTCGAGCTGGTCGAAAGGAACATCGATCGCGCGGCCGGCATCGCCCGCGAGCTGCTCCAGTTCTCCCGCCAGCAGGAGGTCGATGTCATGCCGGTGCACGTGAACGCCGTGCTGCGCGGGACGCTGACGCTTCTCGAATACAAATTAAAGGGGGTATCCGTCCGCCAGGACCTGCACCCTGTTCCGTCCGTCATGGGCGATGCGGGAAAGCTCGAACAGGTCTTTATCAATGTGCTCTCCAATGCCGTGGAGGCGATGCCGCAGGGGGGCAGCATGAGCATCGCGACGAGCGTTGAGGGAAGCTTCGTTCAAGTGCGCGTCGACGACAGCGGGAGCGGAATACCGGAAGAGCTGTTGTCCCGGGTGTTCGACCCCTTCTTCACCACCAAGGACGTGGGAGCGGGGACCGGTCTCGGTCTGGCCATATGCTACGGGATCGTGAAACAGCATCACGGGACGATCGAGCTGCGGAGCACCGCAGGCAAGGGCACGACGGTCATCATACGGCTGCCCCGGAGGGAGGACGATGAAAAAGATATTGATCGTGGATGATGACAGGGAGATGCGGACGCATCTTACCGAGATCCTGCGGGGGGCCGGTTATGAGACCGCGGAAGCCGCTTCGGGCCGCGATGCCGTCGAACGGTCGATCGACGAGGATTTTGACCTCGTTCTGCTGGACCTGATGATGCCGAAGATGAGCGGGATCGATGTTCTCGCGGAGCTGCGGAAGGTCTCGCCCCGGGCGCGGGTCATCATGCTCACCGCCTTTGCGACCGTCGAGAGTGCGGTCGATGCCGTAAAACGCGGCGCGAGCGATTATCTCTCCAAACCGTTCAAGATAGACGACCTCCTGACGCGCATGCGGCGGGTCCTGGAAGAAGCGAGCTTCGACGCCTGCGCCATCGTCGGGGACCTGGACTGCATCCTGGGTTCGCTTTCCAATCTCACGAGGAGAAAGATCATCCGCATCATTTCAGCACGGCGGTCTGTGCGGCTCATGGAGCTTGCCCGGGAACTGGACATCGAGGACCATACCAAGGTCATTTTTCACCTGAAAATACTGCGGGCGGCGGGGATCGTGGAACAGGACAAGGACCGTTCGTATACGCTGACCAAAGAGGGAGAACGAACCATGGCCGGTCTGAAGATCCTGGAGACCCACTTGTCATCCACCCCCTGAATCCCCGTTCTTCTCCGCACTGGCACGCTGCGCCGCTTGTTTGACTGGAAATATCGGTAATATATATAGCGGTAATACCTGCCTGTCATCACCTCATCCGTACCCTGCGTTCTCTGCGAACGATCGCCTTTCCTTGCGGCCTTTCCCCCCGGGTCGCTGTCCATTCAGCGCCTGCTATCCCTACACCGTCGTGATCAGTCGTTGCCCGTCGCCGGGCAAGGTGAAATTTTTTTCACCTTTTTCGGGCGCGGGTGAAGGTAAATTAACTTGTTTATACATAGAGTTAGGCGGATAATCCGTCACGGTCGAAGATGCACGCCGTCCCGATCTCCGGCTATTTCAAGACAAGCGTGCGCGTGAAGTCTCATGAGGCCATCAATGTCAGTCCATAATGCCAATCATGACCGTGTACTGTCTGTTCTGAACACCATCCGCCGAGCGGAAAAAAGCGGGCATTGTTTCTGTCCGACTTGCACCAATGCAATCGTTGCCATGGCGCTCAACTGCGTGTCTCCCCACTATTATGTTGAGCAGCAGCGTGACCAGGAACTCGGGTCTCCCTGGCCCGTGGTGGAAGCAGCCGTCCGTGACGCCATCGAAAAGCTCCGCGCGCAGCCTGACCACCTCTGTCTCCGCGGGCAGCTTAAGAGTTACCGACGGCTGACAGACAGCATAGCCGCCGGCAGGGCGGCGAACGAAAGTAAGACGAATCAAAAGAAATGACCGTGGACATAAAGCTGTGTGATGCACCGATCCAGAAACATACTGATGAGGGGAGGCTATATATATGAGGCGTACCTGCCTGTTGATGTGTCTGGCGCTTCTGCTGTCGATGCCGCTCGCCGCATATGCGGTCGACATGCGGGTGACCAGCTCGACCCAATATCTCTGGTTCAACGATATCCTGAGCGGTAAAGACGATGAGATGCTGGGCCAGTACCTGAAGATGAGCATCACCAAGGTGAATCCCGGGGATACCATCAGCATCCAGGGCTATGGCCGGGGAACCTACCGGTCGGCCGATGCGAAGGGCGCCGATGATCTTCTCGGCCGGATGTATTACCTGTATCTTGACTACCGCAACGTGGTCACGGACGTCGACCTGATCGCCGGCAGGCACTATGCCGCTCTTCCCGCGGGATCGGCCCTTATCGACGGCGGGACGCTGAGCATCAGGAATGTCGGTCCCGTCGATCTGCGGATCCTCGGCGGACGGAACGTGGTCTTCTCCGGAGACCGTGGCGAGATCACCGGCGGCAACGACCGCTTCCTGGGAGCGGGCATCTCCACGGATGCCGTCCGGCTGACCCATATAGAAACGGGGTATGCGAGAAAGACCGACGGTTCGGATATCGCGCGCGAGACGGTCGGGGTCACCATCACCACCTACCTGCCGAAGCGCGTCGCCGTCTACGGCGAGGCGAAATACGATCTTCTCTCCGAGGCGACGAATGAGCTTCTTGCGGGCATTAAATTCTCGCCGCTCGAGCGGTTGACCCTTGCGGGAGAATACTACGAAAGCTACCCCACGTTCGACGCAACATCGATCTACAGCGTGTTTGCAGTGAACCAGTACCAGGAACGCCTGGTCAAGGCCGAGTACGCCGTGACCGAGGCCTGGAAGGTGTTTGCATCCTATGCGGCGGAAGATTTCAACGACGGAGAGGACGCGAACCTCTACCATGCGGGGATCTCCGCCCGGCCCGTCGAGGACCTCGTCCTGAACGTGAGCTATGACAAGCGGAACGGGTATGGCGGGGTCCTGAGCGGCTTCCGGTTCAACGGCCGGTATGCCCTCAGCGCGAAGACGGCAGTGTCGGCCGGCATCGACCGGGACGACTTCCGCCGCGAGACATTCGCCGATGAGTCGGTGAAAAAATACTGGATCGGCGGAACGCACCGCTTCAACAAGACCCTCTCCCTCATGGTGCGCGCGGAAGACAACGTGAACGTCAATTACAACCACCAGTATCAGGGCGCGGCGTCCGTGAACGCCGAGTTCTAAGAAAAGAGGACCCAATGAAAAAACAGCCGATCATTGCAAGTTTCGCCTTGCTCGGATTCCTGGTCATCGCGTACCAGCTTGTCGACGCAAAGACGTCGCACCGCGAGTATCGCGACCTGAAAACCGCTGAGTGCGCTTCCTGTCATCAGGGAGAAGGGATCGCCGCCAACCACGGAGCGTTGTGGGTCCACGAGCACCGCGTCTTTGCGGTGAAAGCGAACGCGAACTGCGCCGACTGTCATGATCAGTCCTCGTGTCTTGACTGCCACACTGGCGGAGGGATCGAACCGGACCTGACCCGCAGCCTGTCCCGGCGCGGGGAATATATGCCGAAAAGCCACCGGTCGGACTGGATCAGCATCCATCCGATCAACGCGAGGAACCGGCCGCAGGACTGCTATCGATGCCATGATGCCACCTCCTGCTACGACTGCCACAGCAGGGTCAAGAGCAACACGATGAACATCAGATCGCACGTCAAGACCTTTGTCGGCCAGGACTTCATCTGGAACGCGGAACATTCCCGGGAGGCCCGGAGGAACCTTCAGTCCTGCCAGTCGTGCCATCCCGAGGGAGACGTGTGCCTGCAGTGCCACAGCGCAAAGCTCTCGGTGAAAGTGAATCCGCATCCCAAGGACTGGAGCGGCGGCAAACTGAAGAGTGCCAGCGGCGACAAGACCTGCCGCATCTGTCATTAACGAATACAAGTCAAAGGAGGATCAGGAATGAAGCGCATCATCATATTATTGGCAATAACAGCACTTGCAGTATCCGCACTCGCTGCCTGCGGATCGGATAAAAAAGAAGGAAAGGGCGGTATATCCGTCTCGGCAATTGACGGCGGCTACATCGGCACGAGCACCTGCCTGGGCTGTCATGACGGATCTGTTGCTCAGGACAGGACCAGCTTCAGGCAAACCGGCCATCCCTACAAGTACACGCATACCGGCGGGGAGATCATGGGGACATCGACCATCCCGGGCCTGTGGACGAGGCCTGTAGCGTCAACCGATTATATCAGTACGCTGAGCCTGAACAACCTGATGGTGCTGGACGGCACGGGACGCCTCGACTGGTCCGCGATCAACTACACGATCGGCGGTTACGGTTGGAAGATCCGGTGGGCCATACGGGATACGGTCATGAGCGGCGGTACGACCTCGACCGGCTATGTGTGGGCGGGACCCAAGGCCCAGTTCAATCTGTGGGGCGTGAATGACACCGGCACGGGCCCCCTGGCCATGTGGTCCGCGTACAATACCGGCAAGGACAAGAAGTACGAGTGCGCCGTATGCCACAACACCAACGGCATCGTATCCACGAACGGCTACTCCTGCAGGACCGACGGCGGCACCGACGCAGCTCCTGCCCGCACCCAGCCCTGGGCGAAGAATCCCGGCATGGGTCCGGAGACCCACGGCGGCTACTACAGCTCCTGGACCTTTGACGGCGTACAGTGCGAAGCATGCCACGGGCCCGGTCAGAACCACGCCACCACGAACGCCAACATAGGCGTGCTGACGCTGGCAGGCGGCGTTGAGATCTGCGCCAAGTGCCACATCAGGGCGGAAAATACGACCGGCGCGGGCGCAGAATGCGGAGGAAACGCGGACCCGAGGATACTCACCAACGGCGCGATCGCGGACACCGCCACCGGCTTTATCGGCCATCATGAGTCGTACAACGAGATGGTGGGCTACAACGGCGACGGCGTTCACGCATCATTGACCTGCACGACCTGCCACGATCCGCACAAGAGGTCGATCAAGGTTGTCAATAACGTCGCCAGCCTTCTCAACATCACCGATAACGATCTGTCGGCACGGGCAAGGGGCGCCATCAAAGTGAGCTGTGTGAGCATGGGCTGCCATGGCAGCAAATCTGCCAAAACCATCGTCCTGCAGAATGCACACAGCGGGCTGGAATGCATGGACTGCCACATGGCCGAGGCGAACAAGTCGGCCATCAATGCCTCGACCGCGGGGTGGGGCCGCAAGGGAGACCTAAAGACCCATATCTTCAGGATCCTTGCCACCGGATCAAGCATCACGAGGACCAATGCCGACGGCAAGGTCATTGCGACCAACTACCTGACGCCGAAATACACCTGCGGCAAGTGCCATGACATCAATATCAATCCCGGCACGGGAACGCCCATGACCGAAGCAGAGGCGCAGACCGCGGCAACGGGCTACCACACGCCGTAAGCACCAGCAGCAAAAGGAAGGGATGAACAGATCGAAAAGGCGGGGAATTCTCCCCGCCTTTTGTTTACGTACTGACCGTTCTTTCACCCAGCAAAAAATCTGTACACCAGGCTCGGTCGTCGATAGCTAAGCACTCTCTCCCTTTTTCCCTCTCAGGAGATTAAGGCCCCCCGACCTCTTATCCTCTCCCTCAGAGGGGAGAGGAAGGAGATGGTCCGGGTGAGTGGGCTCAGACAGTCCGAAATGTTTAACCCTCGTTCTCGGTCGCCTGCCTGGATTGAAGCTCCCAAATGAAACGGCATTGGAGCTTCGATCCTCAAGGTTGCGTGTTTATTCTAATCGCTCGCTATGCGCTCGCTCCTGGATTTTCACACGGGACTGCAGCGTCACTAGAGTCTGAAAAGGCGCTGCTTTACGCTCCCCTGGTCATTCCGGATTCTGCCTCTTCCCCGTGTCTCCCCATCACGTGTCGCTTAGAAGCGCCTACTTCTGGCCCCGAGTCGGCTGTCGCTTCTCCGGCTTTTGTTTTGCTCTCTCCCCTCAGGCATAGTATAATCTCCTATGTCACGCGCGCTCAAAGAGAAGGCCGCGGCCCTGCTCGCCGCGGAGCGGGGGACCGTGTTCAAGGCGGCCGGCGCCGACGTAGAGATCGCCCTGGCCTACCCCAACACCTACCATGTGGGCATGTCAAACCTCGGCGTGCATCAGATCTATTCCGTCCTGAACGGCCGTGATGATACGGCGTGCGAGCGGGTGTTCCTTCCCGACGAGGACGACATTGCCGAATACGACCGGTCGGGAACACGGCTCTTCGCGCTCGAAAGCCGGCGGCCGGTGCGGGAGTTCGACATCCTCGCCTTTTCCGTTTCCTTCGAGCACGATTACCTCAACGTCCTGGAGATGCTCCGCCTTGCCGGGATACCGCCGGACAAAAAGGACCGCGGACCGGGCGACCCGCTCCTCGTCCTGGGCGGGATCTGCACGTTCTTCAATCCTGAACCGCTCTCGGAGTTCTTCGACATCGTGATCGTGGGAGAGGGCGAAGAGATCGCCGGCGAGTTCCTCGACCGGTACACGGCGAACCGGGGAAAAGAGCGGCAGGAACTGCTCAAGGCCCTCTGCGGCCTCAGGGGAGTTTATATACCGGAGTTCTACGAGGTCCTGTACAACGACGACGGTACGATCCGCGAGCGGCGTTCGCTCGTTGCAGAAGCTCCCGCGACGATCGTGAAGCGCAGCGTTCAGGACATCGACCGGAATCCTGCCGCCACGGTCATTCTCTCGCCGAACACCGAGTTCAGCGACATGCACCTCGCCGAGGTGACCAGGGGATGCGGCAGGCACTGCCGGTTCTGCATGGCAGGCTACATCTATCTCCCACCACGGAACCTGTCGGCAGAGCAGGCGCGGGGCGAGGCACAGAAGGCGGACGAGACGTGCGGAAAGATCGGCCTCGTCGGGTCCGCCCTGTCCGATTATCCCGGCGTCGACGACCTCTGCTCGTCCATCGCGGGAAGCCTGTCCGTATCGTCCCTGCGCGCCGACTCGCTGAGCAAAACGCTCATCGACCGGCTGGCGAAGAGCGGCCACAAGACCATCGCCATCGCGCCCGAGGCCGGCTCCGAGCGCCTTCGGAAGGTCATCAACAAGGGCGTGACCGAGGAGGACATCCTGCGCGCCGCGGACCTCGTCTTCGGCGCGGGCATTCCCAACATGAAATTATACTTCATCATCGGCCTGCCGACGGAGACCCAGGACGACATGGAAGAGATCATCAGGCTCGCGGAAAAGATCCACGAGGTCCAGCTCCGCCACGCGCGGCCCGCCGGCAGGATCGGAAGGATCACGCTGTCGGTGAACTCCTTCATCCCCAAACCCTTCACGCCCTTCCAGTGGGAGCCCATGGAGGACGTCCCGAGCCTGAACCGGAAACAGCGCCTGCTCGAAAAGGCCGTGAAGAAGATCGGCAACATGAACATCATCCACGACCTTCCCAAGTGGGAGTTCATCCAGGCGCTGCTCAGCCGGGGCGACCGCAGGGTCGGCAGGCTGCTCAGGGCCGCCCATGAACGACACGGCGACTGGAAGGGCGTAGCCCGCGAGCTCGGCATGGACATGGAACTGTTCGTCACGCGGCGGCGGGGCTTCGACGAGGTCCTTCCCTGGGATTTCGTTGACATCGGCGTGCGAAAAGAATATCTTAAGAACGAGTACGGGCGCGCCCTCGAAGGGAAGTTCACTCCGCCCTGCAGGGTCGGCTCGTGCACGGCCTGCGGGGTGTGCGAGTAAAGGGCAGGACCGGACAAACGACGATGTCGTAACCACAGATGTCCAGAAGTAGGCGCCTCCAGGCGACACGGTTGAGATCAGGATCAAGAGCCAGCAACGACTTCTTTGCAACCATAGATGAACACAGATAGTCACAGATGAAAGACTAAAAAAACCAAATTTCTGATCGTTTAAACCTAATTGTCTTGCTGTCATCTGTGTTAATCTGTGGTTGAACGAAGGATCAAGTCTGTTTCAAGACATATGTGTATTGCTGTTATCCGTGTCCATCAATGTTCAGCTGTGGCTCCACCTGCTGTTATTAGGATCATGAATACCGTAAAAACACATCATTCCAAGGACACCATCGACGGCTCGGTCAGGGAGACGGGATTCCTGACGATCCCCGCCCTTGACAAGGAAAGCAGGATCCTTCACGCTTTCACGACGCGGCACGGCGGCCTGGGCGGCAGGGGAAACGGCGCACGGCATCGCGACGACTGGACCGCCATGGCACACTCCTTCGGCATCCGCATCGACCGGCTCGCGACCGTGAGCCAGGTGCACGGCGAGAACATCATCAAGGTGGATGAAATGAACATCCGCGACGTCCGGGCCGTGCATGCCGACGCCATGATCACCCGCGTGCAGGGCATCGCCATCGGCGTGGAGACCGCGGACTGCGTGCCGGTCCTGCTCTACGATCCGGTGATGCACGCCGTGGCCGCGGTCCACGCGGGATGGAGGAGCACCGTGAAGAAGATCGTACAGAAGACGGTGAACCGCATGCACGAGGAGTTCGGCACGGAGTCCTCGCGGCTCATCGCGGCGATCGGTCCCGCTATTTGCGGGAAGTGCTACGAGGTGGACGAGCCGGTCATGGGGCCGGTGCGCGAGGCCTTTTCCTTCTGGCCGGAGGTGTCGGCTCCGCGCGGGACGGACCGGTGGAGCCTTGATCTTGTCAAAGCGAACAAGCTCGAGCTGATGCAGATCGGCCTCGAGGAAAAGAATATCCATTCCGTCGGAATGTGCACTGCCTGCAAGAAGGACAGTTTCTATTCCTTCCGCGCCGAGGGAAAGACCGGAAGGATGCTGTCGGTGATCATGGTGAAGCCGTGAAGAGCGGACAACCACAAATGAACACGGTTAAGACAGGATCAAGTGCTAAAAACGACAACATTGTAACCACAGATGAACACAGATAACGGCAAATAAATTTCAACGCGTATAAGCAGTGATCGATTCGAAGGAAGAGCTAAAAGGCAGTTAACGCCTTTAATTGCACTATCAGTGTTAATCTGTGTTCATCTGTGGTTGCATAAGTTCTTATGTCAGTTCCTGAGAATTTAAAGATAGTCATGGATCGCATTGCCTTCGCGGCGAAGCGCGCGGGCAGGGACCCATCATCCGTCAGGCTCGTCGTCGTCACGAAGACCGTGGATGCTGCACGCATCCGCGAGGCCGTTGCCGCGGGTGCCGCCATCCTCGGCGAGAACCGTGTGCAGGAGGCGAAGGAAAAGATCGAGGCCCTCGGCAAAATAGCCGGATGGCATCTTATCGGCCACCTCCAGACGAACAAAGCGAAGTATGCCGTGAAGCTCTTCGATCTCATTCACTCCGTGGACAACCTTGAGCTTGCGCAAGAGATCGACCATCAGGCGGCGAAGATAGGGAAAGTGCAGAACGTCCTGATCGAAGTGAACATCGCCGGCGAAGCGAGCAAGGCCGGCATGGCGGTCAAGGAAGCGCCGGGTCTGGCGGCAGCCGTGGCCCGGCTCAAGAACATCTCCATCCGGGGACTTATGACCATGCCGCCGTACTCTGAGAACCCTGAGGAATCGCGGCCTTATTTCAGCGTGCTGCGGGAACTGGCCGAGACCATCGCGAAGGACAGCCTCCCCAACGTCTCGATGCAGGAGCTGTCCATGGGCATGAGCGGCGACTTCGAGGTTGCCATCGAGGAAGGGGCGACCCTGGTAAGAGTGGGGACGGCGATATTTGGGAATAGAGGCTGAAGTTGGGAAGATAAGAAGTTGAGAGGTTGGGAAACAGTGGTGCGAAGATTTTCGCAGAGTCCCACCCTCCCGCCTTCTTAACTTCGAGGTTTTCTCCTGGAGGAATTATGGCCATAGATAGCAAGATCGCCTTCCTCGGCGGCGGGAACATGGCCGAGGCGCTCATCAAGGGTATGCTTGCCGCCGGTGTGGCGAAGGCGGACCAGATCCTCGTGTCGGACGTGTCCAGCGAGCGGCTGGAGCTGCTCAACAAGACCTACGGCATCGTTATCCAGAGGAGCAACAAGGACGCCGCCACGCAGGCCGATATCATTCTCCTGTGCGTGAAGCCCCAGATCATCGACGTCGTGCTGTCCAAAATCGAGCTGGTGGCGAACCACGAGAAGCTCGTGATCTCCATCGCCGCGGGCGTGACCATCGCCCGGATCGAGAAGATGCTGACGAACAAGCCCCGCGTCATCCGGGTGATGCCGAACACGCCGGCCCTGGTGCTGTCCGGCGCGGCGGGACTTGCGGCAGGATCGACCTCAACGGTCTCGGACATGATGACGGCCCAGCAGATCTTCGGCGCCGTCGGACGGGCCGTGGTAGTTGAGGAGAAGCTCATGGACGCGGTGACGGGCCTCTCGGGCAGCGGGCCGGCCTACGTCTTCACGATCATCGAGGCCCTGGCCGACGCGGGCGCGAAGGCGGGCATTCCCCGGGAACTGGCCCTGGAGCTTTCGGCCCAGACCGTGTACGGCGCGGCGAAGATGGTGCTCGAGACCCATGAACAACCCGGCAGGCTCCGGGAGAAGGTGACCTCGCCCGGCGGAACGACCATTGAAGGTCTGCATATGCTGGAGAAGGGGAAACTGCGTGAAACGCTCATGAACGCGGTTGCGGCGGCGACGGCGCGGAGCAGGGAGCTGGGGAAGTAGTTACAACATCGACGCGGGGACACGGAGACGCGGAGACACGGGGAAGATGCAACTGACAAGGGGACAAGGGGAAAGTACAACAAAGACACGGGCACGGCTGAAGGTAGGAAGGCAGGAAGTTAAGAAGGCAAGAAGTTGGGCCGCTGCTTACCCTCTTACCTTCTCATCTTCTTAACTTCATGATGTACATCGGGAGGAACAATGTTCGCAATCGGCAACATCATACTGGGCATCGCCAAGGTCCTGGGGATCGTCCTCAATATCTATATGTGGACCATCATCATCCGGGCGCTTCTCTCCTGGGTAAGTCCGGACCCCTACAATCCCATCGTCCAGGTCCTGACGCGGGTCACCGAGCCGGTGCTCCGGCCGCTCCGGAAACTGGTGCCGCCATTCAGGACAGGAGGGGTCGATCTTTCGCCGCTCATCGCGATCCTGATCATCTACTTCCTGGAGATCGCGGTCGTGGACACGCTGGTCCGCTTCGGCCATTCTTTGCGTTAACACAAGGGAGAACATGCATATGAAAGTCACGCCGCTCGACATTCAGCAGAAACGGTTCCACGTCGCCTTCCGGGGCTACGAACGCTCCGAGGTCGAGGCGTTCCTCGACGTGGTGCGCGAGGAGATGGAGGGCCTCGTGCGCGAGGTGACCGAACTCCGCGAGTTCCACTTGACCTACAACGAGCGCATGCAGGACTACCGGGGCCGCGAAGACACGCTCAAGAGCACCATGATCACGACGCACAAGCTTGTCGAGGACCTCAAGGAGAACGCCCGCAAGGAATCGGCGCTCATGGTGAAGGACGCAGAGATCAAGTACCAGCAGACCCTTGAGCGCGCCCGTGAAGAGCGGCTCCGCCTGGAATCGGAGATCATCGAGCTGCGGCGCCGGAAGCACCACTTCCTCGAGGACATGAAAAAGATGATCAATATGCATCTGGAGATGGCCCATTTCGAGGAGGGCGGCGGTGAAGGGAAGGCCGAGCAGCCGGAAGCAAAAGCAGACTGACGTCAGCGCCACTCTCTCCGTCCGGATCCAGCCACGCGCCTCGAAGAACGGCGTCACCCGGATGGAGGACGGCTCACTCAAGATCAGGCTGACGGCGCCGCCTGTTGACGGCGCCGCGAACGAGGCCCTGATCAAGTTCCTTTCCGACACCCTCTCCGTCGGCAGGTCGCAGGTCGAGATCGTCTCCGGCCATACCGGACGCCAGAAGATCGTCCGCATCGGCGGCATGAACGAGGCCGACGTCATTCAACTGTTGAATACCGCAAGGCAATAGGTTATTATAAATACAGTGGAGAACGACGATGAAGGTGATCCGGGCGGTTGTCCCCGTGTCACCCCGTCCCCGTGTCTCCGTGTCAGGCAATTATTCTTAACAAGGGGGGCGACTGGCTTCGACGGGGATCGAGAGATCGAGAGTTGCATGCCGAGGTGCCATGGGGCTCGTAAAACACATGGCAACATAGAACTGCCAATAACGAACTGGCATACGCTGCTTAACTAAGTAGCGCGTCTCCCGGCTGCCGCCCGAGCGGCTGAAGAGATGTCACAATTTGGGCTGGTCTCTCCGCTAGGACCGGGGCGGAGCGATAAGAACTACCGGACTGGCCGATCCCGGAGCTTTCCCTGAGGCGCCGGAGGAAGCGAGAGCTGTAAACGAGGGGATAAGCATGTATGAGCTTTCGGTTGAAGGTTTTCGGACGCGGGTTCAATTCCCGCCGCCTCCACCATAACTATTTGATATTGCTGTGTTATTTTGATTTTTTCCGAAAGCCTCCATTGAACTCATTCGGAGATCAGAGCTAAGTCCTTAAAGGATTTAGCTCTTTTTTTGTTTTCCAGCATGCACAGGTTTGGGGTACTTTTGGGGGTAAGTTGAAATTACCGATTTTCTAATAGTTGCAGTAATTCATGCGATTGGACAAACTGTTCAATGGCGTTCTTTGAATTCAAACACAGGACAAGGCAGCGGTACTTATAGAGAGTATTTGTCGCTTGTCATCGTGTAATGAATCATGCTATTCTACATACAGACTGATTCATTGATTTTATTATAATATGAGACGACGCATCAAAATATATCTGGATACAAGTGTATATAACCGGCCTTTTGATGACCAAAGCCAGGCTAGGATCAGGCTTGAGGCGGAGGCCTTCCTGTCGATTTTAGAAAAAACGATGGCTGGTGCGGTCAGCATCATCAGTTCATCAGTGCTGGCTTACGAGAACAGCCTGTCACCTTTTCCTGAGCGCAAAGAACGGGTATCCCATTATGTTGCTCTGGCGTCGCGGTCCGTGAAAATGAGCGATACGATCAAGAAGAGAGCAACCTTATTGGAAGAGTCCGGTTTTGATTCGCTCGATGCCATGCATCTTGCCTGTGCTGAATCCGGCGGCGCGGAATATTTTATCACCTGTGACGATACCATCATCAGGAAAGCCAGGAAAGAGGGGAATGCGGTTTCACTGTCGGTATGTAGTCCCCTTGAATTTCTAGTAGAGGAGGTGTTTAAGAATGCTTAGAACACAGCAGAAAAACCTGAGCGGTTATGCGTTGAGAGATGCAGGCTGGGAGGCATTGGTAAATAATCTCGGTCTGATCAATGCAACACGATTCATAATGCAGTCTGAAACTGGATACGGAGATTACGCGAAAATCAGGAAAGGTGCCGTAAAGGGTAAACGCGTCGCCGATCTATATAAAGAGATAGTCCTGTTCGAGAAGAAGCATTAGTAAGGTGCGGTTTCCTGCACGACTTTATTGATCATGTCCGACAAGGTCGAGCGCCTCGCCTTGACCACGTATCCTCTTCTCGACACTCTGCGTCGCCTCCTTCCTCCTGTTCGTGGTGCCCTTGCCATTCCTTGATTTGGAGAATCGATGTCTGACAAGAAAGCACTTCTCCAGGCCATAGCAAAAGAAGAAGCCCGGCTTTCGAGGTTGGACGGTGAACGCGAACAGGCGCTTTCAAGGCTCAATTCCCTCAAACATCAACTTGCCGCGCTGGAAGCAGCATGCGTTGAGCCATCGATAACCTACGCTTCCAGAACACCGCAGGAAAAAGTGTCATTGTTCCGCTCGCTATTTCGGGGGAGGGAGGATATCTTCCCGAAGTTATGGACGAGCCGTGCCGGCAAGAAAGGTTATTCTCCCGCCTGCTCGAATGATTGGATCTCCGGCACGTGCGGAAAGACGCACAAACCGCCGGTAAAATGCAGCGAATGCTCCAATCGTAAATTCCTTCCAGTAACCGACCAGGTTATCACGGATCATCTCCAGGGGCGTCACGTAATCGGCGTTTACCCAATGCTGCCTGACGATACCTGCTGGTTTCTTGCCGCTGACTTCGATAAAGAAACATGGATGGACGACGTCAGCGCCTTCCGTGAAACCTGTAAGAGTATGAATATCCCCGTGGTTGTCGAGCGTTCGCGTTCGGGAAACGGAGCGCACGCATGGTTTTTCTTTACTGAACCTGTGGCGGCAGCTACAGCGCGAACTATCGGATGTTACCTGATCACGGAAACCATGAGCCGGCGTCACCAACTCAGCATGGAATCCTACGACCGGTTGTTTCCCAGCCAGGATACGCTGACCAAGGGCGGATTTGGGAATCTGATCGCACTGCCGTTTCAGCAGGAACCACGACAAAAGGGCAATACCGTGTTTTTGGATGAGAGTTTTACGCCTTATGAAGATCAATGGGCGTATCTGGCCTCGATCGAACGACTGTCTCCGAATGTCGTCCAACAGATCGCCAATGAAGCAATACGGCAGGGCGACGTGCTCGGGTTGCCCAGAGATTCCGAGGCAGAAAGTGACGATCAGGCACCATGGAACCGTACACCATCGCGTAAAAAACCGCTAAAGAAAATCAGCGGGAAATTTCCAACTGAAACGCACGGTGTTTTTGCTCAACGTCTGTTTGTCGAGAAGAAGGATTTGCCATCATCTTTTTTGACCCGCATCAAACGGTTAGCTTCGTTTCAAAATCCGATGTTTTATGAGAAACAAAACTTGCGTCTCTCAACGGCCCGGATACCGCGTGTGATTTCCTGCTTTGAAGAGCTTCCCGAACATATTGCTGTCCCGAGAGGCTGTTTCGACAGACTTCAAGAGCTATTCGTGGAGCATGGTGTGAAACTCGTGCTCGATGACAAACGAATTGCGCTGCCAGGACCATCTTATTCCTTTCAGGGAACGCTGAGAGAAGCGCAGCAAGAAGCCATCGACGAGATCCTTCATTACGATCTCGGCGTTCTATCCGCGCCGCCGGGATTTGGCAAGACCGTTATCGGCGCGTATCTCATTGCAAAACGCAGCTGTAGTACACTCGTACTCGTTCATCGAAAGGAATTGTTAGACCAATGGATCGCAAGGCTTTCCCTCTTTCTCGGAATTGATCCGAAAGAAATCGGCAAGATCGGGTCAGGCAAGAACAAGCCGAACGGGAGGTTGGATGTTGCGATGATCCAGAGCCTTGTCCGCAAAGACGAAGTTAGCGATCTGGTGGCCAACTATGGTCAGGTGATAGTGGATGAATGCCATCATCTCCCCGCTGTTTCCTTTGAGCGTGTCTTGAACGAGGTGAAAGCACGATACGTTGTCGGTTTGACGGCAACGCCGTATCGACGGGACGGGCACCAGCCGATCATTCACATGCAGTGTGGACCAGTCCGCTTTTCCGTTCATCCAAAAAGCCAAGATGCAAGATCGCAGTTCAAGCACCAGTTGATCTGCAGAACAACTGAATTTACCATGGAGAATCCTGATGCCGCGATTCAGGACATTTTCGCAAATGTCGTTAACGACAAGATGCGAAACGCTCTTATTCTTGCTGATGTAAGGCAGGCGCTCAAGGAGGGAAGATTCCCGGTGCTTCTGACTGAGCGGAAAGAGCATTTGGACCTCCTCGCGGTCGGTTTACGAGATGATGTGAAGCACCTTATCGTTTTAAGCGGCAGACTGTCAGCTAAAGAGCGGCGTGAAACCATGGCAAGACTCGCGGCAATTCCGGAAGGCGAAGTGCGACTCATTGCGGCAACTGGTCGTTACCTTGGAGAGGGCTTCGATGATCCCCAGCTTGATACATTGATTCTGGCAATGCCGTTTTCCTGGAAAGGTACCATCGTACAGTATGCGGGCAGGCTCCACCGGGAACATCCGGGGAAGCATGAAGTTCGAGTGTACGATTATATCGATGTCAAAGTGCCAAAGTTGTTTCGGATGCACAAGAAGAGGCTTCGCGGTTTCCGAGATATCGGATATATAATGGAATAATTTACGTCTGTACGCTGGGCTTGGTATTATCTCCGCGATTGTAACCTTTCGGAGTCAGACTGATGTGCAGTACGGTCTTGGTGTGTGCAGCATAGTCCAAGGACATCCCGCATTTTCTGCTCTGCCGGGTGCGGCTTTCTGAGGAAGGTAGACAGAAGGATGGCTGCAACTGCGAAGGCCGTTGCCATGAAGATTCCGGTCGACAAGCTGCCGGTCCTCTCGGTGAGGTTGCCGGCGCAGTACATCACCGCACCTCGCGCAGCATGCGCGGAGGAGCCGCCGCGATCCGTCGTCTCCGCATGATGCCCACAACGATGAGTGCCAGGCCCGCGACGAGCACAAGCTCGAACCCCTTCATGTCATAGCTCACGCCCGGGCCCTTCCGCTCTTTTCGCTCGACCAGCCTCTGCGACACCCAGCCGGTCCCGCCCGTCCTTGTCCGCACCTCGTGCCAGCCTTCCCTGGACGAAACAGGGGAGAGCGTCTCGCCTTTCCCTGCTTTCGCGACCACCTTTGCCGTGGTCGAGGGCTTGGCGCGGATGTTCACGACCCTCCCGGTGACCACGAGGTCGCCCCCCGCCGTATCGAACGACAGCGTGAACAGCAGGATGAGCGCGATGCCTACGACGGTCACCGTGATCCCTGCGAGCATCATTGCCCTGCCGTCGGGCGAGAAGGCGCGGACCCAGCCGAGAGCGCTCTCGAGCCTGGGTGCGACCGTGCGGCGGAGCAGGTCGCTTGCCGACCCGGCGATCTGTTTCCCCTTCCGGACCACGGACACCGCGGCACTCCGCAGTTCTACAGCCTTCGGGAGCCTGATGCCGCGGAACCACGAAAGGAGAGCGTGCATGGCCGCTCCGGCCCCTTCCTGTTCCCCGGCCCGCAGGGATGCCTCCCGCGGCAGCTCGCCGCCGTGCAGCGGGCTCCTTGCTTGCGCGCGGCGGTCGCTCCCCTGTCTGCGCTCCTCATCGATGACCCGCGCGCCCTCCATCAACAGGTACTCGGTGCTGACGCCCGAGGGGAACAGGAACTCGCGGGTGTTGATCTTGCGATTGACCGCTGTCTCGCCGCGGTCGAAGGTGATGAACCCGTCCTCGCACGAGACCAGCCGGTGGACGATGTGCTCGATCTGCTTCAGCACGACGGCCTCGAGGGTCTTCGCGGAGATCGCCCCCATGTCCACCAGGATCGCGCCCAGCGGCAGGTCGGTATTCTTCTTCATTCGCTGCTCGGCCGCCCCGATCGCCCCCTCGCCCACGATCCCCTGGGACACGAGGAGGGAGCCGAGGGATTCCTGCGGAGTGTCGCTCGCCGCCTCGATCACCTGGCCGTTCTTGAAGACGACCATGGCGGTCCCTTCCTGGCAGCGCGCGATAAGCGTGCCGGTCATCCTGCTCTGGCTGATGATCTGGAAAATATCGGACGGCGCAATGCCCTCCAGCCTGCCTGAGAAACCCATACGACCTCCTGTGCGCGGTCTCGACCTCTAAATTATAGCATCTTGACGGGCCGATGTGAGAACATATTAGGATCACCCATTTGAAGGCTCCCTGTCAAACACCCCCCCCGCCGATGTTTATGCAGTCATCGATTGCTTTACCATTGCCGCAGTTTCATTCGGTTTCGGTGTCAGTCTCTACTGCACCAGTCACCCATCTGGATTATAAACGGTCTCATAATAGAAACGACATTGTCGCGGCTTCACTATCGTCATTGCCGCAGCGGTTCTGAGCGGGAATCCAGTCTTAGCCGTGGAATACTGGATCCCCGATAAAAGCACTCGGGGATGACGGTCGGTGGTATGTACAGACAATTATGAGACCATTGATAAGTCAGTTCCTTAAAAGATGTCAGAGGGTCTGTCCGGGATCCTCCTGAATTACGTATATAGCTCTCGGATAATCCCTTCAAGGCCGCTGAATTTCGCATCTTCAGCGGCCTTTCTATTGACCGAAATATAGCCATCACTCATCGTGACACGGGTCCCGTTCGCGGGTGCCGAAAAAATCCTTGACAGCGGCGGCAAAAACTGATAAATAGTGATTATCTGATATATCAGATAAATAAGAAATTCAAGCGGAGGACGGAATGTTGAAAAAGAAGGTCAACGATGCGAGTGCGGGCGCTTCACCGGCCGTGGACATGGGATGCTGCGCGGTCGAGGCGATCGTGACGGTCGATGAGCGGGGACAGATGGTGCTCCCCAAGGAACTGCGCGCAAAGGCCGGCATCAAGGCCGGCGACAAGATGGCGGTCGCCATGTGGAAGAAGGACGGCGAGGTATGCTGCATCACGCTCATCAAGGCCGGCAGCCTCGGCGGCATGATGCGGACCCTGCTCGGGCCCGTGATGAAGGACCTTTTGTAGCTACTAAGGACACAAATCTGAGTAAACAGCATTTTGCCACAGAGTACACCGAGCACACAGAGAACTGCCATGATCAGAAATGTTCAGCTTTCCTCGGTGTCCTCAGTGACCTCGGTGGCGAAAAGAATTTATGCTCTTGTTCATAAGGAGTGATTACCAATGCAAAAGCTCAAGTTCGTAACAAAGGAACAGCGGGACAGCGGCAGCTCCTGCTGCGGTCCGGAGCAAGGCGCCGGCGCGGCCAGTTCCCGCGATGCGGCCAGGAGCATTCTTTCCTGTCCAACGACGAACCGGAACGCACCCCGCTGGACCACCGGAACGGTCCCGACGCCGTCAGGAGCGGTCCCGCAGATATCGACGGTATGGACGCGCAGCGACTACTGGGGGATGCTGAAAAGCAGGTCCGGCGGCTATCGCATGCGATATACCGTGGCTCCCGGGCTATATGCCGTGGGAGCGCCGGACAGGGATTCGGACGTTCTCGTGACCGCCAACTACAAGCTAAGCTTCGACATCGTGCGGCGGGCGCTAACGGGGTTCAATGCCTGGGTCCTCGTGCTCGACACGAAAAGCATCAATGTCTGGTGCGCCGCGGGAAAAGGGACCTTTAGCACCGACGAGCTGGCGAAGCGCATGACCGAAGCGAGACTCGATGCGGTCGTCAGCCACCGGCGCGTCATCGTCCCGCAACTCGGCGCTGTCGGGGTGAACGCGGCGGAGATCGTGAAGAGAACGGGCTTCCGGGTCTCCTTCGGACCGGTCGAGGCCCGGGACATCCCGGAGTACATTCGCGCCGGATATAAGAAGACAAAAGCAATGAGCGCGATGAAGTTCACCATGCTCGACCGGCTGGTCCTAACCCCGATGGAGATAAATCCGGCCATGAAAAAATTCCCCTGGGTGGCCGCGGGCATCCTCCTGATCTTCGGTCTCCAGCCTTCGGGCCTTCTGTTCAAAGAGGCATGGTCCAACGGCCTGCCGTTTCAGTTGCTGGGCCTGCTGTCCGTTCTCACCGGAGCGCTGGTGACGCCGGTGCTGCTGCCTTTTATCCCGTTCCGCTCCTTTGCGGTGAAGGGCTGGATCACGGGCGTGCTGTCGGTGTTCATCGCCACACGCTATCTCGGGCTATCGGGTGTACAGGACCCGATCCTGCTCGCCGTCGCCTATCTGCTCTTCCCGGCCCTGAGCTCCTACATCGCGCTCCAGTTCACGGGCTCAACGACCTTTACCGGCATGTCAGGCGTGAAAAAAGAGCTTAAGATCGGCATCCCGCTGTATATCGGGGCAGCAAGCGTATCATTGATCCTGATGGTAGTTTTCAAGCTCAGGGAATGGAGTGTGATATGAAGTATCTTGCAAACGTAACGACTCTTGAGTACTCCCCGAATAAATGCACCGGCTGCGGACGGTGCGCAGAGGTCTGCCCGCGCGGCGTATTTGAGCTTGTGGAAGGAAACAGCACCCTCGCCCCTGCCCGACACATAAACGACCCTCACCCCTTCCCTAATGAAGACTCACCCTCACCTTTGCTTCCTCTCCCCTCTGAGGGAGAGGATAAGAGGAGAGGGGGCGTCATCTTCGGAGAGGGACAAAGGGAGAGGGGGCTTTATCCTCGGGAGGGAATAAGGAAGGGGGGTGTTCGTCGCGCAGCGGTCACGGACAAGGACCTGTGCATGGAGTGCGGGGCCTGCGCCCTGAACTGCGAGTTCGGCGCGATCGCCGTCAACACCGGCGTGGGATGCGCCGCAGCCTTGATCAACGGCATGATCACCGGCGGGGCGCCTTCCTGCGGCTGCGACAGCACGCCGGGCAGCGTCTGCTGCTGAGACGACAGAACAGGCAATGCAGAATCAAATTCGTCTCTCGCGGAGCACGCAAAGGCCGCAAAGAAGATCAGAATCATTAAATCTATTTAAGTCTTCATAAAAGGCGTCTCTCGCAGAGCACGCAGAGCCGCAGAGGTAGATCAAGATCCTTAAGTCTTTATTCCAACGTAAAAGATTTCAATCCTTTCTTTGCGGCTTGGCGTCTCGCTTAGAAGCACCTACTGCCGGTTGCGAGAAAAACAATCTTTTATTTTGTTGAATATTTCATGATTGATTCCAACGCTGAAGGCTTTTAAGTTTTCCTTTGCGAACTTTGCGAACTTTGCGTCTTTGCGAGAGAAAGTCGTTTCCCTTATGGTAGTAATTAGATCTTTCGATTATGCTCCTCATCAACCCCCCCGCTGCCAAACCATCCGAACCGCCGGCCGGCATCGCGAAACTTGCGGGCGCGCTTGCAGCGCACGGCGTTCCTTTCCGGGTCCTCGACGCAAACCTTGAAGGCCTTTTCTATTTGCTTGGCCGGCCCGGTCACGCAGTCGATACCTGGAGCCGTCGCGCAGCGAAGGGTCTGCCGAAGAACATTGCCTCGCTTCGCGAACCCGCGACCTACCGGTCACTTGACCGGTACAAGCGCGCGGTCCGGGACATCAACCGTGTGCTTGCGGTCTCAGGCGGGACCAGCGGAGCTGTCCCGGGACTGGCCGACTATCAGCACAAGCACTGGTCGCCTCTCCGCAGCGCCGATCTGATCGCGGCGGCGGAGCATCCGGAGCAAAATCCCTACTATCCCTGGTTCAGCAAACGACTTTCGGAGATTCTTTCTGAAGGGCCGATGCAGTTTGTCGGGCTCTCGCTCAACTACTTGAGCCAGGCGCTCTGCGCCTTTGCCATGATCGGATATATACGGAAGGAATTCCCCGGCTTGAAGATCGTCCTGGGCGGAGGGCTGGTAAGTTCCTGGATGAAGCGGCCCGGTTGGAAAGACCCGTTTACGTGTCTGGTCGATCACCTGGTCGCGGGCCCCGGTGAAGTACCGCTGCTCTCCCTGCTTGGCGTCGAGGTACGTAACGGGGAGCACTTCGCTCCCGACTACGGTTCCTTGCCTCGCGATAAATATCTTTCGCCTGGCTTCATCCTGCCCTACAGCGGATCGAGCGGTTGCTACTGGAACAAATGTTCCTTCTGTCCTGAAACAGCGGAAGACAACCCCTATCATCCTGTTCCCGCGCATATTGCTGTGGAAGATATCCGTTCGCTTGTCGCGGGTACGAAGCCGGTCCTGCTCCACCTGCTTGATAATTCTGTAAGTCCTGCGCTCATGGCTGCTCTTGCCGCGGAACCGCCCGGCGTGCCGTGGTATGGTTTCGCGCGGATCGGTCAGGACCTGACGGACCTTGCTTACTGCGAGGCGCTCAAGCGCTCCGGCTGCGCGATGCTGAAGCTGGGACTGGAATCGGGCGACCAGGGAGTGCTCGACCGGCTGCAGAAGGGGATCGACCTCGACATGGCGTCACGGGTGCTCAAGACCCTCAAGCAGGCGGGCATCGCGGCCTATGTCTATCTTCTTTTCGGCACGCCGGAGGAGTCCGAGGCGGAAGCGAGGAAAACACTGGAGTTCACCACCGCGCACGCCGACGCGATCGGATTCCTGAACCTTGCCGTGTTCAACATGCCGGTCTGTTCGCAGGAAGTTAAAGGATATGATACGGAGAAGTTCTACGACGGAGACCTATCGCTTTATACCGGGTTCACCCATCCTCGCGGCTGGGACCGGGATGTGGTGCGGCGGTTCCTGGACAAGGATTTCAAAAGACACCCTGCCGTCTCGGCAATACTAAAAAAAGATCCACCAGTATTCACCTCCAACCACGCGTCCTTTTTCACAAGGCCCTAGCGTAGTCTGTCGTAACATACTTTACATATGCAATTCAACTGGAATCACCCCACCTAACCTCCCCTTAGCAAGGGGAGGGATTACTGCCTCTCGATCATGACGCAACCCTCTCCTTTTTCCCTCTCGTAAGATCAAGCCCCCCTCACCTCTTATCCTCTCCGGACGATGAAGCCCCCTCTCCCTTTTTCCCTCTCCCACAATGGGGAGAGGGGCAGGGGTGAGGGTCTTGTGCAGGAAGCAAAGGAGAGGGTGTGTCTCCATCAGCGGGCAGGGGGTTCGAACCTAACCGTGTTCTTCACCGTATCCCCTTAAAATACCCCATCGCTGTCGTTGACATCCTTTCAGATCAGGCATATATTCACATAATTATCGAACAAAGTTTGCACGTCCCTTGCTGGGTCCGCCAATAACGAATAACAACTTTATATACATTGTGGAGGTTACATGGATATTCTCTTGAATCTCGTCAGCGTTATATCAGTCGGTGGAACGATCATAGGAATATTCACCATGATCCTGGTATATCAATCCGTTGTCATTGTCGGCGGCAGCGAGATCGCGCTTATTGAACGGCGATGGTTCGGCAAGAAGATGCCGCAGGGCCGGGTTGTTGCCATGAACGATGAGGTCGGCATTCAGGCAAGGACCCTTGGCCCGGGAATGCACTTTCTCATTCCCTTTATTTACACGGCACGAAAGAGCGAATTCACGGAAATTATGGATGGAAAGATCGGACTTATCGAATCCGTCGACGGCAGCTCGATCCCTCCCGGTAAGATATTCGCGAAAGTGATACAGGGACATAATTCATTTCAGGATGGAGTTGCGTTCTTGCAGAACGGGGGCCAGAAAGGTCCGCAGATCGATATTATCCCTCCCGGTAAATACAGGATCAATCCCTACCTCTTTAAAATATCCATTGCCGACGCGGTTGTCATCAAGAAGGGCCAGGTGGGCGTTGTTATATCGCAGGACGGCAATCCTATTGCTTCCGGACGGCTTTTAGCAACCAGTGTGCCTGACCATCATAACTTCGAAGATGGCGAAAAGTTCCTTGCGAACGGAGGGCAAAAGGGCCCGCAGATCGAAATTCTTCTGCCGGGAACCTATCGTATCAATCTGAATCTATTCCAGGTATCACCTGAGCCGGCCGCGGTCATTGATTCGGCCAAAGTCGGCCTGGTTACCGCCAAGGACGGCAATCCGCTTCCCGACAAAGAATATGTCGCCCATTCAGTGCCCGGACACTCCGATTTTCAGGATGCCAATGCATTTCTCAAAGGCGGCGGAGAACGCGGACCACAGCTCGATGTGCTTAAGCCCGGCACCTATTATATAAACCCGTTAATGTTCAATATCGCGTTTGATGATGTTGCCGTTGTCGAGCGCGGACAGGTCGCGGTCGTCGTTTCGAACGTCGGTGATGAGCCGACGCCTGACATGAAGAAGAGGCTCGGGTCCACCCAGATGGGGGCGACCGAGGAGGAAGGGAAAGAGAAATATGTGGTCCCCAAAGGATATCGCGGCATCCAGGAAGAAGTAGCCGGCCCCGGCAGATACTATCTTAACCGGCTGGCCTTCATGCCCTATATCATCGACACGACGAACATAACGATAGACTGGGACGATTCAAAAGAGACAAAGTTCAATGCTTTGAACGTCGTCTCCAAGGACGGATTCAACATCGGTGTTTCGGTCAAGGTCGTTGTTCGTGTACGGCCGGACCAGGCGCCCTACATGGTATCGAAGGTCGGTTCCATCGACAACCTGATCCTTCATGTGATTCACCCCATGATCGATTCCAGCTTCAGGAACCAGGCTTCCACAACGTCCGCGATGAATTTCATGCAGGACAGGCAGGAAGAACAGACAAAGGCTGAATCAAGGGCACGGCTTGAGCTTGAAAAGTATCATGTCGAGTGCGTCTCCGTTCTTATCTGCCAGATCATGCTGCCCCAGGAGCTGATGGATACGCAGACGAAGAAGATCATCGCGCAGCAGCAGACCACCCAGTTCCAGGAAGAACAGAAGGCCCAGGTAACAAGGATCGAGATGGAAAAGACCAAGGCGACCGCGGACCAGCAGCCTGAACTTGTCCGGGCGGAGATCGCCGTCAAGGTTGCCGATCAGAAGAAACGGGAAACCGTTACCCTCGCCGAAGGAAATGCGGAAAGCGCGAGACTTAAGGGCGAAGGCGATGCAAAGGCGATCGAATCGATCGGCACGGCCACAGCGGAAGCTTATGAAAAACAAAAGACCGCCATCGGGTCGCAAGCTATCATGGCGATCGAGCTCGCAAAACATATCTCCGCGGGCAAGGTCAAGATCATGCCGGATATCCTCACGATCGGGGGCAACGGCGCAGCTGAAGGTCTCGCTACGGTACTAACGCAGGCTATTGCGCTCAGTGGCATGAAGCTGGATCCCGGCGGAAAGGCTGCCATAAATAAGACAGCTGACGCATAGTCATAGTGTAGAATCCTGTTTGAAGCTTTTAGTCAAATCAACTTTTTGTCTCTTGCTCAAGAGAGGATCACGAACTGAGTGTTAGTTATCATGACATCGATATTGACGATAACTTATACGCGACCCAGCTTCCGCGTGCGGTCGGGCAGAATTCCTGCAGGCTGGTAAAGAACGGAATTTCATGTTTTACTAGCCGGAGACGGCTAGGCAAGTACTGGTTAGTCCTGATCAATTGAGAGCCTTACCTGAGGGCCAATGACAAACCGATATCTAAAAGCGATCAAAGACATTCTGCCTGTTCGCAGGCCAAAACTTTTCGATTTTAATATTGCTGGACTGGATGACCATGTAAAGATGGCTGATGCCTCTTTAAAAGAATCCGAAGAAGCTAAAATAATTATCCGCGATTTCACAGGCAATACTAATCAGGAAATTGATAAGCTCGACAACGAAAGTGACATTAGAAAGAAGCAACTCAACAAAACCACCATCGCAAATCAAATAATCGCCAAACTTAACGAACTCCATGAAATAGGCAAAAGAAATGTTATTTACAAAACTGATTACTGGATCTTGAAGCAAAAACTAATATTAACATTGGCTCGTTTGTTCGGCTCGTCATTAGATAGGGAAATTTTTGAGAAAACCGTCCAAACATTGGAGAAGGATGGAATAATTCCGCCAGAATCAAGAACGCCATTTGCAAAGCTTTGTCCAATGGGCCGCTGGTTGTAAGTGGTATATGACGAGAATTCTAACGAGGCGGGTCGAGACCGCCGCGAAAAACACGCGGCTCACCCGCGTGTTAGTTCTGTAAAGATAAAGCATAAGTAATGAAGGGAGATACTAGTGACTGCCTTAATATTTATTGATACAAATATTCTCCTTGACTTCTATCGCTATCCGCAAGGAAGCGCCGTACTTTCCATTCTTAAACATATCGACGCTAACCACGATAAAATCATTTCAGGTAATCAAGTCGAAATGGAATTCAAAAAGAATCGCCAAAAGGTGATCATGGAAGCGCTTGACTCGCTTAAAGGGCCACGATGGGAGACGTTCAAGATTCCTGTCATTCTGTCAGAGGCACAACCAGCTCAAATTATTTCAAAGAGTAGAAAAGAAATTGAGACACAGTCGATTAAGCTTCAGAAGCGTATTGATGCCGTATTACGAAATCCAGCTCAACATGATGATGTATATCAGACCGTGCAACGTCTATTCCGAAATAACTCAGCACTTAATCTGACAAGAGATAATAAAATACGATTCACAATAAGGAGACTCGCGTGGAAGCGTTTTGTCCTTGGATATCCGCCACGAAAACCCAGCGATACATCACTTGGTGATCCGATTAACTGGGAATGGTTAATTCATTGCGCAAAAGCTACAAATAAAAATGTAATAATCGTTTCGCGTGACTCTGATTATGGTTATAGATATGGCAAGGAACCAATTATCAATGATTGGCTTTTGCAGGAATTTAAAGACCGCGTTAGTCGCAAAAAGAAAGTGATACTTACAAATCGCCTTACTCATGCGTTTGAAATAGCCAAGGTTACGATTAAGCCGCGGGAGGTTTCTGATGAAAATAAATTAATCAATGAGATGACGGATATTAATAAAGCAAGTGCGTCATTGTCGCAGATATTAATGCAAAGACTCGCATCTATCGACAAAACCGAAAATAATGACATTATCCGAAAATGGATAGAAAGCAAATGGGCAGTAGCAGACACCGAGGGTAAATCAAAGAAAACAGATGAAGAATAAATGAAGTTTTCTAACCTGTCAGACGCGCCAGCCTCGCTGTGCTCGGTGGCTCAGCCCCGGGGTTAGTTCGGAATAATTGTTATGACATCACAATCAACTGAGGAATTGAAGCGCCACCTTACGGAGCACATCGAGTTCTTGAAGACGTCAGCAAAACTTTACGACGATGGAGTGGTAGCAGAAGCTAAACGACTTGCTGTCTCCATTCGAGTCCTTGTTCACGATACAAATAATTCGAAGTCGCTCCTTGGTCAACTTGGAATGAAGGCTCAGCAATTTGTCGATACTACGTCTGAGCGCACGCGCAATGTTATTACGAGCTATTCAGGTTTAGTAGGGACTTTACTGCATCCCGGCCCGCCCGAATATGTGCCTAATCTTAATCGCGTACCATTTAAATTGGTACCATTTGAACAATGGTGGGAAGCACCAATTATCATTGATTTCAAGCAGCGTGCGATCACCCGTAAGCGACTGATCCTAGCGGTATCGAACCAGGATGGGGGCGCACACGTAGACCCAGAATTAGATGATATCTACGCCGACTTATCGCGAGACAACTCAATGAGTCGCCTGTACTCCTCTGGTGCTTCGTTGCAGCCACTTGTTGGTGTGGAGCATGCATCCGTTCGACAGGTTGCACATGAGCTGCTATGCACACTCGATCAATCTTCCGCGCAGACCTCTAGGCAAAATAAAAAAGGATTGATCGTTGGCGGCTTCGAACTGCACTTTAGCGACGACGCGCCATCTCCGCCTGTCGGTAAGGTAGGTCGTAATGAGTCTTGCCCATGTGGTAGTGGCATGAAGTATAAGAAGTGCCACGGGAAGTAGCAAGCCAAAGTTAAAATCGAGGACCAACCTGCGCCTCGTCAGCGACGCGGCAAAGGCGGCGCGTGACGCGCTGGTTAGCTACTGTTTATTTTAGGAGCCCCTATGTACTTTAATTCTGCAGACGAACTAATCGATGCTTTCAATTTGAGAGACAACCCCGCTTATGAGCGCATAACTCCCTTGAGAGATTGCAAGGCAGGTTTCAGCGTGCAAAGAAGATATCCTGAAAGCATTCGATATCGCCCTCCAAAGTTGAAAAATGGGATCGATGATACAGTCACATTAACCCATGTGATTTATGAACACCCTGCAGAGGATAAGGCACACATCGCTAGCCAATCAAGGATACCGCTTGTTGTCAGAATTGTTCGATTCAGCAGGTATACATCAACACACTTCGATTACAATTTTTCAGATGATAATTGCCCGACAAAGGAATCCGTCGAAAGAAGCAAATTGACGCCGCCACCAATTGAATTGACATATGAGAAGGCATTTTACTTTGATCACGATGACAACCATTTCCACGATGAATCAGGGCGAACGCTTACTGGCAGAGAGATTCTCGAAAAAGCCTACAAGGATCACTGCGATACCGTTCACATTCTGAAAGGCCTTAAGATTAGGTTTAAGTTAAGAAGCCAGTCTTTTGGAATTGCCGTCCTAGATATCGTCGTACGCCAATTAACAAATATATTAAGCTCAATATTTGGAAGAACTCTGGACGACTCTGACTCAATCTCGGTCTATCTTTCTGGATATAAAAGAGAGGACCTTAAGAAGTTGAGCACTGAGAGCCTCACCATATTTGAATACAGCACGTCCAGAAGAGTGATAATTCTGTTTTGCTTCTTGGCTGTATCAGGATTCACATGGTATTACTTTGCCGCCATCAATAATAAATATCTAAAGGCAATATTTGAGAATAGTTTTTTAACCCTTACGTTCTCCATAGTGATTATCTGGTTTTTGGATGTCGTTGTGCCGGTTCTTATTTTCCGCTTGATTAATATGTTTATTAAGCTAAGAACAAAATTGACTCTCAAGTCCTTCAAGGTTTTTTAGCGCGCAAGATAGCGAACGATAATTTAACGCTAACATGACGTTCGAGAGGGACGGACAAATCACCGCCCTTCAACTCGTCGTTGTAAGGAGGAACAACTATGGATTTTACCAAATTCGAAACTCTTTCGATTAAACAGCATCCGGAATTAGACGAAAAATGGGTGCAGGCACGCATTTCTGAAGATCCGGCACTACTCGGACTTGGTGATGTCATTCTGAAGGATAAGGAACGCATACAACCAAGAGCTGGCCGACTGGATTTGCTCCTGCAAGAAGCGGAATCAAACAGAAGGTACGAAGTCGAAATTCAACTCGGTTCCGCAGACGAAAGCCACATTATTCGCACAATTGAATACTGGGATATCGAACGGCGTCGCTTTCCACAGTATGAGCATACAGCAGTAATAGTCGCTGAGGACATCACAAGTCGTTTTCTTAATGTAATTAGCCTTTTTAATGGCATGATCCCGCTTATAGCAATTCAAATGAAAGCCCTTAAAGCTGGAAACAGCGTCGGATTAGTATTCACAACAGTGGTAGACCAGATGGCGCTCGGTCTCGTCGATGAAGATGAAGAAGTTCAAGAAACAACAGACCGAACTTATTGGGAGCAGCGAGGCTCAAAAAAAACAGTCGCTGTCGCGGATGAATTGCTCGAACTTGTTCGCACTCACGACAAGGCTCTCGAACTGAAATATAACAAATTCTATATTGGATTAGCCAAAGATGGTCATCCTAGCAACTTTGTAACATTTAGACCCAAAAAAGGTTTCTTACGCTTTGAGCCTAGACTCAAGAGCACTACGGAAACACAAGAGTTCCTTGAATCAGCCGGACTAGATGTCATGGATTATGATAGTAGGTGGGGTCGCTATCGCATTCGTCTGCAGCCTGGTGATGTTGAAAAATACCGTAAGACGCTAAGCGACGTAATTGATCGGACATTCGCCGAAAGCAATAAAGAATGACAAGACGAAACTTATGATCCAACCAGCGGGTCGAGCCCGACGCGCAGGGAACGCGCGTCACGCCCGCGCGTTCCAGTGTAAGTAACAACCAGAAGACTGCAAGGCTGTTGACAATGCGTCTTGTACACACTTGTAAGTGAAGCTGATGAATTCTAATCGACCAATACAATACTGATAAACTGTTTGAAATTTGCACTGTCATATCCCTTGTCAACGCCCGCCGGATATAGTACGCTCTTCCTGCCGATACGATAACCTTCGCATTGCATCAGAATTTGACAACATGACCTCCTATCCCATCGACACCATCCTTCCCGAGCTGAAGAAGGCCGTGCAAAGCGGCCCCTCGGTCATCGTCCATGCGCCGCCCGGCGCGGGGAAGACCACCCGCGTCCCGCTGGCGCTGCTCGATGTGATCCCGCAGGAGCAGGGACGCATCATCATGCTTGAGCCGCGGAGGATCGCGGCGGTCTCGGCTGCTCGCTGGATGGCGAGGACGCTGGGCGAGGAGGCGGGCGGGACCGTAGGATACGCCATCCGGTTCGACAGCAGGAGCTCCGCGAGGACGCGCATCGAGGTCGTCACCGAGGGCATCCTGACCCGCCGCATCCAGGCAGATCCCGGGCTGCTTCTGCAGTTGATGCGCAGAAAGATTGCGATATGCGCGGGAATAGGATATTATAACGTCAGGTATTCGATGGCGGAAAAATGGATGCCTGCTCTGGTGAGAAAAAAATGAAAATCGTCATTATCGCTGGGCCGAATGGGGCGGGAAAAACCACGTTTGCCAAAGAATTTCTCCCCAACGAAGCCAACTGCCCGGAGTTTATCAATGCTGATCTCATAGCAGCAGGATTGTCACCTTTCAAACCAGAGGCGGTGACAGCACGAGCCGGACGGCTTATGCTGGTGGAAATGGACGAGCGAGTGCGTCAACGACGCAGTTTCGCCTTTGAGACAACGCTGAGTGGCCATGCATATGTACGGAGAATATCGAGATGGCTTTTGCTCGGTTATCATGTGAAGCTGATTTTTTTGAGCCTTCCGAGCGTCGACATGGCGGTTGCCCGCGTTGCTGCACGAGTAGCGCAGGGTGGCCACAATGTGCCTGAAGAAATCATCCGGCGAAGATTTAAAAGTGGTTTGCGCAACTTCGAGCTGGTTTATAAGAGCCTTGTGGATGCATGGGCATTGTATGATAACTCAGGCAGCATCCCAAAGCTGCTGGATTGGGGAGAAAAATCATGAAGACTAAAAAAACACTGCCGAGGGATGTCGATCTTGCGGGCGCGGGCAAAGCGCTCAAGCGGGCTGCCAAGACGGCCCGAGAATTGTCTCAGAAGACCAACACACCCTTTTATGTTTACGAAGGCGGCAAAATTATCAATGCATTGAAACGCACAAAAAAATCAGCTGCTTAAACAAGCGCTCAATTCGCATCGTCAAAAAACGGGCTGCCATATGGCTTCGCATTCATGTGCAAGTCTAATCAAAAGGGCAGGACCCATGTCCTGATTGGGAACAGCCTGCTCTTCCCGTCACGATCCCTGCGCCACCGCCACCCCGAAGCGGCCTGCCGGGTTACCGTCATATTCCTTGTCAACACCCTCCGGATATAGTACGCTCTTCCTGCCGACGCGATAACCTTCGCATTGCATCAGAATTTGACAACATGAACTCCTATCCCATCGATACCATCCTTCCCGAACTGAAGAAGGCCGTCCAGAACGGCCCCTCGGTCATCGTGCATGCGCCGCCCGGCGCGGGAAAGACCACCCGCGTGCCGCTTGCGCTGCTCGACGTCATCCCACGCGAGCAGGGCCGAATCATCATGCTCGAGCCGCGGAGGATCGCGGCGGTCTCGGCGGCGCGCTGGATGGCGAGGACGGTGGGAGAAGAAGTCGGCGGCACCGTCGGCTACGCGATCCGGTTCGACAGCAGAAGCTCCGCGAGGACCCGCATCGAGGTTGTCACCGAGGGCATCCTGACCCGCCGCATCCAGGTCGATCCCGGCCTCGCAGGCGTGGCCATGGTCATCTTCGATGAGTTCCACGAACGGAGCCTTCATGCCGACCTGGCCCTGGCGCTTGCCCTCGATGTCCGCAAGGGGTTGCGCCCTGACCTGAAGGTCCTCGTCATGTCCGCGACCATGGACACTGGCCCCATCGCCTCGCTCCTGGGAGACGCGGCCGTTGTCACTTCCACGGGAAAGGCCTTTCCCGTGGAAGAGCGCTATATGGCAGAAAGCACGCTTCCGGTCCACCGGCGCGTCGCTGCGGCGGTCCGGACCGCGCTCCGGGAGACCAGCGGCGACATCCTCGCGTTCCTGCCGGGCTCCGGGGAGATACGGTCCTGCGCCCGCGAGTTGCAGGAAGGGCTGGACCTCACCGAGGAGCGCATCGCCCTGCACCCGCTCTACGGCGATCTGCCGTTCGAGGAGCAGGAGCGGGCGATCCTGCCTTCCCGGGAGCGGCGAAAGATCGTGCTCGCCACCAACATCGCCGAGACGAGCCTCACCATCGAGGGCGTGCATGTCGTCATCGACAGCGGCCTGACGCGCGGGCTCCGGTACGATCCCTCCACCGGCATGAACCGGCTGGTGACGATGCCCGTGTCGCGCGCGGCCGCTGAGCAGCGCAAGGGCCGGGCGGGCCGCCTCGGGCCCGGTGTCTGCTACCGGCTCTACAGCCGCCATGATCTGCAGGGCATGCCGCCGTTCGCACAGCCGGAGATCCTTGTGTCCGACCTTGCGCCTCTTGCCCTGGAGCTTGCGGCCTGGGGGGTGAAGGACCCGGCAACGCTGACCTGGCTCGATGTGCCGCCCGTGGCTGCGTGGGAGTCCGGTATCGGACTGCTTAAGGATTTAGGCGCCCTCGACCGTACGGGTTCGGTCACACCGCAGGGACGGTCGATGGCCCGCCTTCCGCTCCATCCGAGGCTGGCCCGGTTGATGGTGCGGGCGGGGGAACTGGGATGTCTGCGCCTGGGCGCCGACCTTGCGGCCATCCTCTCGGAGCGGGACATCTTCCGGCAGATCGGGGTTGAACGGGTCCACAACGAACGGGACGTATCGGAGCGGCTCGATATGCTGCGGCGATGGCGGAACGGAACGGAAACGAGCGGAGCGGCAAATCCCCAGGCGCTCCGGACCGTGGAGAGGACGGCGAGACAGCTCCTGTCCCTCGTCCCCGGAAGGCCGGAAGCCGCCGATCGCGTTCATGATGAGACCGAAATGATCAGCCGCCTTCTGCTCTGCGCCTTTCCGGACAGGATCTGCAAGCGCCGGGAGGAGGGGGGCGGGCGGTTCGTTCTGGTCCAGGGAAGGGGCGTGCGCCTTTCGACCGACAGCGGCCTCGGCGCCAGTCCCTATATCATCGCGGTGAACCTGGACGCCGGCGAGAAGACGGAGGGCTTTGTCCATGTGGCCGCGCCGGTCACGGAAGAGCTTATCCGGAGCGAATGCGGCGGCCGCATCGAGACCGTCAGAAGGGTTGAATGGGACAGCAGGGCAGGCAGGATCGCGGCCGCCCTTGAAGAGCGGCTTGAGGCCTTGCTTTTGTCGCAGAGCCCGTTCAAGCCGTCCGACGAAGAGGCAGGCCCGATCCTGTGCGAAGCGATCCGGACAACGCCTGGGATACTGAGCTTCAGCAAAGATGCGCGCCAGCTCCAGGCGCGGGCAAGTATGATAAGAAAAGCGTTCCCCGAAGAGAGCTGGCCGGACCTGACCGATGAACAGCTCCTGTCCCATCCGGAAGAATGGATACTTCCCTGGCTTACCGACATCCGCAGCGCGCAAAGCCTTGGCAGCCTCAATGTACTTCCCGCGATGAAGGCGAAGCTGAACCGGGAACAGCAGCGGTTCCTGGAAGAACGGGCGCCTCTCGCGATCACGGTCCCGAGCAGCAGCCGTATAACGATCGACTATACCGCGGGAGACATCCCGGTCCTTGCGGTGAAGCTGCAGGAGATGTTCGGCTGCGCTGACACGCCGGTGATCGCGGGAGGCAGGGTGAAGGTCCTGCTGCACCTGTTGTCGCCGGCGCGTAGGCCGGTCCAGGTCACCCAGGACCTTAAGGGTTTTTGGAACAGCGGCTACGTGCTGGTGAAAAAAGACCTGAAGGGACGCTACCCCAGGCATCCCTGGCCCGACGATCCCTGGAACGCCGTGCCGACGCGCCGCGCGAAACCGCGGGGGACGTGAGACATCGTCATGGGCCGCCGGTTGCCGTTGACAAGGAGGGATCAATTGATTATCATAAATAATATCACGCGTGATGCGAAAGACGATGCAGCAGCAAACGGTATTTCGCCCAGGAGGTTCGACATGAGCTGCAAGCGGATATTCTGTTCACGAGGCATTCAGAGAAAGGCCGCGGGGAGGATGCTGCTTCTTGCGGCTGGGGTCCTGGTAATGTCCTTTGTGCTTGCGGCGTGGTCGTTCACCGGAACGGTATCGGCGGCCGAAGCGCCGGCGGGCGCGGGCGTGAAGAACCCCTTCGCGGGCAAGCCCGAGGCGATCAAGGAAGGCGAGAAGATCTTTGACGCGAAATGCGCCGATTGCCACGGCGGCGATGCCATGGGACAGAGCGGACCGGACCTCACCGACGACAAATGGATCTACGGCGGCTCCGACGCCGAGGTGCTCGAGACGGTCACGAACGGGCGGAAGGGCGGTATGCCTTCCTGGAAGAGCGAGCTGGGCAAGGACGACATCTGGAAGGTCATTGCCTACATCAGGAGCCTGAGCAAGAAATAGGGCCGGGAACATTGGCGGAGTTATTTTGCGGGATGGCCGGTCCGCATACGTATATGAGGGATGGCTGCCATGATCAATCAGGATGAACCGAAAAGAAACGCAAAGGCGGGCGAGACAGCGCCGGCCGATCAGAACGAGGAGAGCAAACCCGGCGATTACCTCCGGGCGGTGCGGTCCCATCTCCGGAACGGGAAGCACAAGGACGCCTACAGCCTCCTGCTGCAGGCATCCGTCCGGTTTCCCGAGGACCCGTTCATTCTGTCCTATTACGGTTGTCTCCAGGCGCTCGTGGACAAGAAGTACCGGAGCGGAGTCGAGAACTGCAAGCGGGCGATCCTTCTGTTGAGGAAACAAGGGTCCTCCAGCGAGGAGATGCTCTATCCGGTGTTCTATCTCAACCTCGGGAGGGCCTATATCGCTGCCGGAAGGAAGCAGGACGCCATCGACGCGCTCAATAAAGGACTGAAGTACGATAGCGGACACAGCGACCTCAGGAAGGAACTGCAGGGCTTGGGCGTGCGGAAGCAGCAGCCGGTGCCGTTCCTCGACCGGTCAAACCCGATCAATAAGTACATCGGCATGATGCTGAAATCGGAGAAAAAGGCGCCTCCGGCAGGAAAGAGCGGTGGGCGGGGACGGTAGTTAGAGCCGGACAGGGGGACATGAAGAAAGGTCGACACGGAGACACGGGGACAGGGAGACACGACAATGCAGAGTGCAGAATACCGGGTGAGGAGGGAGAATCATTGATCGTTACCGACCTTGACCACATAGACCACCAGGTACTGATGACGCCTTCCCTGCGGAAGGCGTTCGACTTTTTGCGGGGAAGGGACATTCATGCGCTCCCCGACGGCAGGGTGGATATTGACGGCGACAGGGTGTTCGCTCTGGTCCAGCGGTACGAGACGGTGTGGACGGAGGCCCCGAAGTTCGAATGCCATCGGAAGTATATCGACGTCCAGTTCATTGCATCGGGCGAAGAGATCATCGGCTGGGCGACCTCGGAAACGATGAAGATCGCCGAGGACTATGATGAGAAGAAGGACATTTGCTTCGGCACGGTCGCTGCGGCGAAATGGACCTCGGTCCATCTGCATGCGGGACAGCTCATGGTGCTCTGGCCGGAGGATGCCCACGCGCCGAAGCTGGCGACCGGTGAGCCGTCATCGGTCATGAAGATCGTGGTCAAGGTTGCGGTGTGATAACGACAGGGGCAAGGGTCATGGGGCCGGGGTCCAGGGAAAGCACAGCGCGAAAGGACGGAAGCGGTGATGGCGAAGCGTGATGACGACAAGATCCGGCAGCAGTACAAGGCGCGCCAGGACCGGCAGATAGTTGCGATCGCGGTTGCGATGTTCTGCATGCTCCTGGCGGCGGTGCTCTATAAACGCCCTGATCTCCTGGGCGCTTTTTCCGGGCGGACACTGGTCGGGTTGCAGATCGTCAGCATCGCCTCGTTCGTGGTATTCTCCGCCTATAACTGGCGCTGTCCGTCCTGTGACAAGCATCTGGGGAACAATGTGCACAGGCAGCGCTGCGGAAAGTGCGGTGCAAGGCTGCAGTAGAAGTGTGTGCTGCAAGGATACTCCGCTCTCTCTTGCATATCCCCTTCGCGTTCCGAACAAACCCCTCCGCACCTCCCCTTGGTAAGGGGAGGCTGGGTGGGGTGGGCGATGGTCTGAAATAAAAATGGCAGGCGGTCATTTCGACCGTCTGCCATTTTGTGTTTAAAGACCTATTTCTCATTTATTCGTCATCCCCGTGAAAACGGGGATCCAGTACGGTTTTAAACCCCTGGATTCCCGCTTTCGCGGGAATGACAGGATGGGGCTTGAAAATCCATTTCGACGAACGGTCTTGTTAGATCTTTTCCAGCGCCTGCTTCAGGTCGGCGAGCAGGTCGTCCACGTCCTCCAGGCCCAGGGCGAGCCGCACGAGGTTGTCGGACATGCCGATCTTCTTCCGGTAGTCCGCGGGATAATCGAAGAACGACATCATCCACATCTGGGTCACCAGGCTCTCGCTGCCGCCGAGGCTCGGCGTGATCAGGAAGAGCTCGAGGGCGTCGATGAACTTCCGGGTCTTCGCGTCGTCGCCCTTGAGCAGGAACGTGACCACGCTGCCGAATCCCTTCATCTGCGCCTTGGCGATCGCCCGGTCAGGATGCGAATCCAGGCCGGGATACCAGACCTTCTCTATCTTGGGGTGCGCCTCGAGCATGGCTGCCACGGCGAGCCCCGCCTCGTTGTGGTGCTTCATCCGCAGGCCGAAGGTCTTGAGGCCGCGCTCCAGCAGGAAGCAGGTGAGCGGGCCGGGTGTGGCGCCGATCATGCGCTGCATGCGATAGATGTCGTTCATGAGCTTGTCCGAACCGAGGGAGACCCCGGCGAGCAGGTCGTTGTGGCCGCCCAGGTACTTGGTGGCCGAGTGGATCACCACGTCGACGCCCATCTCCAGCGGCTTCAGGTTGTAGGACGTGGCGAGCGTGGAGTCGATGATGGTCATGACCTTGTGCTGCTTCGCGACCTTCACCACCGCTTCGAGGTCCAGGCACCGCAGGTAGGGATTGGTCGGCGATTCCGTGAAGATGATGTTCGTGTTGGGCCTGATGGCCTTTTCGATCGCCTCGGCGGTCGGGTCCACCATCGAGACCTGGATGCCGAACTCGGCCAGCAGGTTCGCTGCGAAATCGCGGGTCTGGCGGTAACAGTCGCTCGTGAAGATGATGTGGCCGTCACGGCGCATGAACGTCATGAGCGTCAGGATCACCGCGGACATGCCGCTGGAAAAGAGGACCGCGCGCTCGGCGCCCTCGACGGCGGCCAGCTTGCGCTCGCACTCCTCCTGGGTCGGGTTGCCGTACCGGCCGTACTCGTGCTCGCGGATCACCCGGCCCTCGCTCTTGGCCTTCATGAAGTCGTAGACTTCCTGGGTGTTGTTGAAGTAGTAGTTGGACGTATGGACGATGGGCGTCGAGACCGCGAAATGCGCGTGGTGCACGCGGTCGAGGCCGTGGATGCCGAGGGTGGCCGGTTTCCAATTTTTGGGATTAGCAGGTTTCTTAGCCATTTGTAATTCTCCTTCTTGAAATCCGAAATCCGCAATCCGCAATTCGGCTGACGGTTTCTTAGCCATTGATGGTTCTCCTCTTTTTCAGCGCCTGTTCCAGCGCCTTCTTCACCGCGCTCACGGTCGGCGGCAGTTCGATGGGCTTGTTGGCGTAATGGCTGGGGAAGCCCAGCTTCTCTTCATGATACTGGACCTTGAAGTCCGTGAACTTCAAGCCGTGCGCCGTGGAAATGACCACGACGTGCTCGGACCGGTCGATCTTGCCGGCCTTGATCAGCTTGATCAGCGCCGCGAGGGCGACGCCGGTGTGCGGGCAGTTGAACATGCCGGTCGTATCGCCGAGAGCGGCGGCATCGGCCAGCTCCGATTCCGTGGCGTCCATGACGATGCCGTCGAACTGTTTGAGCGTGCGGATCGCCTTGTCGATGCTCACCGGATTGCCGATCTGGATGGCACTGGCCAGCGTTTTCTGGGCCTCCATGGGCTCGAAGCTTTCAAAGTTCTTGAGGTACGAGCGGTAGAGCGGATTGGCGCGCTCTGCTTGGGCTACAACGATGCGCGGCAGTTTGGTGATCAGGCCGAGATCGCGCATCATCAACAGGCCGCTTCCGAGGGCCGAGACGTTCCCCAGGTTGCCGCCGGGGATGATGATGACGTCCGGCACTTCCCAGTCGAACTGCTGGACGATCTCGATGCCCACGGTCTTCTGGCCCTCGATCCGGAGCGAGTTCATGGAGTTGGCCAGGTAGATGGTCTCGTCCCTGGTGATCTCCTGCACGACGCGCATGCAGCCGTCGAAGTCCGTGTCCAGCGAAAGGACCAGGGCGCCGTTGGCGATGGGCTGGACGAGCTGGGCGATCGAGATCTTGCCCTTGGGCAGGAGCACGATGGACGGGATGCCCGCGGCGGCGCAGTAGACCGCAAGGGCCGCCGAGGTGTCGCCGGTGGAGGCGCAGGCGACCGCCTGGATCGGCGCTCCTTCGCTGATCATCTGCTTGACCTGTGAGACGAGCACGGTCATGCCGAGGTCCTTGAACGATCCGCTATGCGAGTTGCCGCACAGCTTGAGCCAGAGGTTGTCCACGCCGATCAGCTTGCCGAACCGCTCCGCCCAGAACAGGTTGGAGCCGCCCTCGTAGAGCGAGACGATGTTGTCGTTGTGGATCTGCGGCAGGACCCATTCCTTCTTGCCCCAGATGCCCGAGCCGTAGGGCCACTGGGTGGACTTGTAGCGGTCCTCGAAGAGCTTCATCCAGGCCTTGGCGTTGCGGTGGGCCAGGGCCTTCATGTCGTGCCGCACTTCCAGCAGCGAATCGCAGCTCTTGCAGCGGTAGATGACCGTGTTGAGCGGATACGTCTCGCTGCACTTCTCGTTGATGCACTGGAACCAGGCTTTGTAGGGCATGGACGTGAACCTCGTGTGTCGTAGTGGGAGACAGACTACAAAAAGAGCATTAAATTCTTTGTGCCACCGAGGTGAGCGAGGACACCGAGGAAAGCTGAACACCTATTGTCATGGTGTTTCTCTGTAAACGCTGAGTTCTCTGTGGCAAAAAGAAGAATAACATACTGGATAGCCATGAATCAATGATAAAGTGCCGGAAAGACGCATGGGTTGCTGTCCGCGGGATGACGGACAAGGAGGCAACAGTGCGGACAATTTCGCCTTGACTCCGAAACACCCTTGCGTGATAATCAACGCCATCACGAAAAACTTTTCGCCACAGCCAAAAGGCGAGGATTTTTTCTCGCAACCAAAAGTAGGCGCTTCTAAGCGAGACGCAAAGGCGCAAAGTAAAGATAAATCTCAGAAGAACAAAAAGAAATTCAAGAACTAGATCAAGCAGTATTCAAAGCCAACCGGATTTTTCAATATTCTGTCGTTGTCTTCTTTGCGTGCTTGGCGGCTTTGCGAGAGACAGCCGTACGCTGTAGATTTTCAGCTTTTGCATGACAAGGTATATCCTTTTCGATAGGGGAAAATATCAGGAATGAAAAAGACACAAAAGAAGTCGGAAGCAACTTCCTGGCAAGACGACGTTAAGCGTGTTGCTGCCGGCATCCGGCGGCGGGTGCTGGAGCATACGATCCGGAACAACGGCGGCTACCTTTCCCAGGCCTGCTCGTCGGCGGAGATCCTGGCGACCCTCTATGTGAAGGTGATGGACCTCGGGAAGATAAAAACGCCGCTTGTGCCGAAGCCCTTCCCCGGCGTGCCCGGCCCCGATAATCCGGATTACTTCACGGGTGCCGCCTTCAACGGCCCCGGCCCGGACAGGGACCGGTTCTTCCTCTCGCCCGCCCAGTATGCCCTCGTGCTGTATGCCGTCCTCATCGAGACGGGCCGCATGGCGGAGGAAGGCCTTGCCCAGTTCAACAAGGACGGCAGCGTCGTCGAGATGATCGGCGCCGAGCATTCCCCCGGCATGGAGACCATGACCGGCTCGCTGGGCCAGGGCATCAGCCAGGCCTCGGGCATCGCCATGGCGCGGAAGCGGAAGGGCGAGAAGGGCAGGGTCTTCATCTTCATGTCGGACGGCGAGTTCCAGATCGGCCAGACCTGGGAGGCGCTCCAGGCCTTGTCGTTCCACATGCTCGACAACGTGGTCATCTACGTGGACGTCAACGGGTTCCAATGCGACGGGAAGATGTGCAACGTCATGGACGTGGAGCCGCTGGACAGGCGGCTCGAGGCCTTCGGCGCACGGGTCTTCCGGGTGAACGGCCACGACATCAAGAAGCTCGCGGACGCCGGTTCGGTCACGCCCGACGGCAGGCCCGTGGTCGTCCTGTGCGATACCGATGCGGCACGGGGCATTGAGGTGCTCAAGTCCCGCGCGCCCAAGATGCACTATGTCCGTTTCACCAGCGTGGAGGAGAAGAGCTGGTACGCGGTGGCGCTCGAACAGCTCTGCGGTGCCAAGGCACACTTCACCCCACCCGTTGATAGAGACTCACCCTCTCCTTCCGTCCTCTCCCCTCTGAGGGAGAGGATAAGAGGTGAGGGGGGCATCATCTTCGGAGAGGGAAAAAGAGAAGGTCCGGAGATCGTCTCCCGCGTCCATGCGAAGAACCTTGTCAAATGGGCCGCCGACAAGCCGAAGGTTCTGGTGCTGTCAGCCGACCTCACCAGTTCCACCGAGATCGATATGTTCCGGGACGCCTATCCCGACCGGTTCCTGTCCATGGGCATCGCAGAGCAGAACATGCTGAGCTGGGCCAGCGGACTGGCGCGGGAAGGGTTCATCCCTTTTGTCCACACCTTCGCGGTCTTTATATATAGAAGGGCGTTCGACCAGATCGCCATGTCCGTATCCTATCCCAACCTGCCGGTCAGGATGATCGGGTTCCTGCCGGGCATCACCACGCCGGGCGGGGCGACCCACCAGGCGATCGAGGACGTTGCGGTGATGCGGGCGCTGCCGAACATGACGGTCCTCGACTGCGGCGACGCAACGGACGTGGAGTCCGTGCTCGATGTCATCGAGAAGATCAACGGCCCGGTGTATGTGCGCATGCTGCGGGGAGAGATCCCGCGGCTTTTCGCAACTCCCATGGAGTTCGGGAAGGCGCGGGTCGTCTCGGAAGGGAAGGACATCACCGTGCTCTCTTCCGGCATCATGACCGAAGAGGCCATGCGGGCAGTGCAGGTGCTCCAGAAACGGGGCCTGTCGGTCCAGCACATGCATATCTCGACGCTCAAGCCTTTTAACGACCAGACGGTCATGGACGCCATCGCCCGGTCGAAGTACGGTGTCATCACCATGGAAAACCACACCATCGTCGGCGGGCTCGGCAGCATCATCGCCGAGCAGATGGCCGAGCGGGGCATGGACAGGAAGCTCGTACGCATTGGCCTCCGGGACATCTATGCCCACGGCGCTAGCAGGAACTATCTCCTCAAGAAATACCGCATGGATGCCATGGCGCTGATCTCAGAGATCGAGGGACTTGTCGGAAAGAAGTTCGGCATCACCGAGGACGAGCTGAAGGAGACCTTCATCGCGGCGGTGCACAGTACGGCGAAAGCGGAAGCGCTGTAAAACAATTGCGGATTTCGGATTGCGGATTGCGGAATAAGTAGACCTGCCTAGGCTGACGATGTCAAACTGCACTTGTTCTAATATCTTGCATCCAGATGCCGATGTTGTTTCAATCCCTTGCGTTGTCTTTCTTTGCGCGCTTTGCGGCTTTGCGAGAGAAAGCCGTTCGCCGTAGCTTTTCAACTACCATGACCGCACAGAAGATCCAAACATACCTCCGCCGGTTCGCCAGCAAGGAGAAGGCGAGGCTCCTTCAGGGTTTCTTCAAGACCGGGCCGGGGCAGTACGGCGAAGGGGACAAGTTCCTCGGCGTCATGGTCCCGAACATCAGGCGGACGGTGAAAGAGTTCGCCGATGCGCCCCTGTCTGAGATCGTGAAGCTTCTTCACTCTCCCTGGCACGAAGAACGGCTGCTCGCCCTCTTGCTGATGGTCCAGAAGTACGAGAAAGGCGACGACGAGCTGCGGAAGCGGATCTACACGCTCTATCTGAAGAACACGAAGTATATCAACAACTGGGACCTCGTGGACCTTTCGGCCCCGAAGATCGTCGGCCCCTGGCTTGATGGCGGCTCGCGGTCGCTGCTCTACCGTTTCGTGCGGTCGAAGAACCTCTGGGAGCGGCGCATCGCCGTCCTGGCGACCTTTGCTTATATACGGAAAAGTGATTTTGCCGACGCGCTGGCGCTCGCGGAGATGCTGCTGGCCGACTGCCACGACCTGATGCACAAGGCCGTGGGATGGATGCTGCGCGAGGTGGGGAAGAAGGATGTCGCGGTGCTTGAGGGATTTCTCAGGAAGCACCACCGGGCCATGCCGCGCACTGCGCTCCGGTACGCGATCGAACGGTTCCCGGAGGCGAAGCGGCAGAAATATCTGCGGAATGAGATAAAGTAGCAGGACCAGCAGCAGGGCATATTTACCGCAGGGGACGCAGCCAAAAGTAGGCACCTCCAGGTGAGGAAAAGCAGGCGAGGAAGTAAAAATCTTTAACTTGCAATTCCCTGTAGCTTGCTACAGGGTCACAATATAGGTTCCTCCCCCTTGATGGGGGAGGTTAGGTGGGGGTGACAGCAGTCGATGTATCACCCTCCCCTTGCCCCTCCCATCAAGGGAGGGGAAGATGTCAGATATCCCGCAGCTTGCTGCGGGGAGGTTCATTATGCAGTGAACGACGCACCTGGGCCAACTCTATGGATGAACAGACCATTCCTCCTCCCCATGAACGGCCGCTGACCTTCGGACAGCGGATTCTGAACGGCCGCAACTTCGCAGCCGCGCTCCCCAATCTTCTGTTCGCCCTTCTCTACGCCCTGAACATCTACGAAAAGGTCACCGTCCTCGGGCTGACCTCGCGCATGCTGAAGCTGATGATGGAACTTGAGTTCCTCGTGATCCATTCCTTTCCGTTCCTGGCCTTCTTCGCGATCGGCAACAGGTCGAAACAGCACACGTTCTTCCGATGGGGGTTCTGGGGCCTGCTTTGTCTCTATCTGATCATGGCGGGCAGCATGGGCGGCTTCTGGGGCATTGTCGTTTTCGCGGCCCTCACGTTCTCCACCTATCTCGGGTTCTTCTTTCGCATTTTCACCGAACAGGCGATGGTCCAGCTTGCGGCGCGGTGGATGGCGAATTTTGTGGTATTCCTTCTTGGCGCCGGCCTCTTCAACCTTCCGGAAGGCGTCGAAAAGTGGATCTACGAGGAGGAGACCCTTTACTTCGGCGCGGCCTATTTCCTGGTACTGGGCTGTCTCGAATGGTCGGGGGTATATCAGGCCGCGTGGATCGGCAGGCTCGCATCGGCCATAAAGACGGGGAAGACAGGGGCGGAGCGGAAGGACTGATGTTGTCTTTCTCCGCGTAACCCTTTACCCCTTACACCTAACGGTATTATTATGATCATTTCCATCATCGCAGCAATGGACGAGAACCGCGTCATCGGGAGGGGCAACAAGCTCCCCTGGCATCTGCCGGTCGACCTGAAGCGGTTTCGCATGCTTACCCTGGGCCATCCGATCATCATGGGACGAAAGACCTACGAGAGCATCGGCAGGCCCTTGGACGGCAGGAAGAACATCGTGATCACGCGCCAGTCCGGGTATCGCGCCGAAGGGTGCATCGTCGTGCATGACCTTCCGTCCGCCTTCGAGGCATGCGGAGACGTGGAAGAGGCCTTCGTGCTGGGCGGAGAGTCGTTGTTCCGCGATGTCCTGCCCCTGGCGGACAAGGTCTATCTGACGGTCGTGCGGACGCGGGTCGAGGGCGATGTCAGGTTTCCCGCGATCCCCGATGACCTCGAGCTGGTGTCGCGCCGGGAAGCGCAGGATGTGTTCCCGCTCGAGTTCCTGCTGTATGAACGGAGAAAAGCTTCTTCCTGACACGGCATAATTCATCGCCCTATACCCCACAAATACCCTTTCGGCATCGTTGACATCGTCGGGGATCAGGCATATATTCGTCCAGAATACGGTGAATAGTGTGGCTTCGTTGATAAGCCAGATAGCATCGTAGGTACGATGTCAGCCAGGGCTGACAGTAACTTATTCTTTTTGAGGAGGGTGTATGAGAAAATTCATCGCGTTTTTTGTGATCGTCACTGTAAGTGCCGGCATGGCTATGGCGTCAAGCAGACCCGTGATCTCACCAAAAAGTGAATACCGCCAAATAGGAGCAGTAGTGAGCTCGCCAAGCGAAACAGGTTGGTCTTTGGTGCAAGCCAATAATCTTGGAGTGGCGTTTGGTAGGCAATATAGCTCAGCAGAAGAAACTGCAATTGTAAAGACAACAATCTTTAAGGTAGAGGGTTTTGACGATGACAAGGAATATCTTAACTACATAGCGAGTCAAAGAGAGAAGCAAGACGATAAAAAGAGATTCAAGATATTAAGCATTACTAATGAACAAGTAAGCTTCAAAGGCACGGCCTGTCTCAAGTACAGAGGCCTCTCTGAAGACCACAAGAGCAAAGGCATAGATTCAACCGATTTTCAGTATTTGAAGACAGCAGGATACATTTGCCGCCATCCTGCAAGCAAGTCTATTGCGTTCCAGATGGAAATTTCACAAAGATCTCAAGAAAAGGCATTTCTGCAAGAGTTTATTTCCCTCGGCGAGGAGTTTTTTAACAATATTCAGTTTACTGATGCAGGCTTAAAGTAGCGCGTAGATAACCATTCGGGTAAGGCGGCTCACCCGGTCGTAGAATTTCGACAAAATAACCATAGGCGTCGAGTTCCACATGGAGACTAATATATGCAGCAGATAAAGTTGTCCATCGTTGTCGTAGCGGTCTGTCTTGGACTCCTGACCGGCGTCCATGGTTCCGCCCTGGCAGACGGTCCTGACAAAGGCCGCAGTGTGACGGTCCGATTCCCGGCCTTTTCGATCAGTCCGGGCGAACGAGTGTCCGGGATGAAACTGAAGGCGTCCCAAGGCAGGATCCATGTTGGATGCCGGCCGACAAGATGGACCTGTGACCAGACCGGGGGATTCGTGCACTGCTATACCCTGCACCAGACCTATGCGCTCGGCATTTCCGGGATGCTGCCTGAGACGATCGTTACGAACCTTTCCAGCGACGGACGCCAGCTTTCCCTTGAAGCATCAGTGGAATTGATCGACAGCAACGGGAAGGAATATTCAAAAGAGATACGAGAATCCGACCTGATCATCAGATAACAGTGCTCTGACGATCTCGTAGATACTTGTTGGAGGCGTTATGACGGGCAAACGGAAGATCCTGGTGATCATCGCCGCGGCAGGACTGATCCTGGCCGCTGCCTTCGCTATCCTCTGGACGAACCTCGACTGGATAGTCGAAAATGCGATCGAACGTTATGGGTCGCAGGCGACGGGAACGAGGGTGCGGGTGCGCGGCGTGGCACTGAATCCCGTGAAGGGCAGGGGTGTGATCGAAGGGCTGACCGTGGCGAACCCGCACGGGTATTCGGCACCTCATATCCTTTCGCTCGGCGCCATCAGCGTCCGCATCGAACCCAGGAGTATTGCGTCGAATCCTGTTGTGATCGATGACATCCGCATCACCTCGCCGCTGGTGGTCTACGAGACGAACGAAGCAAAAGTGGCGAACGTCGATGTGCTCAAGAAGAACCTGGGAGCATATCGTCCTGAGAAGCCTGCCACGAGGGGCAAGAAGGGCACAAAGGAAGAAGGCAAGCGACTGCGGATCCGGCACCTGGTTATCGAGAACGCCAAGGCGGAGGTCCGCGTGGCCGCGCTCGGCGACAAGCCGAGGATCGTCACACTGGGGCGGATCGAAATGACGGACATCGGGGGCAAGAACGGCGCGCCGCCGGAGGAAGTGGCAAAGCAGATCGTGACCGCCATCCTGTCCGAGGTGAGCAAAGAGGTCGGCAAGGCCGGCGCGTCGAAACTGCTCGAGAATGCCGTCGAACGGGCGCTCAAGAGGAAGTAGTATCTTTCACAAGGAAGCCGCCTCCACTTTGATCGGGCCGCAAATGATGAAAGAAAGCAGACAACGTACCGAGATGACAAACTCTTCCGAAGAAATTGACAAATGTATTTCAACGCTGAAAGATCTCGCAGGCGACGCGGGACTGCTTGCGAACCTTCCCGAGGAACAGCGGATCGCCCTGCTGAAGGCATCCGGCGAGATATCCCGGCCCGACAGGCGGGAACGGAAAAAGCGTAACAAGACCGTGGACAGAACGCAGCGCCTGACGACCCTTGAGAAAGATCGGCGCGCCAGAAATGCCACCGGCATCCGCTCCGCGCGCATGGATGCTGCCTTCCAGGCTCCCGCGCAGATCGCATCAGGTCCCTCCGGACCCGAACCGAAGGTCGAGCGGCTCAATTCGCCCCGCAATTGCTATATCTGCAAGGAAGAGTTCCTTGACCTGCACTTTTATTACGACACCTTGTGTAAAAAATGCGGGGACCTGAATTACAAGAAACGATTTCAGTCGGCATCCCTTCACGGCCAGGTCGCCCTCATTACCGGCTCACGGGTGAAGATCGGCTACCAGGCAGCGCTCATGATGCTGCGCGCCGGCGCCACGGTGATCGCGACGACCAGGTTTCCCGTAGACGCGGCGCTCAGATATTCCCGGGAAGAGGGATTCTCCGCATGGGGAGACAGGCTGCATGTTCACGGTCTCGATCTGAGGCATATTCCAAGCGTCGAGATATTTGCCGACTATGTCGAGCAGCGATATGGACGCCTCGACATCCTGATAAATAATGCCGCCCAGACCGTCCGGCGGCCAGCGGGCTTTTATGCCCATCTCGCGGAAAATGAGGGCAGGGGCTGCGCTGCCTTGTCCGACGACGGCCGAAAGCTTCTTGGCGACCATGAGGCATGCAAGAAACAGATAGCGGCCTTCTGCACCGGCGGCAACGAACCGGGAGCCGCCCTTTCCGTGGCATGGCATGACCGGGGACCCGGGATCGGCCTGCGGGAATCGGCCCGGCTGTCGCAGATCCCCTACCGCCATGACGATTCTCTTGTGTCCGAGGAGATATTCCCTAAGGGCAAGCTCGATGCCGACCTTCAACAGGTGGACCTTCGCAAGACGAACAGCTGGCGTTTGCGAATGGGAGAGATCGCGACCACGGAAATGCTCGAGGTCCAGCTGGTCAATTCCGTGGCCCCCTTTGTGCTCTGCAACAGGTTGACAGCTCTGATGAGGCGCGAACATACCGGAAAAAAACATATCGTCAATGTAACGGCCATGGAAGGAAAATTTTTTAGATTTAAGAAGGACGCCAGGCATCCCCATACGAACATGGCGAAGGCCGCCCTGAACATGATGACCCACACCTCGGCCGAGGACCTGGCCAGGGACGGCATCTATATGAATGCCGTCGACACCGGATGGGTCACCGATGAAGATCCGGCGGAACTTTCCCGGTTCAAACAGGAGGTGCATGATTTCCAGCCGCCCCTGGACATTGTCGACGGGGCGGCGCGGGTCTGCGATCCGTTCTTCGACGGGATACTGACCGGCAAGCACTGGCGCGGGAAGTTTCTTAAGGATTATTTTCCGGTCGATTGGTGATGAACCAATAGGGTCGTCTTTCTCCTTGAATCCAGAAGCGAGCGGTTAGAATAAGTAGTACTACCTTCAGGATCGGAGATTCCCTGCAGCTTGCCGCATGGAGCTTCAATATAATCTCGGCATCGCATTGTTTGAGATGAAAAGGCACGAAGACTTGCGCTAAGGCGTCTCATAGAGGCATGGGTTTTCCGGCTTCTGCCGGCGAGAAACACGGCATAGTAGCGTGTTCAAGCTGCGTGCCTGCACCTAAGTTGCAATTCCTGATAACTTTCTTCGTGACATATTAAACTCATCGTCGCATACCTCACAGATACCCTTTCATACCCTTTCGGTATCGTTGACATCGCCGGGAATCAGGCATATATTCGTGAACAAATAGGTCACTTTGGTGTGCATAGCTAGACCGAATAAATAATTGTTTGAATTTGAGGATCTCATGAAAAAGACTGAACTAGGAGACATCCAGTGGGTCCACTGCAATAAGTGCCTCCGTGAGACCCGACATGAGGTCGTCACCATCAGAGAGCTAAAGGAATCAGAGGACATCGAGCCAGACTTTACCATTGATTGGATCACCACCAATACGATGCTTGAGTGCCGCGGTTGTGGCAACGTTGCCCTACGTCGGAGGGTCGTCTCGGACGATGTAGATGTAGATAACACCAACTACTACCCGCCACCCATCTCGCGTCAGATTCCTCGCTGGCAATACAAGCTCCCGAAAGATATGAGCGACCTTCTCAAGGAGTCATATGTCGCCTTGCAGTCGGGTAGTAAAAGACTTGCAATCATGGGTGCTCGCTCGCTTGTTGATCTGTTCATGAATTCGACCCTTGGCGACATCGGCGGATTCGAGCATAAGTTGGACGGTCTAGTCAAGAACGGTAATCTGAGCAAGCAGAATCGAGACGTATTGGAAGCGGCACTTGAAGCAGGTCACGCCGTGGTCCATAGAGGTCACGAGCCAAAAGCTGATGACGTGAATCTTGTTTTCGACATCGTGGAGAACATGCTTCAAACAATGGTTCTTCAAAAAGAATCAACAGAGCTAAAGAAGAGAACTCCACAGAGAACGAAATCCAACAAGCCGGATGCAGGCGACGGCAAATAGCGGTGCCTGATCCACAAAATTATGACGCTTGACCAACGCCGGTTGTAATAGGAAACCGAATGGCAAATAAAGAGGCCACAGCCCGTATCAAAATCAACAAGCTGCTCGAAGCGGCAGGCTGGCGCTTCTTTCCCGAAGGGAATGCGCCCGCCAACATCCGCCTTGAGCCCGGCGTGACGATCAAGTCATCCGATCTGGAAGCACTTGGGAAAAACTTTGAGAGGACTAACAAGGGTTTCATCGACTTCCTGCTGCTGGACACCAAAGGCTTCCCGCTCATCGTTCTCGAAGCTAAGTCCGAGGACAAGAACCCACTCGTCGGCAAAGAGCAGGCCCGAAAATACGCCAAAGCCCAGAACTGCCGCTTCGTGATCCTCTCCAACGGCAATCTTCACTACTTCTGGGATCTGGAGCGCGGCAACCCCTACCTCATTACGTCCTTCCCTACGCCGGACTCGGTGATCGGCTACCAGCAGGTAACACCCAATCCGCAACGCCTCGTCGATGACCCGGTCGGCGACGATTACATCGTGTTGACCCAGCGCCCGAACTACCAATCCGAAGCGGCGTGGCGCAACGAGGCTGAGCGTCCTGGTTACATACAGGCCAACAAACTGCGTTTCTTGCGGCCCTATCAGTTGAAGGCTATTCACGCCTTGCAAAGGGCCGTGAAGGACGGCAAAGACCGCTTCCTGTTCGAGATGGCCACCGGCACCGGTAAGACACTTACTGCCGCAGCCGTCATCAAGCTCTTTCTCCGTTCCGGTAACGCCCGGCGAGTGCTGTTTCTGGTGGATCGCCTCGAACTGGAGGATCAGGCCAAGAAGGCTTTCGCAGCGCTGCTGTCGGCCGACTTTCAGACGGTGATCTACAAGGAGAATCGCGACGACTGGCGGCGGGCGGAAATCGTTGTCACCACGGTGCAGTCGCTGCTTTTCAACAACAAGTACCAGCGATTCTTCTCTCCGACCGATTTCGATCTGGTCATCTCCGACGAAGCCCACCGCTCCATCGGCGGCAACGCCCGCGCCGTCTTCGACTACTTCATCGGCTACAAGCTCGGCCTCACCGCCACTCCCCGCGACTACCTTAAACGGTTCGATAAGGCAGCGCCCACCACCCGCGATCCGCGCGAAGCCGAGCGCCGTCTGTTGCTGGACACCTATCGCACCTTCGGCTGCGAGAACAGCCAGCCCACTTATCGCTACTCGCTGCTCGATGGAGTGAAGGATGGCTTCCTGATCAATCCCACAGTGGTGGATGCCCGTACCGAGATCACCACTGAATTGCTTTCCGAAGAGGGCTTCAATGTTTCGTTCACTGACGACATGGGCGAAGACCAGAAGGAGGCCTTCAAACAGCGAGAGTTCGAGAAGCGCTTCTTTGCCGACGCCACCAACCAGCTCTTCTGCAAGACCTTTCTTGAAAACGCTTTGCGCGATCCGATCAGCGGTGAGATCGGCAAGTCCATCATCTTTTCGGTCAGCCAGAACCATGCCGCCAAACTGTCACACATCCTTAATCAGATGGCCGACCGTATGTTCCCCGCCAAGTACCAGTCCGACTTCGCTGTGCAGGTCACCTCACAGATCCCCGACGCCCAGCAGTTCACCATCAACTTCTCCAACAACAACCTGCTCGGTTCGGCCAACTTCCTGCCCGCTTACAAGACCAGCAAAGCCCGCGTGTGCGTGACCGTCGGCATGATGACCACCGGCTACGATTGCACCGACATACTCAACCTCGGTCTCTTTCGCCCGATCTTCTCGCCGACTGACTTCATCCAGATCAAGGGGCGCGGCACGCGCAAACACAACTTCCTCGAACAGCTTTTCGACGACAGCCTCAGGGATGGCATCTTGCAGCCGAAGAAAATCGCCTTCAAACTCTTCGACTTCTTCGCCAACTGCGAGTACTTCGAGGAAGAGTTCAACTACGACGAGGTGCTGAAGCTCCCCCGGCCACAGGGCAAGGGCCGCGACGACGGTGGAGGCACAGGCCCGGTTGTGGTTGGCGGCACCTACGAGCACCTCGGCGCGGATATCCTCTCCTCGATAAAGGAAGAGACCATCGGCTACGAGGGGATGAAGATCGACCGCATGTTCTTCGAGAGATTCGAGGACACCGTGCGCGAGAACGAGACAATCGCCGCAGCCATCGAGGCAGGACAATGGGATCGCGTTATTGACTACGTGAATCGCGAGGTCTTTGACAAGCCCGAGGAGTACTACAACCTCGATAAGTTGCGCCAAGCCGCCGCCATAGATCGCCGTCTGACCCTGCGGGAGATCCTGGAGAAGATCTTCGGCCTCATCCCGCGTTTCAAGTCGAAGGATGAACTGTTGGAAGAGGAGTTCGCTAAATTCGTCGCCGATGCCAAACCCGAAGAGGCCGAGGCCATCCCGGCCATCAAAACCTATTTCAAGGCCTACATCACCAGCGATCAGGTGCGCCACATCATTGAGAGCCGCAACTTTACAGATCTGGCCACCAACCCGGTCTTTTCCACCCGCGACTTCCGCGCCGTGCCAGAAAAGTACCGCACGCTCATCCCTGAATACGTCAAGGACTATGTCTCCTTGAATCAGTTCGCCGCGTAAAGGAGACTCATGCTCGACACTGACACCAAACGCCGCATTGACACCGCCCGCGACATCCTCGTGGGCAAGGTTCCCGACCCCAAGAGCCAGGTCGAACAGATCACCATTGCCCTCATCTACAAGTTCATGGACGACATGGACGCTGAGAGCGAGGAGTTCGGAGGGAAACGCAAGTTTTTCGCCAACGAGTTTGCGCGCTATGGTTGGTCCAAACTCATGCGCTCCGGTCTCGGCGGCCACGAGATTCTGAACCTCTACGCCGAAGCTATCGCCAAGATGCCGGAGAACCCTGGCATTCCGCTGCTCTTCCGCGAAATCTTCAAAAACGCCTATCTGCCCTACCGCGACCCGGAGACACTGCGCGCCTTTCTCAAGGTCATCGATGAGTTCAACTACGACCATAGTGAACGCCTTGGAGACGCCTACGAGTACCTTCTTTCTGTACTTGGGTCCCAGGGCAACGCCGGGCAGTTCCGCACCCCGCGTCATATCATTGATTTCATCGTGAAAATCATCGATCCAAAGAAGACCGAGACGGTGCTCGATCCCGCTTGTGGCTCTGCCGGGTTCCTAATCTCGTCATACAAACACATCCTCATGGTCAACACCGACACCAAGGGGAACAGCACCTTGACGCCAGACGACAAGGGCCGCATGGCTCAGAACTTTAAGGGCTACGACATTGACCCTCTTATGATGCGCTTGTCACTGGTGAACATGTACTTGCATGGTTTCGCCGACCCGCATATCGCTGAGTACGATACCCTCACCAGCCAGGACAAATGGAACGAATATGCCGACGTCATACTCGCAAATCCACCGTTCATGTCGCCGAAGGGAGGTATCAAGCCCCACAATCGCTTCTCGGTGCAGTCCAAGCGTAGCGAAGTGCTGTTTGTGGACTACATGGCCGAGCACCTCACGCCCAACGGTCGCGCCGGCGTCATCGTACCCGAGGGTGTCATATTCCAGAGTCAGACCGCTTACAAGCAACTGCGCAAAATGCTGGTGGAGGAGTACATCGTCGCCGTCGTGTCGCTCCCGGCAGGCGTTTTTAATCCATACGCCGGCGTCAAGACCTCGATCCTGATCCTCGACAAATCGCTGGCCAAGAAGACCGACACGATTGCCTTTTTTAACATCGAAAACGACGGCTTCGGCCTCGGTGCTCAGCGACGCGAGATTGATAAGAACGATCTTCCTCCGGCCCGCGCCGAGATCGGCGAATACCTGCGCCGCCTGCGCGCCGGGGAATCGGTCACTGACTTCCTACCCACACTGGGGCTTGTTGTAGAGAAGGAGAAGATCGCGACGAACGGGGAGTATAACCTCAGCATAGAGAGGTATAGGAAAGTAGGAACTCGGACCACGAAGTGGCCGATGGTAGAACTTGGAGAACTTTGCGATTTTCTTCGCGGTCCGTTTGGGAGCTCCGTTAAAAGGTCAGTCTGCGTAGAAAAGGGAAAGGACACTTACAAGGTGTATGAGCAAGGCAACGTGATTCAAAATGATTTTATTCGGGGAGAGTATTACCTAAGCAAGGAACAGTTTTCGGAATTGAAAAAATTTGAAGTCGCTGAGGGTGACATATTGATTACTTGTGCTGGCACACTCGGCAGAATCGCGGTAGTTCCCAAAGGCATTGAGCAGGGGATTATCAACTCTGTTTTGATGCGTGTGCGAATTAAGAAGGACGATGTTAATCGGGAGTATCTAGTTTACCTTCTTCAAAGCCAACAAATTCAAAGCGGAATAGGCGATAAAGCAACCGGCGTTGCTTTAAAAAATATGTTTGCAACATCAGAGTTGAAGAAGTTTCAAATTCCCTTGCCGCCACTGGAGGTGCAAAAGGAAATTGTGGCGGAAATCGCGTACCACCATAATGAGATTTTGCGATTCCGGAGCGCCATTGAGGAGGAAGGGAAGAAAATCCAGGCCACCCTCGCCCGCGTGTGGGGCGAGGATGAGCCGACTCCGGCGGAAGTTTAAGCCATGGAAGAAGCCGCTGAGCTGGGTAACTACAAGCCAATCTTGTTCAAGACCCACACCGAGCAGGACTACATCGCATTCCTGTGGGACGTGTTTGAGTTGTTCACTGCCTATCGATCTCCGAGTGCATATGAGCAATTTGTACTTGGAGTGTAAACATATAACCCCGAATGATATCCCGAGTTAGAAAGATTGACACGATGGCGCGATTTGCTATAATCAGACACCGTCTGGTTATGTAAATGTGCAGATGAGGGGAGGACACGCGTGGGCATTGGCTTGGCATGGAGAAAGGTTAGAAACAAAATTCAGAATTATGGTAGTTTAGCAGGGAACTTAGCTTCTGTTGTGGCACTTATCTACACAATTCACTGGCAGAAACCATTTCCACGAGGATTCATTTACATGGCTGATGGTTTGCTTATAGCCCAAGTCATGCTGATAAGCGTCCTCATAACGTCAACCAGGCATAACGATAAAATGGCGAACAGAATCAGGGAGCTTGAAACTGCAAATGGCGATCATCAGCTAAAGATATCTGAAATGCTTGGCACTATTGGAAAAGAAAAGCACATACAAAAGAAAATTGCTGAAATTATCCATAATTACAACCATGAATTTAGACAAGTAATCCTGTCGATTCTAGAAGATACACCAGCTACGGGGACACCTGTGGATCACAATAGGACTCGTAAGGAGTTCTTCGAATATACATTATCACAAATAAAGGAGATATTCGATATTTTAACAGGTGATTCCTGCTCAGCCTGTGTTAAATACCTTGACAATGATTATGTATCTACAATTGCGCGTGACCACGTTTCTTCGAGATCACGAGGAGAAGCGGATGCAAATCCACGATTGAAAAAATATAAATACTCGGAGAATACGGCTTTTGGAAGAATAATGAAAGAAGGTTATCGTTATTTTCTCAGTAACAATCTTCATGCAATGGGCGACGATTACGTAAACGTAAATCAAAAGTGGCAGAAACTGTACAATGCAACGCTTGTACAGCCAATCCGCTACCTTCGCGATGGTGGTGTTGGCGGTGTCGATGGCGAAGCAGAGGTGATTGGATTTATTTGCGTAGATAATATGAAAGGTAACTTTGAAGAGCCCATAGCGATAGACATTCTGGCTGCCTTCTCAGACCCCATGTATCATATGATGTATACAATCACAAAAGCTCCTGCCACGGTCAGAGGTAAATCTGACCCATCGGGGGCATCAGTTGCCCACACGTGATTAAGGGCCGGTATCGACAAATCATAACTTTCCACTTGCAATCCTAGAAGGCGTCCTTTATACTTTAGACAGTTACTGAAGGTGTAACGAAAGGGGGACTCAGAGATGGCACCTATGCGTATTGGTGCACTGGTCAAGCAAACGGAGAAGACGGATGGAAAAAACAGCAATAAGCATCGTACTGAACAGAATTCTGGTTCGCTCCATTACCCCGACCCAAAGGCTCATGCAATCTTTGTCGCAGCTATGGATGCAATCGCGAAAACGAAAGTTTAATTATAACCAAATCAAAGTCTAACACCCCTGCAAGGAATGCTCCATGCGGGGGTTTCTTTTTTAGTGAAGCCCATAGAGTCATCTTTACCCTTGATAACTTCCTACTTGCTGGCCACAGTGAACCGCCTCAACTAATTAGACAAAGAAAAACCCCGGCTAGGTAATGTAGCCGGGGTTTTATATTTTCTTTCTTAAACGCTTTCAGGAGTACTACTGCTTCGGCTGTTCGGCAGGTGGTCCGGGCTGCGGTGCTTCAGGCGCAGCCGGTGCCGCCGGTGTCTGCTGTACCGGAGGGATCGTAAGCGTGTTTGCCGGCGCGACCGAGGCCGGTGTCACGTCGCCGCCCTGCTGGGCCGTCGACCCGGGCATGAACTCGGCGGGCTTGAACTTGTTGGGCGAGAAGTTGGGATTGATCTCGTAGGCCCGGTCAAAGTACTCGATGGATTTCTGCCTGCTGTCCTCATCACCGGACTTGCTCTTCAGGTAATAGGCGTATCCCGCGTAGTAATAGGCCTCTGCTTCCACATCGGGAGACGTGGCGGCGGCCTCCTCGAACAGCTGGATGGCAGCATCGAACTGCTTCGCTTTGACAAGAGCAAGGCCCTTCTCAAGACCTGCCGCGGCGGCCTTTGTGTCGAATAACGGTTCTTCTGCGGCCCAGCCGGCCGGCGCGATGGCAGTTACCATCATGACCATGAGGATACAAGCGATCTTTACCCGCATACAGTCCCCCTTGTGTGAATTAATACTGTAACCATATCATGCCTTTGCAGGTGATGTCAATGGCCACGAGGGGCGAAGCCTGTCATCCTGGAATTAACCTTTGTACACTGAAGAAGCGGATTAACTGCCTGATAAAGGCGGATAGATCTACTTATTCTTTTTTTCGAGCCTTCACACATGGGTGAACTTCCATCTGACCAGAAATCCGATCTTATCCGACGTATAATCAGCATCTATCCGTGTCAAAGGTCTTTTTCAGGGTTATATCTGTCATGTCAGCGACAGAATTGTCGAGCGTCATTTAGCCTGAATCCCCTTTAATAACAGCATAATCTTTTTAATGCCCAAGATAGCCTCGACAATACTGTCCTCATCGCCCCTGATCCCTTTCTACCTGGCCTCATTAACACCCTGAAATAACACGGCTTAGTACTTTGGCACGGCAGTTGTAATAGTACAGGCAAGAATGCAGATGAACGTCCTGATAAAGGACCATGAAGAGGGAGGAAACCATGTTTTTCAATACCGCAAAATACAAGAACATCACAGCCGAAGACCTCAACGATAAGATCGAACGAGGAGAAGATTTTCTGCTGCTCGACGTCCGTACGCCGGCCGAACATGCGTCCCAGGCCATCGAAGGCTCGTACCTGATCCCGGTCCAGGAACTTGCTTACCGCGTTGCAGAACTGCCCCGTGATAAAGAGATCGTGATCTATTGCCGCGTCGGGAACAGGAGCGCCTTCGCGTCGACCTACCTGGCCCGGCTGGGATATAACGTCACGAACCTTGAGGGCGGCATCGCTGCCTGGAGCAGAACGGACCACGCCGCGCTCGCGAGGGTATCGTAATCCAGACTGGACGGATCAAGATCTCTTGCAGAAACCATTAAACTGGTTCGATCTTTCCCGAAGTTTACAAACTTTAAACAAGACGGACTGTAAGAAAAGCAAAGGCGTCTCTCGCAAAGCCGCAAAGGCCGCAAAGAAATCTTTAGATCCTGGTTAGAATCGAATGGTATGGCTGTCTTTGCGAGCTTGGCGACTTTGCGAGAAAAAGCCGTTGCCGTATCATGGATTGGAGAATTGAAACTATGAAGTTCTATGTAATCGCTGCTGTGCTTGTTCTGCTCCTGGTCGCGGTTGTGGCGATGACCGCTTATGCCGGCGAGCCTCTTTCCCTGGAGCAGGCGGTCGAGGCAGCGCTCAAGAACCATCCCAACCTCAAGGCCGCCGATTCCCAGGTGGAAGGCGCTCAGGCGAACGTTCTCAAGTCAAAGTCCGGATTCCTGCCGAAGGTGACGCTGTCCGAGACCTGGAGCAGAACGGACAACCCCCTGATGGTCCTCGGCACCAAGCTGAACCAGGCGTCGGTGACGCCGTCGGACTTCGATCCCGTAGTGATGAACGCTCCTGATCCGATGTCGAACTATAACACGCGGCTTGCCGTGATTCAGCCGGTGTTCAACGGCGGCAAGGAGTATCTCGGCATCAAGCAGGCACGGCTTGCTTCCGAAGCGGCGGCACAGGACCGCGTCCGGGCGCGGCAGGAGACAATGTTTAACGTGGTGAAGGCGTTCTACGGCCTGCTGCTTGCGAAAGAATATGACAAGGTGGCCATACAGTCCCTCGAAACGAGCGCCGCGAACGTGAAACTGGCCGAGGCGCGGTTCAAGGCCGGCGCAGTATTGCAGTCGGACCTGCTTCGCGCGAAGGTGCAGTATGCCGAAGTGAAGGAGATGGCCGGCCGCTCCGGGAACGGCGTGAAGCTTGCAGCGGCGAACCTTAACTTCGCCATGGGTGTGCCGCAGGAGGCCGAATATGCTGTTGAAGGCGCGCTGTCCAGCCAGGAATTGAAGGAAGATCTGGAAGGGATGATCTCCGGAGCGCTTTCACTCCGGCCCGACCTGTCCTCACTTGGCCTGAACCGTAAGAATGCGGAGACGAATGTATCGCAGGCGCGCACCGATTATGTCCCGAGCCTGAACCTCATGGGCCAGGCGGACTGGAACAGCGACCGCCTTGCCGGCAGCGATGCGAAGAGCTGGGCGGTCATGGCGGTTCTGCAGTGGAACCTCTTCGACGGCCTGGTCACCACGTCCCGCGTGCGCGAGGCATCTGCGAACGCCGGCAGGATGAAGGCGATGGAGGAACAGATGCGGTCCGGCGTGCAGCTCCAGGTGCGGCAGGCGTACTACAACCTCCAGGCCTCGCTCGAACGGATCGCCGCCACCTCGTCGTCAGTGCAGGAAGCGGAAGAAGGCTTCCGGATCGTGCAGAAACGCTATGAGGCGGGGATGACCACCCTTGTCGACGTGCTCGGGGCGGAGAACGCGCTCATCCGGTCAAGGACCGGGGCGCTTCAGGCCCTGTACGACAACAATGTCGCTGCGGCGGAGTTGAAGCTGGCAGCGGGAACCTTGTGACATCAGAAGAAGAATAAAGACAATACATTTGCCACAGAGTACACAGAGATCACAGAGAAGTGCCAAGATATTATGTGCTTTTCCTTTCTCGGTGTCCTCAGTGACCTCTGTGGCAGAAAGAATTAAATTCACTTGTCGTTCAAAAAGAAAGGCAAACAGCATGAACATCACAACCATTAAAGAAAAGATTAAATCGTTCAACAAAAAGACGCTTGCCGGGATATCGCTGGGCGCGGCAGTTGCCCTGCTGGTCGCTGGGTACGTGGTATTCAGCAAACAGGAAGGCCATGCCGCGGCGCCGAAGTCAGAGGCGCCCGTTTCGGTCTCCGCTTATGTCGTGGAGCCCCGGGCCATCGAGTCCGTGGTGACGGCTGCCGGGGCGTTGACCTCCCGGAACACCTCGGTGCTTTCCAGCAAGGTGATGGGCAGGATCAGCTACCTTGGCGTTCAGGAAGGCGATCATGTTTCGGCGGGAAAGCTCCTGATCAGGATCGAGAGCGGCGAGATCGCGGCCCAGGCCTTCCAGGCGCAGGCCGCCTACAACAACGCGAAGCTCCAGTACGACCGCATCAAGGGTCTCTATGACGCCAAGGCGTCGACCCAGATGGAGATGGACCAGGCGACTCTGGGCTTGGAGACAGCAAAGGCGGGACTCAACGCGGCAAAGTCCATGGAAAGCTATACGGCCATCACGGCGCCCATCACCGGACAGATCATGGAGAAGCGGATAAACCTGGGCGAGATGGCGATGCCCGGCCAGCCGCTTCTCAAGATCGAGGACAACTTGAACCTGAGGCTCGAAGTGACCGTGCGGGAGCAGGACATCCTCCATATCCAGCCCGGCGCGGCCGTGAACGTGCAGATCGACGCAATGCCCGGGAAACAAATTCATGGCAAGGTGGCGATGGTCGTCCCGGCGTCCGATGTGCGGACCCATTCGTTCGTCGTCAAGGTCGATGTCCCCGCCGCCAAGGGGCTCATCACCGGCATGTACGGCAAGGCGTTCTTCCCGACCGGCAAGCGGGAGGCCATCTTGGTCCCCCGGAGCGCGGTGGTGGAGATGTCGGGCATCAGCGGGGTGTATGTCGTCTCCACGGAGGGCAACGCCGTCTTCCAGATGATCCAGTCCGGCGAGGCGATCGGGAATGATATCGAAGTGGTCAGCGGCCTCAAGAAGGGCGACCGGGTCATCGCGGACAAGCACCTCGGCAGGATCGAGGGAAAAAAAGTTCTTCTCGCGGAGAAGAACTGACGCGGTGACATATCTTTCGTACAGGCGTTATAAATTGAAAAGCAACAACGAGTGTCAGTCTCTCGCAAAGCCGCCAAGCACGCAAAGAAAGACAACGACAATAGTTCTGAAAGTCTCTTGGACGCGCGAAGACCGTAAATCACATTTCTGATATTTACATTGTTCATTGCGACATGTTTTATGATGATCTTGCTTTCTTTGCGCCTTTGCGTCTTTGCGAGAAAATAGCCTTTGACGTTTACATAGGATGCTAAACATGAAACTCAACATCAGCGGCAAAATAACGCAGTACTTCATCAACTCCCAGCTCACGGTGCTGCTCATGGCGGCAACGGCGGTCCTGGGGATCTTCGCGCTTGTCTTCACGCCGCGCGAGGAGAACCCCCAGATCGTGGTCCCCGCGGCGAACGTGATGGTGATGATGCCGGGCGCGGGCGCGAAAGAGGTGGAAGAGCTGGTCTCCAAGAAACTCGAGGCCAAGCTCTGGGAGATCCCGGGCGTCGAGGACGTGTATTCGGTCTCGATGAACTCGATGTCCGTGGTGACCGTGAAGTTCCATGTGGGCCAGGACAAGGAACGGTCCATGGTGAAGCTCTACGACAAGATCATGTCCAACATGGACGTGGCGCCCGTGGGTGCGTCCCAGCCGCTGGTGAAGCCCATCGATGTGGACGACGTCCCGATCGTGGCCATCACGCTCTCGCCCGCAGTCGGCAGCCAGTACGACGACGCCCAGCTCCGGCTCGTGGCCGACCATGTGCTCGACGAGCTCCGGAAGGTGCCGGGCGTGGGGAATACGACGGTCATCGGCGGCAGAAGCCGCCAGGTGCGGGTTACCCTGGACCCGATGCGCATCGCGGGCTACGGCCTGTCGCCGCTCCACATCGCCGGCGCGATAAATGCTTCCAATGCCAATCTGCTGTCGGGCGAGCTCGAACAGGGGAATAAGAAACTTACCCTTGAGACCGGCGGGTTCTTCAGCAAGGCGAGCGATGTGAAGAACGCAGTTGTCGGCGTGGCGAACGGGAAACCGGTCTACCTGGGCGACGTTGCCGAGGTGCGGGACGGCTTCGAGGAGACGACGAAGCTCACCCGCATCGCCTTTACGGAACATCATGCAGACCCTGAAAAGTCCGGGGTGCAGCGAGCCGTTCCCCGCGAAGAGGTCACTGCGGTCACGGTCGCCCTTGCAAAACGGCAGAAGTTGAACGCTGTCAAGATATCAGGCCAGATCCTGGCGAAGCTCGACGAGCTCAAGAAGTCCCAGATCCCCCCGGGGATCGACGTGACCGTCACGCGGAACGACGGCAAGACGGCGAACGACGCCGTGAACGAACTGGTGTTCCACCTGGTGGTCTCGATCATCGTTGTCATCATCCTGCTGTACTTCACGCTCGGCTGGCGCGAGGCCGCCATCGTTGCGCTGGCCATCCCGCTCACGTTGTTCATCACGCTCGCGATCGGCATGCTGTTCGGCCAGACGATCAACCGGATCACGCTGTTCGCGCTCATCCTGTCTCTGGGCCTGCTCGTTGACGACGCCATCGTCGTGGTGGAGAACATCCACCGGCATTATCAGCTGCAGCAGCATTCGCGGCTCCAGGGGGCTATCCTGGCCGTGAACGAGATCGGCATGCCGACGATCCTGGCGACCGTCACCGTCGTGCTGGCATTCATGCCCATGGCCTTTGTGACCGGCATGATGGGCTCCTACATGAAGCCGATCCCCTTCAACGTGCCGGTTGCCATGGTCACGTCGCTCGTTGTGGCGTTTGTCGTGACCCCCTGGGCGAGCTACCGCCTCATGACCAGCGGGGATCACGAAAAGCCAAGCCGGCCGTTGGAAGATACGAAGATCTATATACTGTACAAAAAAGTGCTCGGTCCGCTCCTTGAGAACGGAACGAAACGAAAGGTGTTCATGGCGATCATCGGCGGCGTATTCGTCATCGCCATGCTCTTTCCCGCATTCCAATGGGTGAAGTTCCGCATGCTGCCCAAGGCGAACAAGAACACCTTCCTGGTCTCGATCGATATGCCCGCGGGCACGGCCCTGGAGAACACGGACCGCGTGGCCCGCGCCGTGGGAGACTACCTCCGCCGCATCCCCGAGGTCAGGGACTATGAGTCCTTCGTCGGCACGGGCTCGGTGATGGATTTCAACGGCCTCCTCCGGGGCGGCGCGTTCCGCGAGGCGAGCCACTATGCCGACATCCGGGTGAACCTGACCGACAAGGAAGAGCGGAAGGTCTCGAGCGAAAAGCTGGTGCTCAGGATCCGCCCGGATATGGTAACGATCGGCAGGGAGCACGGCGCCAATATCAAGCTTGTCGAGGACCCGCCGGGACCGCCGGTCCGCGCCACCGTGGTGGCGGAGATCACCGGTCCGGACTACAACAAGCAGCGGGAGATCGCCGGTGAGATCCGGACGCTCTTCGCAAAGACGGCCGAGGTCGTGGACATCGACGACAGTGTGAAGGAGAAGCAGGAGAAATACCAGCTGGTCGTGGACAAGGAGAAGGCGGCCTTAGCCGGCGTGTCCACGGAGCAGATCGTCCAGACATTGCGGATGTCACTGTCGGGCATGGCCATTTCGACGCTCCATAGGCCCGAAGCCACGAATCCCGTCGCCATCTTCCTGCGGCTTCCGAAGGGCGAGCGGTCGGGGCTGTCGGACCTGGACAAGGTGTTCGTCAGCGGGCAGCAGGGCAACCAGGTTCCGCTGGCCTCGCTGGTCACCATGGTACCCGCGGAGATGGACAAGGCCGTCTATCACAAGAACCTCGAGCCGGTGACCTATGTCTACGGCGAGATGGGCGACCGAAGCCAGGTCTACGCCGTGATCGACATGATGAAGCATCTCTGGAAGCACCCGCTCCCGGAGGGCTACAAGATCAAGTGGGACGGCGAGATGAAACTGACCCTTGATGTATTTCGCGATCTGGGCGCAGCCATGGGCGTGGCGCTCCTTGCCATCTACCTCCTGCTGGTCGGGCGGTTCCGGTCCTTCACGATACCGGTGGTCATCATGGCCGCCATCCCGCTTTCGATGATCGGCATCATGCCGGGCTTCGCCATGACGGGCGTGTACTTCAGCGCGACCTCCATGATCGGCGTGATCGCCCTGGCGGGCATCGTGGTCCGGAACTCCATCGTACTGCTGGAGTTCATCCTGGACAAGAAGCAGGAGGGCATGCCGCTCACGCAGGCGCTGCTCGAGGCGGGTGCAATCCGCACGCGTCCCATCGTGCTCACGGCCGCCGCTGCCATCCTCGGCTCCGCTGTGATCGTGACCGACCCGGTCTGGTCGGGCCTGGCACTGGCGCTCATCTTCGGGATGCTGGCATCAACGGCCCTGACCCTGGTGGTGATCCCGCTCTTCTATTATATGATTGAAAAAAGGCATTGGGAAAATGCTTAACGACGGTTTCTCGCAACCAACGGTAGGCGCTTCTAAGCGAGCTCGCCAAGACGCAAAGAAAGAAAATAAGTACTGTTTCGGTTTTTGGATTCACCTTTGCGAACTTTGCGTCTTTGCGAGAGATAAGACCTTATAAGGAGTCATATATGAATAATTCTTGCGTAAGTACAACGTGCAAAGAATGGATCAGCACGGTAACGATCGATAATCAGCCGGACAACTATCTTGACAAGGACATCCTTGCTGAGATGAACAGGACCGTCAGCGAGGTCCATGCGGAACAGGCGGACCTCCGGGTCGTGCTGTTCACGGCAAAGGGAAGGAACTTCTCCGCCGGCATCGACTACGCGTCCCTGGCGAAGATGACGAAGGATGAGGCAGGCCATTTCGCGGAAGTGGGCTACAACCTGCTGAAGCACATCGAGGCCCTGCCGGTGCCGGTCATTGCCGTGGTAAAAGGCGAGACCACCGGAGCGGGCCTGGGACTTGCCCTGGCAGCGGACATCCGCATCGCGTCCTCCGACGCGGTCTTCTCCTTTCCCGAGGCCCGGCTCGGCATGCCGCCGACCTTCGGCTCTTCCCAGCGGCTGTATAAGACCGTGGGCGTGGGCCGCGCCAAGGAGCTGCTGTTCACCGGCAGGACCGTGGACGCGGAAGAAGCGCTCAGGATCGGCCTTGTGAACATGGTCGTGCCGTCCGATGCCCTCGACGAAGAGGCCGGCCTGCTCGCCACACGGATCGCCGGGAACAGCCTGAGCTCGCTGCGGGCCATCAAGATGCTCATCAATTACGGATTGAGCGAGGGGTATGATGTGGGGCTCAAGGAAGAGGTGACCGCGTTCAGCGAGGCGTTCGATCCCGATACGAAGCAGTGGGAGAGAAGGTAATAATATTGCGGATTTCGGATTGTGGATTGCGGATTAAAATATGAAAAACAGCGACGGAGGAGACACATGTACATTGCAGACAGTAAGACGTGGTATCTGGAACGGCTGATCAGGTTGGTGGCAGGGGTCTTCGTGCTCGGGAGCGTGCTTCTGGGGATGCTCGTGCATCCCGGATTTTATTATGTTACCGGCCTTGTCGGGTTGCTGCTCACCACATTTGCCTTGACAGGCTTCTGTCCCATGAGTATTATTCTCTACGCTCTCGGTGCGCGGGAGCGGTGCACGTGCTGAAATATTTAGATCATTATGTAGCCGCAGGCTTTAGCCTGCGCCAGGACGCACCCTGAAGGGTGCGGCTACCGGAGAGTAAACGAAGAAGGGGGATCTACAATGCCGTTCTATGAATATATGTGCGATGGCTGCGGAAAGGATTTCGTCCTGCTGCAGTCCATGACCGCGAAGGAAGAGGACACCGTCTGCCCCTATTGCAGCGAGAAAAAGTCCAAGAAGCTCATGTCCAAGTTCTCGTCGCTCGGCTCCGGGGACCATTCGGTCTGCGGGATCGGGTCCCATGGCGGCGGGGGCTGAGGCTCCTGACCTGTCCGCAGTTCGCGGACAATGAACATCAAAGCCCGGTGACCGGAAGGTCGTCGGGCTTTATTTTTTTCTCCTTCTATGGTACTCTCGCTTTCATCGGGACAAGCTAAAGCTCAAAGGCGTCTCGCGCAAAGCCGCAAAGGACGCAAAGGAAATCTAAAAGCACGGACTATTAATCCGGATGAGTTGCTTTTCTTTGCGAGCTTGGCGACTTTGCGAGAAAAAATCCTGCCTTTGTGCTCGAAAGTTAAGATCGATAATCTTTTATTGATATTGTAGACGTAAGAGCATACTCTTCTCTTTGCTCTGGAAAACCACACGTTATGGCAAAACTTCCTTCAACAAAGACCGCACCGGTCGCTGAACGCGAGAAGATCCATATGCCGCGGTACAAGGTGCTGCTGCACAACGACGATTCGAACAGCATGGAGCACGTTCTGAAAGCGCTCAGGCATGTCTTCAAGTTCGATGTCCAGGAGTGCGAGCGCATCATGCTGGAGGCCCACCAGAAGGGCCTCGCGCTGTGCATCGTGGAGCCCCTCGAACAGGCTGAATTGCACCGTGATCAACTGCAGTCGTTCTCGCTCATCGCGACCATTGAGCCGGAATGAACTGCTGACGCGGAGACGCGGGGACACGGGGACGGTGAGTCTGACAAGGGGACAAGGGCGATAAGACTGACGCGGAGACACGGTGACACGGTGACGCGGGGATAAATAGAAATAGAAAAGGTAGCCGCAGGCTTTAGCCTGCGTAAAAGACGAAAGATATACCACAATGCAGAAGAGCAAGATCCTTATCACCTGCCCCAAGGGCATCCCTCCTTTCCTTAAACAGGAACTTCTCGCCTTGAACTTTCCCATCCTCTCCGAGGCCGTTGCCGGCGTCGAGACCGAGGGGACGCTCGATGACACGCAGAGGCTGAACCTGGGCCTTCGCACAGGCCACCGGGTCCTGTTCGTCCTGAAGGAATTTTCGGCGAACGACGCCGATGCGCTCTACCGGGAGCTGGTCCGCATTCCCTGGGAGGAGCTCATAGCTTCCGACGGGTACCTGTGCGTGACCTCGAGCGTGGAGACGCCTTCGATCAGGGACACGAGGTTCGCCAGCCTCAAGTGCAAGGACGCCATCGTCGACCGGATCAAGGACAAACGCGGGGCCAGGCCCGATTCCGGACCTGAACGCGACCGCTCCGTCGTGCATCTCTATTGGAAGGAAGACCGCTGCATCATCTACCTCGACACGTCGGGGGAGTCGCTTTCCCGCCGCGGCTACCGGAAGATCCCGCTTGCGGCCCCCATGCAGGAGACGCTGGCCGCCGCGGTGGTCCTGGCCACAGGCTGGCAGGGGAAGGGGAACTTCATCAATCCCATGTGCGGCAGCGGGACCCTGGCCGTCGAGGCGGCGCTGATCGCCCTTGACCGCGCGCCGGGACTGCTCAGGAGCAACTTCGGGTTCATGCATATCGCGGGATACAATGAACCTTTGTGGAGGGAACTGCGCGAGGATGCCCGGAAACGATCGAAGAAGGAGCTTCCGGGAAGGATCATCGCGACCGACATCGATCCCGCTGCCGTCGAGGCCGCGAAGAAGAACGCGGCCACGGCGGGCGTGGAGCATCTGATCGAGTTCGGCGTCTGCGATCATGCGGCGACGGACGTCCCCGAAGGCGGCGGCGTGGTGATAATGAACCCGGAGTACGGCGAACGGATGGGCGAGGTCGCGCTGCTCGAACCGGTCTATAAAGGAATCGGCGATTTTCTGAAACAGAAGTGCGGGGGGTACACCGGGTATGTGTTCACGGGCAGCCCCGCTCTGGCGAAGAAACTTAGCCTTAAGCCGAAGCGGAGCATCCCGTTCTTCAATAGTGGCATCGAGTGCAGATTATTAGAATTCGACTTGTACGCAGGAAGCAAGAAGCAGACGCAGCGACGCGGGGACGCGGCGACGCGGGGAATGTAGACAGAGGCAAGACATTAGACAAAGATCGATTGATGGAGACGTGAAAATGGCGAATATCAGGAATCATCGAGAGCTCAAGGTCTGGCAGGAAGCGATGGATGCGGCAATGGAGATCTTCGAGATCACCAAAGCCTTTCCTCTTGAAGAACGATATTCTCTGATCGATCAGATTCGGCGTTCTTCGCGTTCCGTAGCTTCCAACATCTCAGAAGCGTGGAGAAAGCGACGATATGAGGCCGCTTTTAAAAGCAAACTTAATGATTCCGAATCAGAGGCGTGTGAAACACAAACATGGATAGAGATGGCATTGAGATGCAATTATATCGATAAGAATACGGCGGAGCGATTGGATAGGACCTATGAGGAAATCATGGGAAAGCTTGTGGCAATGATCCGCGATTCCCACAACTGGACCATTCGCGGGTCATCGGAGAATTGATTGTCGTTGACGTACTGTCTCCCCGTCACCGTGTCCCCGTGTCTCCGCGTCGGTTTTACAGTCTCCCTGTCCCCTTGTCCCCAGGTCGAACTCTGTCGGTATGCAGTACTCACGGCGGGCACTTCGCGCATACCGACGTAAAGAGCGTCGTGCTCAGGTACCGGTCGCCGCGGTCGGGCAGGATGACCACGATGGTGCCCGAGTTGGTCCGCTTCGCCATCTCGAGGGCGCCCCAGACGGCAGCGCCGCTGCTCATGCCCACGAAGAGGCCTTCCTTGAGCGCCAGCTCGCGGGTGGTGGTGAAGGCGTCGTCGTCCGCCACGGTGATCTTCTCGTCGGCGAACGAGGGGTCGTAATTCTTCGGGACGATGGACTCCTTCATGTTCTTGAGCCCCTGGATCTTGTGGCCCAGGTTCGGCTCCACGCCGACGATCCTGATCTTCGGATTGAACTCCCTGAGCCGCCGGCCGGCTCCCATGAGGGTTCCCGTGGTGCCCATGCCTGCGACGAAGACATCGATCCGGCCGCCGGTCTGCTCGATGATCTCCCTGCCTGTCGTCTCGTAGTGGGCCCGGATATTGGACGGATTGTCGAACTGGTTCGGCATGAAATACTTGGTGCCGGCTTCGTCCATCATGCGGCGGGCCATCTTGATGGCGCCGTCGGTCCCTTCGCAGCCCGGCGAGAGGATCAGCTCGGCGCCGAAAGCCTCGAGGACCTTGCGGCGCTCCGTGCTTACGCATTCGGGCATGGTGAGCACGACCTTGTAGCCCAGGGCCGCGCCTACCATGGCGAGGCCGATACCCGTGTTCCCCGAGGTGGCCTCGAGGATGGTGTCGCCCTTCATGATCTTGCCGGTCCGTTCTGCGTCCCGTACCATGGCAAGGGCGATGCGGTCCTTCACGCTTCCCCCGGGATTGTTGCCCTCGAGTTTCGCGAGGACCGTCACCCGTTGGTTCGGATTGAGCGATTCCAGCTTGACGAGCGGCGTGTTCCCGATGCTGTCCAGCACTCCCATGAAAGGTTCCTTCCCGTTGCAGAGCGTATGCCGGAGTTTATAGCAGATTTCACCCCGATTGAAAAGGAAATTTCAGCGGCCATGGATGATGCGCAACATACTTCGATGACCTGCCGGCCCGGCTGCGGCGCATGCTGTATCGCCCCGTCGCTTTCGTCGCCGCTGCCCGGCATGCCGGAGGGGAAGCCGGCTGGAGCGCGGTGCGCCCAGCTTTCCATGGACAACCGGTGCATGCTATTCGAGCTGCCGGAGCGGCCCGCGGTTTGCGCGTCCTTTCCGGTGATGGCCGAACATTGCGGATCGGACCGGGACGAGGCGCTTGCCTTGCTTGCCGAACTGGAGCGGATGACCGCGGTCGTTCACGGAGACGACCGGACATGACCGCATGGCGCTATCTTGACACCGGCCCGGCCTCGGGCGCAGAGAACATGGCGATGGACGAGAAGCTTCTCGCGGAAGCGGTGCAGGGAAACGCGGTCCCTGTTCTCCGGTTCTACACCTGGGACCCGCCCGCGGTGTCCCTGGGCAGGTTCCAGGACGAAGCGAGTTCCGTGAACCTTGCCGCCTGCCGGAAGCATGGCTTCGACATCATCCGGCGGATCACCGGCGGCAGGGCGGTACTCCATTGGCGAGAGCTTACGTACAGCGTCATCTCCCCGATCGACCATGACCTTTTCCCCAATGATGTTCTCGGGACGTATAAAGTGCTTGCAGCGGGACTCATCGCGGGCTTCGTCCGTCTGGGTGTGCCTGCCGAAATGGTTTCCCGTTCGGGGGTGTTCGCTGATATGGTCAAACGCGATTCGAAGGAACCAGCCTGTTTTTCCTCTCCCTCGTGGTACGAGATCCTGGTGCACGGCAGAAAGATCGTGGGTAGCGCCCAGCGGCGCCTTGCCGGCGCTTTTCTCCAGCACGGTTCCATCCTTGTTGAGTATGATCCGCGGCTCGAGGCCGAGGTCATCCCCGGAGGGGGCATGCAGACAGCCGTGACCTGCATCCGGCAGGAGTTGGGAAGGGATGTAGGGCTCGACGAGGTTAAATCGGCATTCCGAAGCGGTTTTTCTGAGGCTCTTGGCGTTTCGATCAGGTGAATAATACCTCACTATTCAATCCGCCGAAGTTTTCCACACCTGTGCTGTGCAAAACACAATATATATCAATATGATATACGCTTATTCACAACATCGTGAAATACCGTGAATATTCATGCGGGCCAATAACAAAAAATACAGGTACGCGCATTTTTTACTTGACAAAAGCGATATTCAACATTAAAATAGTGACAATACAATATATAATGGTTTTTCTCCCGGGACCTGCCGGGGGAGGGAAGAGAGGGCTTGGTCATGGCAGCTCATAAAAATAACAATAGTTTCACGCGCACGTCGGTTGTACCGCCGATCGGATCGATGCTGGTCGCAGAGGAATACATCATTCCCCAGGACCTTGATTTTGCCCTGGAGCACCAGAAACACAGCAAGGGTCTCATCGGTGAAATACTCGTGCGCATTGGGGCAGTAGAACCGGAAACGCTCGAAGAGGTCCTGACGCTCCAGAAGAAGCTTGCTACGAAGTAACTGCTGAACGCTCCTTTCCTCCGTGCCGTACCGGGCGGCGATCCATTAGCATGATCCGCTTGGTACGGCCCTTCCTATTTTTACCCTGCTCCTCTTATTATCCAACATGCATTATAACCGTTTCCGCGTTGCTGCGCCGCAACAGCCCTGATGCCGGCAATGCTCGGCCGGTGTGTTCATGGGGGAAAGTTCGGGAAGTGACCGTGTGAAAGGCGTAAGAACGGAACTCCGTGATCAACGGCCTTCTCGTGGAGCCCCCACCGGCAGGAGCCGGTGGCTCCTTTCAAGAACGCGACCTCCCGCGAATTCCGCATTCCTCCCCCGGCGGGAGCCGGGGGAATCCAATTCGCAGGGATTGAAGAACGAAGCAATGGCGGCGGTTCACACTCAAAGACAAGTTCGCGCCCGGTACGGGGATGGAGAATGCTCAGTTCGGCGGCATGAAGATTATAGCCCGGGTCGCCGGGCAATGCTTGGGTATCCGGGCGCGGCAGGCCGCCCGCACCATAGAGCGGATCGCCCACCAGCGGGTGCCCTGCAGCAGCAAGGTGAATACGGATCTGATGGGGCCGGCCCGTCTCGATCCGCACGTCGCAGAGGAAGGAGTCCTGTCGCCGTTCGAGGATGGCGACGTAAGATAAGGCGGGCTTTCCCTGCGGATCTGCGGCATGGATCGTACCGAGCAGGGCGTGCGGCACCGGGCCGATGGGCGTTGCGATCGTCATCTCATCTTGAACAGGAAGCCCGCTGGCGAGGGCGCGGTAGCGTTTCCCGATCCTGTTCGCCGACCACTGCCGCATCAACGCTGTCCGGGCAGTCTGGTTCCGGGAGCACAACACGAGGCCCGATGTCCATCGCCCCAGGCGATGGAGCGGCGCGGCTTCCGGCGCGTAGGCGCGAACCAGATGGAGCAGCGTCGCCTGCAGGAAGTTAGCGCCGGGAAGCGTCGGCAACCCGGCCGGCTTGGCAACTGCAAGCAGGTCTTCATCCTCATAGAGGATCGAGAACGACCGGGGCGCATCGGGCTCGATCCATGGCGGGCGCTGCCAGACAAGCTCGGACCCGCTCCGCAATAAGGTGTCGCTATGAGCGGGTAGTGAATCGACGAGCACGAGACCGGAGGCGATGCGAGCCTCCCACTCTTCCGGGGAGGAGTGATGATAGTGCCGGCTCAAGTAGACCAAAAGCGTCCGGCCGTCAGCATCGGGACCGAGGCGTTCCCGGTATTCGCAGCCTTCGTTCAGGCGTGTTTTTACGATCGAACTCATCCTGCACTGCTCCCTGCGATCGGGGAAATCATGCGATCAATGTCCACCGTATACGTTGAGCCAGATCGCATCGGCCTTTTTGATGTTGCCGGGAATGTCCCTGCTCCATTTTTCATACGCTGCCCTGCTGCAATTCAGGTAAAGCTTCCCGTTCACGATCGTCCATACTTCCGGATCGGTAATGGCTTTCCGCTCTTCCGTCATGGCCCAGGCGCAGTAACCGTCATATTGCGGGGCGTATTTCTCCGGACTGGTCGCGAACAGCTCCCTGTTCTCTTTGGACAGGAAATACCAGGTCATGGTATGCCACGGGAAGGTAAATGACTCGTTGCCTTTTAGGGCTTTGCCGGCCTTGAAATACGCGACGGCGTCGTATCCCTGTATGGCAATATCACCCGCCAGTGACGTCCCTGCAGTCATGACGAGGACCCCGGTAAATAGCAATAATGCAAGCGAGAGACTCATGAGAAGCCTGTTAATTGATTTCAAAGTCGTCAAGTCCGTCTTCCTCCCTATATCAATTATTCAACACGCGGGTCATGCGCAGTCTTTTGGCGCGTCGCTGTGGACCCGCATGTTAAGAAAATTACAGGTCATCACCAAGGAGGGGTTTCCGATTTGGAACCTTTGCTAATATCTTTTTAAAGTCTTCGCGTTTTGCTTTCTTTGCGCGACCCTTCAAATAATCTTCTGTCATCAGCGCGGATATCTTTTCAGCAACCGCGGATGAAATTAGCTGGTTTATGGAAACCCCTTCTTTCTTCGCAATTTCTCTGATATGCCGATGAATAGATCCCGGCAAACGTAGACTTAAGGTGCTCATAATTTCTCCTCCAATAGTTCTTTTGGCGTTATTGGCCTAACTCCGAATTTATCCGCACCCTTGAAATCCGCAGTATTGAAAGTCACCACATATCTTGTTCCCGAGGCAACTGCCAATTCCAATACAAGGTCATCCTTGGGGTCTGTGAGACGCGGTCGCCACAGATAATATATCCTTTGGTGGTCACTCAACAAACACAGATTGTCCAAAATTTTTTCAATGCTCTGACTCGACAGATTCAAGATCTCTTGGTTTCTCTTTAGAACTTCTTCATACTCGAAAAGCAGCGCTGTGGACAAAAATAATCGCAGTTTACCTTCATCTATGGCTCGCAGAATCTTAAAGGAAGCGCCCTTAGATGAATAGAGGCCTGCGTACAACACATTTGTGTCCAATATGATCCGCAGTTTATTGTCGGGCATTATAGTGATACTATATACGGTATCAGTATTATTGTCAAGGATTGTCGTGTGAGGGACGAGTAATTGCGGGAGGGGGGGCAAGTGATCATTTTACAGTATATTGATCACTCCACTTAGAAAGTCCGCAATGAACGCAACGACGAGTAAATGGATTATGGAACCACCAAGTATAGAAAAAAGAGCGATGACATAGCGGACAGGGAAAAGATGATAAGTAGATTGCGGAGACAACAAATGCCAGTAGCCAAGCTGCGGCTATTGTGTAAACAGGTATTCCTGAGTCGAACATTTGCGAAAGAGGGTAGCTAAGGATAAATACACCAGGAACATATGTAACCCAAATAGCGAAAAATATCCGTCGCCGTCGTCTATAGTCTTGCCATGGTGAAAGCTTTTCCTGTTGTCTTATAAGCGAACGTGTGTGACTCCAAAGCAACGTAGAGTTCACACGCCGCGAAGCGGTCGGCGTGGAACGACTAGTTGGCATCAGACCGCCGCAGAAACTGATAGTTTAAGGTCATCCACTTTCGATCTTCAGTCTGAATACGCCCGATAAAGTAGGGACTCTCAAACTCAGCTTTTTCACATGCATCGGCCTTCTTGCTCTCAAATGAAAACACGAATTGATCCTTGATATCTGTGTAGATTGCGTTTACTTGAAATATACATGTCTGCGGGACAGCTTGATCCCAGCTGATTTGTGCTTGGGTAAGGATCGTCCCATGGTCTTTACGATCGACTTTTAAAAATCCCTCGCCCCACTGTTTATCATCCTTCAAACCTTCTTTCTGCCCTTCAGGAGAGTCAGCTTTCCGAAGAAGTTTATAAATTTTCATTTCTCCTTCTTGAATCTCTGCATCAGGGGAAGTAATCCTGACCAAATACCATGGAGTTTCTCCTCGTTGGACTGCCCTATTATGTTCTATCGATGCGCATCCAGCTGCAATAAGAACAATAAGTGAGAGGCACAGTAAAATCCAAAGTATTCGCATCAATCCTCCTGTAGATTACGGATATTATGGGGAGCCAACAAGTTATTATCGGTTCAGCTTACCGTATCATAGAACAACTGTTCAGTCAACGGATTAAGGAATAATTGCAGGGCTATTCAACTGTTTTCATTACACTTGGGTCAAAAGGCTAACATGCAGTTTCTGGAATATCTGAAAATCCGAAATAACATGCAAATACGGAATATCCTTTTGAGGAGGATAACAACATGGAGCCCATTCCGAATGACATTCTGGCGCAGTTTAATGCAGTATTAGCTCGAAAAGCCGTTCCTTCGACATTGCACGACGATTACCGAAAGTGGTTGCGCTATTTTCTTGATTACCGGCTCAAGTATCCGCCGCCGGATCAAAGATCGGAGCAAGTGCGATTATTCATAGAGAAATTGCGCTCGAAAGGCGGGGTCGGGCGATCCCTTCACGATGCTGCGCACGCTCTTTCGCTCTTCTTTGCGCTGCGGCCGCTGCAGGCGGAAACAGCTGCTCATGCAGGGGATCAGGGACGATCACTCGGTGTCGCAAAGCCATCGTCAGTTGCGCGTGGCATCGCGCCGAAACAGCAGAGCGCTTCGGAAGACGGGCCCGGCGGGCAAGTTGCGGCAGCGGCGGGAAAGGTACCGCCAAACAGGGGCGGCAGGAAATACAACGAGTGGTGGTCCCTGGACAAGACGAGATCGAATGAATGGGATGCCGTCGTCATCGACAGGCTTGCCGGCGAGATCAAGGCGCGGCACTACTCGCGAAAGACGCTGAAGGCCTATGCCGGCTGGTCCCGAAAGTTCCAGATCTTTTTGAAGGACAAGCCGCCCCAGGACCTGTCGCCCGAGGACGTGAAGTCCTATCTGACCTATCTCGCCGTCCAGCGCAAGGTGTCCGCGTCGACCCAGAACCAGGCCTTTAATTCGCTCTTGTTCCTCTTCCGGCATATTCTCAAGAAGGACTTCGGCGACCACCAGGACGTTCCACGGGCAAAACGTTCGAGCTATCTCCCCGTGGTACTGACGCGTCAGGAGATCGACGCGGTCCTGCAGCACTTGAAGCCCCCGCACGACCTGGTCGTGAGGCTCCTGTACGGCTGCGGCCTGCGGCTGTTCGAATGCCTCAAGCTTCGCGTGCAGAACTTCAATTTCGACGACGGCGTTTTGACAATCATGGACGGGAAGGGGAAAAAGGCGCGCGCGGTCCCGATCCCGCGATCGATCGAGCAGGAACTGCTGGCGCAGGTGGAACTGGTCAGGGACGGGCATGAGAGGGACCTGAAGGAGGGATATGCCGGCGTTCTGCTCGAAGACCAGTTGGATAGGAAGTACCCGAATGCCGCGAAGGACCTCATCTGGCAGTGGTTCTTCCCGCAGCAGAACCTGACATACATCCCGGAGACGAAGGATCTGCGCCGGTTCCATCTGAGCGACAAGGACCTGCAGGAACCTCTCTACCGTGCTGTCCGGAAGGCCAGGCTTATGAAGCGAGTCACCTCCCACACCTTCCGCCACTCTTTCGCGACGCACCTGCTTCAGGCGAACTACGACATTCGCACGATCCAGACGCTGCTTGGTCATAGTGATGTCAGGACCACAATGATCTATACCCACTGCGTCCCGAGCAAGACGCTCAAGGAGACCAAAAGCCCGCTCGATTTCTGATCCGACTGTCTTCAGGGGGGGGAATGCGGCGCTACGCGTGATTGCGGAGCAGGAGCTCCAGGGGATGGGGGTTCAGGTAGAACTGCCGGGCGAGATAGTCTTCCTTGTACTTCCGAACATAATGCCGCAGCAGGGTGATGGGGACGATGAGCGGCACCAGACCGTCATGATAGTTCGTTATCACTTCCAGCAGTTCCGTCTTCTCGTCGGCTGAGAGCTTGTCCTTGAAATATCCGGCCATATGCTGAAGGACGTTCGTGTTCTTCTTCGGCGTGGCGAGGATCTGCAATCCCTCCATCAGCAGGCCGATGTAGTTCGCATGCAGCTCATTCTTCCGCATCTTCTTCGAATCTGCCACCATCTTCCCCAGGGCCGAATAGTGCTTCCGGCTGTGCGCCATGACCAGGTACTTGTGGTCCGTGTGGAACGCGACCAGGCCGCCAAGCGAACCGTCTTCCTTTATATACGCCTGCCACCGACGGTACACGAAGACCCGCTCGACGAAGTTCTCGCGAAGTACCGGGTCGTGCATCCTGCCCTCGTCCTCCACCGGGAGCTGCGGAAAGGCCTCCATGACGGCTTTCGCGAAAAGTCCCGAACCGATGCTCTTCATCCGGCATTTCGCGTCAAAGACCTTGGCGTCCCGCACGCCGCAGCTCGGCGATCTTGCTTTGAACACGAAGCCGCTGATGTCAATGTCCGCGAGGACCTTCAGTTCTCCTTTTATCCATCTTTGAAGTCGCGACGTATGGTCGATGCCGGTCCAGACGGTCCTGATACGGGGAGATGCGGGATCGCCTTCGAGCGCCATGATCTCGCGCGGGATCCCAAGTCCACAAGCTGCCTCCGGGCAGACGGGTATCCATTCCACATGCTGGCCGAGGGTTTCGGTAAGGAACGGGTCAAGCTTGTGGCCGCCGTCGTAGCGGACCTTGTTGCCGAGGAGGCAGGAGCTTATGCCGAGGGTGATCTTGTTCATAGTTATCGCGTCAAAAGCCGCGGATCTTTACCACGGAGGCACGGAGTCACGGAGAAGGTCAAGAACTCAAGCACGTCGTTCTCTCGCAAAGCCGCAAAGCGCGCAAAGAAAAGCCTGTGTTCGGTGTTTCACCGAGTCCCCTTGTCCCCGCGTCGGTTTTTCTTAGACTATCACAGCGACAAAGTATAATCAAGGAAGGGCTAAAAGGCTGCGATCAAACATGGTATAATGCACTTGCTGTTTAACAGTTGAGATCATAGTGAACCGAGAGGTCAGCTGAATGAGCGTATTGATCGGGAAAGAGATAACGAAGGCATTAAAAGCCGGATCGATCAGGATCGAGCCGCTCGACAGCTCGCAGATCGGACCGGGTTCCATCGACCTTACGCTGGGCAACGATTTCAGGGTCTTTAAGAAGCAAAAAAAGACCTATCACGTAAAGAACCATTCCGACTTTCAGGACATCACCAAGGCGGTCCACGTCGAGGAGGGCGGCTACATCGTCATCAGGCCCGGCGAGATGGTCCTTGGGATCACGAAGGAAAAGATCACTCTTGCCGACAACATCTCCGGCAGGCTCGAGGGACGGAGCCGGTTCGCGCGGTTCGGGCTCGCGGTCCATGTGACCGCCGGCTTCATGCATCCGGGGATCTCGAACCACCAGGTCCTGGAGATCGTGAACCTGGGCTACGCGCCTCTGGCCCTGTATCCCGGCACCAGGATCTGCCAGTTCATATTCGAAAAATGCACCGGTCGCGCAAAATACAAGGGGCGATTTGTAAAGCAGGTGAAACCATGAGCTTGCATACTAGTGTAGTGAGTCGTAAATTGCTTTACCTATGCTATTCAATGTAAATCACCCCACCTGACCTCCCCTTAGCAAGGGGAGGGACTTTTCACTGCCCCTCCTTGCCAAGGAGGGGTTGGGGAGGTGGTTCGAACCTGATGCCCGAGAAGGTCTGCAAGACCTCTTTTTTCAAGATGAGAGGCTGTATAAGTTAAGAAGCGTTGGACGCACTACACTAGTACGTGTCGGTGATCCCCGGTCAATACAATAAGGCCGGAACCAAGCATGGTTCCGGCCTTGCATGTTCACTGGTTGTTGCTCGGCGGTCAGATCGCCGTCTTGCTCATCTTGATCTTCCCGTGCTCGATCCGGTCGTGGCACCACAGGCAGTCCACCTGCTTCTTGCCCACGTGCGTCTCATGGATGAGCTTCACGTCGCCGATCTTGTCGGTGCGGTCCACGTGGCAGAAGAAGCACTTGTCCTTCGGGGTCATGCCCTCGCCCTTGGTGATCTGGGTGTGGCACTGGACGCACTTCTTGCCTGCCTTGAGCGCCGCCGTGTGGGAGAAGGACTTGCCGGCCACCTTGATGATGTCCTTGGGGGCCGTGTGGCACGACGGGCAGCCGGTCATGGCCTCGCCGGGTTTCGCCCCCTTGAAGTGGCAGAGGTAGCAGACGTTCTTCGAAACCTTTACGTGCTCGCCCTGGACGATGTCGGAATGGCAGCTCCGGCAGTGGAGCTTGATGCCCCGCTTCATGTCGGAGAAGTGGGGCTTGTGGTCAAAGCTGATGTTCCACTTGGTGAAGAGCACCTTGGATTCCACGAGGCGCTTGTCGTGGCATCCGCCCTGGAGGCAGTTCGCGTCGGGCACGTTGGACAGGGGCCGCGGGTTGGCGGACCCGGCCAGGAACAGGAACTGGGATGCAACCGCCTTCTCCATGGTATAAACATGGCATTTCAGGCAGGGGACCATCTTGTGCGTCGAGGTCGCCCATTTGTCGTAGTAGGGCTTGATATAATGACAGGCCTTGCAATTTTCCGGGCTGGGGAAAGCCACATACCGCCCGTACCCGTAGACCGCGAACCCGCAGACAACAAAGATCAGCGCGATGAGGACCCAGTTCTTTTTCATGTTCCCTCCTTAGTATTATTTCACCTGTAAATGCACCCCACCTAACCTCCCCTTGGTAAGGGGAGGAATAATATGTAGCCCCTCCTTTCCAAGGAGGGGTTGGGGAGGTAATTTTCATGCTCCATTATGCGCCGAAGGCTCATGGAAGATTCACGAGGATGACGGCGAACCCTTCTGCTGAGAATATAGCATTTTTCCCGAAGCGATGAAGGCAAATTCCAGGCTGCCTGCGCCCTGCCTTGACGTCCGGGATGGCGGCCACTATAATCAGAACGAGGCCATAAGAATGCCAAGCGAGGTGCGCGATGAAAGCAGCGGTCTTCAGCCGCTACGGCGGCAATGACGTGGTCGAGGTGCAGGATGTCCCCATGCCGGTCGCCGGACCGGGTGAGGTGGTGATCAAGGTCCAAGCGGCGAGCGTCAACCCGGTGGACTGGAAGGTGCGGGAAGGACAGGCGAGGATATTCACCGGGTCGAAATTTCCCAAGGTGCTGGGGTGCGAGTGCGCCGGTGAGGTCTTCGAGACCGGGGCGGGCGCGGCGAGGTTTCGGAAGGGCGACCGGGTGGTCATGTACACCAGCGTCAAGCGACTCGGCGCCTTCGCCGAATACGCGTGCACGGCGGAAGACAGGGTCTATCCCATCACGGAAGGCATCTCCTTCGAACAGGCGGCCTGCCTTCCCATCGCGGGCCTGACCGCGCTCCAGTCGCTCCGGGACCACGGCAGGATCGGAGTAGGGAAGAAGGTGCTGATCAACGGGGCGGCGGGCGGGGTCGGCCATTTCGCGGTCCAGATCGCGAAGGTCTTCGGCGCGGAGGTGACCGGCGTCACGAGCGGAAGGAACGCCGAGTTCGTCAAGGGCCTCGGAGCGGACCGGGTCATCGATCGTTCGAAAGATGATTTTACTAAAGGAACCGGGCTCTATGACCTTGTGTTCGACGCCGTATCCAAGAGCTCCTTTGGCGCTTGCAAAAGGATATTGACGGCCTCCGGGAGATACGTGAACACACTGCCGGATGCCACCATACTTTTACAGGTTCTCACCGCTCTCCTGCCGGGGAAAAAGGCGCGTTCCATGTGGGTCAAGCCGAACGCGGCGGATATGGCGTGGATGATGGAGCAGATCAAAGCGGGGAAGATCAAGGTCGTCATCGAGCAGTCTTATCCGCTTGATAGGATCAAGGACGCCCTTGCCGCGAGCGAAGGCGGAAGGACGAAAGGGAAGATCATCGTCTCGGCGGGATGAGCGAGGTGGATCGCGATGCTCCCGTTGAAAATATTGCTCCCGGTGGTATAAAATTCCTGTAATGCCGGGCCGGTACTGCCAACGAGTACGTTCGAGAAAAGGAGGCCATGTCATGAAGAAGATCACGATCGAAAAGAACCTGTTCTGCCTGCCCTGGACCCAGACGATCCTGGGGACGATATACAACGGGAAGCCGAACTTCATGGCGCTGGACTGGGTGACGCGGGCGAACTTCAATCCGCCCATGATGGGCATCTGCGTGAACAACGGCCACGCGTCCAACGCCGCGGTCCGCGCGACCGGCGAGTTCAGCATCAATGTCCCGGATGTGGGCATGGTGGAGGTGACGGATTATACCGGCCTTGTCTCGGGGAAGAACACCGACAAGTCGGGTCTCTTTGAAGTTTTCTCCGGCGAGTTGAAGGCCGCGCCGATGATCACTGCCTGCCCGGTCAATCTGGAATGCAGGGTCGTCCGGACCGTGGACCTGCCGACCAATACGTTCTTCATCGGCGAGATCGTCAATATCTACACCGAGGACCGGTTCCTGACGGACGGAAAGCCTGATGTGAAGAAAGTGAGGCCGTTCCTGCTCACCATGCCCGATAACGGGTACTGGGCCGTGGGTGAGAACCTCGGCAAGGCATGGCAGGCGGGACAGGCACTGCGGGACCGGCTGAAAAAATAAAGCTTCCCCGGTGCGGCGGGATGAAGGGCGTTCACGCTTTTCTAAGGTTTATAGTACATGAGCTGACGGGCGAAGGGGGCGGTGTCGTCGATGAGCCGCTGCTGTTCTCCGGAGGTCATCGGCTCGAACGCACGGACGAATGCCGCGTTCTCTTCGAGATGGGCGATATCGTCGCAGCCGATGACAACGTTTGTTATGGGCTGGGACAGGGCGAAGCGCAGGAAGGGCTCCATGCCGGTGTACCCCGGGAGCTTCGTCGCAAAGCCGCGGAAGTAGACCTTCATTCCGATCACGCCCATATTCTTCTCGCGGGCCAGCGGCAGGACGCCGGACAGAAAGCTCTTATGCTGCGGTTCGCCCGGGTTGACCGGCATCAGCACCGTATCGAAGTCGAATCGCTCGATGCATTTCCTTATTATAGATGGATCGTGATGGCCCGTGACGCCGATGAACCGGGTCTTTCCCTGCTGCCTTGCCTCGACAAAGGCCTCGATCGCTCCGCGAGGGCCGAATATCTCCCCGATCTCCGCTTCCTCCCTCACATCGTGGACCTGCCACAAGTCGAGATGATCGGTCCGCATATTCGCCAGCGTTTCGTGCAGGTGCGCCTGCGCTCCCGCCTTGTCCCGGGCGTGTGACTTGCTCGTGAGGAAGATGTCCTTCCGCCGCTCCTTCAGCGCCTTCCCGTAGTAGGATTCGCTTCCCGAATAGGCCCGCGCTGATTCGCAATAGGTGACGCCGAGGTCCAGCGCCCGGTTGACGAGCGCATACGCCTCTTTGTCATGCCCGAAGGTGCGGAGCACTCCCTCTCCGCCGAGACCGAGAATGGCCACTTCCTGCCCGGTCCTGCCGAGTATGCGCTTCGGGATGGTCATGACGGGATTATACCACAGGGTATCCCTTTCTTTTCTTTACATTCCCCCCGCTGTATGCTAAAAAAATCCCATGAACTGGTTCAGACCCCTGGCGGCGGTCCTTCTGCTTGTGAGCATCCCCGCGACCATTTCCGCCGCCGAGCTTTCCGGACTGCCCATCACCGCCATCATCCTGAAGGATGACCTTGGCAAACCCCTGCCCAATGTTGAAAGCCTGCTGCCGCTGATCGGATCGAAGGCGGGCGACCCATTCTCGCGCGAGGCCGTCCGGAAGGGAGTAGCCTATCTTTATCTCGCGGGTAAGTTCCGCGATATCCGGGTGGACGCCTATTCGGAGAATGGCGGCGTGCGGCTCGAATATACGGTCTCACCCATCACGATCGTGGATAGTATCGTTCTCCGGGGGAACCATGCCCTCCCGGACCGTGTGGTCCGTGACGCGGCGCGGGGGATCGAGGGCAGGGAGCTTCGCGAGGACACATTTTCCGATATTCGTACGAACATCCAGGCCAGCTACCAGGCCGAGGGGTACTACAACACGCGGGTGAACTTCCGGTATGAGCCCGCGCCCGATCCCCACCGGGCGGTCCTGTTCATCTACATAACGGAACCCGGACGTACGCTCATCGAGAGTATCCTCTTCAAGGGCAATACGGTTTTCCCGGAGAAGGAACTGCTGAAGGTCATGCAGAACCGTCCGGGGAGGCCCCTGCGAACGAACGTGCTGCTCGAGGACGACCTTGAGGCCATCAGGAAACAATATGTCGCGGCGGGGTATCCCGCCGCATCGCCCGGTCCGGTCAGCATGAGCTTCCGGGATGAGCGGGCGTTCCTGGAGATCGGCGGGGCCGAGGGACCGAAGGTGACCGTGTCGTTCTCGGGGACCCGCAGGTTCTGTGAACAGTATTTTCCGGACCTTCTCTATTTCGATCCTGATACCGGCAGGACCGATGTCGTCAATGAGGAACAGTGCGCGGATCATTTCCGGGACCTTCTGTTGATCTGGTCCGAATACAACGTGCTGGATCCGGTCATTGATAGCAGCAGGGACAAGATCAGGAACGTCTATCGCGACCTGGGCTACCCGGACGTGAAGGTTTCCGTAAAAAAAACGGAAACACCGGGCGGCCTGGACCTTGCGTTCACGGTCCAGGAAGGGCAGAAGGTCACGGTGGGCGAGGTCCGCGTGGAGGGGAACAGCGTCTTCACCGCCACGCAGATCAAGGCAATGATGTCCACGCAAGCGTCGGGCTGGTTCCGGTCGCGGCCCTTCCGTGAGGATATTCTCGAAAAGGACGTGGACATCATCACGGAACGATATATCGCCGACGGATACCTCGCGGTGAATGTAAAGAGGACGGTCACGCGCACCGCGGACGGCTCGAAGGCGGCCGTCGCCCTGAAGATCACGGAAGGGCGGAAGACCCTGATGGGGAACGTCTCGTTCGAAGGGAACGCGGCGGTCACCAGCAAGGACCTCGCCGGCGTTCTCAAATTGAAGACTGCCGCACCCTTCAACGAACGGCTCCTGGAAGAGGACCGGTACCGGGTCCTGTCCCTGTATTCCGCCAAAGGATATCTCTATGCCCGGATCGAGATCGAACGAAAACCGGCATCTGCCGAGGAAACTGCCGGCCCCGAGGTCGTGCATGTCCACTACCGCATCGCGGAGGACCGGCAGGTGGCGGTCGGGAAGGTCATTCTCCGGGGAAATGTCAACACCCGGGACGCCGTGATCCTGCGGGAGCTTGAGCCCCGTACCGGAGAGCCCTATAGCTATGAGGCGCTCCTCAAGAGCCAGCAGCGGGTCTACCGATACGGATATTTCAGTCTGGCGAAGTTCGAGCCGGTCCACCCGCACGAGAAGGAATACATCAAGGACATGCTCTTCACCGTGGAGGAGCGGCCCGCGGGGGCCGTGGAGTTCGGCGTGGGATACGGCACGCTGGACCGGCTGCGGGGGTTCGTGGAGATCTCCCACCGGAACCTGTGGGGCACGGCGCGCTTCGCGAGCCTGCGGTTCGAAGGGAGCGATATCCTGAGGCGGGAGGCGTTCACCTTTCAGGAGCCGTGGTTCCTGGGACAGCGCTACCTGGAGAGCAAGTTCATCCTGGCCCGGTCGGACGCGAAGCGGATCAACGAACAGTCGCGCGAGATCTATTATCAGACCAGGAAGACGACGGCATCCTACGGCGTCGAGCGTTCGTATGAGGGTCTCCGGACCTCGTTGACCTACCAGTATGAGAACGTGGAGAACTACAACGTGCAGCCGGCGGCCGAGCTGAGCCCTGACGACAGCGGCCGGGTGCTCATCAGCAGCCTGAATCCCGCGATCATCCTTGACAAACGGGACGACCCCTTCAATCCGACACGGGGCAGTCTCCACGGCGTCAACATCAAGGAGGCCATGAGCGTCCTTAATTCCAAGGCAGAGTTCACGAAGGCCACGGTCCAGAGCACCTGGTATCTCCCCGCGGCGGACTACCTGGTCATTGCCCTTTCGGGCCGGGCCGGAATGGGATGGCCGCACCGTGACACCCGGGAGGTCCCGCTTCACGAACGGTTCTACCTGGGCGGAGGAACGACGGTGCGCGGTTACACCCAGGACTCCGTCGGGCCTTACAATATCGGCATATCCGGGGACCGGGTCCCCACGGGCGGGTCCGGCATGGTCCAGTTCAACGCAGAGGCCCGCCTGAGCTCGAGCGGGGGAAGCGGTTTCGTGATCTTTACCGACGCGGGGAACGTCTGGGTGGACCAGGCGATCCGAATGGATGACCTTCGCGCGTCCTATGGAGCGGGTTTCCGGTATCATACCCCCGTGGGCCCCCTCCGGATCGACTACGGTCAGAAGATCAACCGGAGGTCCGGGGAGAGTCCGGGCGAGCTGCATTTCAACATCGGCCAGGCGTTCTGATAAGAGAGCAAGAAGGTCCTGCATGCTTTTAGCTCGATCGACCAAGAGCCCTAACCCGGACAATCCGGAACCAGAAATTGCCACAAAGACACGACCAAAAGTAGGCGCTTCTAAGCGAGATCACGAAGAGATGCCTGATTATTTCGTGGTTTGATTAACACGATAATTTTCAGGACGTTCTTTGTGTCTTAGTGCCTTCGTGGCTTCGCGGTTGATCAGGGAATCCGCCCGCGCTGGACGAAAACGCCGGGTGGTGGTATTATTGAGTACGCACGCGCACCTGCAACGGGCGCGCGTTGCCTTCACGGGAGCCCATGAACATTCATAGAAGACTCATCGTATTGGTCGGACTGGGAATGTTTCTCATCATGACCATCACCATCCTCTCCCTGCAGAGCATCACCGCCATTTTTTCGCAGACCACCCGCAGCGTCGGAACAATATCCCTCGAGGTCCGGAAGATCTGGAACATCGAGCAGAAGATCGGGGATGCCACCCGAATGGTGCGGGAGTACGTCAGGACCGGCGACGGTCACTTCCGGCGCAATTATGAGATCCTGCACGACGCGGCAGACGGCATGTTGAAGGAAATGAACACCCTCGACCTGGGCAAGAATGAGGCAAAGGTCCTCGGGGCGCTCATGAACGATCTTAATACGATCGAGAACAAGGTGGCGAGTATCTTCGCCCTGCAACTGTCCGATCCCGCCGAGCTTGCCCGCGCGCAATCGCTGCTGTCCGATCTGGACGGTCTCGCCATCTGGATGCAGCATGATCTCGAGCGCTACAAGGAGGAGAGCACCATCCGGCTGGATGCGGTTGCGAGGGAGATCCAGGGAACGAAGATGCGGATCAACATCTTCTTCGGCATCATCCTGTTCACGATGATGGGGTTTCTCCTGGTCTTCGGTTTCTACCTTTACCGGAAGCTGACGGTGCCGCTGGCCCAGTTGTGGGAGGGGGCCGAGGAGATCAGCAAAGGCAACCTGGACCACCAGATGCAGGTGCGAGGCGAGACCGACATCGCCATGCTGGCGGGCCGGTTCAACGAAATGGCCCAGAAGCTCAGGGTGTCCTACGCGGACCTGGAGCGCAGGCTTCTGGAACGGACGCAGCAGCTGGCGGCCCTGAACTCGGTATCGCTCATGATGGGCAGGACCGGGTCCCTCCGGGTGGTGCTTCAGGATTCCCTGAGCACGATCCTTATGAGCTTCGCGGACATGGAGCCCAAAGGCGGCATCTTCCTCTGCGAGCCCGACGGGGAATCCCTGCGGCTCGTTGCGCATCTGGGACTTGCTCCGGAGTTTGTCGAGCAGGAGGAACGGATCAAGATGGGCGAGTGCCTCTGCGGCATGGTGGCAAAAAGCGGTGAGTTGCTGTACTCGGAGCTGGGCTGCGCCGATCCCCGCCATACCAGGGGCGAGCCCCATGAGGGGCACGCCCATATTGTCATCCCCATCAAGTCGCGCGGCATCGTTCTCGGCGTGGCATTCCTGTATCCCTCGAAGAGCTTCAACCTCAAACCTTCCGACATTCAGATGTTCGATACCATTGGCGCCCAGCTCGGGATGGCGGTGGAGAACCTGCGGCTCTATGGAGAGGTCAAGGACTCCAGTGAAAAATTCTGGGACCTCTTCGAGAACTCCCGTGACATCCTTTTCACGGTCGATCTGCATGGGGACCTCACCGCGGCGAACAAGACCACGGAGCGGTTCCTCGGCAGGACGAAGGCCGAGATCATCGGCAAGAGCGTCTTTGATCTTCTGACGGACGAAGGCAAGGCCCTGGCGAAGCGCATCCTGTCCGGGGAGGTCTCCATGGGCGACCGGATCTTCGAGTTCGAGGCGATACGATCGGACGGGACGCTTGTCCCGCTCGAAGTAAGCGGCAGGAGCATCTTCCTGATGAACAAACCCGTGGGGATGCAGTTCGCGGCCCGTGATGTCACGGAACAGAAGAGCCTCCGCGCACTTCTTGTGAAAGCGGAGCGGCTGGCGGCGATCGGCCAGGTCGGGATCGCCATGCGGCACGAGATCAACAATCCGCTGACCACGATCATCGGGAACACGGAGCTGCTGCTTGACCGCCTCGAGGGCGCCGAAGGGGAGCTGAAAAAGCGGCTCGAGGTGGTCCTGGACAATGCCCTCAGGATCTCGGAGATCGTCAAACGCCTGCAGGGGATAAAGCAGGACAAGACCATCGAGTATCTTAAAGGCGTGAAAATGACGGACCTGACGAAGGAATAAGAGGATCGAAAGGAATTGGAAATTGGAAATTGGAAATTGGAAAGGTAAAATTTCCGATCTGAATTCGTCCTGCGGGAAGCATGCGGGTAAATATATTATCCTGTGCTCGATAGCGGCGATCCTGTCGTCCGTGGCGCCTATGACCGCTCGCGCCGAGCTGATCGACCGGGTGGTCGCGGCGGTGAACAACGAGGTCATCACCCTGAGCGAACTGCGGCAGGCGGTTGCGTTCAATACCGCGCTGGGAGGCAAGGGGAACGGCAGACAGCTTGAGCGGGAGACCCGGGAGGGGCTCATTAACGGAAGGCTGCTTCTGCAGGAAGCGTACCGCCTGAAGTTCGCGGAAGTCTCCGAACAGGATGTCGCTGCCGAGGTCGGCAGACTTCGGCAGCGGCTGGGGTCCGATGATGCCTACCGTGCGTTCCTGGTCCGGACCGATCTGACCGAAGAACGTCTCGGCCGGATGCTGGGAGACCGGCTGCTTATCGAACGGTTCGTGGAGAAGAAGATAGGTCTCTTTGCCCGGGTGAGCCGTGATGAGGCCCAGAGCTATTTCCAGGACCACCCCGGCGAGTTCAAAGACATGCGGTTCGCGCAGGTCCAGAAACAGATCACGGCGAACCTGTCCGCACAGAAGGTCAGCCAGCAGCTTGACCAGTATATCGTTGAATTGCGCGACCGGGCAGTGGTGAGACTCAATCCGCTGCGGGAAGAGGAGAAGTAGTCAGTAGTCAGGAACTTTCCTCCCTCAGCAATCTCAGCTTCTTCACATAAGGAGCATCGTTCTATGAAGAATATCTTCTTCCTTAGCATTCTCATTATCCTTCTCTCGGTGTCAAGCGGCTGTACGTTCCTGAAGGTGAACATCGGCGGCGAGGTCCAGCCGCTCACCGAAAAGGTCGTGTCGGGCGAGGGCAGGGACAAAGTCCTGCTTCTTGACCTCAGCGGCGTGATCATGAGCGGCGAACCCGGCCCCTCCCTTGCTGAACGAAAAAAGCCGGGCCTGATCGCCCGGGTGCGGGAGGCGCTGGACCGGGCGCGGCAGGATAAGGCTGTGAAGGCAGTGGTGCTCAGGATCAACAGCCCCGGCGGCGGCGTCACGGCATCGGACACCCTGTACCACGAGCTCAAGAAGTACAAGCAGGAGACCGGCGTCAAGCTCGTGGCGCACATCATGGATATGGGAACCTCGGGCGCCTACTACGCCGCGCTGGCCGCCGACGCCATCACGGCGCAGCCCACCAGCGTGAACGGCAGCATCGGCGTCATCATGTACCGCGTGGACGTTACGGGCCTGATGCAGAAGGCCGGCGTCCAGACCGTGGAGATCGCATCGGCCGAGAAGAAAGGGATCGGGTCTCCGTTCAAAACGCTTTCGCCCGACGAGCGGAAGATATTCCAGGATTTCATCGACAGTCTCTACGGCCGGTTCACGGGACTTGTTGCTGAAGAGCGGAAGATGACACCGGACAATGTGCGGAAGATGGCAGACGGAAGGATCTTCACGAGCGCCGAGGCGAAGGCCGGCGGATTGATCGACGGCATCGGATATCTCGAGGACGCCATAGAACTGGCAAAGAAGAAAGCGAACCTTACTCAGGCCGAGGTGGTGACCTACTTCCGCCCCGGCGATTACAAGGCGAACATCTACTCCATGAGCCTGATCAATCTCGACCTGGGTGACCTGGCCGATCCGGGCGCGAAGTTTCTGTACCTCTGGTGGCCGTAGCAACTTTTAATCCGTCCTTCGATATTGAACAGAACACTATGCACAGCTTCTTTTCTCCACCCTTCACGGCGGTATTATACCAAAAGAACGCATGCAAAAAATACGAAACATAATTAAAGATAATTGGAAGGTTCTTCTTTGGCTTTCGCTCTTTATAGCGGTTGTATTCTGGAAATATGGACGAGAATCAGCTCCCAGGGCTCTTTTTGCCATTTCTTTCTTTTACAGTCTATCGATGCTTACCTTCATGATCATTCCTCTGGCGGTAGGCTATCTTGGTATCAAAAAAGTAAAGGGTTATCTGATCATGGCGATCGTTTTGCCCTTATCGATCGCTACCATCTTTCAGATTGTCTACAATCAAAACATCCTTCGGCTATGGTATAGCGGCGAGTTTAATAGACAATATATTTTGGGGCTCGTTCTGCTCCCCGGTATATTTTTCATTGTTGGTGTGCTACTTCGAATGCTGATAAAGAAAAACTAGTCGCGGGTATCAGTTAATGCTGTGGAGCAATTTGCGATCTGGATAGATTCTCTTGTTTGATTTAGTTCCTTAGGCTGGATTGAACATTGCGTCACCCGACACGCTGATCTATCCTGCGCGTAGAGGGTTGCAAAAACCGCGCCCCTCAAGGCGGCGGTTCAATCCATATTCATCCCGCATGATCACGGCATGCTCCCGCCCTGCAGCACTTCCAGCAGCTTGTCCCGCAACGATTCGATCCAATAGGGCTTTTGAATGAAACCGTCGGGGCGGTCCTCCCTGAACCCCGAAAGGGCGGTGCTTTCATCATAGCCGCTCGAGATAAGCACCTTGAGGCCGGGCCTGAGCTTCTTGAGCGTGCTGAAGAGGTCCGCTCCGCCCGGCCCTGTCAGCTGAACATCGAGGATGGCCAGAAGGATCCCGTCGTTCTGCTCCTTGACGGTCAGCAGCGCGTCGTGGGCGTTCCTGGCTATGAGCGGCCGGTATCCCAGTTCGGTGAGCATGGTCTTGAGCAACGTGAGAACGTGCGGTTCGTCGTCGACTACGAGGACTGATCCGAGAGTACTGGTCCCGACCATTTTCCGGTCTTCAACATCCGTATCCGCGTAGCGGGGGAGATACATATGGAAGGTCGCGCCCTTTTCCCGCTCGCTCGCCACGGACAGGCATCCGCCGTGGTTCTGGATGACCCCCAGGGAGGACGCCAGGCCGAGACCGCGTCCCATGAACTTGGTTGTGTAGAAAGGTTCGAAGATCTTTTTCTGCATGTCCCGCGGGATCCCCGGACCCGTGTCGCTGACGCTCAGGTGGACATAGTCGCCCGCCGGATGCTGGCTCAGCGGACATTCCCATGAGGCCTTTCCCGGTACATTCTCGGTTCTGACCTCGATTCGCCCGCCGGTCCCCTCCATCGACTCCGCGGCATTGGAAATGAGGTTGATGATGACCTGGCCGAGCTGACCGCAGTCGGCGATAACGGGCCAGAGATCGTCGGCCAGCGACTGGCTGATCTGAATGCCGGTCTTCGTCTCCCATCGCGCCATAGCAAGGGTGTCTTGCACGATGTGGTTGAGCGCCACCTTGTTGTGCTCATAGCTTCCCTGCCGGGCATAGTCCAGGAGCTGGCGGGTGAGGCCGGCCATGCGCCGCGATGTATCGATGATGGTAGCGGTGAACTCCCGCTCCTTGCTGTCGGGGGGGAGTTTTTCCTTCAGAATCTCGGCGCTCCCGAGGACCCCCATGAGCATGTTGTTGAAGTCATGGGCGACGCCGCCCGCAAGGGTGGCGATGGACTGCTGCCGCTGCTGCTGGTGCAGGCGGGTTTCCATGTCCCGCTGCCGTTTTTCGAGCTGGAGCTTCCCGGTGACATCCAGGAGCGTCCCGATAATGGCCGGCCTGCCGTCGATCTCCGTACTGTTCCCGAACGCCTCGATGTCGATCAACCTCCCGTCCTTCCGCAACCCCTTGAAGGTATAGTGGAGGCTCTTTTCCTCGCCGGCCAGACGCTTGCGGTCGTTCTCGGCGACGAGGGCGCGGCTTTCCGGCGCGATGAGCTCGAGGGTGCTTTTTTCGAAAACGATCTCCTCCGGGCTGGAATAGCCGAAGATCTCGGCCAGTTTGGGATTCACATAGATGAACTTGCCGTCCCGGAGGATATAGATGCCGACGAGGCTCTGCTCCACCAAGCTGCGGAAACGGGTCTCCGACTGCCGGAGGGCGTCCTCGGCCTTCTTGCGCTCGGTGATATCGCGGGCAAGGTGGACGGAGCCGCAGATCTTGCCGGTCCGGTCGCGAAGCGATGATGTTGTGATCTGAAAATCGCCGCCGAGGTGTTCAAGGTGCAGATCAATAGAGCAGGTCTTGCCGTCCTTGATGGTTCGCAAGTGCGGGCAATTATCTTTCGGTCCCTCGCTGCGGCAGATGTGGCGGTAGCAGGGTTCCCCGACCAGGTCCTCGGGTCTCTTTCCGAGTTGCTGCGCGAAGGCCTTGTTCACCCTTGTCAACCGCATGTCCAGGTCGATCAGTACGAGGTGGTCCGGGATGGCATCAAAGGTCAGCCCCCACTCCTCGAAGGGGTTGATGCGGCAGGAATCGTCCGGAACAGGCTGTTTATATGGGATCTTTTTTTTGCTCATGTCCTCTGCCCGGAAAGCGTGAAGACAATCAACTTGGACCCATTCTTGTAAAGTTATACTTATTATATCATATAATAATTCTGTCTTACGGCTGTTTCTGTCTCTGTTCTCTCCTCCTCGCACTGAGTTTCCGTCCGGTTCGACGACTGATAAAGATAGCTCTTGAATAGCGCAAATCCTTGTGTTAAATTTGACACATTCTTTTTGGGGAGGGATGTAATGAAAAAAGGAATTATTTTTTCGGTTCTCGCGCTCCTTCTGCTCAGCCAACGGTCCATTGCCGTCGAGACGGCCTCGGCCGGCTATTATCGGGCCGCGAACAAGATGGTAGAAGCGAAAAAATACGACGAGGCGCTCGCCCTTTACCGGAAAACGCTTTCCGCACCGCCGGACGATCTGGCGCCCGGCGACATCCAGGCTAAGATCGGCGATATCCATTTCAGGACGGCCAACTATCGGGGGGCGCTTGACGCCTACCGGCTGGCCATCCGCGACCAGAATCCCGCGGACCGTGCCCAGACGCAGTACTGGATCGGGTTTTGCTGCTTCCTTGTCGGCCGCGACGCCGAGGCGGTGGATGAACTCTTAAAGATACCGAAACAGTACCCCGATTCCAGGGCATGGGGTTCCACGGCATATTACTGGGCAGGCAGGGCCAGCGAACGGTTGGGAAAGAAGGAGCAGGCGGCCGAGTATTACCGGAAGGCGGGCGGCAACGGCAAGTCCACGCAGAGCAAGTTCGCCCGGAAGAAGGCGGCTGCATTAAAGTCTGAATAGCAGTCAGCAGTCGACAGTCGCTAGTCGGGGATTGGCAGTCGGCAGTCGCTAGTCCAGGACTTGACTGACGACTATCGACTGACGACGGTTTTTCTGGGACCTCTTTTTAACATCATGCTCAAAGAACTGAACATAAAGAATTTCGCCATCATCGACCAGCTTCGCGTAGAGTTCGGGCCGGGGCTGAACGTGTTCACCGGCGAGACCGGCGCGGGCAAGTCCATCGTGGTGGACGCGCTGAACCTGGCGCTGGGTGAGCGGGCGAGCACGGACCTCGTGCGCACCGGCAGCGCCGAGGCGGTGGTGGAGGCGGCCTTCGAGCTGAACGGCCTCGGGTCCGTGGCGGTCACCGGAATCCTGAGCGAACAGGGGATCGAGGCCGCGGCCGGCGAGGACCTCATCGTGCGCCGGGTCATCTCCACGGCGGGAAAGAGCAAGGTCTACATCAACGGCAGCCTCGCGAACCTCGCTACTCTGACCGCGCTCGGGGCCCATCTCGCCGACATCCACGGCCAGCACGAGCACCAGTCCCTCCTCGCGGTCGACCAGCAGATGGACCTGCTTGATTCCTTCGGCGGCCTTCTCAAGAACCGCGAGGCCTTCGCCGCCTCCTATAAACAGCTGCATGATCTCCGCAGGCAGCTCGCCGAGCTTGAAGCGGGCGAACGGGAAAAGGCCCAACGCGAGGACCTGCTCCGCTACCAGGTGAACGAGATCGATGCCGCCCGTCTCAAAGATGGCGAGGACGAAGCCCTTGCCAACGAGCAGCGCGTGCTGGCGAACTCCGAGAAGCTGGCGGGCCTCGCCGCGTCGGCCGACGAGACGCTCTATTCTTCCGAGGGGTCGGCGCTCTCTGCACTCAAGCGCGCCATCACGAACGTGCGCGATATCGCGGCGATCGACAACAAGCTTGCCCCGGTGCTGGAACTTCTTGAGTCCGGCAGGGCCCAGATCGAGGAGGCGGCGCGCGAGGTCTCCTCCTACGCCGAGCGGGTGGAGTTCGACCCCAACCGGCTCGAAGCGATAGGCGACCGGCTGGACCTGATCCAGAAGCTCAAAAAAAAGTACGGCGGAACGGTCCCGGAGATCATCGCCTTTGGAACGAAGGCAGCGGCTGAACTGGATAAGATCGAGAAGAGCGGCGAGGAGATGGAGCGGCTCCGGAAAGAGATCGACGGACTCAAGACCGGGATCACGCTGAAGGCGAAGGAACTGACGAAAAAGCGGACTGCCGCGGCCCGTGAACTGGAGAAGAAGGTCGAGGGAGAGCTCGGCCACCTGGGCATGAAGAAGACGACCTTTGTCGTGAAGATCGTCCAGGAGCCCGGGGACGACACGACCGACGGGCTTCGCGTGGGATCCCGCGGCGCCGACAAGGTGGAGTTCCTGATCTCGCCGAACCCCGGCGAGGAGCCGAGGCCGCTGGCGAAGATCGCCTCGGGCGGGGAGCTGTCGCGCATCATGCTTGCGCTCAAGACCATCCTGGTCGAGGGCGACCCCATCCCGACGCTGGTCTTCGACGAGGTGGACGCGGGGATCGGCGGCGCGGTGGCCGAGGAAGTGGGGAAGAAGCTCAGGAAGATCGCGTCCCGTCGCCAGGTCTTCTGCATCACCCACCTGGCCCAGATCGCGAGCATGGCCATGAGCCATTACGGCGTCGCAAAGGCCGTGAAGAAGGACCGAACCAGCACCGAGGTGCGGCTGCTCGACCGGAAAGAACGCATCGACGAGATCGCGCGCATGCTCGGCGGCAAGACCATCACCGACGCCACGATCCGGCATGCCGAGGAGATGATCGAGCGGGGGACGTCGTAAATCAAGACACCTGAAGTGCATCTTGCCACAGAGGTCACCGAGGTCACCGAGAAAGGCAGGACAAGTTACTTTGACGTGGCAGTTCTCTGTGAACTCTGTGTACTCTGTGGCAAAATGGTTTGATGTTGGTTTTGGGGAGGGCTTATGGCTAGAGTCAGAACGATCCTGGACATGATCGGCAACACACCGATGGTGAAGCTTGCCCGCATGAGCGGTCCGTCCGACGCCGAGGTGTGGGTGAAGCTCGAGGGGTTCAATCCCGGCGGGAGCGTGAAGGACCGCATCGCCCTTTCCATGGTCGAGGACGCCGAGAAGCGGGGCAGGCTTACCAAGGGCATGAAGATCGTGGAGCCGACGAGCGGCAACACCGGCATCGGGCTCGCCATGGTCGCGGCGGTGAAGGGGTATCCCATCATCCTGACCATGCCCGAGTCCATGAGCATGGAGCGCAGGCAGCTCCTGCAGGCCTACGGTGCGGAGCTTGTCCTGACGCCGGCGGCCAAGGGAATGAAAGGCGCCCTTGAAAAGGCAGCCGAGATCGCGGGCTCTGGCAAGGAATACTTCCTGCCGCAGCAGTTCGAGAACCCTTCGAACCCCATGGTACACCGGCAGACAACAGCGCGCGAGATCATCGATTTCATGGGCGGCAAGCGCATTGATGCTTTTGTCGCCGGCGTCGGCACCGGCGGGACGATCACGGGCGTGGGCGAGGTGCTCCGGAAGAAGGTCAAGGGCGTCAGGATATACGCCGTCGAGCCTGCGGCGTCGCCGGTCCTTTCGGGCGGACAGCCGGGTCCCCATCCCATCCAGGGCATCGGCGCGGGCTTCGTGCCGAAGGTCCTGAACACCAAGGTATATGATGAGATCATCCAGGTAACGGCCGACGAGGCGAAGGGGACAACGAAACGGCTTGCCATCGAGGAAGGTCTGCTCGTCGGCATCTCGTCCGGAGCCGCCTGCTTCGCGGCTCTCCAGGTCGCGGCAAAGCTCGGCAAGGGCAAGCGCGTGGTCACCGTGTTCCCCGACGGCGGCGAGCGGTACCTGTCGATGGGGGTGTTCGGGACTGCGGAAGCGAAATAAAGATACGACACAAAGATACGACACAAAGATACGACACAAAGATACGACACAAAGATCAAGTTCTACCACAGAGTCACGGAGACACGGAGGAACGTCAACAGATTCATCACGAATGACACGAATTGACGAATTACACGAATAACTTCTTTTTCTTTCTGTTTTCTAACGGCACTTATTCGTGACATTCGTCCCATTTGTGAAATTCGTGTTAATGACTCGCATTTCCAGTATTTCCTTTGCGCTATCCACGGTGAGAAGTACGCATGAACCGAATCTACCTCGACTACAACGCCAGTACACCCATCGCTTCGAAAGTGCTCGAAGCGATGATGCCGTATCTTACCTCGAAATTCGGCAACCCTTCCTCATCGCACAGCTTCGGTGTGGAATGCCGTGCTGCCATCGAGCAGGCCCGTGAGCAGGTCGCGAACCTCCTGGGCTGCGAAGCGTTAGAGATCATCTTCACGAGCGGCGCCACCGAGTCGAACAACATGGTGATCAAGGGTATCGCCAAAGCAGCGGGCAAGGGGAAACACTTCATCACCTCGCAGGTCGAGCACCCCGCCGTGCTGGAGCCCTGCCGCCATATCGAACGCTTCGGGTACAAGGTAACGTATCTACCCGTCGACAAATTCGGCTTGCTGGATCCCGACACTCTTGCGAAGGCAATCACGCCGGACACGGCGCTCATCTCTATCATGCACTCGAACAACGAAGTCGGCACGATCCAGGACATCGCAAGCCTTGCGAAGATCGCATCTTCCCAGGGAATCCCGTTCCATACCGATGCCGCTCAGAGCGTAGGAAAGATACCCTGTCGCGTTGGCGACCTGGGGGTGGATTTTCTGACTGTGGCGGGCCACAAATTCTATGCACCCAAAGGCGTCGGCGCGCTGTACATTAGAAAAGGGCGCACGCTTCCGCCGATGATGCATGGCGCGGGCCACGAGCACGGCATGCGGCCGGGCACGGAGAATCTCGCGAGCGTCGTCGGCCTCGGTGCGGCATGCGAGCTGGCGATGCCGCTATTGGAATCGGAAGGAATGCGACAGAAGAAACTGGGACAGCTTCTGTTCGACGGCCTCAGGAAGGCCGGGCTCAAGGTCCATCTGAGCGGCCATCCTGAGAAGAAACTTCCCAATACATGGAATATCAGTTTTGAAGGCTACGACGCAGCCGCGGTGATGGAAGCGCTCGGGAAGGACATCGCCGTCTCGCCCGGGGCAGCCTGCCACGGCGATACGGTGAACGCTTCCCATGTGCTCGTCGCTATGGGCGTTCCGGACAGACTCAGCCGAGGGGCCATCCGGTTCAGCCTGGGCAGGGAGACGACGGAAGCGGAGATCGATCAAGTCGTGGGGTTGCTGAAACGTAAGGCAAAGTTATAATCTGACAAAAGCCTGTCTGCTCCGTGGTTTGAGTTTGATATAACGTTCGCGAAGAAAAGGAGAACACCCATGACTGTGAAAACAATAGACCAGCATATTGAGATTTCGCCGGGAGTGGCGGGGGGAAAACCTCATATCGCCGGGCGCCGCATCACGGTTCAAAACATCGTGCTCTGGCACGAACGGCTGGGCATGAACGCGGATGAAATCGCCGCCGAACACGATCTGACCCTGGCGGATATCCATGCCGCCCTTGCCTATTACTTCGACCATCGCCGGGAGCTCGATCAGGCGATCGAAGATAGTGAAGCCTTCGTCGAGGCCCTGCGGCAAAAGCAGCCCTCGAAATTAAGGAAAAAGCTGGAGGAGCGGCAACCGCATGGGCCAAAAGATTAAGCTCTACGCCGATGAGCACATTGCATTGGTATAATATTTATCGTTGATGAATAAACGATTTACGGCGTACAATAGAGGGTAAGTCATAATCATAATACTGATACGTACAGTTCATATAGCGAGGTGGTTAAACATGAAAACGATAAAAGTATCAATTCCGGACAAACTGGGAGCCGAGGTGGATAACTATGTAAAGAGCGGATGGTTTACGGACGAAGCCGACCTATTGCGGGTCGCTTTGCAGGAGTTCATCCGCCATAACCGCTTGACGCTCATGGAGCAGTTCATGAAGGAAGATATAGAATGGGCGTTGAAAGTGAAAGCGGGAACGAAGTGAAACGCATAGTGTCCAACACCGGACCGATATTTCATCTTACTGAGGCAGGCATTCTCGAACTGCTTCAAAAGGCCGGTTCCGTCAGTATTCCCTACGCTGTCCATGTCGAGTTGAACAATCTTCTACATCCCGCTTGGGACCGGCGGAAACCGGCATGGATCAACGTTGAAAAGCTTTCCAAAGAAGAAATCAATCAAGCGAGAGCATTTTCACTTGCCGGCCTTCTGGATTATGCGGAGGCTGAGGCCGTTCTTCTCGCAAAACGGCTCAATTCAGACTGGTTTATCACGGATGACACTGCCGCCCGGATATTATCCTCTTCTTCCGGCCTCGAAGTCCATGGGTCGTTGGGCATCGTTTTATGGTCGGCGGCTGTCGGCCATCTGGATTACGACGACGCCAGCGCCGCTCTGGAAAAATTGTCCCACACATCGCTCTGGATATCGAAGAACATCATGTCGGATGCGTACGGAGCGCTGAAGAAGATGTTTGAGGCAAAGTGAATTTTTCATCGCGGATATCCCCTGGAAACCAGAAGCCCGTGGGAGGTGCTCTATGGAAAAGAAAATTGATGCGGTGAAATTGATGCGTGACATTCGGGCAAAATTGGGGGAGAAATACGCCAAGTCCCAAAAAGATGAACTGCGGCAATTAAAGGAAAAGTTCGGACACTTGAGAAAGAAAAAAGATGTCGCGCATGCGAAATAGTTTGCTGCCAGGTAAAACGCCTGGGAAATTCAGCGAAGGACCGGATTCGACAAGGATGTGCCGCGGACGAAGCGATGGAGCGTGAAATAGGATGTGTCGGACAGAAACTACGTCCCTCGTCCGGGCAGGTATTTAATGCCGAGGACATGAGAGGGCATGTGGAATATCTGTAAAATAGAAAGTTTCCAGCGAAATACAATTACAATGGGCAAAATATACAAAAACAAGAAGTCCAAAGGCTGCGCGCTCTGCAAACCGCACAAGCATGGTTGGGCGCCGAAGAAGAAGGTGAAGGAAAGGACCGCTGAAATGGAATCGGCGCGGTTGGCCGGCTCTTTTATGGATGACCCGATTCGCAAGATATATGTGCGTGAGGTCATAGAACGAGGGCTGGCCGACAGCAAAGCCGGCCAGACTATGGATGTGCGGGAAGTCCGTGCTAAGTACTGTCTTCCAAAATGAAGGTTCATTGGACAAAGACCGCACAAGCGCACCTTGGTTGATGTGCTGATTTTGCAGTATTCCAGCTTTCCAGGTCTGACCCCGGACGGCCTGACCCCGGACGGCCCGGTGAGTGTGGCCGCGGACGGCCCTTGAAAGGTTTCGCGATGAATATTTCTGAACTTTGGTACTCATCTAATTCCTCGGCTTGGGAGCAATCACTTCAACGCTATTGGCATTTTGTTAAAGATCGGAATGTTGAGTTGGAGCGTGCGTTAAGCGCACTGGACCTAAAGAGGCTTCAGAGGTTCACTCCACGAGAGTGGTATGACTTCCTGCATGATGAATACTTCCGCTGGAAATACACGGCGGACAATCGCTATGCCACAACTACTATCCACCTCAGGAAGTACATCGAAGCCAACGAACTGAGCGAATTGGACAGCATCCGGAACAAACTCTTGAATCTGAATCCCAGTGATATTCGCTTGGGTCTCAGCACCGCGACTGAAATAAAGGGTCTGGGAATAGCGGGCGCATCGGGGTTGCTATCATTGATGTACCCCGAGCATTTCGGAACAGTCGATCAATTTGCTGTCGATGCATTGGCGCAGGTCAACAACCTACCGGAGGAGAGCGCCATATCGAAGATGAATCAAAAGAACAACAAGGGCGAGCCGAAACAATTGCGCTTACCTGATGGCGTAATGTTAATCGAGATCTATGCTCGAAAGGCTAAAGAATTGAATCACCTGTTTGGCTCAACGGAATGGACGCCGCGTAAGCTTGATATGGTGCTATGGGTTAGTGGTAGGTAATACTTTCAGCCCATGACTATTAAAAAGCCCACCCCGGCAGTCGAGAGGGACTGCGAAAAAGCGCGCAGCCACTCACTTTTTGAATCGAAATATAGCGACACTATGCCTCCTGACACCATCCTCATAGTCGACGTTGAAGAGAGAGCATACACCAGTCCCTCACCAGGATCCTGCGCGATGAGGGCCGCGAGGTCGCGTCCTCGAGGGTAGATTGGGGACGTTGCTTCTATAATTCCATGCCTTACCCTGGCTGACGCAAAATGAAGGAGGATGGGCTATGTTATTAGCGAGAGCTGTCTTACTTGTAATTGCTATTTTAGTTGTGTCAGCCTGTGGAGCTCAGATGGTTCAAGCGCCGGGATCGGGCACTTCATCGCAATATGCCCCAATCAATGAGGCGTCAAGAAGTGGCGTCATGAAATATCTTAATGAAGGCGCTGATTCTGTTATTGCGCGAAGGCGAGAGAATGCTTATCAACAAATGCATTCGGCCTGTAACGGAAAATATCGAATCGATTCCGAAGGCCCAAGGGCAGAAGGTGGCGCAATTGTACCAATGGGTAGTGGTTCTATGTATTTTGATTCGCAATATTGGTACATAAAGTTTTCTTGCGTCCAGTGATATTTGTCAGACGTTTCAATAAATCCTATGCCAACAGACACCATCCTCATAGTTGACGACGAAGAAAGCATCCGGAAGTCCCTCAAGGACATCCTCGGCGACGAGGGCTACGAGGTCGTGACGGCGGCTTCGGGTCGCGAAGCACTTGACGTGCTCGCCGAGGCGCAGCCTTCGCTCGCGCTGCTCGACATCGCCATGCCCGACATGGACGGTATCGAGACGCTTCGCCGCTTCAAGGAGACGCGCCCAGAGATGCAGGTGATCATGATCACGGGCCACGGCACGATCGAAACCGCGGTCCAGACCACCAAGATGGGGGCCTACGATTTCATCCAGAAGCCCCTTTCGCTGGAGCGGATATCGCTTTCGGTAAAGAACGGACTGGAGGAATACCGCCTCCGGCAGGAGAACGAGACGCTCAGGAAGAGCATTGAGCGGCGCTATGAGATCGTGGGCGAGAGCGAAGCCATCAAGTCGCTCAAGCAGCAGATCGCGCTTGCAGGTCCGACCAACGGCTGGGTGCTGATCCATGGCGAGAGCGGTTCCGGCAAGGAACTGGTGGCCCGCGCCATCCACAAGTCGAGCAAGCGCGCGGCGGGGCCGTTCGTGGAGGTCAATTGCGCCGCCATTCCCCAGGAGCTCATCGAGAGCGAGCTCTTCGGACACGAGAAGGGGTCCTTCACCGGCGCCACGTCCATGAAGCGGGGCAAGTTCGAGCTTGCGGACAAGGGGACCATCTTTCTCGATGAGATCGCGGACATGAGCCTGGCGACGCAGGCCAAGGTGCTTCGCGTGCTCGAAGGCCAGGAGTTCCAGCGCGTGGGGGGGACGAGGACGCTCAAGACCGATGTGCGCGTGGTCGCCGCGTCGAACAAGGACCTCGCGGCTGAGATCAGGAAAGGATCGTTCCGCGAAGACCTCTTTTACCGGCTGAACGTCATCCCCCTGGAAGTGCCGCCCCTCCGGGAACGGAAGGACGATATCCCGGTCCTGGTCCGCTATTTCATACAGGAGTTTGCCGCTGAATACGGTCAGAAGCCCAAGGCCATTGATGCCGCAGCGCTCGATCTCTTCCTCCGGTATCCGTGGAACGGCAATGTCCGTGAGCTCCGGAACTTCATCGAGCGCATGATGATCATGGTCCCCGGCCCCGCGATCACCGCGGCAGAGGTGCCGCATCCGGTGAGCCGGCCGCTGGTTGGTCGGTCGTCGGGAACCGGCCGAATGGCGGCGGGCCTGGCGGATTATGCCACGCTGAAGGAGGCGCGCGCGGCCTTCGAGCGGGAGTATATCATCCGGAAGCTTAAAGAGAACAACGGCAACATCAGCAAGACAGCCGACGAGATCGACGTGGAGCGCAGCAACCTCCACCGGAAGATCAAGGCGCTGAAGATCGAGAACGAAACGTAGGCAACACCTTGTTGGACGCGGATTTACGCGGATGCACGCGGATAAAATCCAAGCGATAGACCAGGTTGGAAGCTTATGGAGCTGCTACTGAGTTTTGGCAATGGGCTCAATGAGAAGAGGGACGATTCATTATTTCATTATCTTGATTTTATATTACCTCCTCGGGGTATTTTTTTTCGTCTTATCCGCGTTCATCCGATCTGATCCGCGTCCAAGAAGCTTCTCATGATTGAGATATTGAACCTTTCCAAAAACTTCGATCACGTCGCCGCGGTCAAGGCCGTCAACTTCTCCGTCAGCGCGGGCGAGGTCTTCGGCCTGCTCGGGCCCAACGGAGCGGGAAAGACCACGACCATCCGCATGTTGACCACGCTTTCCCTCCCGTCGTCGGGGACCGCGCTGGTGGCGGGCCACGATATCCTGAACGACCCTCTCTCGGTCAAGAAGGCCATCGGCGTTATTCCCCAGATGCTGAACCTCGACATCGACCTGACGCTGGCCGAGAACCTGGAGTATCACGGCAGGCTCCATCGCATGGAGCGGGCGGACCGGACCGCCCGCATCGAAGAACTGCTCCGGTTCGTCGGGCTGTGGGAGAAGCGGGACATGCCGGTGGAGCACCTGTCGGGCGGGATGCGGCGGAGGCTTCTGATCGCCCGGGGGCTCATGCACCGGCCCCGGATCGTGTTCATGGACGAGCCCACCGTGGGCCTCGATCCCCAGGCGAGGCGGCTGATCTGGGGGCTCATCGAGGACCTGAAGCGGAGCGGCATTACCATCCTGCTGACGACGCATTACATCGAAGAGGCGGACGAACTGTGCGACCGCGTGGCGATCATGCGGCAGGGGAAGATCATGACCATTGGCTCGCCGGCGGACCTCAAGGCGGTGGCCGGCAGGTATGTCCTCGAATGCCTTGGCCGGCACGATGTGCCCCGGCAATTCCTGCACAGCAGGGAAGAAGCGCTCGATGCGGGCAAGGTGATGGGGTGCGACGTGGCCGTTCGCGACGTTACGCTCGAGGACGTGTTCATCGAGTTGACGGGAGAGAGGATAGACTCGTGAGGCAGTGCCGAGTGCGGGTAGACATGACCCTCACCCCTGCCCCCTGATAGAGGCTCCCCCTCTCCTTCCTTCCTCTCCCCTCTGAGGGAGAGGATAAGAGGTGAGGGGGACTTGATCTCCCGAGAGGGAAAAAGGGAGAGGGGGCTTTTTCAACGCGGAGTGCGGAATTACTTGTAGGGGCAACCCTGTGTGGTTGCCCGGTTGCGGGCGGCCACGCAGGGCCGCCCCTACCTGTCCACCTGTGGTTGCATAGAGTCATACTATGAATTTCTACCCCATTTTCTGGAAGGACATGCTGCTCATCCGCAAGAAGCCCTGGAAGTTCCTGGCTTCGAGCATGGTCACGCCCATTCTCTATCTCGTCACGTTCGGCTGGGGGCTGGGGCGGGGCATGAGCATGACCGGCGGAGGGTCCTATCTCGATTTCGTGCTGCCGGGCCTCCTGGCGCTCTCGGCCATGAACAACAGCTTCGGCCCGGTCTCGACGTCGGTGAACGTGAGCAAGCTCTACACCAAGACCATCGAGGAGGTGCTTGTTTCTCCGGTCGGGCCGTGGTCCATCGCGCTGGGACGGGCGCTTAGCGGGACGGTCCGCGGACTGTTCTCGGCGTTCCTTCTCCTGATCGTGGGGCTCCTTTCCGGCGTGCACATGACCCTGTCGCCGTTCATCGTGCTCGTGCTCGGCATCACGGCGTTCTGCTTCGCCTCGGCGGGGGTGGCTGCTGCCATGGTCGCCAAGTCGCACGAGGACATGTCGAACTTCAACAGCTTCGTCATCATCCCGATGTCCTTCCTTGCGGGGACGTTCTTTTCGCCGGACAAGCTGCCGGAGCCGTTCCGGAGCATGATTATGGTCTATCCGCTCACCCACGCGAACATCCTGCTCCGCGCTCTTGCCGGTGGGAAAGTGCCCGATGCAGTATCGGTCATCATTCTCACGGCATACGCGGTGTTCTTCTTTTATCTCGCAGGTCGGATGGTAAGGCGGGCGGTGTAGGATCTATCGCTGTTCCTCCCCCTTCAAGGGGGAGGTCAGGTGGGGGATGGGTATTGGATGGATGGTCAGACGTACAAGCGTATTCTCACGCAAAGGCTGCAGCGAGCGCTTCGAAACAATATGACCGATGCTGAGCGCAGGATGTGGGACGTCCTGAGGGGGAGGCAGATCTGTGGTCATAAGTTCAGGAGGCAGCATCCGTATGATCGGTATATCCTTGATTTCGTTTGTCTCGACAGGAAACTCGTCGTAGAGGTTGATGGAGGACAGCATACTGATGATGCTTGCAAGGACGAAGAGCGGACACGATTCTTGGAACAAGCAGGTTTCCGGGTACTGCGATTCTGGAATCATGAGGTGTTGACGCAAACCGATGCGGTGCAGCAGATGATCTGGGAGGCACTCCAGAAAAAGGGAGACCCATCCCCACCCCTGCCCCTCCCCCTGAGGGGGAGGGAAAAGGGTGAGGGTGCGTTTCTCTTTGGGGAGGGTGATAGTTACAGAATGAGTCAGCTCTACTAAATTCTATGGCCTCTGCCTTCACTCATGTATTTGTCGCCGCCGCCCTCGGAAAGGCCGTTTCGCAGGAGAAGATGCCGTTGCGGTTCTGGATGCTGGGCCTGTTCTGCACGCTCCTCCCGGACCTTGATGTCATCGCTTTTCGACTCGGCATCCCGTACCGCCATATGTTCGGTCACCGGGGATTCTTCCACTCCCTCCCGTTCGCGCTCATCGTCGGTGTGCTGGTGGTCTCGCTGGCATTCAGGACGGTGCCTCGATATTCCAATAAGTGGTGGTTGCTGGCCGGCTACTTCTTCGCGGTCACGGCCTCCCATGGTGTACTCGACGCCATGACCTCCGGCGGATACGGCATCGCGTTCTTCTCGCCCTTCGACGACACGCGCTATTTTCTTCCCTGGCGCCCGCTCGTGGTCTCGCCTATCGGGGTCTACGGATTCTTCAGCCGGTGGGGATGGAATGTCATCGTGAGCGAGTTCCTGTGGATATGGTTACCAATACTGATGCTTCTTTTTATCCTTATGTTCTTCCGTAAAAAACTTCGCCGCCGACCGCCGATCGTTCCCTGAACGGTCGCATTCGCAGCGCCTCTGGCAGGTCAAACCTCCCGTTTCTGATTGACTTTTCGCCGCTTCGGGGCTAATATTCCAGTCTGTATCTTTATTCCAAATCCGCGGAAATTACGGGTTTTTCCTGAAAAATGTCCAAGGTCCAGTTCATCTTCGCCATTCATAATCACCAGCCGGTGGGGAACTTCGACTTCGTCGCCGAAGAAGCGTACCAGAAGTCCTATCGTCCGTTCATCGAGGTGTTGAAGCGGCACCCCAAGATCAGGATGACGCTCCACTACACGGGCATCCTCTACCGGTTCTTCGAGGAGATGCACCCGGATTTCCTTGAAACGATCAAGGAGCTCGTGTCGGATGGGCGGATCGAGATATTGTCGGGCGGTTTCTATGAACCGGTCCTAGCGGTGCTGCCTGATGAGGACAAGGTCGGCCAGATACGGACGCTTTCGGACTATGTCCGGAAGAAGATCGGCTACGACGCCCGCGGCATGTGGCTCGCCGAGCGGGTATGGGAGCCCCATCTCCCGCGCGCCATCGCCCGGGCGGGAATCGACCACGTGGTGGTGGACGATTTCCATTTCAAGATGGCGGGCCTTCGCGATAACGAACTCGACGGCTATTATCTGACCGAGGAGCAGGGCGACCTGATCAAGATCTTCCCCGGGAGCGAACGTCTTCGCTATCTCATCCCGTTCCACCGGCCCGAGGAGACCATCGAACATCTTGCGACGCTCAGGACCCCCGGGCGGAACCGTCTCGCGGTCATGGCCGATGACGGAGAGAAGTTCGGTGTCTGGCCCGAGACCTATCATACCGTGTACGAGGAAGGATGGCTCGAACGGTTCTTCACGCTCCTTGAACAGAACAGCCAATGGATCGAGACCACGACTTTTGCCGACCATATCCGGAAGGAGCCGGCCCGCGGGAGGATATATCTGCCCACGGCCTCCTACATGGAGATGGGCGAGTGGACGCTTCCGACGGCGTCCATGGTGGAATACGACAAGGCGCTGGCCCTGCTCAAAGGGATGCCGGACGGCGGCACGATCAGGCCGTTCATCAAAGGCGGGATCTGGCGGAACTTTCTGGCCAAGTACGCCGAGAGCAACCACATGCAGAAGCGGATGCTGATGGTGAGCCGGAAGGTCCACAAGGCCCTGGAGTCGCCGGGGTCAAATGCGAAGCTTGACCGGGAAGCGGCGCACATGATCGACCATCTCTACCAGTGCCAGTGCAATGACGCGTACTGGCACGGAGTGTTCGGCGGGCTTTATCTTCCGCACCTCCGCTCCGCGGTGTACGAGCACCTGATCCAGGCGGAATACCTGGCGGACAAGGCGCTGAAAGCGCTGGGGCCGGTCCTGCGGGGGAAGACACCCGCTAAAAAGACCGAGGACTCCTCCTGGCTCGAGATCGAACGGGGCGATTTCGACGGGGACGGAAGCGAGGAAGTGATGCTCAACTCCGAGCTGCTGAACGTCTTTGTGGACCCTGCGGAAGGCGGCAAGATCACCGAGCTCGACTGGAAACCCCGGTCCTTCAATCTCATGAATACGCTGACCCGCCGGCGCGAAGGATATCACGCCAAGATCGCCCAAGCGGCGAAGGGCGCGGCAGGCGGCGAAGCGAAGACGATACACGATCGCGTGGTGGTGAAGGAAGAGGGGCTTCAGCACCATCTGCAGTACGACTGGTACAACCGCGCATCGCTCCTGGACCACTTCCTGGAGACCGGCGTGGACCTCGCGAGTTTCATGCGATGCGAGTATTATGAGGCGGGCGACTTCGTCCTGGGCGCGTATACGGCTTCCGTGCGCAAGCAGAAGGATGCCGTGGTCCTCATCCTGGAGCGCGAAGGGACCGCAGCCGGCCTGCGGGCGCGGCTCCGGAAAACGCTGCTCCTTCGCCCGTCACACCCGGAGTTCGTTGTCCGGTACGAGATCGCGAACGGGGACCGGGAGGAGCTGAACACGACGTTCGGAAGCGAGTTCAATTTCTCGCTCCTGGCCGGGAACGCCCCGGACCGCTATTACGAGATCCCCGGACATGTCCTTGACAAGCGGCACCTTGCGTCCATCGGCGAAACGAACAATGTGGGCCGGGTGAGCCTGGTGGACGAATGGCTCAAGCTGAAGGTCACCCTGGAGTTCTCGCAGCCCGCCATCCTGTGGCGCGCGCCGGTGGAGACCGTATCCCAGTCCGAGGCGGGGTTCGAGCGGGTGTACCAGAGCTCGATGGTGATGCCCCTGTGGCGCATCTCGCTCGCTCCCGGGAAGGCCTGGAAGGCGGAGATCCGGGTCCGGATCGAATAAGAGAACAGGGACTTTTTTTACCGCAGAGTACGCAGAGAACGCAGAGAAAAGCTAAAGAATAGTGATTGAGCAGGAAGGCAACTGAACGTAGCCGCAAAAGGGTGAAGGAAGCGCATGAACAACATGCACTTTATTAGAATTTTGCGCATCTTTGCAGCAGCAAGAGACGTTCTTGATAGAGCAGGCAAGTGGGTGTAGATGCAGAGAAGTCATTAATGAGTTGTTTGCCTGTTTTCTCTGCGCTCCCTGCGCTCCCTGCGCTCTCTGCGGTAAAAAGATTTTGACATTACTCGATATCTGAAAAGAGGATATTTAATGAAAAAAGTTATGATGGCCGTATTGCTCGTGGCAACGCTGCTCAATTCTTCCGCGTTCGCCGACAAGGCCCTGGGCCCCGAGGAGTTCACTTCGATCGATGAGCTTGCGTATGCGATCGCAGCGTACTTCCCGAAAGTGCAGGGCGGCGTGACGGCAGTGCAGGGAGACCGGCTGACCGTGGCTCTCGGCGAGAAGAACGGAATCATGCCCGGCATGGCGCTGACGCTCTGGAGGGACGGCAGGGAGATCCTCCATCCCGTGACCAAGGCCGTCATCGGCCGCGCCGAGGATGAGGTCGGGACCATCGAGGTGGTGAGCGTCAAGGACACCACATCCATCGCCACGATGAAGAAACAGCTGAAAGCGCCGCAGGCGGGAGACCGGGCGAGGATCACGCCGAAGAAGATCGGCATCGGCATCCTGCCGCTCCGGAACGACCGGCCCGAGATCATCCAGAATCTTGCCGGGCGCCTGGCTGAACTGGGCAGGTTCACGGTCCTGGGAAACGATAAGGTCGACACATTCCTGAAGGACAAGAAACAGCGGGACGCGGGACTGATCAAGGACATGGGCAGGGCCTTCGGCCTCGATGCGGTTGTGGCCGTGGGGCTCTTTCCCTCCGAGGGCAAGTACGTTGTCACCGGCAGGATCTTCTATACCGACGACGCAAAACCGCTCGACACCATTGTGGCGTTGCTGAACCTTACGACAAAGCGAGAGGCGCTGGGCGAGGTTCGGCCGTTCTTCGCGCCGGTCAAGACATCCGGGGAGAAGGCCCCGGACTTTCCCGTGGAGGCGCGTTATTTTGCCATTGCCGATCTTGACGGGGACAACGCCGCCGAATATGTCGTTTCCGATGAAAAGAAACTCTCCATCTACCGCTCAGAACCGTCGGGCTGGAAAGAGGTGTGGTCCGAGACGGTCCCCGGAAATGAAATGGGGATGCAACAGTTCCATATCGATGTTGCCGACATCAACGGGAATGGCAGGCCCGAGATCTTCGTTACACGCATGCTGAACAGCACGGTTTCCTCCTATGTGATAGAGTTCCAGGACGGTTCCTTCAAGAGGACCGCCGAGGTACCGGGCTTCCTGCGGGTGATCGGATATCCCGGCAGGGGCAACGTGCTGATCGGCCAGGACTATTCCCGGGAGAGCTTCTTTGACGGAAAGCCACGGGAATATGCATGGTCGGGAGGCGCCTACGCGCCCGGCGCGGCGATGGACCTTCCCAAGGGAACAGACCTGTACAGCTTTATCTATGCGGATTTCGGCGAGCCCCGCCCGCTCCTTGTCTCCTTTGACAAAGACCACCGGCTGGTGGTGTATACAGGCGAAACCCCTCTCTGGAGGAGCGAAGAGAGATACCTGACGGTGGAAACGGTATTGACAAAACCCTTGTCCGGCCTTGATGCCACCATGGGGAGAGAGCCCACGGCGCTGGACAAGTCGTTCCAGACGTCGGCCTCGTATGTGGACAAGAGCCGGCTGGTCAGGATCAGCGGAAGGATCATCGCCGTCGACCTGTACGGCAGCGGGAAAGATGACCTGGTCGTGGCGAAGAACACCGCGGCGACCTTCCTCGGAGGATACAAGGGGGGCGAGCTCGAGGTGCTCACCTGGACCGGGACAAGGCTTGAGCCCCGGTGGAACGTCAAGGACCTGGCCGGCCCGGTCCTCGATATTCAGGTTTCCCGTCCGGAGAAGACCGGCGTGCAGATCAATGGGCTCGTGAAGGTGTCCGGCAGCCTATTCGGGAAGGACGTCGTGCGGGTGGAGAAGTACCAGGGAAAATGATAAGAGTATTGCGGATTGCGGAATGTGGATTGCGGATTAAATAAAGAAGATCAACGACTGCCATTCAGACAGCGCATCAGGGGAGCGATGAAGAAGAAGGAACCGGGAATTTCAGAACTTCGGGCCGCGATCGACCGGGAGAACCTGCCGAAGCATGTTGCCATCATCATGGACGGCAACGGACGGTGGGCAGTACGGCGAGGCATGCCGAGGATCCTCGGCCACAAGCGCGGCGGTGAGACGGTCCGCAATGTGGTGGAGCAATGCCGGAAGCTCGGGATCCGGGTCCTGACCCTGTACGCCTTTTCCGACGAGAACTGGGGACGGCCCCGGCAGGAGATAAGCTTCCTGATGGACATGCTCGGCAGCTACCTGCGGTCCGAGATCTCCAAGATGAAGGCGAACAGCATCCGGTTCCGCTCCATAGGCAGAACGGAGCGACTCCCGAAGACGGCGCAAAAGTGGGTCGAAAAGGCCGCAGCCGAGACCGCGGAGAACACCGGCATGGTCCTGAATCTTGCGCTCTCGTATGGCGGGCGCGGCGAGATCCTCGAGGCCATCAGGCGCATGCAGGCCTCCGGCGGCCTTCCCGGGGACCTCACGGAGGAGCGCTTCTCCTCACATCTCGACACGGCGGGCCTGCCCGATCCGGACCTGATCATCCGCACGAGCGGCGAGAAGCGGATCAGCAACTTTCTTCTGTGGCAGTCGGCCTACGCAGAGCTCTATTTCACCGATGTCCTCTGGCCGGATTTCGACGAGAAGGAACTGCTCACCGCGTTCCTTGACTATCAGCGCCGGCAGCGACGCTTCGGTCTCACGGAGGAGCAGCTCGGCGGGAATGCCGGGCATCCTTCCGCGACCGTGTCGTCGGCGCGCAAATCACGGCAGTAACGGAGATCTCCTATGGTCAATACCCGTGTCCTGACCAGTCTCGTGCTGGTCCCTCTTCTTTTCGTTGTTGTCTGGCTGCTGCCGCCCGTATATTTCGCGGGATTGGCGATCATCGCGGCCGCTATCGGTCAATACGAATTGTATGCGATGGCGCGGGGGCGGGGAATTACGCCGCTCATGATCCTTGGTATCGTGCTCGGGGCCCTCATCGTCCTCACCGTCTACCGGCCCATCCCTCCCTACCGCGGGGGTCCGTTCTTCTGGATCACCCTGTGTGTATTGGCGGTCATCACGGCCCGTCTCTTTTCCCGGCGGCCCGTGGAGGGCGCCCTTGAAGATATCACGGTCACGATGTTCGGCATTGTGTACGTGGCACTGCTGTTCGCGTTCCAGGTCGCGATCCTTGCAGGCTCCTCCGGGAAGAGGTGGCTGATGTTCCTGTATCTGGTGATCTGGGCGTCGGATATCGGCGCCTACTATGTGGGCACGGCCTTCGGAAAGCGCCGTCTCTATGAGAGGATCAGCCCGAAGAAGAGCATTGAGGGGCTCATTGGCGGCACGCTTGCGTCCATCATCATCGCCGTGTTGTGCAAGATCTGGCTTGTGCCGGCCCTCGGCTGGGTGGAGGCTTCGGTGCTTGGCGCTGTCCTCGCGCTGGTCGGGACCGTGGGCGACCTTGCTGAATCGCTCATCAAGCGGAGCACGGGCGTCAAGGACTCCGGAACGATCATTCCCGGCCACGGAGGCATCCTGGACCGCATGGACAGCATGCTGTTCGCCGCGCCGGTGCTGTTCTTCTATATGAGGATGAGATGATCAAGCGCGGAATGAACCGTAGGGGCAACCCTATGTGGTTGCCCTGTGGCCAGGGCGGCCACACAGGGCCGCCCCTACCGCTGTTCGTAATTTTATGATCAAACGCATTTCCATCCTCGGCTCCACCGGCTCCATCGGCACCTCCACACTTGCGGTTGTCGAACGGTTCCCCGATCGGTTCTCGGTCGTCGCGCTTGCGGGCGGGAACAACAGTGCGCTGTTGGAATCCCAGATCCGGAAGTTCAAACCCGCCATCGCCGCCATTGCCGGTGAGCCCGCCGCCGTGGAGCTGCGGAAGCGGTGCAAGGACCTTCCGGTCAGGATCCTCTCGGGCGTCGAGGGGATGATCCAGGTCGCCGCCGCGGAGGATGCCGACATCACCGTCTCTTCCATTGTCGGCACGGCCGGGCTGGTCCCGACGATGGCCGCGATCCGGGCCGGCAAGGACATTGCCCTTGCGAACAAGGAAGTGCTCGTCACCGCCGGCGAGCTGGTCATGGCCGAGTGCCGCACCCGGAACGTAAAGCTCTTTCCGGTGGACAGCGAGCACAGCGCCATCTTCCAGTGCCTCCATTCCGGCGAGCGCGGGGACGTCAGACGCCTTATCCTCACGGCGTCGGGCGGGCCGTTCCGGAACCATACGAAGAAGGACCTCGCGCAGGTGACCCTGGCCCAGGCGCTGAAGCATCCGAACTGGAACATGGGCAGGAAGATCACCATCGACTCGGCCACCCTGATGAACAAGGGCCTCGAGGTGATCGAGGCGCACTGGCTGTTCGGCATGGGACCGGATCAGATCAGCGTGCTCGTCCATCCGCAGAGCATCGTGCATTCGCTCGTCGAGTACCAGGACGGCTCCGTTGTCGCCCAGCTCGGGATGCCCGACATGAAGGGGCCCATCGCCTACGCCCTTTCCTATCCGGACCGCCTTCCCGATGTGTCGCCCGGGCTCGACCTCGCGTCCATCGCGACGCTCACGTTCCAGGAGCCGGACCGCGACCTGTTCCCGTGCCTCGGCTTCGCCTACGATGCGCTCAGGGCGGGAGGCAGCATGCCGGCGGTCCTCTCTGCCGCCAACGAAGTGGCGGTCAGGAATTTTCTTGAGGAAAAGATCGGGTTCCTGGACATTCCCCGCGTGCTCAAAGCGACCATGGACGCCCATACGCCGGTATCCCTCAAAAGCGTGGACGAGGCGCTCAAGGCGGACCTCTGGGCAAGGCATGAGGCGGAGAGGATCATTGCGGATTGCGGATTGCGGATTGCGGATTAAAGACAAAATCGTTGGAACCGCTAAGGCGCAAGGGTCGCGAAGGAGGGCTTGCAGTAAAGCAAAATATCCATTGTTTTTGACGTCCTTCGCGTCCTTCGCGCCTTAGCGGTAAAATTTTTTTTTCAGAGGAGTTGAAATGACCTTAGTTTATTTTCTGATCGTGATCGGCATCCTCGTGTTCGTGCACGAGTTGGGCCACTTTATCATGGCGAAGCGGGCCGGCGTGCGGGTGGAGAAGTTCTCCCTCGGCATGGGGCCGACGATCCCCGGCCTGAGCTTCAAGAAGGGTGACACGGAATATGTCATCTCGGCGCTGCCTCTGGGAGGCTACGTCAAGATGGCGGGCGAGAATCCCGACGAGGAACCGACGGGCGCTACGGACGAGTTCCAGTCCAAGACCATCTGGCAGCGTGCGAAGATCGCGGCGGCCGGATCGGTGACCAACATCGTCCTCGCGTTCCTGCTGATGCCGCTGGTGTTCATGGTCGGGACCTACGCCGAGGGCCCCGCGAAGGTCGGGTACGTGGAGAAGGCCTCTCCCGCCGAGAAGGCCGGGTTCCAGGCCGGCGACATCATCGAGGAGATAAACGGGAGAAGGATCAGCGACTGGACCAAGGCGCTTACGCTCATCGCGGTGAATCCCGATACGGATGTGACGGTGACCCTTGACCGGGGCGGCGAGAAGAAGGTCCTCTCGCTCCGTCCCACGGAGGCTACGGAGCTCAGGATCGGCTCCTCGGGGCTCATTCCGGACATGGCCGCGGAGATCGGCAGGCTCAGGCCAGGGCTTCCCGCGGAAAAGGGCGGTCTCAAGGTAAATGACAAGATCCTCGCGGTCAACGGCAAAACGATCTATCACTGGAACCAGTTCTCTCTCATGGTGAAGGAGAGCGGGGGCAAGAACCTCACGTTCCTGGTCGAGCGCGACGGCAAGCGCGGAGAAAAGACCATTACCCCGGTCATGGACGGCGGCAGGTACGTCATTGGCGTCGAGCCCTTTGTCCGGCTGGTGTTCAAGAAGTACGGATTTGCCGAGTCGGTGCGGATGGGCTTCACGAGGACCGTGGAGACCGCGGACCTTACCTTCATCACCCTCAAAAAACTGCTCTCCTTCTCTCTTTCCATCAAAACGCTGGGCGGGCCGGTGATGATCGCCCAGATGTCCGGACAGGCGGCATCCGCTGGCCTGTCGGCCTTCATCGCGCTCATGGCAACCATCAGCCTGTCCCTCGGCATACTGAACCTGCTGCCCATTCCGGTGCTGGACGGCGGGCTGCTCCTGTTCCTTGCCGTCGAGGCGGTCAGGAAAAAACCCCTGAGCAGGAAGGTCATGGAGGTTTCCCAGAGCATCGGCGCCGCGCTGCTGATCTCCCTGATCGCGGTGGTGTCGTACAACGATGTGATGAGATTGTTCTTTAATAAATAATGAAGTGATAAAGAGAGGCTTGCCTCGCGCAAAGCCGCAAAGCCGCAAAGAAAGGCCAGATCATTAAAGGTTTTTTGCTTTACTTGGCGTCTTTGCGCCTTTGCGCGAGATAAAGGTTTTTCTGTTGCATGAATCCTATTCCTAGAAAAAAGACCCGCTCCATCACCCTCGGCAGCGTGAAGCTCGGCTGGGGCTTTCCGGTGGCCGTCCAGTCCATGTGCAACACGGATACCCGGGACGCCGGGGCCACGCTTAGCCAGATCAGGCGCCTCGAAGAGGCCGGGTGCGAGATCGTCCGGCTTGCCGTGCCCGACTCCGAGGCCGCGAAGGCCATCGGAAATATCCGGAAAGGCACGGCCGTTCCGTTAGTGGCCGATATCCACTTCGATCACAAACTTGCCCTCGAAGCCGTGAAGCAGGGCATTGACGGCCTTCGCATCAATCCGGGAAACATCGGAGGCAAGGACAAGGTCGCGGAGGTCGTGAGCGCCTGCAGGGAACGGATGCTGCCCATACGCATCGGGGTGAACGCCGGTTCGCTCGAGAAGCACCTGCTCGAGAAATACGGCCATCCAACGCCTGAAGCGATCGTCGAGAGCGCCTTCGGCCATATTCGCATCCTCGAGGACCTGGACTACCGGGAGATCAAGGTCTCGCTCAAGGCGTCGGACGTGCTGACCACGGTCGATGCGTACCGGCTCTTCTCGAAACAGTCGGACTATCCCCTTCATATCGGCATCTCCGAAGCGGGGACCATTCATTCGGGCACGATCAAATCCAGCGTTGGCCTCGGCATCCTCCTGTCCGAGGGCATCGGTGATACGATGCGGGTCTCGCTGACCGCCGACCCGGTCGAGGAAGTCCGCGTGGCGTATGGAATATTGAAATCGCTCAAGATACGCCAGCGGGGTGTGAACCTTATCTCATGCCCCACCTGCGGCAGGACAGAGATCGACATCATCGGCCTTGCCGAAGAGGTGGAGAAGAGGCTTGGCCACATCACCGAGCCGCTCACTGTCGCGGTCATGGGCTGCGTGGTGAACGGCCCGGGCGAGGCACGCGAGGCGGACATCGGCATCGCCGGCGGCAAGGGCGTAGGGATGCTGTTCAAGCACGGCGAGATCGTGAAGAGGTTCGACGAGAAGGAATTGGCCGATGTGCTGGTGAAGGAAGTAGAGGAGATCGTTCGGATAAGATCAAAATCACAAGCATCAAATAACAAATAAATCACAAATAGCCGTATCGAAATTCCAAACGCTTGGAAATTGATTATTTGAAAATTGGATATTATTTGATATTTGGCTATTGTTATTTGTATTTTTCTCCCAAGGAGAGTCCATGCGTTACTCGAAACTGTTTATCCCCACCCTGAAAGAGGCGCCGACCGACGCCGAGGCGGTCTCGCACAAGCTCATGGTGCGCGCGGGCTTCGTGCGCCAGCTTGCGGCGGGGCTTTATATCTACCTGCCCCTGGGCATCCGGGTCATGGATAAGATCAACCGGATCATCCGCGAGGAGATGAACGCCATCGGCGGCCAGGAAGTGACGATGCCGGTCCTGAACCCTGCCGAGGTGTGGCAGCAGACAGGACGGTGGGACGCCATCGGCGGCGAGATGTTCCGGCTCAAGGACCGCGGCGGCAGGGACATGTGCCTCGCCATGACCCACGAGGAGACCATGACCTGGCTCGCTGCCCACGACATCCGCTCCTACCGGGAGCTTCCGCAGATATGGTACCAGCTCCAGACGAAGCTCCGCGACGAGGCACGGCCCAAGAGCGGCGTGCTCAGGACGCGCGAGTTCACCATGAAGGACTCCTACAGCTTCGACGCCGATGAGGCCGGGCTTGACCGGTCCTACCAGCTCCACCTCGATGCTTATAAGAAGATCTACACGCGCTGCGGTATTCGATTTCACGTGGTCCAGAGCGACACGGGCATGATGGGCGGCAGCATGGCCCACGAGTACATGGCGCCTTCCCCGGCGGGCGAGGACGATGTGGCGCTTTGCGACGGCTGCGGCTACGCGGCGAACACAGAGCTGGCGCTGTCCGTGCCGAAGGCGTCGAATGCTCCGGAGGGAAACGTCGAAGAGATTGCCACGCCGGAACGGCGGACCATCGACGAGGTCACGCGGTTCCTGAAGGTGACGTCCGATCACCTGCTGAAATCGATCCTCGTCATGAGCGACAGCGGCCCGGTGCTGGCGCTGGTGCGCGGAGACCAGACCCTGCACGAGAAGAAGCTGGCCAAGCTCATCGGACCCCACCGGCCCGCGCAGAAGGACGAGGTGAAGGCCGCTTTGGGCGTGCCCGCCGGGTTCATCGGTCCCATGGGACATAAAATAAGGAAGATCGCAGACCCCGTGCTGAAGCAGGGTGCCTATATTGCCGGCGCGAACAAGGAAGGGTTCCACCTGCGGGGCGTTTCCGCGGAAAAGCACTTTTCCGACGTCGAGTTTGCCGATATCCATACCGCCGCGGCAGGCGACGCCTGTGCCCAGTGCGGCAAGCCGCTCAGGATCGAGCGGGTCATCGAGATCGGGAACATCTTCAAGCTGGGCACCAAGTACTCCGTTCCGCTCAAGGCGAACTACCTTGATGAACAGGGGAACGAGAAGCCCATCATCATGGGAAGCTACGGCATCGGCCCGGCCCGCATCGCCGCCGCCGCCATCGAGCAGGGGAGCGACGAGAACGGCATCATCTGGCCGCTCGCCATCGCGCCGTATCAGATATTAATCGTTCCGGTCAACGTGAAGGATGCGCGGTCCATGGATCTTGCCGAGGAAATGCACACAGCCCTGGAAGAGAAGGGCTTCGAGGTGCTGATGGACGACCGGGACGAGCGGGCCGGCGTCAAGTTCAAGGACGCGGACCTCATCGGAATTCCGTACCGGATCGTCATCGGAGAGAAGAACCTGAAGGAGGACCTGGTGGAGATCAAGGCGCGGAAGACCGGGGTTGTGGAGAAGGTGAAGGTCGCCGAGGCGGTGGAGGCGACCGCGAAGAAGATCGTGATGGAGAACGCATAATTGTAGGGGCAACCCTATGTGGTTGCCCAGAACCGGGCGGCCACACAGGGCCGCCCCTACATCGGATCATGCGTGAGGGGTAACGGAAAATGCAAGAACAGGACATCGAACAGATCAAGGCGATCATCGCGAACAAGGCGGAGCGGTTCACGTCCCGGGCGGGTGACGTGGTCTTCGCGGGCGTTGAGGGCGGAACCGTCAGGATCGCGCCGTCGGGGTTCTGCTGGCGCTGACACGTGACCCGGATAGCCCTGGTCGAGGGCTTGCAAAAAGAACTTTCCGCAACGTTTCCCTGGGTGGAGCGGGTCATTGTGGTCAAGCCGGAGCAGGCGGAACCGGGAAAAAAGACTTGAATTCCCGCCATGAAGTGCCTATAATTTGAACCATGGAGGGCGCACACCAATGGCTGAAGATTCATTTACGCTGACGCTTACTCCCCAGCAGAGCGCCGAGATAAAGAAACAGATCGGTTTCGACCTTACCGAGATCCATATCACCAAGCGGTCGCTGAACAAGCTCAGGGTCTTCCGGCTCCGGCTGAGCGAAGAGCAGCAGCAGACCATCGCCGAGGCCTGGGGCCAGAAGGTGAAGGAACTGACGGTGACGCGCTCGGTGGCGACTCGGATCATGTGATGCAGGCCGTTTTCGGGACAGATGGTACTATCCTCAAATGCAAGTAATCCCGCTTATCCAGCAACCATCCCGTAAAAGAAGGAGGTGACCCACCTTGAAAAAACTGTTTGCAGTAATGCTTTCATTGCTTATCGTAGCGGCATTCGTCTTTATCGGCTGCGAGAAGAAACCCGAGCCGCCGAAACCGGCTCCGGCCCCGGCAGTAGCACCGCCGCCTCCGGCACCCGCGCCAGCGCCCGCTCCGGCACCTGCGCCGAAACCGGCACCTGCGAAGCCTGCAAAGAAGTAATGTACCGCGGGATCTATCAGCTTACGACCCTTTTATGGCCCCCGTTAGGGGGCCTTTTCTTTGGAAGAGAGCGCTATCATTTTAAAAATTTAGACACGGAAAGATCGGATTAACGCCAGATAAGGGCGGATGAACATAAACCATGAGCCCCTCACCAAAAAGGTGAAGCTTCTTCCCGTGAAATATCCGTTCTTATCCGGTTCTTATCAGATTTGATCCGTGTCAAAAGTCGTTATAAGGATCATTAAGGAAGCGCGAGAAAACCCTATGACCAGGCTTACGACGGAAAAGCTCGGCGAGATCCTGCTGAAGGCGGGGAAACTGACGCCGGAACAGGCGAAAGAGATCAGGATCAAGCAGGACCATCAGCGGATGAAGATCCTGAAGTCCCGGGGCGAGACGATCCACCGCGGCAGGGTCCACCTCGAGGACGAGGTGTCGGCGATCGAGGTCGCTGCCTCACTGGAGTTCGAACAGGCCGGGGTTCCGGGAAAGGTCCTGACCGAGGACCTGATCACCGAGGCGGTCGCCCTGCACGTCGGCATGCCCTTCAGAAAGATCGATCCCCTGAGCCTCAATCCGGAGATCGTCACCCAGATCCTGCCGAGGGCCTTTGCCCGCAGGAACGCCGCCGTGCCGATCGAGCGGGGCGAGGACAAGCTCACGGTCGCCGTATCGGACCCCTTTAACCTTGAGGTCGTGGAAAACATCGAGCGTATGGGCTTCAAGGTTTCCCGGGTCCTCTCTCCCCGGACGGATATCCTGAAGATCATTACCGAGTTTTACGGCTTCCGTTCATCGGTGAGCGCCGCGGCCAAGGAAATGGGGTCCGAGGTGGACCTCGGGAACCTCGAGCAGTTCGTCAAAATGAAGGCCGTGTCCGAGATCGAGGCGACGGACAAACACATCGTGAACGCCGTGGAGTTCCTGTTCCGCTACGCCTTCGACCAGCGGGCCAGCGACATCCACATCGAGCCCAAGCGCGACCACTCCGAGGTCCGGTTCCGGATCGATGGTATGCTCCACCTGATCCACAAGGTGCCCCGTCAGGTCCATCCCGCGTTCGTGTCCCGCATCAAAATGCTCTCCCGCATGGACATTGCCGAGAAGCGCCGGCCCCAGGACGGCCGCATCAAGACCGAGTATAAGGGACGCGAGGTCGAATTCCGCGTGTCCACGATGCCGGTCGCATTCGGCGAGAAGGTGGTGCTCAGGATCTTCGATCCAGACATCATTCTGCAGGACCTGGAGGAACTGGGATTCTCACCGCGGGAGTATGAGCTCTTTCGTTCCTTCATCGCCCGGCCCCATGGCATCGTTCTCGTCACGGGCCCCACGGGAAGCGGCAAGACCACTACGCTCTATTCGGCGCTCAAGACCATCGCGACGCCCGAAGTGAACGTGATCACCGTCGAGGACCCCATCGAAATGGTCTATGACGGTTTTAATCAGGTGGCGGTCCAGCCGCAGGTCGGCGTCACGTTCGGCACGACGCTCCGGACGATCCTCCGCCAGGACCCGGACATCATCATGGTGGGCGAGGTCCGCGACCTCGAGACAGCGGAGAACGCCGTTCAGGCGTCCCTGACCGGCCATCTGGTCTTCTCGACCCTGCATACCAACGACGCGCCGAGCTCTATCACGCGTCTCCTGGATCTGGGGCTTCCCGCGTTCCTCATCGCATCGACCGTGGTCGGCATCATGGCCCAGCGGCTTCTGCGGAAGGTCTGCAAGAACTGTGAGCGGACGTATCAGCTCCTGCCCGAGGAGGCCGCGGCCGTCGGTCTTTCGTCCGATCTGAACCAGAAGATCATGGTCAAGTACGGCGAAGGCTGCGCTCAGTGCAGAGGTACCGGCTATCTCGGCAGGACCGGGATCTTCGAGGTCATGGAAGTGAGCGAGAAGGTCCGGCCGCTAATCACCGAGAAGGCGGACTCCGAGTTCATCAAACGTACGGCCATCGCCGACGGAATGGTGACGCTCCGCGAAGGCGCGGTGCGGAAGATGTTGAACGGGGAGACCACCTTTGACGAGGTGATCCGCGTGACAGGAGAGAAAGTGTAACAACAGGGTCCAGGGTCAAGGGGCAAGGGTCAAGGAAGGGCAATAACGTGTACTGCCTTTCGTGACCCATGACCCATGACCCATGATCCGCTTTTGAACACATGGACACGTTCACCACATTCTTTTCAGACCACTGGCTGCTCTTCTGCGGCGTATTCACCAGCATCCTGCTCGCTGCGATCTTCGCCGCTTCGGAGACGGCGATGCTGTTCGCGAACAAGGCGCGTCTGCACCAGCTTGCCGATGCGGGTAATGCACGGGCCGAGGCGGCGCTCGGACTGGCATTGGAGCGGAACCGCCTGCACAGCAGTCTGCTGCTGGTGGAGAACTTCTTCCTGGTCCTCGCGGTCGTCCAGAGCACCGTTATCGCCCTCCATCTCTTCGGTGAAGCGCTGATGGCGATCGCGGCCACGTCGGTCGCCATGAGCGTGGTGGTGGTGCTGTTCGCCAAGCTCGCGCCCAAGGGCCTTGCCGCGCGGAACCCTGATCGCCTCGCGCTGATCGTCGCGTATCCGATGCGCATCCTCCTGAAGTTGATCTCCCCGGTGTCCCGTGTCGTTACGGCCGCAGCCGATCTCTTTGCCGGCCCCGGGTCGCCCAAGGGGCTGTCGTGCACCGCGGTGGTCACGGAAGAGGACATCAAGGCGATGATCAACCTTGGTGAGGAGGAAGGGGCGTTGAAAGAGGAGGAGAAAGAGCTCCTGCACAAGGTATTCGAGTTCGGCGATACCGTGGCATCGGAGGCCATGCGTCCGCGGACAGAGGTCACCAGCCTGCCTGCCGCCGCGGCCATCAAGGACGTGCTCGCGCTCGTTTCCGAGTTCGGCTATTCCCGGTATCCGGTCATTGAGAACACCGTGGACACGGTCATCGGCATCCTGTACGTAAAGGACATCCTGATCGCCATGTCCGCCGGGGATGTGAAGCAGGACGATCCCATCCAGCGGTTCATCCGTCCGGCGAACTTCATTCCCGAGAACAAACGCGTGAGCGAACTCCTGGCCGAGATGCAGCGGGACAAGTTCCAGATCGCCATCGTCATTGACGAGTTCGGCGGCACCGCCGGCCTGGTGACCCTGGAGGACCTTATTGAGGAGATCGTCGGCAGCATCCACGATGAGCTGGACGCCGAGGAGAAGGACGTTGAGATCGTCGACGAGAAGAACGTGATGGTCTCCGGACAGGCCGAGATCGATGAGGTGAACGAGCTCCTGGATATCCATCTGCAGACGAAGGACTTCAACACCATCGGAGGTTTTGTCTTCGGCCTGTTCGGCAGGATGCCGCGGGTAGGGGAACAGCTCCGCTATAAGGACGTGAAGTTCGAGGTCCTCGAGCTGGACGGCAGGAAGATCGACAAGATAAAAATAACGAAGCTTTGACAGAACGTAAACAGTGATTGAGTAATTAGAGATTGAGGAATTTCCTTAATCACTAAATCACTGTATTCTTAATTACTCCCGGAGGGATATATCGTGCGGAAGAAAGTAACGGTGATCGGCGCAGGAAATGTCGGCGCAACGCTCGCGCAGCGTATCGCGGAGACGGACCTTGCGGATGTGGTGCTGGTGGACGTGGCGGAGGGCGTGCCCCAGGGAAAGGCCCTGGACCTCATGGAGTGCGGCCCCATCCTCGGTTATGACTCGAGGGTGACCGGCACGAACGGGTACGACGAAACGGCAGACTCGGACGTGATCATCATCACGGCCGGCCTGGCGCGAAAGCCGGGCATGAGCCGGGACGACCTCCTCGCCAAGAACGGAGACATCGTCAAGGTCTGCGCGGCGGAATCCGGGCGCCGCTCGCCGAATGCCGTCATGATCGTCGTGACCAATCCCATGGATGTCATGGCGTTCGTGGCCATGAAAGCGACGGGATTTCCACGGGAGCGCGTCTTCGGCATGGGCGGGGTGCTGGATTCGGCACGGTTCCGGACGTTCATCGCCATGGAGCTGAAGGTCTCGGTCGAGAACACCCATGCCTTTGTGCTCGGCGGTCACGGGGACACCATGGTCCCGCTGCCGCGCTATTCCTCGGTGGCCGGGATACCGATCACCGAGCTCTTGAGCGCCGACCAGATCAATCGGATCGTGGACCGGACGCGGAATGGCGGCGCCGAGATCGTCGCCTTGCTCAAGACCGGGAGCGCGTACTATGCCCCTTCGGCGGCGACGCTCGAAATGGTTGTGGCGATCCTGCTGGACAAGAAGAAGATCCTTCCCTGCTCGGTGCTCCTTGAGGGCGAGTACGGGGTCAAGAGCGTGTTCGCCGGCATTCCGGTGAAGCTCGGCGCGAAAGGGATCGAACAGTTCGTCGAGGTGAAGCTCAATGCCGAGGAGAAGGCTGCGTTCATGAAGTCCGTGGAGGCGGTAAAATCGGGATGCGCGAAATTCATGTAGACGAGATACGGGACAACGTCGCGCAGATCTGCATCGACGCGGCGTACGATCTCAGCGAGGACGTCCTGACGGCCTTCGACCGGGCGCAGGAGGCCGAGACCTCGCCTGCAGCGAAGGAGGTCATCGGCTTGCTCAAGGAGAACGCGCGGGTCGCCCGCGAGGACCGCATTCCCATCTGCCAGGACACGGGCATCGCGGTCTTCTTTATAGAGATCGGCCAGGACCTTCGTATCAAGAACGGTTTTCTCATCGACGCCGTCAACGAGGGAGTGCGGAAGGGCTACAAGGAAGGGTACCTCAGGAAGTCGGTCGTCGACCCGCTTACGCGGAAGAACACGGGCGACAATACGCCGGCCATCATCTATACGGAGCTTGTGCCGGGCGACAAGCTCAGGATATCTTTCATGCCCAAGGGGGCCGGCAGCGAGAACATGAGCGCCATCAGGATGCTTCGCCCCACCGAAGGGATGGAAGGCATCAGGGAGTTCGTCCTGGAGTGTGTAAGAAATGCGGGTGCCAATCCCTGTCCGCCCATCGTCGTCGGCGTCGGCATCGGCGGCACATTCGAGAAAGCGGCGGTCATGGCCAAAAAGTCATTGCTCCGGCACATCGGCAGCCCCAATCCGAAGCTGGAGCTCGCCTCGCTCGAAGAGGAACTGCTCAAGGCAGTGAACCGGACCGGCATCGGGCCCGAGGGGCTCGGCGGCAAAGTGACGGCAATGGCCGTGCATGTGGAGACCCACCCGTGCCACATCGCGAGCCTCCCGGTGGCGGTGAACATCAACTGCCACGCGGCACGGCACAAGACGATAATTCTGTGAGACGCATTGCGGATTGCGGAATGATCGATAAATCGCCTTTGTAGGGGCGGCCCTGTGTGGCCGCCCGAATGAGGGCAACCACGCAGGGTTGCCCCTACGGTTATGTGATCTGCGCAGTGCCTAGAGGTGCTATATGACTGCTCCCATCAAAATAACCCCCCCCCTGACCGACGAGGTCATCATGAAGCTCAAGGCGGGCGACCGCGTCCTGATCACCGGGGTGATCTACACCGGCAGGGACATGGCGCACAAATACATGGTCGAAGGCCATAAAAAGGGCCAGGCGTTTCCCTTCGACCTCAAGGGCCAGGTCCTGTACTACACGGGCCCCACGCCGGCGCCGCCGGGAAGGCCTATCGGAGCAGCCGGGCCGACCACGAGCTATCGGATGGACAAGTACGCGCCGTACCTTCTCGAGCACGGGCTCAAGGCCATGATCGGGAAAGGGCCGCGAGGTACGGACGTGAAGGGGTCCATCAAAAAGAACACAGCCGTCTATTTCGCCGCCATCGGCGGGGCCGGCGCCCTCATCTCCAAGGCCATTAAAAAGGCGGAGGTCATCGCCTATCCCGAGCTCGGTACCGAGGCGGTGATGCGGCTCGAGGTCGAGGACTTCCCGGTCTTCGTGGTGAACGACGTTCACGGCGGGGACCTGTACGAGATGGGCGTGGCGGAATACGGGGAAGAGAAACATAAATAAGAAATAACTATTTTACCGCAGAGTACGCTGAGATCGCTGAGAAGGATCTTAGTTTAAAAATCAGAATTAATCTCTGCGCGCTCTGCGATCTCTGCGGTAAATAATCCGGAGGTTTTTCATGACGATCAAGTCCAAAATCCGCACCGTGCCCGATTATCCCAAGAAGGGCATCATGTTCCGCGATATCACCACGCTCATCAAGGACCCCGTGGGGTTCCGGCTGGTGATCGACACCATCACCCAGCGATACATTCACGAGAACTATGACTTCAATGTCATCGTGGGCATCGAATCCCGGGGCTTCATCATCGGCGGCGCCTTGGCCTACACGCTCGGGAAGGGTTTCGTCCCTATCCGGAAGAAGGGCAAGCTTCCCGCAGAGGTCGTGTCGCAGGAGTACCAGCTGGAGTACGGCACGGACAAGATCGAGGTCCACAAGGACGCGATCAAAAAGGGAGACCGGGTGCTGCTGATCGACGACCTGCTCGCCACCGGCGGTACGGCGCTGGCTGCGGCCGCGCTCATCGAAAAACTGGGCGGCATAGTAGTGGAGATGGCCTTCATCGTGGATCTGCCGGACGTGGGCGGGAAGAAAAAGCTGAAGGACAAGGGCTACAAGGTCTACGCGCTCACGGAGTTCGAGGGGGATTGAACGAACGGAAAAACGTGATCCCAGAAATGGCAATTTGCCACGTATGGACACGGATTTACACGGATACGTCAATGAACGTAAAGAGAAAAGCGGGGCATGGATTTCATGTCCCGCTTTTTTGTCGCCAAGATCAGCTATAGCAGATGTAATAGAATCGAAACAGCATGGGATCAGGCTTCGAAATTGACAGAGTGACACGATCTCCTGCTTCTGCAAACATCCCTTCATGGTCCGTCCGCTTCGCATCGAGTATGACGGGGCTTCTTTATAATGTCATCACCCGCGGCAAGCAATGCCAGAAGATATTCAAGGACCCGGCCGGCCGTCGGAAGACCACAATTTGCCATGCGAACGTAGCCCCCATCTGCTCTCCTAAGCAAATTATCCTCAATCCATATGTATCGGCACGCAATATGCAATATATGAATAAAGCGCATTTGAACATCGATCAAATAACACGATAATAGGCCTTTTCCGTAAGTTTTTCCTCCGCCGTTTTGTGTCGATATTGCCTCATTGTAGCGCTCCTGCCACACCACAGCGGGTGTTCATCGGGAGATAGAACTCACGAGGCAGACTGAATTGAGGTTTGTACGGTCTTGGGAAGTAAGGCACGGTCATTCGTTCGTAACTAAGGAGGTAACTATGAACATCGAGAAAGTGCTGGAGGAGTATCGCGACGGCGACGACGGCAAACGGTTGAGCCTATTTCTGGCGTACCGCGAGCTGCGGGACCAGTTCAGCTGCATCGAGCAGGAGAGCAGCCATGATGATTTCACCATCATCAGGTTTCCCTGGAGCAGGAAGCATCACGTCGAACGCGCCGCGTAACGGATCATGAGGGAAGGACCGGCAGGGGCCGTCCGGGATATGTGCGCCCGGAGCCCGGCAGGCAGTGGTCAGTTGTGTGTCAGGTGAATAGCACGTGCAGTGACCTTATCTTTCTGCAAACAGAACAGTTCCTGCCCTAGACATTTTCTGTGGTATAATTTTTCTCTAACAGTTTGCTGAAAAAGTCCCAATTTGTCATTGCGAGGAGCGCTTTTTGCGACGCGGCAATCTTGTAGTGCTTGATACTATTAACTACGAGTTTGCTTCGCTTCGCTCGCAAAGACAGCAAAACGACTTTTTCAGCGGCCTGCTAATCATAAACAGGTTGCCTTTGAAGCACCGGAAGAATAGCGTGCTTATGTATTGCTGCCGTGGAGACCCCATGCGAGGTTGGATGCGATGCTGAAGGAGATCCTTGATGTTCGGCAAGTCCCCGGTGATGCGCGCAGGAGGGTTTTCTTCTCCGGGGAACTGGACCTTACGGTCTGGCTCGATGAGCGGGACGGCATCCTCGGATTCGAGCTCTGTTACGACAAGGGAAAGAACGAACGGGCGGTGCGGTGGAGTCGGGAAGCCGGCTTTCTGCATCAGAAGGTGGATGACGGGGAGAACAGACCGGGCAGGTACAAGTCCACTCCCATCCTCGTCCCCGACGGGATGTTCCCTGCAAAAAAAATATCCCGGCTCTTTCAAGACAGCAGCCGGGACATGGATCGATCTATCGCGGAGTTCATTTGCCGCAAGCTTCTTGAGTATCCTCAGTAGGTCCTATCTGCTCGCCGAGACGCGCACCGCCTGCGGCCCTTCCTTTCCCTGCTCCTCAAGGAACGCGACCTCTGCCCCTTCCTCAAGCCGGTCAAAGGTCGGCTCAATGACGCTGTTGCGGTGGAAATAGATCTCCCTTCCGTCGTTGGTCATGATGAACCCGTAGCCGTCGAAAGGGAATAGTTTGGCGACCGTTCCGCGGGGCGATTCCGCGTGCGTTTTGACATCTCCCCGCCGTTTGCGTGCGTGCTCCTCGAGCTGGCGCTTCCCCGCATCGAAGGCGTCCCGGATGGCGACATAGAGGTCCTCGTTCTCGACCCGGTTCACGACGAGTTCCTTGCCCGGCACGGTAATGTCGATGCGGACGGAGAAGACCTTCCCCTGGTGCTGTTTTCGCTGGGACTCTTCGACCGTGACCCTGCAACCCATGATCCTGTCGGAAAACTGGTCCAATTTGCCTATCTTTTCACGGATCTTTGCTTCCACTGCTTCGGAATGCGGTACATTTTTCAGCGTGATCTGGGGTGTCATTTTCATGATGTTGTTCCTCCATCCTCTCTTTAAATTCATTCTCGTTTGATTAAAAAGTAGCAGAAAAACACGGAACTGTCAATCAGGCTACAACGTGCTGTGCGAGCTTGACGGCAGCACGACGCCGGCTTATCATACAGGGTGGCATCGAGGAGGGCATGATGGGCAGGGTCTTGTTCCGCGTGCAGCGGCAGTTCTGCGGCGATTGTTCTGTGGCGCTCCGTCGGTTCCTCGGCGGCATGGACGGCGTGAACGCTGTAGCCGTGGAGAACGGCGGCGTGGCCGTCGACTTTGATGAACGGAAAATACCGGAGGAACAGGTGCAGAAACTTGCCCGGGACAGTATCGAGAAGCTCGGCTACCGGGTGGACGAGGACTGAGGACCGCTCAGACGGGATGGCAGAGGAGACAGAGGTCGGTCGCCTTCATCCTGAGCAGGTTGCCGTGCGGGTTTTTATGCGGGTCGTGGCAGGTGAAACAGGTGATCATCCCGTTGGTGAGGGGCAGCCCCTTGACCTCCCGTGTGGGGACGAAATCGACCTTGTGTTCCCGGGGGGCTTTCCGCTCTTGATGGCAGTCGAGACAGAGCTCCGAAAGTCTTTTCTTAAGCTCTCCCGTCTTCGCGGTCCCGGCGGGAAGATGGCACGCGGCGCAGTCCTTCTTGATCTCCGGAAGCGTATGGCTGACCTGTGGCCGGGTCCGGGTGATATTCCCGGCGCAGGCGGCCGTCGCGATGCAGGTGCAACCCGCTGCTATGATGGCGAATGTTCGAAGGTCCACGCTGCCTCGTTCGGCTTTCCGGCCCAGCCTCGCTGATCTGAACGTTAACGTCCTAACCCTACCACCGGGGTCCGCTGTTGTCAAGGCAGACGGCCCTATTCCGATGTTATTTCAAGGCTTTTTCTTGCACAATTTTTTCGGCTATGTTACTATGCCAGCCTGTATGCGGACCATAATCGGATCTCTCTGCGCCTGTCTGGTCTTTATTTCATCGGGCGCAAATGCGGCGGAAAAGGGCCTCGCCATCAAGGGCGTCAGGTATTTTTCCTATTCCGGATTCACCCGGATCGTGTTCGAGGCCGAGGAGGCCGCGCCGTACGTCCTGACGAAGCCGGGCGACGGCCGGACGCTCCACTTCAGCTCCTACGGCGGGCCGTTCACCGTCAAGGTCACGCAGCTTCCGCCGATCAATGACGGCGTGGTCAAAGGCATGGAGCTCAGCCAGGACGGAGAGCATCGTTCCATCCTCATCACGCTCGGTCCTGCGGCCGGTGACACGAAGGACTTTGTGCTCCGCGGCCCGGACCGCATTGTTGTCGATGTGCTGCGCGGCACGGCGATCGCGCCCTCTCCTGAGGCGCCCGGAGCGAAGGCCCCCGTCATCGTCCTTGATCCGGGGCACGGCGGCGCGGAAACCGGTATTGTAACGGGGCAGGGCGTGGAGAAGGCCCTCATGCTGGAATTGGCGCTCACTATCAAAAGGATCCTCAGGAAGAGCGGCACCAGGATGACCGTGGTCTTGACAAGAGAGCAGGACCAGGCCGCGACCCACGACGAGCGTGCCGCTTTAGCCAACACCTCCGGCGCGTTCCTGTTCGTCAGTCTCCACGCAGCGCAGGGATCGGCGGGCAGGGTGTTCATCCTTGATCCTGACGAAGGCCAGTCGTCCCCGTCTGCGGGCCGTCCGTCAGATTTTCTCGGTTTCGATGCGGTGAGCGAACAGCAGCAGATGCTTTGGGGCACCCAGCAGGCCGGACACTCCCAGGAGAGCGGCAGGCTCGGCAGGAATATCGCCCGTGCGCTTGCCGGCCGGGAGGGAACTGAGCCGGCCCAGGCGCCGCTTGCCCAGCTGAAGGCGGTGGATGCGGCCGCCGTGCTCATCGAGGCCGGCACGGCCATGAGCCGCGTGAAGGCCGCCGAAGCCATCGCCCAGGGGATCGAACAGTATGTCAGAGAGAAACGATAGGCGCATACCGGGCAGGGGTCCGCTGGTCATGACCATTATGGCCCTTGTCCTTATTGTCGCAGGTGGCGGGGGATACCTCTGGTTCCGCATGGCAGGTGGCCCTCAGGCCGTGTCGAGCGTGCAGCAGGAGGCGCAAACGACCGCGCCCGCGGCCCGGCCCGATGAGCCGTTCATGGCCACGCTCTTTGTTCCCGCAGACGGCGCGCTGGGGAACGTGATCGTCGCGGTCAAGCGGCATCCGGAGCTCCAGTTGCAGGCGCGCGAGGTTGTGGCCGCACTGTTTGCCGCCGACCAGGGAAAGCGGGCATCGGTCGTGAATGAATTGCGGCTGCGCGCGCTCTATCTCGACGCTTCGTGGACCGTCACGGTGGACCTTTCTGCCGCATCACCGAACCAGAAAGAGATCCGGGCCTCCGCAGAGGATGAGCTTCTCGCTGTCTATGCGCTGGTGAACACGCTGACCCAGAATTTTCCGGAGGTCCGCCAGGTCAGGCTTCTCATGGACGGCAGGGTGACGCAGACCCTGGCGGGGCATATCGACCTCTCGCGGGCATATGTGAAGCGGACGGACCTGGTGAAGAACCAATAAAACGAAAGACGTTTTTTTACCGCAGCCAGAAGTAGGCGCCTCTAGGCGAGAGCGCAGAGCTCGCAGAGGTTACAGGCTGAATCATCCCTTAGCAGGTTTTTCTTCTCCGCGTTCTCAGCGATCTCTGCGGTAAGTGATTTGAATTGTAGATAAAATATATGCAAAAGGCCATCGGCATATTCGATTCCGGCATCGGCGGACTCACGGTCCTCAAGGAGCTCGCGGCCGCGCTTCCGCTCGAGAACACCATCTATCTGGGCGACACGGCACGGGTCCCTTACGGCATCCGGTCCGCCGAGACGGTAACGCGGTACAGTTTCGAGAACACCCAGTTCCTGCTGGCCCAGGAGATCAAGATGCTGATCGTGGCGTGCAATACGGCGTCCGCCATCAGCCTCGACGCGGTGAAGAAGGAGTTCCCGCTGCCGGTCATCGGGGTGCTCGAACCGGGCGCGCGGGCTGCGGCAGCAGCCACCCGTACGCGGAAGATCGGGATCATCGGCACCGAAGCCACCATCGGGAGCGGCGCCTACGAGAGGGCGATCAGGAAGCTGGACCCTGATATCGAGGTGTTCAGCAAGGCGTGCCCGCTCTTCGTTCCCCTGGCGGAAGAGGGCTGGACGGAGAACGATGTCGCCGTGCTGGTCGCTGAGCGCTATCTCGCGTCCTTCCGGACGAGCGGCATCGACACGCTGGTCCTCGGCTGCACCCACTATCCGCTGCTCAAAAAGGTGATCGGCAAGGCCGTCGGTCCCGACATCACGCTCATCGACTCCGCGACCGAGACGGCCAAGGAAGTGGCATCGGTGCTCGACAAGCTCAAATGGCAGCGCCCCGGCGGCGGGCCCGCGGTGCGGAAGTATTTTGTTACCGACACGCCGACGCGGTTCGAAAATCTCGGCAAGCTTTTTCTCGGGGACACGCTGCTGACCGCTGAACAGGTGAAGGTCGGGGGAGCGTAATGACGATTGCGGGTAGACATGACCCTCACCCCTGCCCCTCTCCCCTGGAGGGAGAGGGAAAAAGGGAGAGGGGGCTTTTTCAACGCGGATCGCGGAAGGACTGAGCCAAGGATCATCACTATGAAGAAAGAATGCGAAGATACCCGAAGCCTGCTCCCCCGCTATCTGCGGGGCCATCTCTTCAAGCCGCAGCAGTATCGGATCGAGCGCCATCTTGCCGAATGCGTTGTGTGTCGTTCTGAGTTCGATTCGCTCCGGCGGATCGATGAGACCCGGCGGTTCCTGAAGGACATCAACGCGCCGGACGGGGTCGCCGCCCGGATGAAGGCGGGGGTCTCGGGCCTCGCGGGGATCCGCAAACTCATGTTCCGGCCTCTCTGGCTGATCATGATCGCCGCGGTGATCGCGGCATCCTATCTGTACGTGATCGATCCTCTCCTGCACGACCCTGATATTGAGAAGCTTGATGCAGGCATTCCCCCGCCGCCGGCGGCAACGGCAGAATCCGCCCAGCGCACGCTGCCGACCCCTACACCGCCACCTGCCGTACCCCCCCCGCCTCAGCAGAAGATGGAGCGTGCCCCGGCCGTCGCTGCGCCGAAGGCGGATCCTCTGGTGGTCACGATCACCATGGAGAAGCAGAACGAGAAGGCAAGCATCCGGACGATCAATGACGCAATGAAGGAGCACGCCATGCTCAAGACCATGCGGTTCAGCGACAAGGTGCGCGAGATATCGGGAAGCCTGACCCCGGACGAGCTCTTGACATTTTTCAACCGCGTTCAAAGCGCAGGAAAGATCACCTACAAGCGGTCCCGTCTTGCGTCTGCCGGCAGCGAACTGCTGCCGTTCGTCATGAAGTTGCAGACCCAGGCGCCCCCGCAGACGCCTGCGGACGGTTCCACGGCAAAACCCGTTGCTAAACCTGCCGAGATCCCCGTCGAGCGACCGGTGAGTAAACCGGTGGAGATCCCCGCGGATAAACCGTCAAGTAAACCGGATGACAGGCCGGCGCCTCCGCCCCTGTCCCCGCAAGCGAAGTAACCGCAGGCACGTCATGCCGTATCAGGAAACCATCGACTATCTCTTCGGGCTTCAGAAGCACGGGATCAAGTTCGGCCTGTCCAACAGCAGCCAGCTCATGGGGCTCATGGGCGATCCCCATCTGCGGTTCCGCTCGGTCCATGTGGCCGGAACCAACGGCAAGGGCTCGACCGCCGTCTTTCTGGCCGGGATGCTCCTTGCCGCGGGGTATCGCGTCGGTCTTTATACCTCTCCCCACCTGGTAAGCTTTGCCGAACGGATCCGGATCAACAATATTCCGATCACCGAGGAACGGGTGATCGGTCTGGCCGAACAGGTGCGGACACGGTATGAGCGCCTGCCCTCTGCGGGAGGGAAGGCTCTTACGCCGACGTTCTTTGAGGTCACCACGGCCATGGCCTTCACCTGCTTCGCGGAAGAGCGCGTCGATGTGGCCGTGATCGAGACGGGCATGGGAGGCCGGCTCGATTCCACCAATGTGATAACGCCGATGGTGTCGGTGATCACGAACATCGACGTTGAGCATACCGAGTTCCTCGGCGATACGATCGAGAAGATCGCGGGCGAGAAGGCGGGCATCATCAAGCCGGGAGTGCCGGTGGTCACCGGAGCGGTCCAGCCGGAGGCGATCGCGGTGATAGAGCGGACGGCCGCTGCCGCGGGCTCGCCGGTGCACCGGATGCCAAAGGACTTCGGCGCGGAGCCGCGGTCTGCGGGGCCGGAACAGGCATTTGATTACCGGGGCATCGGGACGCGGCTCGTTGACCTCCGCATCGTCATGCTCGGACAGCACCAGATCGGGAACGCCTGCCTGGCGCTTGCCGCGGCAGAATGCGTCGGCAAGGGAGGAATGGCGGTCACGGATGCGGCGATGCGGACCGGTATCGCGAACGCGGTATGGGAAGGGCGGCTGGAGCGGGCGGCGGAGAGGCCGGACATCTTTCTCGATGGCGCTCATAATCCCGCTTCGGCGCGGGTGCTTGCCGATGCGGTGCGGGACCTCAGGCGGGGCTACCGTCGTCTGGTCCTGGTCATCGGCATTCTGATGGACAAGGACTACCGGGGCATCGTTTCCCAGCTGGCTCCGCTGGCAGACCGGATCATCGTGACCAAGCCGCACTATTCCCGGGCGCTCGACGTCGGGTCACTGGCGGCGGAGATCGGGGTGTTCCATCGCACCGTGGATGCTGCCGAGACCGTTGCCGAGGCCATCGGGTTGGCGCGTCAGGGGGCGGCGGAAAACGACCTCATTCTCATCACCGGATCGCTCTATACCGTCGGCGATGCGCGGGCAGTGCTGAAACCCGGGAGGTCAGGACATCTTCAAGGATTGAAGGGATAAATCCAGGAGCGAGCGCATTCCCCGCAGCATGCCGCGGGGTTAGCGAGCGATTAGAATAAATTAGATCAACCCTGAGGATCGAAGCTCCATGCAGTTTGCTGTAGGGAGCTTAAATCCAGGAGCGAGCACATTCCCCGCAGCATGCCGCGGGGTTAGCGAGCGATTAGAATAAGTTAGATCAACCCTGAGGATCGAAGCTCCATGCAGTTTGCAGTAGGGAGCTTAAATCCAGGAGCGAGCGCATTCCCCGCAGCTTGTTGCGGGGTTAGCGAGCGATTAGAATAAGCAGTTCAACCCTGAGGATCGAAGCTCCATGCAGTTTGCTTAGGGAGCTTCAACGATACGGTGCGGATGGCAGAACTTGAAATGCGAAAGGGCAAGCGAACAGCGTAATATGGTCATGCGCGCATTATACCGCCTCCTCCCGGTCATTGTCGCGGGGGGACTTATCGGAACGATATCTTCCGCGGTCGCGGAAGAACCCCCGAAAAAGGTCCCGGTCACGGTGACCGCCGACAAGCTTGACCATGACCGCGCGAACGATACGTATACGGCGGAAGGGCATGTGCGGATCGAGCAGCAGGACATCCGGGTTGAGGCCGACAAGATCATGCTGAACAACAGGTCCGGTGAGGCCGTTGCCGAGGGCAACGTCTATCTCCGGGACAAGGGCGATACGGTGATGGCCGACCGGATGGAGATGAACATGAACACGCGGGTCGGTGTCATCACGAAAGGCCAGCTCTATAAAAGCAAGGAGAACATACACCTGAAGGGCGATCGGATCGAGCGCCGCGGCGAATCGGTATACCATGTGGAGAACGCGATATTCACCACCTGCGATGAGGGGGAATGGTATCTCAAGGCCCGGGAGATCGATGTGGACATGGACCGCTATGCCACGGGAAGAGGTGTCTCGTTCAACATGATAGGATTGCCCGTTGTGTACACTCCCTACCTTCTGTTCCCGGTGCGCAGGCAGAGCGGCCTCCTTATCCCCATAGTCGGATTCAGCAGCACCGACGGCTTCCTTATGAAGAACTCGGTCTTCTGGGCGATCTCCGACTACCAGGACATGACCTTCATCTCCGACTACCGCGCGCGCACCGGCCATGGGACGGGAGTGGAGTACCGGTATGTGAACTCGCGGGACTCGGCGGGCAAGGCATACTACAATTATTTCGACACCATCCATACAGGCGAGAACCGGTGGGAGTTTCAATTTCAGCACCGTGAGGAATTCGCCGAAGACCTTTCGTTCCGCGCGGACATCAACCTGGTGAATGACCAGAATTATTATCGCGCCCTCGAGAAGAAGATGGAACTGCGGTCCCGGCCCTATATCGATTCCAACGCCTTCTACGTGGAGCGCTGGAACACGGCGTCATTGTACCTGCTCGGCCAGTATTCGACGGACCTGACCAGATCCAACGAAAAGACCATCCAGAAGGTGCCCGAGCTCAAGTACACGATCTTCGGAGAGACCCTCGGCCCCCTGCTGCACCTCCGCCTCGAAGGGTCCGCGGCCAATTTTTCCGTGGACGAGGGAAAAACCGTGCAGCGGGCGGACCTCAAGCCTGAGCTCACTGCTGTGCTCAGCGGGAACGCCCTGAGCCTGACGCCCCGCGTCGGGGCCAGGGCAACGTTCTATGACCAGGGTGCGACGGCCATCGAGCCCGCCGAAAGAAAGTATACCTATGCCGGCGCTGACCTGAACGCGCGCTTTTCGCGGGTCTATGGCAAGGATGAAGAGGCGGGCATCGGGAGGGTCCGGCATTCCATCGAGCCGATGTTCGGCTATTCCTATATTCCCCGGATCGAGCAGGGCGACATTCCCCACCTGGATTCCGTGGACGAGGTGAAAGAGGAAAATGCGGTGACCCTGTCGCTCATCAACCGTCTCACGGCGAGGTACAAAGAGGGGGCGACCGTCCGTACCTTCGACCTCATGGTTTTCCGCCTGTCCGAGTCCTACGACCTGAACCAGGCGCGGAACAAGGACCTGGTGAACGCCCAGCCCCGCTCCGAGGTGAAAGGCGAGCTCGCCGTCAAGACACCGAAGCTGCTCACCGTTTCCGCCAACGCGAACTACAATACCTATACCAACCGGCTTTCCTCTTCCTCCGAGAGCGTTTCCGTAAAAGGAGAGAGAGTCCAGGTCGATATGACCCATCAGTATCTGCGTGACCCAAGGACCCAGTTCCTGATCGCCGGACTCGGATTCAAGGTCGGACAATGGGACCTGAAGGGCCAGGTATGGCAGGATGTGGAACACCGGGTCACGACGCAGCGAGAATATACGGCTCATTATGCCTCGCAGTGTTGGGGGCTGGGGCTTTCCTATATCAACAAGCCGGGCGAGACACAGTACCTTTTTGCTTTGGACCTCAAAGGTCTGGGCGGGGTGAAGTTCTAGTAACAGCGATCGTCCCGGCATGCTCCGATGATCCCGCAGCCGCATTCCCCGCTCGACGCGGGGCTGCTGCGGGATGTCGCGTAATCAATTCCCGACACGTCGGGATGCTGAGGAAGCTCACTCGGGATGTACCTGTGGGTTTTGTCCTTTCGCAGGAGGATACGATGGCCGAAGAGATCGTCATTCTGATCACCGCTAGCTCCCCGGAAGAAGGGGCGAAGATCGCGCAGGCGCTTGTCGCGGAGCATCTGGTGGCCTGCGTCAACTGCATTCCCGGCGTGCGGTCCTTCTTTCTTTGGGAAGGCAAGGCACAGGATGCCGCCGAGGTGTTGCTGGTATGCAAGAGCCGGATGGTGCTCATGGAAAAGGTCATGGAACGGGTCAAGTCGCTCCACTCCTACACGGTCCCGGAGATCATCGCTCTGCCGATCGCGGCGGGTTCGTCCGATTATCTTGCATGGGTGAACGATTCGACAAAGGGATGAGATGACCGCGGATCGTACGACCATGCCGGTCGGCAAGACCGGAAAACAGCTCATGGCCATGTACCGCGCCCTGTTCAAGGCCTATGGTCCGCAGCACTGGTGGCCAGGCGACACACCTTTTGAGATCATGGTCGGGACGGTCCTGACCCAGAATACGGCCTGGATCAACGTCGAAAAGGCTATCGCGAACCTGAAACGAGAGCGCTTGCTTTCGCCTGCCCGCCTTCGGGAGGTCACTCCGCGGCGCCTGGCGCGGCTCATCCGGCCGTGTGGCTACTTCAATATCAAGGCGAAGCGCCTTGCCAATCTCATGGCATTCCTGACGGGCCGCTATGGAGGGAGCCTGACCCGGATGCTGCGGGATGATCCGGGCGACCTTCGCAAGGGTCTCCTTCTGGTGAACGGGATCGGGCCAGAAACGGCCGACGCCATTATTCTCTACGCAGCCGGAAAACCGGTATTCGTGGTGGACGCCTACACAAAACGCATATTCAGCAGGCACGGGCACGTTTCCGAGGCTGCCCGATACGATGACGTTCAGCAGGTGTTCAAGGGCAGCCTGCCTCATAATGCGGGTTTGTTCAATGAATATCACGCGCTCCTGGTAATGGTGGGCAAGCGGCATTGCAAAAAGAGCACGCCGCAATGCATGGGCTGCCCCCTTGAGCCATTTCTCATCTGACAAGAACGATAACGCAATGCGGGATCAGGTCTAGATATTGAGGCGTTATCTGGATTTCCCCAAGATATAGTGTTGCAAGGGCTGTCCTTTCAAAGAAAGCCTTGACAATGAAGCGTTCTCTATGTTACTGTTTATGCGGTGATTCGTGCGCCTTTTTGCCGTGGAGGAATGATGCAGGCTGGGAAGTCGAGAAATATCAAGAAAAAAGAATATTTTACGATCATGTTCGTTCCCGGGCCGAATTCCAGGGTGCGCACGCTCCACATTTCGAAGTCCGCCATCAAATCCGCGCTATTATCGTTCCTCGGTGTCGTCATCCTCTCGTTCTATCTGGTCTACGAGTACAACGATGTGAAGGACAAGGTTTGGGAACTTCAGACGGTGCGCGAAGAACTGATGCAGCAAAAGGCGCAAGTACAGAACTTCGCCCTGAACCTCCTGGACTACAAGCGCCAGATGTTCCTGCTCAGGGACCTCGACACCAAGCTTCGCCGGGTCGTGAGCCTCGGCCCCCGGGACAAGGCACAGCAAGTGCTCGGCATCGGCGGCCCCGACGAGCTCGGCCTGCAGAACCTGACCGCCCTTGGTGAGAAAAAGCAGGCCGAGGCGCTTAAAGAAATGAGCGAAGAGCTCACCCAGCTCAAGGGTGCGGCGTCCCGCCAGGAGACCAGCCTCCAGGTGCTGATCGAATATTTCGAGGACAAACGGTCCCTGTTCGCCTCGACTCCTTCCATATGGCCGGTGCGCGGCTGGGTCACCTCACGGTATGGTACCCGCACATCGCCGTTCAGCGGCATTCTCAAGTTCCATGAAGGTCTGGACATTGCCGCTCAGACCGGGACACCGGTCGTGTCCGCGGCCGACGGCGTTGTGGTCAAGGCAGGCTTCGGCACGGGCTACGGCAACATGGTAGAGATCAGCCATGGATACGGCATCAAAACGCTGTATGCCCACAATTCCCGGATACATGTAAAAGCAGGCCAGCGCGTCCGGCGGGGCGATGTCATCGCCTATGCCGGCGATTCCGGTTCCAGCACCGGCCCTCACCTCCACTACGAAGTACGCCTGAACGGCCTTCCGGTAAATCCGGCAAAATATTTGAACTAAGATCGAGGTATCAGCGGGGACCTTCCCAACATTCATCTTTCCTATGGCAGTGCATTCCATCGTTCATACACTTGTTGCTGGTCGGGGACCTGAGCACGGGGGACGTAAAAGGCTCATCCCTGTTGTTCAATACCGTACTTCCGCTCTGGAACAGTAAAGGGGAACGGAGCGGAAGCACACGCAAGGAGGGAGCAAGCATTATGTCGGACGGGAAAGTGAAGTGGTTCAATGAGGCGAAAGGCTTCGGGTTCATCGAGCCCGACGGCGGCGGACGGGACGTGTTCGTGCATTATTCGGCGATCCAGGGAGAGGGCTTCAAGACGTTGTCGGAGGGCCAGCCGGTCTCCTTTGACGTTGTGCAGGGCGAGAAAGGCCCGCAGGCGGCTAACGTAACGAAGGCTTCCTAGAAAATAAGTAACGCCGTGATATCACGGTTCGCGAGCAGCTCGATCGGTCAAGAAAGAAATTAGTTAAGGAATGATTGAAACCCCGAAGAAACCCCCTCTTCGGGGTTTTTTATTGAGACGAACGCACGGTGGATGCTACCCGTGAGGAAAAAAGAGGAGGGGCAGAAGCCCCTCCTGGAAGTACAATAGGCGGAACTCAGAACTTTACGTCGAAGGTAAGGTAAATGTCCTGGGCCTTCTCGACCGGCGGGAGCATCTGCGGGCCTGATGCCTGGCTGGTGGTCAGTTCGCTGATCTTCGCCGGGGCGCCGACCCAGTTGTTGCTGCCCGTGTACTCGAAGTTGTACATCTGATAGCCGAGACGGACGAAGGCCTCGCCCTTCTTGGCCACGGGCTTCCGGTTCAGGCTCTGGATGACATAGACCTCGATCACATCGCCGCGGGTGCCGAGCTTGCCGGTCCAGAGATCGTCTTCCGCAGGCACCATGCTGATCCAATTCTTCGAGCCGCGGTTGTACTCCGCGCCGATCTTGGTCCCTGTCGAGGCGATATCGTACCGCCCGCCGAGGTAAATGGCGCTGCCGCTGTGGCTCTGCTTTTCGCCGGCGTTGTACATCAGTCCCGCCATCGGCGCGCCGCCGGGGCCGGTCAGGTTGTCGTTCGGATCGGTCTTGCTGGTCGCCGCAGAAACGAAGAGGTTCAAGCTGCTCACCTTGCCGGTGACCACAGCGCCGATCCAGCTGATATCGCCCAGGTTCGTTGACACGCCCGCGTCGGAGGGCGCATCGAAGATGTTCATGCCCTTCTGCCACTGCACTTCGACATGCAGCTTTTCGGAATCGTAGGCGGCCATGTTCACACCCACGAAATCGGTGTCGCGCAGCGTCGGGGCGCCGGGGGCGTCCACCTGGAACCCGCTGTCAAAGCCGCGGCCGTAGCAGAGCTTGGCGTAGGCGCCCGGCAGTGCGGCGATGTCCGGAGCGTAGCCGAGGGTCATACCGTCGAAGGCATAGTTGACCATCAGGCTCGGGATGCCGGCGGTACCCATCTTATCGGAGTTCTGGCGGATATTGCTCGGGATGCCCCCGGTGGATGGCCTGCGTCCCACGGAGAACCATACCGGAGCATCAAAGATGTTGCTGACCGTGGCATAGGCATAGTCGACCCGCAGGATGCTGTCCTCGGGTACATGGCTGACCGTGCCGTCATTCGTGGCGCCGTAGCGGTCGGCAAAGAAGGTTCCCATGACGGGGTTCGAGGTCTGATGGCCGGCAAGCTTGTACATGACCAGCCGCGCCTTCATGGTGACGTCCTCGACGGGATTCGCCTTCAGGTTCATGCCGAAGCGGTTCATGAAGACGGAGTCGTTCTTTACATCGTATTTCTGCACTCCCGTGTACGTACCCGTCGGCAGGCCCGTCGCCGGGTTGATGTCGACCTGGGAATACTCATGCACCGATCCTGAGAGTGAATCGATCCTGAACCGGTAATCGAGCCCGATCTCGAGCCCGCCGTCCTCGGCTGCCGGAACGGAGACTGCGGTAAGCAACAACAGTGAAAGAACTGCGAGAATAGACTTATTCATAATACGGTGATACCTCCTTGGGTCGTTTGAGCGATAGTGCAACACTGGTGAGTTTGCTGCTGGGAATCCAAGCATTTCTCCTTTCTCGTATGATTGTGGCGGGGTTGGCAGGAACCCGCGGGAACTACCTTGTTGCATTGTTTAGAAAATTCGCAACTATATAGTCAAAAAAAGAGGGGGTATCGCCGCCGGCTGACGGTTATACCCCGGTAACTGCTTTCTTTTTTGCCATGTGCTGTTCGAACAGCACTTCCTTCATCAACGAGCAGGCATCGATCACCTTGGGGTTCGCCACGCGGTAATAGATGTTCACACCTTCCCGCCTGGTGGTCAGGATCCCTTTGTGGCGCATGACCGCGAGATGCTGGGAGACGTTCGCTTTGGACGCCCCCAGGGCGTTCACGAGTTCGGTGACGGTACGCTCGTCGGTCTTCAGGACGCTCAAGATCTCGATGCGCTTGGGATTCGTGAGGGTCTTGCAGATCTCCGCCTGCATTTCGAAGATGGATTTGTCGGTCAGTGTGGTTTTCATAGTATCTCATTATCGCAAATTGGAAACTAATGTCAAGGGCAAACTGTAACTCCCTGCAGTAAACTGGAGGGCAGCTTCGATCTACAAGTTAGTACTGTGGTATTCTCATCGCTGGCGAAAAACCGCTGCAAGCTACGGGGAATGCGCTTGCTCCTGGATCCAGGAGCAAGCCGTTACGATCCGGCTGGTTGATCCAGGGCGGCTTCGGGAGCGAAGGAGCCACGCGGTCCTGTGATGCACCAGGTGCGGCCCACCGCTTCCGGCCATATTTCCCTTGAACTTACAGCGAAAAATGATTATGATGCTGGATACTTTTGCGCAACAGGCGGAGAAAAGCAGCTCATGATAGGAACGATCCTCAAGAAGATATTTGGCACGAATAACGAGCGCGAACTCAAGCGCATCAATCCGCGTCTCAACGCGATCAACGCTCTCGAGCCGGCCATCGCGAACCTCACGGACGCGGAACTCCGGGGCAGGACAGACGAGTTCCGGCGAATCATCCGGGAGCGTGTCGAGGGCATCAGCGATCCAGCCGAGCTCCGCGTCATGGAAAAGACGGTCCTCGACGAGCTCCTGCCTGAGGCCTTTGCGGTTGTCCGGGAAACCTCGAGGCGGACCCTCGGCATGCGCCACTTCGATGTGCAGCTCATCGGCGGCATCGTGCTCCATGAGGGGAAGATCGCCGAGATGCGGACCGGGGAAGGGAAGACCCTGGTGGCCACCCTCCCGGTGTACCTGAACAGCCTGACGGGCAGGGGCGTGCACGTGGTGACGGTGAACGACTACCTCGCCCGGCGCGACGCGCAGTGGATGGGCCCGATCTATTCCTTCCTGGGGCTCACGGTGGGCATCATTGTCCACGGCCTGGACGATAGCGAACGGCAGGTGTCCTACAACTCCGACGTGACCTACGGAACGAACAACGAGTTCGGATTCGACTACCTCCGCGACAATATGAAGTTCGACCTGGCGGACTACTCCCAGCGGGAGCTCAATTTCGCCATTGTCGACGAGGTGGACTCCATCCTGATCGATGAGGCGCGGACACCGCTCATCATCTCCGGTCCCGCCGAGGAGTCCACGGACAAGTACTACAAGATCAACCGGATCATCCCGAGCCTGAAGAAGGACGCCGACTATACGATCGAGGAGAAGACCAAGACCGTTGCCCTTACCGAAGACGGCAACATCAAGGTCGAAAAACTGCTGAACGCCGGCAACCTCTACGATCCCGCGAACGTCGACCTGGTGCACCACGTGCACCAGGCGCTGAAGGCCCACACGCTGTTCACCGTCGATGTGGACTACGTGGTGAAGGACGGCCAGGTGATGATCGTTGACGAGTTCACGGGCAGACTGATGCCCGGCAGGCGCTGGAGCGACGGCCTGCACCAGGCCATCGAGGCCAAGGAGAACGTCAAGATCGAGAACGAGAACCAGACGCTGGCAAGTATCACCTTCCAGAACTACTTCCGCCTGTACAACAAGCTGGCCGGCATGACGGGTACTGCCGAGACCGAGGCCGGGGAATTCGGGAAGATCTACAATCTCGACGTGATGGTGATACCGACCCACCAGCCCATGATCCGGGCGGACAGTCCCGATTTCATCTACAAGAACGAACTGGGCAAGTTCGGCGCGGTGGTCCGGGAGATCGAGGAGAAACACCAGCATGGCCAACCGGTCCTCGTCGGCACCATTTCTATTGTGAAATCCGAGGTCCTGTCCTCGCTTCTCAAGAAAAAGGGTGTCAAGCATACGGTCCTGAACGCTAAGTACCATGAAATGGAGGCCGAGATCGTGGCCCAGGCAGGCAGGTACGCGGCGGTCACCATTGCCACGAACATGGCCGGGCGCGGCACCGATATCGTTCTGGGCGGCAACCCCGAGGGTCTGGCGCGCCAGATGCTCAAGGGCAAGGAGCATACGCCCGAGGAATGGGAAAAAACGATGGCGCAGTGCCGTGAGCAGTGCGTTGCGGAGAAACAGAAGGTCCTTGATGCCGGCGGCCTGCACATCCTGGGCACAGAGCGGCACGAGTCGCGCCGGATCGACAATCAGCTCCGTGGACGGTCGGGACGCCAGGGCGACCCGGGATCGTCAAGGTTCTACCTCGCGCTGGAGGACGATCTTCTCCGGATCTTCGGCTCCGACCGCATATCGGGGCTCATGAACCGGCTCGGCATGGAAGAGGACGTGCCGATCGAGCACCGGCTGGTCTCCCGCTCCATCGAGAAAGCCCAGAAGCGGGTCGAGGACCATAACTTCGAGATGCGGAAACACGTTCTCGAATACGACGACGTGATGAATCAGCAGCGGAAGGTGATCTATGAGCAGCGCCGCCAGATCCTCTCCGGCGGGAATCTCAGAGACGATGTGATGGGGCTGGCCGAGGAACTGTTCGACGGCCTGTTCGGTTTCTACTGCCCCGAGAACGCGTACCCCGAGACATGGGACATTCACGGCCTTACCGAGGCTCTTTCGGCGAAGTTCTCATTACGCCTTACGGACACGGACCAGGGGACCCGTTCCCGCGATGAGTTCCGCGATGCCATCTGGCAGACGCTCGAGAAAAGCTACCAGGACAAGGAGACCGAGATCGGTTCTGATCTTATGCGCCGCCTCGAGAAGATATTCATGCTCCAGGCCGTGGACCAGCAGTGGAAGGACCACCTTCTCGCCATGGACCATCTGAAGGAAGGCGTCGGCCTCCGTGGGTACGGTCAGAAGGACCCCCTTCTCGAGTACAAGCGGGAAGGCTTCGATATGTTCGAGGAGATGAAGCTGCGCATCGTCGAGACGACGGTGGAGAGCCTCTTCCGGGTAAAACAGGCGAAGGAGGACGACCGGGAGATCGAACGGCGGCAGAAACGTCAGATGGCGCAGCTCAGCTTCGTCGGCGCCGGAGACGCGGCCGCGGCGCCCCAGCCGGTCCACACCGAGAAAAAGGCCGGCCGCAACGATCCGTGTCCCTGCGGCAGCGGGAAGAAATACAAGAAGTGCCACGGAAAGTGACAGTGTATAAGTTCCTGCGTTGAATGAAAACGCTCTGTTTGGGCGGTCCCGAAGTTTTGGGACCGCCTTTTCTGCTCTTAGGGTGCCTTGAAAATACAAGTTTAACACACGCAGTTCAATAGACCCTCAGTCTCTATATGGTGCGAGCACCTAAGAACGCCATAGACAATATCTGAAATATCGTGTTACTATATCATCCGTAACGCATCTGGAAGGGGCGTGATTCCAATCAGCAATAGAAAACAGGACAACAGCTCTCCATCACTGCTCGGAATCCTCCTGCTCGTCCTCCTCGCCATTCCCGCGCCTTTCGCTCTTGCCGCCGAGCCCCCCATCAAGATCGGTGTCGCGTCGATGATCACGCCGGTCGACGCCGTTAAATACTATCAATCGATCATCGACTATATCGGCGAGCAGGTCCATCGGCCCGTCCAGATGGTCCATCGGCGAACGTATGAGGAAATGGATTCTCTGCTTGAACAGGGCGAGGTTGATGTGGCATTCATCTGCTCCGCCCCCTACGTCAAGAACCGCGAGAAATTCGGCGTGGAACTCCTCGTAGCCCCCAGCGTGAACGGAAAGCCGATCTATCATTCATATATCATTGTTCATAAAGACAGTCCTCTCAAGTCATTCGCGGATCTCAAGGGGAAGGTCTTCGCTTTCACCGACCCGAAATCGAACACGGGGAAGCTCTACCCCGCCTATCTGCTCAGGACCATGAATTCCATGCCGGAGCAGTATTTCAAGCGGTACATGTACAGCTACAGCCACAACAAGTCCATCGAGCTGGTGGCAAAACGCGTTGTGGATGGCGCAGCGGTGGAGAGCCTAGTCTATGAATTCATGGTTAAAACCGGGTCTCCTTACGCGCTGCAGACGAGGATCGTAAAGCGTTCGCCTCCCTATGGGACCCCTCCGGTAGTGGTGACCAAGGATGTGAACCCTGCGCTTCGAGATCTGCTGCGGGACGCTTTCCTGGCAATGCACAAGAGCGAAAAGGGAAAGGCGATCCTCGACGCGATGATGATCGACGGATTCGTGCGGATAGCGGACACTGCCTATGACCCGATCCGAAAGATGGAGCGGGCCGTGGACGAGGACATCGTTGTTGCGCGAAAGGCCAAGGGAAAGCAAACCGTCTACTTCGGCGTGATTCCGAGGGATAATCCCCGCATTCTCTATGAAAGATACCAGCCGCTCCTCGATTACCTTGCGGGCCAGACACCCTATACCTATGAGCTGGTGCTGAAGAAGAATTACGAGGACACGGTCAACGCCCTGGGAAACGGCGACATGGATGTGGCCCTGCTCGGGCCGTTGACCTACCTTGAGGCCCGTGCGAAGTACGGAGCCGTATCCATCTTGAAACCGAAGGGTGTGAACGGGGATTCGCGATACCGGAGCGTGATCATCACGAAAAAAGGGGCCTCACTCCAGCAGCTCTCGTCATTGAAGGGCAAGAGTGTTGCGTTTTCCGCTTCAAAATCCACATCAGGGAACCTGATCCCCCGATATCTCCTTGCAAACTCCGGTCTGCACCTCAGCGATCTCGGCCGCTATGCCAACTTCGACTATCACGATTCAGTGGTCAAGGCGGTCCTGAAGGGACAGCAGGACGCCGGAGCGGTGCGGGATTCGGTGGCAAAAAAATACAGCAAGCTCGGGATCGAGATCATTGCAGAATCGGAACCGATACCAACAGGGCCGCTTGTGGCCGGGCCCGGGACTCCCTATGCCGTGATCGAGAACATCAAACGGGCGCTGCTGGCTTTGAATCCCGATGATCCGGACCATAAGAAAATACTTCAAAGGCTTGATGACGATCTGAAGAGCGGCTTTACAGATGCGTCTGACGCTGATTACGCAGACATCCGTACCAAGATAAACGCCGTACCCCGAACCTGCGGGTTGGGGTGCCATCCAAAGATACAGCTGTGAGTTGACGAGAATGATAAAAATCCCGGACTCCTTTGACAGATTGCGCCTGCAATCAAAGTTCATCCTGATCACCACGTCGGCTATTATCATCTTAATGAGCGTGATCGGCTACGTTTCCGTGGAGCGGGAGAAAACTATACTCTACAGCGATATCGAGCGGCAGGGTAAGCTGCTTGGTGAGACGCTGGCCATCCCGATCCTGAACGACCTCATTTACGAGCGTCTCGGGCTGGTCGAGGAGGGCGGGCTTCTCGATAACTATATTATGGAGATATTCAACCGCCGTGACCTGGATCTTCTCTATCTGGTGATCATCGACGAGGATGGCAGGGTGATCTCTCATAATGACATCACGGAGTACGGCAAGGTCTATTCCGATCCCTTGACCATAACGTCTCGCGCGGCGGATACTACCGCTATCCAGCGCTTTTCAAGCAAGGGACACGTTGCCCTGGACATCGGCGTCCCCCTTTCCATCGGCAAGAAGCGGTGGGGCACACTCAAGATCGGTATTTCGCTTGAACATGCCGAGCACGAGATCATCGCCACCATCGGCAGGATCGTTCTGTTGACGCTGATCCTGGTTGCGATCGGATTTGCCGTCATCCTGCTGCTCAGCAGGAGGTTCATCAATCCCATCACACAACTCGCGAACACGATGGAGAAGGCGCGCGGCGACTATCTTGACCTCAAAGTTGACGTGAAAGGGCATGATGAGTTGGCCACGCTGGGCGAGCGGTTTAACAGCATGATCGAGCGCATCCGGCAGGCAAATGAGGACCTCCGGAAGGCAAATGAGAAGATGATCCAGTCGGAGAAGCTCGCGTCCATCGGCATTCTTGCTTCCGGCGTGGCCCATGAGATCAATAATCCTCTCGGAGGTCTTTTTAATTGTGTCCAGATGCTGAAGCTGAACGGCGATAATCCTGAATTCCGCGAACGGTATCTGGGTCTTGTGAAGGAAGGTCTCGACAAGATCGAGATCACGGTAAGCAAACTGCTCTGGATGTCCCGGAAGTCCGAGCATGCGCCGGTAGCCGTCAATGTCCGGAATGCCGTGGACGGCGTCTATCATTTCGTGGAGTACAAGATGCAGAAGAGCAACGTTACATTCGACAATTCCGTACCGGACAGCCTGCATGTCATCGTGGATCTGCATGATTTTCAGCAGATGTTGCTGAATCTTATTATTAATGCCGTGCATGCGATGCATGACGGAGGGAAGCTCAGCATACAAGGGCGACAGGACAACGGGTCGGTCAAGATCGATATCATCGATACGGGGATCGGCATAGCGCCGGAAAATGTCGGCAGGATATTCGATCCATTTTTTACCACGAAGCCAACCGGCGAGGGTACCGGCCTCGGATTGTGGCTCACCTACGGAATTATGAAGAACTATAACGGCGAGATCACTGTGGAGAGCGATCGGGGCAAGGGAAGCAGGTTCACCATGAGCTTTCCCCTGACGTTGAACGGGTGAATTGAAGATGACTGAAACGGTCCTTGTCATTGAAGATGAAAAATTGATGCGTGTGACCATTGAGGACTCGCTCAAATCGGCGGGGTACAATGTCATTGCGTGCGAGAACGGCGCGGAAGGTCTTGTCGCATTCAGGAACGGTTCCTGTGACGCGGTGGTGACGGATATTCGCCTTCCCGATAAGAACGGGATCGAGATCCTCAGGGAGATCGCAGCATCGAGCGATGTTCCCGTGATCGTCATGACGGCCTTTGGAACGATCAAAGATGCGGTCGAGGCGATGAAGCTCGGCGCGTTCGACTACATTACAAAACCCTTCTCCCTGGACGAGTTTCGGATACTGATCGAGCGGGCCTTGGAAATGAAGAGGCTCCGGGAAGACAACATCCGCCTGCGAAAGGACATCAACCGGTATTTCTGTTTTCCAAACATCATCGGTGAAAGCCTGGCCATGAAGAAGGTCTTTTCACTGATCGAGAAGGTTGCTGCAGCGGATTCCACAGTTTTGATCCTCGGGGAGAGCGGCACCGGCAAGGAGTTGATAGCAACAACTATTCATTATCAGAGTGCGAGAAAGGACAAGCCGCTCATCAAGATCAATTGCGCGGCCCTACCCGAAACTCTGATAGAAAGCGAGCTCTTCGGACACGAAAAAGGCGCGTTCACCGGCGCGATCAGACGAAAACCGGGCCGGTTCGAGCTGGCGAACGGCGGCACGATCTTCCTCGATGAGATAGGGGATATGCCGCTTTCCACACAAACAAGACTTTTGCGGGTGATCCAGGAGAAGACGTTCGAGCGAGTGGGCGGAACTGAGACATTAAAAATAGACGTGAGGGTTCTCACAGCGACTAATAGAAATATTGAAGAAGAAGTAAAGGCCGGTCGTTTCCGGGAAGATTTGTTTTACCGTTTGAATGTTATTCCCGTCGTAATTCCGCCGCTCCGGGAGCGAAGAGAAGATATCCCCGCGCTCGTGGATTTCGCTTTGGGAAAATGCCGGATACGGAACGCGAAAACCATGCGGTTCTCGAAAGAGGCAATGACGGCGCTTATGCAGTATGACTATCCTGGTAATGTCAGAGAGCTGGAGAACATTGTTGAACGGGGCGCTACCCTGGCTGGCTCTGATGTCATAGAGAAAGACGACCTGGCCCCCGCGGTATGCCGGAAATCTGAAAACAATGGAGCCGTGACGCTGGCGGAAGTTGCAGCCGGGGCAGAGAAGGAGCACATCATCCGCATCCTTGCGATCGCGCAGGGAAACAAAACAAAGGCATCAGAGATGCTTGGCATCAGCCGAAAAACCCTTTGGGAAAAGATGAATACGTACGGACTTAAGGCATAATTCGCGATAAACATACCTCGTTTGCACTCCAACGTCCTGATGCGGCAACTTTCTTTACCACAACTTCCCGATCGAATCAAGAAACCGTTACGAAACCGTAACACTGCACCAATCTGCTACGCTAGGTAAAAATCAGTATTAATAGACAGTTACCCGATCTTCCTTTCCACAACGTTCCACAACAGTAACATTCATCCAGCGCATATCACTATTAATCAATGTATTAGGTCCGGCATGGAACTTGTAATCTATGAGCCATGCAAGTATGCTCCTCATCCGGCGCAAAAGCGCTTTCTATGGTATCCTTGAAAAACATTTGCGAGCAAAATGGCAACATCCGCCAGTGCGCCATCGTGAATGCCAATCATGAAAAGGTCCTATCTGTTCTTGACGGAATTCTCCAGGATGATCGATACGCTTTCTGCCGGTGTGATAAGTGTCTCAACGATATAGCCGCGCTTGCCCTCAATTATCTGCCGCCGCACTATTACGTCGATGCGGGAAGCGGCGGTGACATCGGCTCTCCCTCCGTGATGGTTGAGCATGCTGTTCTTGAGGCGATGGATCTGGTCGGGAAAAATCCACGACATCAAAATACATAGATTATTGCGAATCGCAAAAGGGAGGTCCAGATGCAGATAAAAAGAAGGGATTTTCTGAAGGTAGGTGCGGCCGCGGGAGCGGTTGCGGCGTTGGGAGGACTGAAGCTCAATGCCTTTGCAGCGGGCAAGGAGCAGGAGAAGGCCATCGGTGGTATAGGGCCGGGCGAATGGATCGCCTCCACCTGCCAGGGCTGCACTGCCTGGTGTCCCGTGGAGTTCTTTGTGCAGGAGGGCCGCGCGGTGAAGGTGCGCGGCAACCAGCTCAGCAAGGCCAATAGCGGGTACTGCTGTCCGCGCGGTCATATGATGCTTCAGCAGCTGTACGATCCTGACAGGATCAAGGTCCCCATGAAGCGCACCAATCCCGAAAAGGGGCGTGGCATCGACCCCAAGTTCGTCCCGATCACCTGGGATGAAGCCCTTGACACCATAGCCGACAAGATGATGGAACTACGCAAGGCCGACGAGCCGGGGAAATTGATGTACATGCGCGGCCGTTACTCCCCGACCTCCACGGACCTGCTTTACGGCACACTGCCCAAGATCTACGGCACTCCCAATTACTTCTCCCACAGCGCCATCTGCGCTGAAGCGGAGAAGATGGGCCCCGGCTACACTCAGGGGTTCTTCGGCTATCGTGACTATGACCTGGCAAAGACCACCTGCCTGGTGATCTGGGGTTGCGACCCCCTCAGTTCCAACCGACAGGTGCCGAATGCCATAAGCAAATTCGGCGACATTTTCGATCGCGGCACGGTGATTGCCGTTGATCCGCGCCTCTCCACCTCGGCCGCCAAGGCCAATGAGTGGCTGCCGATCAAGCCGGGTGAGGACGGAGCCCTGGCCGCTGCCTTGGCTCATGTCATCATGACTGATGGAAAGTGGAGCAGGGAATTCGTCGGTGATTTCAAGGACGGCAAGAACCGTTTCAAGGCCGGCAAGACCGTTGACGAGGCCGCATTTGTCGAGAAGCAGACCCATGGTGTGGTCAAATGGTGGAACATCGAACTGAAGGACAAGACCCCGGCCTGGGCAGCCAAAAAAACTTTGATCCCCAAAGATCAGATCATCCGCGTGGCCCGGGCTATGAGCAAGGCCGGTTCTGCCTGTGCTGTCTATATGGGTCCCGGCGTGGCCATGACGCCCCGAGGCACCTATGCCGCCATGGCGGTTTATGCATTGAACGGCATTCTGGGATCCATCGAGACCGAGGGAGGCGTATTCCAGAGTTCCGGTGCGCCGACGGAAAAATTTCCCAAGCCCGACGCATTTATCGATGAAATCGCCAAGCACCATGGCCACGGCAAAAAAGTCGACGGCCGCGGCGCCAAGGACATGCCCGCCATCCTGGGCGGCTTTGAAAAAAAGAAGGACAAGGATGGCAAGGAAACGGAGAGCGCCCTGGCCAATGTGGTCACCAACAACGTGGCCAATGGCCTGCTGAAAGACCCGGGGGCCGTCAAGGTGTTCATCAGCACATGGAGCAACTTTGTTTTCTCCGCTACCGGCTCCCAGCGCTGGGAACAGGTCATGGCCAAGATCCCGTTCTTCGTACACATGGTCACCAATGCTTCGGAGATGACGCAATACGCTGATATCGTATTGCCGGCCACTTTTAACCCGGCGGAGAAGCTCTCCATTATCACCAACATGGCAAATCTGCACGGCCATATGTCCATCCAGCAGCCGGTGATCAAACCGCTCTGGCAGGCCAAACCGGAGGAGACCGAGGTCATGTGGCTGTTGGCCGAGAAGCTGAAAGCCAAGGGATTTGCCAATCTGTTCGACTACTATGCTTCCTTTGAAGATCCTGAAACCAAAAAGAAGCCGGCCACCGCAGCGGAGTTCGCCGAAATAGCGGCCAAGATCTCCAGCCAGAAGGCCTGGAACGGCAAGGAAAAGATGAAGGGCGATCAGATCGCGGGCTGGGAGGAATTCAAGAAGAAGGGGATCTACAACTCCGAAACCTACGCCTACAAAAAGAACTGGGGCAAGGACAACCCCGAGACCAAGAAGTTCGAGGGGAAGTTCAAGACCGTAACCAAGAAGTTCGAGTTCTACAGCGAAACGTTAAAGAAAACCCTCACCCTGTTTGCTGCCAAACATAAGATCAGCATTGACGAGGTACTGAAAGGAAGCGGTTACGAGGCGCAGGGCGAGCTGGTTTTTGTACCCCATTACGAGTCTCCAAAGCGTCATGGCAGCGCCGAGGAATATCCCTTCACCTTCATCGATTACAAGTCGAGGCTCAACCGGGAGGGCCGGAGCCAGAACACGACGTGGTACCACGAATTCAAGAAGATGGACCAGGGAGACGTGAGCTGGGACGACGTGACCAAGATCAACCCGAGCGATGCCAAAAAGCTGGGGATCAAGAACGGTGACTCCATCCGCCTAACCTCCACCACCGGCTCAATCGTCACCAAGGCGAAGTTGTGGGAAGGCGTGCGCCCCGGCACGGTTGCCAAGTGCTACGGTCAGGGCCACTGGGCCTACGGTCGCGTGGCTGCCAAGGATTACGCCAAAGCGCAGCCTCGCGGCGGCAACAACAACGAACTGCTCGTTGACGACTACGACCGGTTGAGCGGCGCCACGGCCCGCAACGGCGGCTTTACCGGCGTCAAGATCGAGAAGATATAGGAAAGGAGGAGATAACACATGTCTAAATACGGAATGGTGATAGATCTGCAGAAATGCGTTGGCTGCGGCGCATGCGCCCTCGCTTGCAAGACGGAGAATAATACCCAGGACCGGGCTGACGGACAGACCTTCAACTGGGCCGATTACATCATGAAAGAGGAAGGGAAGTTCCCGAACATCAAGGCAAGCACAATGCCGGTGCTCTGCAACCACTGCACCGACGCCCCGTGCGTGAAGGCCTGCCCGGTGACGCCCAAGGCCATGTTCAAAACGCCCGACGGCATTACCATGCACAACGACGAACGGTGTATAGGCTGCCAGAATTGCCAGCGGGCATGTCCCTACAGCACCGCTGATGCCGTGAAGGACAAGGCTGCATACAGCGTGCTGAGCTTCAATGCCCACGGTGGCACGACCCATCCATTCTACCATGACGCAAAGGAGATGATCCCCGGCTGCACCTCCTCAGGTGTGGAGGTGTCCAAAGCGGCTGGGGACACACCTCCGCATCGCACTCTCTACAAACATCCGGAATATGAGAGTGTCCGGAGGAGCGGCATTGTGGAGAAATGCATATTATGCGAGCACCGGGTGAAGAAGGGCGATCTGCCGTACTGCGTGGTTTCCTGCCCGGCAAAGGCCCGCATCTTCGGCGATCAGGACGATCCGAACAGCGAGATCAGCCAGGTCCTCAAGAAGTACAAACCGGTCCAGCTCAAGAACAACAAGGGCTTGCTTTTGAAGGCCGGTGAAAAAGGCACAAAGCCAAATGTGTATTATGTCAGGAGTTACAAGCCTGCGGCAAGTAAAGCGTAATTACAAATTGGTCATGGAGTGATGGGAGGCCGGCCTAAAGACCGGTCCCCATCGCTCGATCGTTTAACTAGCTCAGGAAACACTAAAAAAACTGAGAGGGGTGCGCATGGATATCGAGCAGTTCATTGGATTTGAGCGGGCACGGCGCGATTGTTATAAATTGCTCGCAGCCTGTTTCTATCAGCCGCAAAAAGCGATGCTTTTGAATGCGAACGTTTTTGCAGATCTTGGTAATATGCTGTCCGGCGTCTGCCCGGATGCTGCGCCGTTTTCGGAGATAATGGCAGCGTCGGTAATGCAATATGATGACGAGGAACTGCTGGTGGAGTACGCGCGGCTTTTTGTGGGGCCTAACGAACTGCTGGCCCCTCCGTACGGCTCCGTATATCTGGAAGAGGGCAGAAAAGTGATGGGCGAGTCCACGGCCAGGGCCCTGGAATTCTACAAGGCGGAAGGCCTGTCCATGGACGAGGAGTTTCAAAATCTGCCGGACCATATCACGGCGGAAATGGAATTCATGTATTATCTCGCATACCAGGCAGTCGAAGCTCTTGAGAAGAACGATAGGGAAAAGGCGGTGCATTTTTTGAATAGACAGGAAGTCTTCCGGCGGACATTCCTGGACGGATGGGTCGTTCCCTTCTGCGAAAAGATAACAGAGGGGACGGAAAACGGATTTTACCGTGCCCTTGCGGGATGTCTGTCGGTTTTTATCTCGAAAGCAGACCGCTGCGCTATGCCGGAAGAACTGCGGGACAGCCTGGCGCGAGTTTAATATAAAAATGCTGCAGGACACGATCATCAATTTGGCCTTAAGCAAAGATGAACCGCGGATTTCAGCGGACCGGTCGCGTTGCGTTAGGATGCGCTTCAATAAAAGCGCCTGCGCGATATGCACTGAGAGCTGCAGGACCAAGGCAATAACCATCGACGGCGGCATCGCCATTGACGAGGGGAAATGCACGGAGTGCATGCAGTGCGTATCCGAGTGCCCCTCGGGTTGTTTTTCTATCGCGGACGAGGACTTCCCCGCTCTTCTTTACAGGTTGCGAAAAAATCAGAATTCCATCACGCATTCCGTGCTTGGTTGCAAACACGCCCGGGACACAGAGGCCCACGAAAGAACCAGCTGTCTTGGCTTTCTGTCCGAGGAGCACATAATCTCGCTAACGGGATATCTCGGCAAGCCGATCACTCTCAACCTGACCGCTTGCAGTGGATGCAGGAACTCGTTCATTGTTGATACGCTCAAAGAACGCATCCAAAGCGCGCAGATGAAAACATCGCTCGATGTCGGGAAAAGAATCATATTGGCCGAAAACAATGAGGAACTGGTCTTTGAAGATGTTTCCCTGGACAGGCGGGGTTTTTTCCAGGCGCTTAAGACAATGGGCTTTACGCAGGTAGCCGGGCTTGACAAAGCCGAGGTCGAAATACCTGCGTCGTATACGGCGAAAAGACTTCCTTTGAAGCGTGATTTGCTCAATACCGTTGTAAAGAAGCTATCTGCTGGTAATGTGGCCGCGGGCATTTTGCACAATTATGCTTTCACGGTGAATGCCGGATCGTCATGCACTCATTGTTTTGCCTGCATCGGCATGTGCCCGACCGGCGCGCTGAAGATCAAAAAAGACGTGGAGGGACCGGGTCTGCTTTTTAATCCTTCATTATGCACAGGATGCGGCCTGTGCTGCGATTTTTGCCCTGCTGAGGCAGTGAGCGTTTATCCGGGATATTTCGGAAACAGTTATTTTGAACATGATCGTTGCACTGTTGAAGCTTTTACCGAACATGCCGTGGCGGGAAAACAGTAACGGTGAAATTACGGGCGAATGAGGTCTGGTCTTCTATGGAAATAGCGTTGGATTATGAGTCGCTGCTGAATGAATCGGTAAAGATCCACGGCCACCTCTGCGCCGGGCAGGTGCTGGGTGTCCGCATGTCAATGCTTGGCCTTCGGGAGATCGGCATCAGCGACCCGAAAGGAAAAGATCGCAAAAACATCATTGTCTTCGTCGAGATGGACCGCTGCGCCACCGACGCGGTCCAGTCTGTTACGGGGTGCAGTCTGGGGAAGAGAAGCATGAAGTTCCTGGACTACGGAAAGATGGCGGTGACGTTTCTGAACCTCAAAACAAACAAGGCAGTAAGGATCTTTGCTCGTGAGGACTCTCGCGAGAAGGCAAAGGAGCGCTTCCCGGAGATCGAGAATAAATATGCCGGACAGCTTGAGGCATACAAGATCATGCCGGATGAAGAGTTGTTCGACGTGATGGAAGTTGCCATCAACATCGCGCCCCAGGACATGCCGGGGAGACCGATGCGCAGAGTACAGTGCGACTCCTGCGGGGAGCACGTCCAGGATATGAGGGAAGTCTATCAGGACGGAAAGATCCTGTGTGTTGCCTGTGCTCAGGGCGGCTACTATGCAGTGAAAGAACCTTTTTTGGCGGTGCGTTATGCGGAAAAGTCATAACGGACTATCAATCCGGTCAAAGATATGGATTGAGATGGACGGCGAACCCGTGTTCGGCAGGGGCAGGCGGTTCCTGCTCGAAGCGATAGAAACGCACGGCTCGATCACTCGGGCTGCGGAAGATGTGGGCATTTCCTATCGGAAGGCGTGGTGTCACATTAAGGCCATGGAAGAACGTCTTGGCGTTCAACTTGTCGAGCGTCAGACAGGCGGTAAGAACGGCGGCGGTGCGCGTATTACCGATGAGGCCAGAGTATTTCTGAACAAATTCGAGCAAATGGAAACAGGCATACGCGAAGTGGTTGATGAGAAGTTTAAAGCCCTTTTCCAGGGAGGATCGTATGTGTGACGATACGCATGAAGCTCAGGATTCCACAATGAAAGCTATTCCGGTCGCGCGGGCGGTCGGCACGATCCTCGCTCATGACATAACCGAGATCAGGCCGGGTGAATTCAAGGGCCGCGCGTTCAGGAAGGGTCACCTTATACGCGAAGAGGATGTCTGTCACCTTCAGCGGCTCGGCAAGGAACATCTCTATGTGCTCCATGTCGCCGAGGACGAGATGCACGAGAACGACGCGGCGTATGCGCTCGCCAAGGCGCTCATGGGAGAAGGGGTCACTATCAAAGGCGAGCCGAAAGAAGGCAAGATCAGCATCATTGCGGAGCGGGACGGTCTTCTGAAGATCGACCGTGATGCGCTGCTTGCGTTCAACATGCTCGGTGAAGTGATGTGTGCAACGCTTCATGACAATACGGTCGTGAAGAAAGGGCAGACCTTGGCGGGGACGAGGGCGATCCCGTTAGTTGTTAAGAAATATGTCGTTCAGGCGGCAGTCACTATCGGTGAAAGCGCAGGAAAGATCATCCAGGTGAAGGAGATCAAAAAGCCGAAGGTCGGCGTCGTGATCACCGGAAACGAGGTATACCACGGCAAGATCAAGGACGCCTTTGCCCCGGTCATTACGAAGAAGATCGAGGAGATCGGCGGCGAACTTGTCGGCGTCTATTACGCGCCGGACGACAAGGCAATCATCGTGGACAGGCTGCGGGAGTTGCTGAAGGCCGGGGCTGACCTCCTGATCACCACGGGCGGCATGTCCGTTGATCCCGATGACGTAACGCGGTTCGCGATCAGGGAACTAGGCGCCGGGGATATCACCTACGGTTCAGCAGTCCTTCCGGGCGCGATGTTCCTCGTCGCCTATGTAGGCATCGTTCCCATCCTCGGCATCCCTGCTTGCGGTATGTACGCGAGGACGACGATATTCGACCTGGTCCTTCCCCGCATTCTTGCCGGTGAAAAGATCGGGCGGCGTGAGCTGTCAGAGCTTGGGCACGGCGGGCTGTGTATGAAGTGCGATGTGTGCAGGTATCCTGTTTGTCCCTTCGGGAAGCTGGGGTAGCGCAGCATGAAAGCCTCAACGGATATGCACATGACAGATGAGCCTTTCAGGGACTCCTTCAACCGTCAGATAGACTATCTCAGGATATCCATCACCGACAAGTGCAATCTGAAATGCATCTATTGCATGCCGGAAAAGGGACTCAAACTATTCAATCAAGCCGAAATACTTACCACCGATGAGATCATCAGGATCGTGCGCATTGCATCCAAATACGGCGTCAGAAAGGTCCGTCTCACCGGTGGCGAGCCGCTTCTGCGAGAGGATATCATTCATCTTATTTCGAGCATCAAGACTGCTGGTATTCAAGACCTCAGTATGACCACCAACGGGCAACGTCTTGCCGGAATGGCAGGATTGCTAAAAAAAACCGGGCTCGACCGGGTGAATATCAGTCTCGATACGCTCATCGCGGAGCGTTACCGGGAGATGACGAGGGGCGGCGACATTCATCGAGTATGGGAAGCGGTATCGGAAGCCGAGTCAGCCGGTCTCTCGCCGGTCAAGATCAATATGGTGCCTGTGCGGGGAGTCAACGACGATGAAGTCTCCCGGTTCGCGGCCCTTACACTGTATAAGGACGTTCATATCCGGTTCATCGAGTTCATGCCTGTTGGAAAGCACAGCACATGGCAGCCTGACGCGTATCTGAGCAAAGACGAGATCATGGAGCGTGTGGCATCCGTGGGGAAACTTGTCCAGCTTCCGTTCAAAGGTGGCGGTCCATCGCGTAATTATCGCATAGAGGGCGCGCAAGGCATGATCGGCTTCATCAGCCCCATAAGCGACTGTTTTTGCGGTTCCTGCAATAGGTTGCGGCTTACGGCGAACGGCAAGCTCAGGCCGTGCCTTTTCTCCGAAACCTCCGTGGACATAAAAGCCCATCTCAGGAACGGCGCGTCCGACGAAGAGCTGGAAAACCTCTATCGCAACGCTGTCTTGTCCAAACCTGCCCGCCATGCTCTTCACGAGGGTTCTTTGCTCCATCCCGCCATGTCTCCTATGTCGCAAATAGGAGGATAAAGAAGATTATATGTAACATAAATAGTAGCCAATAAACGGCTTGACAAAGACGTTCTCCGCGTATAACATATAAAAATAAGTTTATATGAGGAGACCGCCGTGCTCAAGCAATTTGCCGACTATATTACCTATGCCTTGCTGAAACTGGAGCCGACCAGCCATTTAGGGGATGCTCTCAATTTCTTTATCTACGACACTCTCAAGATATTCCTGCTGCTCACCACTATCGTCTACGCGGTAGCAATCATCCGGGCATACTTCCCGCCCGAAAAGACCAAACGCATGCTGTCTCACAAGCGGGAATACATCGGCAATGCCATGGCGGCGCTGCTCGGGATCGTCACACCGTTCTGCTCCTGCTCCGCAGTCCCGCTCTTTATCGGCTTCGTGGAAGCGGGCGTTCCTCTCGGCGTCACGTTCTCGTTCCTCATCTCGTCGCCCATGGTGAACGAAATCGCCCTGATCATGCTCTGGGGCCTGTTCGGGTGGAAGATCGCCCTTATCTACACCGGCACCGGGGTCGTGCTTGCAATCGTGTCCGGCATCATCATAGGCAAGCTCAAGATGGAAAAGTACGTTCAGGACTATGTCTGGGAAATCAAGGCGGGTGCAGGGGAGATCGTACAGACAACCTTCCGCGAGAAACTCGTTTATGCCCGAGACTATACAACGGAGCTTCTGAAAAGGATCTGGCCTTATGTGGTCATCGGCATTGCGCTGGGCGGGATTGTCCACGGCTATATTCCTACTGACTTTGTGGTCAAATATGCAGGGCGCGATAACCCCCTTGCCGTCCTGGTCGCGGTCCTGATCGGCGTCCCGCTTTACAGCAACGCTGCCGGCATGATTCCTGTTGTACAGGCCCTTGTGGGAAAGGGAATGGCCATGGGCACGGTGCTGGCTTTCATGATGTCGGTTACGGCGATATCATTTCCCGAGGCGGTCATTCTCAAGAATGTGCTTAAGATGCGTCTCATCTATACGTTTTTCGGGATCGTGGCAATCGGAATAGTCATCGTTGGTTATCTGTTCAACGCGATCTTATAGAAGGCGAGCTGATATGAAGACACTTGCAATTGAATGGCAACGGCTCCTTGATGGACAGAAAGAAACCTGTTCCCGCTGCGGCTCCACGGAGCAGGAGGTTGAAAAGGCGGTTAAGGATCTCAACCAGATGCTGGCTCCTTCTGATATAGCCGTCAACCTTGTCAAGAAAGCGATCGACCCGGAGACCTTCAAGAAGGATGCGTTAGAGTCCAACAAGATCCTCATCGCCGGGAAAACACTCGAAGAATGGCTGGGGGCAACAACGGGTCAGAGCAAATGCTGTGAAACCTGCGGCGATGCCGACTGCAGAACAGTAGAATACGGCGGTGACACTCATGAAGCGATCCCCGCCGAACTGATCGTCAGGGCGGGCATTACTGCCGCCGCCTATCTGTTCAAAATACAGCCGCCGCAGATGCGTGAGAGAATACCGGTGCTGAAATTAATGTTCAAGAAAGTATAGGAGGATTCAGTCATGGAGATCAAAGTGCTCGGTCCTGGATGCGTAAGCTGCTTTAAAATGGAGGAACTGGCCAGGACCGCGGTGAGGGAGCTCGACATCGAGGCAAGGATCGAGAAGATCACCGACATCGGACAGATCGCCATGCACGGCATTCTATCCACGCCGGGTCTTATGGTTAACGGCAAGATCAAACATTCGGGGAAACCGCTCCCGAGCTTGGAGATGGTGAAGGAACTGATCAAGGGCGAAGCGTAATGTCAGTGCGGAGTGATGAGTTCGGAGTGAAAATCATGGAAGAACTTCTGAGCGTATTTAAAGCCCTTTCGGAGGAGACCCGACTCCGGATCATAAAGCTCCTGGAGCAGGGCGAACTGTGCGTGTGCGACATAACGGCTGCGCTGGACATGGTGCAGCCGAAGGTGTCATTCCATCTCAGTGCGCTGAAGGAAGCCGGGCTCATCAAGGACCGCAAGCAGGGGAAATGGATCCATTACAGCCTGAACGAAAAAGACCTCTTCAGAAGAATGCTGCTCCTCTCAGCCTGCGAGCGGATGCAGGACAGTAGCATAGCAGGGGACAGTAAACGACTGAAGGCTTTTCTCAGGACAAAAAATACCGATGGCAAAGTTGTGTCGTTGAGGAGCAAAGGCCGCTGTTGCGGTTGATGTTGCTGCCGAATGACCCGCCGTTAGTCTTTGTAAAAAGGGGACATTCAATGGCTGAAAAAAAGGACAAAAAGCTCTCCTTTGCGGACCGTTTTCTTACGCTCTGGATCTTCGCGGCAATGGCGTTCGGTGTGGGCTTGGGCCACTTCATTCAGGGAACGGAAGCCTTCATCAACAGTTTTCAGATAGGCACGACCAATATCCCCATCGCCATCGGCCTGATCCTCATGATGTACCCGCCTCTTGCCAAGGTCAAGTATGAGGAGCTCGGTGAGGTCTTCCGGAACAAGAAAATACTCGGTCTCTCGCTCATACAGAACTGGATCATCGGCCCGGTCCTGATGTTCGTTCTCGCGATCATCTTCCTCCGGTCCTATCCCGAATACATGGTCGGCCTTATCATGATCGGCCTTGCGCGCTGCATCGCGATGGTGATCGTCTGGAACGACCTCGCCTGCGGCGATACGGAATACGCAGCCGGTCTTGTGGCGTTCAATTCGATCTTCCAGGTCCTTTTCTTCTCTGTCTACGCCTACATCTTCATTACCGTGCTTCCGGTCTGGTTCGGACTCAAGGGAGTGGTCGTCAATGTTACGATCGGCCAGATCGCCGAGAGCGTGTTCATCTACCTGGGAATACCCTTCATCGCCGGTTTGTTGACCCGGTTCGTCCTGATCAAGCTCAAGGACCGCTACTGGTACGAGACGGTCTTCATCCCGCGGATCAGCCCGATCACCCTCATTTCTCTCTTGTTCACCATCGTGGTGATGTTCTCCTTGAAAGGCAACTATATCGTCAAGTTGCCTCTGGACGTCGTGCGGATAGCGATTCCCCTGCTGATCTACTTCGTGGTCATGTTCCTTGTTTCGTTCTATCTCGGAAAGAGGATCGGCGCAGACTACCCGAAGACCGCGACGCTTGCATTCACCGCCGCGAGCAACAACTTCGAGCTCGCCATTGCGGTAGCCGTCGCCGTCTTCGGCATCAACTCAGGAGCCGCCTTCGCCGCCGTCATCGGACCACTTGTCGAGGTGCCGGTATTGATCAGCCTGGTGACCGTAGCCAGGTACTTTCAACGCACCTATTTCAGCATCGAGTACTGCAGGGGCAAGTGACCCGATGTGCCGTAAAATCCTGCTCAACGTCGAGGCATGAGGTTGATCATGAATTGAGGAAGCCTGAAGAAATATATATGAGGCTATTATCAATGAATTACAATTTGCATCTGAAAGGATTGCCTGTTCGGCTTTCTAACCGGTGATGCAGCTCCCCATTCTGATATACTGATACAAATAAGCAACAGGTGATCGAAACGTGTGACTTAATAGAAGTATGCACCCTGCAATCCATCAGGTGAAGGGTATCCAGAAAGGGAGTGCTATATGGTATTGATACAAGCGGAAAAGATCCGGAAAGACTATCAGGCGGGTGAGGTGAGCATCGCGGCGCTCAAGGAGGTCAGTTTTGAGATCGAGCCCGCATCGTTTGTCTCCTTCGTCGGGCCGTCGGGGAGCGGCAAGACCACGCTTCTGAACCTGATCGGCTGCCTCGACAGGCCCACCGGCGGCAAGCTCATTGTCGCCGATACGGACACCGCGGCTCTTGACCGGAAACAGAGCGCGGCATTCCGGGGTAACAACATCGGTTTTATCTTTCAGGACTTCAATCTCATCCCGGTGCTCACGGTGTATGAGAACATCGAGTACCCGCTCTTGATGGTCCAAAACACGCCAGTAGAGGAACGGAAAACGAGGGTAGCGGCCCTTTTGGCTGCCGTCGGCATGAGCGAACAGAAGGACAAATACCCCGACCAGATATCGGGCGGCCAGAAACAGCGGGTAGCGGTGGCGCGCGCACTGGTCACAAACCCGAAGCTCGTGCTTGCCGACGAGCCGACGGCCAACCTGGACCATACAACAGCGTATATGGTCATCGATCTGATGAAGAAGATGCGGGACGAGTTCAAGACGACGTTCATCTTCTCGACCCATGACCAGAAGATCGTAAAAGAGGCCGAGATCATCTATTCCCTCGAGGACGGCGAACTGATGGACAGGCAGGTACAGGGAGGGAAGAACAATGGGTAATCTCTTCAAAATAGCCGTCAGGAACCTATTGCGATATAAAAGAAGGACATTGCTCACCGCCTCGCTCATTACCATCGGCGTGATCTTTGTACTCGTGTTCATGTCCGTGTCGGGCTCTTTCAAGAACATGATGATCGGCCAGATCACCGATTCCATGCTCGGCCACGCGCAGGTGCACCGCACGGGCTACGTCGCGTCCATCGACAACCTGCCCTTGAACCTGAACCTCACGGAAGGCGCCGCAAAACGTGTCGGGGCGGTCCTGGACGATCGGCCCGAGATCGCGGCCTGGTCGCCGCGCATCAAGTTCGGCGGCATGTTCAGCAACTTCGCGGAGACCACGAACATCAGGCTGAACGGCGTCATCCCCGAGAAGGAGTTTGCCGTCGTGCCGCTGCTCACCTCCCGGATCATTGAAGGCGAGAAGGAGATGAAGCGGGGCGCGATACTTATTCCCGAGCTTCTTGCAAAGGGCATGAAGGTGAAGGTTGGAGATGTGGTGGTCATCGTGGCCACGAACAAAGACGGTTCCGTGAACGGCAAGCAGTTCAAGGTCGGCGGCATCCTCCAGAGCGTGACCGGCCCCGGCGGCCGGGACGGTTACATCCACTTCGACGACGCCGTGGAGGTCCTGCGGATGGAGGAGCCGGAGGTGAGCGAATTCGCCATTCGATTGAAAAAGTTCGACGGGCTTCATGTTTTCACGGCGGCGTTGGATGTCCGGCTCGCGCAGGAGTTGAACAAAGATGGCAAGCCTGTCTTCGAGGTACATACCTGGGAGCAGCTCTCGCCATTCTATAATATCGCGCGTATGATCGATGTGATGACGTTCTTCATCAAGCTCATGCTCATCGCCATTGTCCTGATCAGCATCATGAACGTGATGATCATGGCCGTCTATGAGCGTATACGGGAGATCGGCACGATCGCGGCCATCGGGACCCTGCCGGAAACAATACTCGGCATGTTCGTGATCGAAGGATTCTGTCTCGGCATTGTGGGAGCGGTCATAGGGAATATTGTCGGGGCGGTATTGGTCTCCATCATCAATATCTCCAGGATCACCTTCAATTTCGGAATGCAGCAGGGCCTGGTCCTGCAGGCAACGGTAAGGCCGGCCGATCTTTTCATTATATCGATAACGGTAATAATCGTTTCGGTGATCGCCAGCCTCCAGCCGGCGTTCAAGGCGTCACGGATGGAGCCCATCGAGGCATTGAGGCATGTATAGGAGAAATAGCATGTGGAAAGCACTGATCGTCATCTTAGTGATGCTGTTCACTGTTCCCGCGTACGCCGTTGACGGCACGGAACTGCTCAAAGAGGTGGACCGCAACCTGAATCCCGAGTCCTACGAGTCCTACCGGAAGCTCATCAACATCGAGCCTGACGGCAGGAAGAAGGAATTCACTCTGTACACCGTCAAGAAGGGCGCGGACAAGGTCGTGTCGCTCTTTATCGCGCCTGCCAGCGAAAAAGGCAGGAGCACCCTGCGGCTTGGGGACAACATGTGGTTTTACATCCCGAACGTGGGCAAGCCCATCCGCATTACAAGTCTCCAGTCCGTGGTGGGCGGGGTGTTCAACAACGCCGACATCCTGCAGCTCGATTACACTGCGGAATATATCGTCGAGAAGGTGGAAGAGCAGGGGAACGAATACCTCCTCCATCTCAAAGCAAAGACGAAGACCGTTGCCTACGACCGGATACGTCTCCGGGCCGGGAAGGAAACAAAACTCCCGACGAAGATCGAGTGTTTGACGGAAGCCGGCATGTTGATCAAGACCCTCTACTTCAAGGATATAAAGGATTTCGGCGGCATTGTGCGGCCCGCTGTCATCGAGACCGACAGCCCGCTCTATAAAAATTACAGATCGATCATGATATTGGCGAAGATCAAGGCGCGGGACTTCAAGGACGAGGTATTCACCCTGACTTTCATGCCGAATCTCGAATCCTTGCGGTAATCCAGAGGACATATGACAGACGTCGGAGAACAGATATCAAAAAAGACACCTGCCGCATTTTCTGTGGTCTCTCTGCTGATGTCTGCCTTCAGTCTTCTGTTGCCACTCTGCGGCTTTCCGTCTCCTGCTTTCGCCGAAGACTATTCTTTCGATCTTTCGGAGGTCGATAAAAAACCCTACCATCTCGGCGGGTACGCGGAGATCAGGCCGATCTTATACGGACTCGACCGGGACGCGGCCCTGTACCAGCTCCGGTTCTATAACCGGGACGAAGATCATACCCTGCCCGAATACAATGCTGCGATCCAGCTTGAAGGCGGTATAGAAAAAGGCATAACGAAGCTCTTCGTGAGAACAAACACCGCCTATCAGGATTCCTATCTCGGCGCGACATCCACAACGACGGTCTACGAGGCCTTCCTGTCCGTCAAACCATCGCCGTCCTTCACGATCGACGCCGGCAAAAAGACGCTCAAGTGGGGCAAGGGCTATGCCTGGAACCCCGTGGCATTCGTGGACCGGCCGAAGAATCCCGACGATCCCGACCTGAATCTCGAAGGCTTCGTCGTGGTCTCTGCGGACTACATCAGAAGCTTCCGCGGGCCGCTGCTCAAGACGCTTTCCGTCACGCCCGTGCTCGTGCCGGTCTCGGAGCACGTGAACGACGACTTAGGAACAACGACCCACCTGAACACGGCCGGAAAGATCTATCTCCTTCTTTACGACACGGACATCGACTTCCTGTTCCTGACGGGCGCCAGCAGGCCGCGGCGCTACGGCATGGACCTCTCCCGGAACATCACGACGAACCTCGAGGTCCATGGAGAGTTCGCCCGTATAAACGATTTCACGCGGAGTTTCATCGCCGCAGACGGGACCACGCATCAGACCATCTATGAAGCCACGAACTGGCTCCTCGGGCTCCGGTATCTCACCGAACAGGACACGACATACATCTTCGAATACTACCGGAACGGGACGGGCTTCACCGAACAGGAGACGCGGGATTACCTCACCTTCGTGCACAATGCCTACGATTCCTATCGTTCGACGGGAAATGAAGCGCTCCTCCGGAAGGCGACGGCAGTGACCGACAAGAACTATGGCAGACCGAACGCGGGGCAGGCATATCTGTACCTGCGCGTGAGCCAGAAGGACCCCTTCGACATTCTCTATTGGACGCCCGCGGTAACGGCGATCGTGAACGCCGAAGACAGGAGCTATTCGCTTTCACCGGAGATCTCGTACACAGGGATCACGAACCTTGAACTGAGGCTCAGGGCGATGGCTCTGGCCGGAGACCGGCTGAGCGAATACGGCGAGAAACCGTACGACTATCGCGTGGAGATGCGGGCGCGGTACTATTTTTGACAGCGACAGGGAGTATAGTTCTACTGCTGTAAAACTTCTCGGATCAGGTTGTTTAAATGTTAACTTCCGTCCCGATGCATCCTTGACATTATAACGCTAAGTGTTATAATGTGCTTCGTGATCGTGAGCTTTGCCGACAAGGAAACGGAACGCCTGTATGTCACGGGAAAGAGCAGGCGATTTCCTGCGAGCATCGGTAAGACGTCCTTGCGAAAGCTCGACTATCTGAACAAGGCCAAAGGGCTACAGGATCTGCAGGCACCGCCGGGCAATCATCTGGAGGCCTTGAAGGGCGATCTGAAAGGAAAATACAGCATCCGGATCAATGAACAGTTCCGGATCGTATTTCGCTTCACCGATGGCGATGCATCGGAAGTTGAGGTGACCGATTACCACTAAGGAGATATTGCCATGGCCAGGTATGAACTCAAAAGAAATCCAACTCATCCCGGGGAGGTCCTGAAACAGGACTTTCTTGTACCGCTCGGGCTCACCCAGGTTCAGCTTGCCAAGGCGCTCAAGACTTCTTTTCGAACGGTCAATGAGATCCTGAACGAGAAGCGGAACGTCAGTCCTGACATGGCGCTTCGCCTCGCACGCTACTTCGGGACATCACCCGATGTCTGGATCGGCCTTCAGGCGGATTACGATCTGTACTGGGCCAGGATGAAATCAAAGAAGGCGATAGACGCGATAAAACCGCTGCAGGGCAAAAGAGCTGCGTAATAGCCCGGAAAAACCTTAGAGGGGAGCATGGGAGGACGGGGGAAATATTTTTACGGTTCTCCTCCGGTTTCCGATCCGATAGTTTCATCATCTGACCTATGAGAATCGCCGGCATACAGATGAACGCGGGACCTGACGTTGAGAAGAACGTCGCCCGCGGCGTGGAAATGGCCGATGTCGCCGCAGAAAAGGGCGCCAAGGTCATCGGTTTCCCCGAGCTCTGCCTCACGCCGTGGTTCCCGCGGCAGGAGGACCGGTCGCGGTTCTCGCTCGCCCACGAGGTCTCCGGCGAGGCGATCAGCGCCTTTGTGAAGTCCTCGATCAAGCACCAGGTCGTCATCGTCCTCCCATTCTTCGAGAAGGACGGGGACCGATACTTTAACAGCGCTGTCGTCATTGATTGCGGCAGGATCGCCGGCATGTACCGCAAGGTCCACCTTCCCGATCTCCCTCTCTATAAGGAACAGTTCTACTTCTCTCCCGGCGACACCGGGTTCCCTGTCTTCGAGACCTCCCGGGGCAGGATCGGCATCCAGATCTGCTGGGACAACCTCTTTCCCGAAGGGACCCGGATCCTGGCCTTGAACGGGGCCGATGTGGTCTTCGCGCCTACCGCGGCATCGCTCAACACCCATGCCCTGTGGGAGCGGGCGGTGACGGCCAATGCCTTTGCCAACAACCTCTTTGTCTTCCGGGTCAATCGCGTGGGCCAGGAGGATGGGCTTTCCTTCTACGGCAGGAGCTTCTGCGCCGGGCCCTGGGGGGAGATGGTCTCTGAACTGGCCGGGAGCAAGGACGCCATCGTCATTGCCGACATCGACCTGAAGGACCGCGATGAGGCAGCCGAGACCTGGGGGTTTCTCCGCCGCCGCAGGCCTTCGGAATACGGCGATATTGTGAAGTAGGCCCTGCCCAATGCCCGTCTGAGACACCTTTGAATCAAATAAATAACGGCTATTTTACCGCAGAGGACGCAGAGAGCGCGGAGAACGGCCTGTTTTTGTTCTTCAGGCAAGGGCTTTTCACCACAGGGAGCACAGAGGTCACAGAGAAGCAATGAAGTATTGCATTCGTGACATTCGTGATCACAGAAGGGACTTTGTCTCCCCGTCACCGTGTCTCCGCGTCTGATCTCTTCATTCCTGGAACGAAAATCCGTTAATCTGGTATAATCAATCATGCACATGTTCCGCTATCGAGGACGGGTCATCAAGGGGGTGACCCTGTTCCTCAGGGTCCTCCTGAGCTATAGGTTTTTCTCGCTCAGAAATATTTTCACGTCTCCCCCCGTGCGACAGGAGCGGTATAAGCTGCTTCATGGGAAGAATGCACGTCTCCTGCGCGAGCGGATGCTTGCACAGCGGGGAATCCTCATCAAGATCGGACAGTTCCTCTCCTCACGCGTCGACATCCTCCCCGAAGAATATACGACCGAGCTCTCCAAGCTCCAGGACCAGGTGCCGCCGGCGCCGTTCTCCGACATCGTGAAGCGCGTCACCGAAGAACTGGGGCCGATGGATGAAGTATTCTCCTCGTTCAGTGAGATACCCATCGCCTCGGCGTCCCTGGGACAGGTGCACCGGGCCTGCCTCCGGGACGGCGACTGCATCGTGGTCAAGGTCCAGTATCCGGGGATCGAAGAGGTGATCGCCGCCGATATACGGGCCCTCAAGTTCGTGGTCCGGATCCTCCGGATGCTCTACACGCAGATCAACCTCGACGTCATCTTTTCCGAGTTCTCCCGCATCGTGTCCGAGGAGCTGGATTACCTGCTGGAAGGGAAGAACGCCGAGACCTTTGCCCGGAACTTCGCTAAGAACGACCGCATCAAGATCCCCATCGTGTACTGGCCCTATACCACGTCCAAGGTGCTGACGCTCGAGTACCTCGAGGGCATCAAGATCACCGACTTTGACGAGATCGACCGGCGCGACATCGACCGGAAGGAAGTGGCGCGCATCCTTGCCGAGGCCTATGCCCAGATGTTCTTTGTGGACGGGTTCTTCCACGGCGATCCCCACCCCGGGAACATCTTCGTCCGGCGGGGGCCCGAGGTGATCCTGGTGGACTTCGGCATGGTGGACCGCATCTCAGCCCCGAAGAAGGAGGAACTCCGGCGGGCGTTCATCGCCATCGTGGAACGCGACAGCCTGGGACTGGTGCGGGCTATGGTGGACATGGGGTTCATTCCGCTCACCAAGGACATCCAGCCGCTGGTGCAGTTCGTGGAGCGGATGTTCCAGAAATACCGCGACATCTCTCCCGGCGAGTTCAAGGCCATGGACATCGAGGAGATGGGCCGCGACATCCAGCAGGCGGTGCAGCTCAATCCGTCCATCCAGATCCCCAACGACTTCATCCTGTTCGGGCGCGTCGTGGGCATGCTGAACGGCCTCGGTTCGCAGCTGGATCCGGTAACCAACATCATCGAGATATCCACGCCCTACGCGCGGCGATTCATCCAGGCCGAGGAAATGACGCCCGCGGGTCTTTTCCGGCAGGCGGCCGGAACGGTCCGTTCGCTCGCAAAGATCCCGAAACTGCTTTCCGAGTTCCTCGTTACGACCGGCCGCGGCGAGACGCGCGTGGAGATCACTTCGCGGGACATCGTGCGGGAGTTGAGCGGCATCCGCCGCATCGGCAGAGCCTTTATTTTAGCCATCCTTACGGTGGGCGCGGGAGGCGCGGCCGTCCTGTTCCGGCTGGGCGGGCTGAACACCGAGGCCATGTGGGCGGGCGGGCTGACAGCTGTGCTGCTTATAGCGACCGCTGTGATGATGAGGAAATAGTTCAGAGGGAGCAGAACTGTCGATCACCATCTGCCGGCTGCAGTGCCGACAGGTATCTTGTTGCATCCAGGAGGAGAGAATGAGAACGTTTCGCACGGTATTGGTTGTATCGCTGATGGTATTATCCATCGCGTCGGCGGCAGCGGCGAAGGATTTCGAGTGGCTCAAAGACCTGAACATTCAGGCCCAGGCCGATCCGTCGGGCTTCAAGGCACGCCTTGCCGCACGCTTCAAGATCGGCGACGCGCAGATAACGACGGTGTTGAGCAATGTCGAGAAGCCCGCTGACGCCTACATGGTGCTGCGTCTCGGGGAGATGTCGGGGCAGCCTACGGACCGCGTAGCCGAAAAGTACCGGACCGGGAAGGGGCAGGGATGGGGCAACCTGGCAAAGAGCCTGGGCATCAAGCCCGGATCGCCGGAGTTCCACGCTCTGAAGCGGGGCCATGACCTTGATGGCGGCGGCGGAAAAGGCCACGGAAAGGGCAAGGGGAAAGGGAAGGGAAAAGGCCGGGACAAGGATTAACATATCGACCGTGAAGTATAGCGGATAGCGAAAATAGCAAAGGGATGCGGAGTTTCCGCATCCCTTTTGTGTGTTCCCTATCGCTGTAAGGCTATTCCGCCCGCACAAGGTCCTCGAACCGGATGTCCACGCCGAAGACGCCGATGATGTTGCTCTCGTCGTCGGCAATGGGCGCCGATACGGTGATGCAAAGGGCGCCCGTGATCTTCGAGGTGTAGAAGTCCGAGACGAAGCTCTTCCCGTCCTTCATGGGGTTGATGAACCAGGAGCGGTCCGAGAAGTCGTCGCCGAGGCCGGCGATCTCGAACTTTGCCTTGTTCTCGACGTCCGTGATGTTGCGCGTGATCTTTTTGCCTTTCGCGTTCACCACGTACGCGAACTGGATGTACGGGTCCTCTTTCTGCAGCTTCTCCATCACCGGCTCCTGCTTCGCCGGTTCCATGGTCCGGATCTCCTTCCGCTCCACGAATTCCTCGACGATGTGCCGCGCGACCTCCGAGGCCTTTTTCTTGAGCCGGTCGAGATCGGAGATGAAATACTCGGGCAGGTATTTCTTCGCCTTCTCCTGCAATTCATCATGAGACATGCTCGTGGTCCTGCCCTGCTCGTACTGCTCAAGGACCCACTTGTTCATCTTGGTGAGGCCGGGATGGCGTTTGTCGATCTTCTTGTCCGCATCGAGGCCGAGGTGGCTGTTCACCCAATGGGCGATGCCGGCGATCCCGGACTTGTCCGTGATGATCACGCCCATGGGCCGCTTGAGGATCCTGGTCGTGTCGAAGATGTTGTAGATCTCCTCGTTCTTCATCATGCCGTCCGCATGGATTCCTGCCGCCGTGGAATTGAACTCCGAGCCCACGAAGGGGTAGTTGGAGGGGATGTCAAAACCCATCTCCCGCCGGAAGTATTCCGCCATGTCCGTGATCGCCGCGGTGTCGATGCCCGCGTCGTTCCCGGTGAGGCTGATGTAGTCGATGAGCATGGCCTCGATCGGCGTGTTGCCCGTGCGTTCACCGAAACCGAGCAGCGCGCCGTTCACGGCCGAGCAGCCGTACAGCCACGCCGCGGTGCCGTTCACGAGGCCCTTGTGGAAGTCATTGTGGCCGTGCCATTCGAGGAGCTCCGACGGGACGCCTCCTTCGTGGATCAGCGCGTAGAAGATCTCGGGCACACCCCGCGGCAGCGACGTTCCCGGGAAGGGGAATCCGTAGCCCATGGTATCGCAGGCCCGGACCTTCACGGGCATCTTGGCGGCCTCGGACAGCTTCATGAGGTCCTGCACGAAAGGGATGACGAACCCATAGAAGTCCGCCCGCGTAATGTCCTCAAGATGGCAACGGGGCACGATCCCCTGCTCCAGGGCCGTGGCCACGATGTCGAGGTACGCCTTGAGCGCGTCCTTGCGGGACAGGTTCATCTTCAGGAAGATGTGGTAGTCCGAGCAGGAGGTGAGGATGCCTGTTTCCTTGAGCCCCATCTCCTTCACGAGCTTGAAGTCGTTCTTGTTCGCCCGGATCCAGCCGGTGACCTCGGGGAATTGGTAACCCCGCTCCAGACAGAGCCGCACCGCCTCCCGGTCCTTCTCCGAGTAGAGGAAGAACTCCGTCTGGCGGATCACGCCGTTCGGTCCGCTCATGCGGTGCATGAAGTCGAAGATGTCGGCGATCTGCTTGGGCGTGTAGGGCGGCCTGGACTGCTGGCCGTCGCGGAAGGTCGTGTCGGTGAGCCAGATATCCTTGGGCATATTGATCTGGATGAGCCGGTCCTCGAATTCGATCTTCGGCACGCTGGAGTACGGGAAAATGTCCCGGTAGAGGACGGGTTCCTTCACGTCCTTGAGCTCATAAGGGATCTTTACGTTCTGCTTCTTCATCGTCACTGCGACCTCCGAGTACAACACATGAATTGGAAATTGAAGATTGGAAATTTCAAGTTGTAAATTGCATGAGCTTTGATTTCATTTTTCAATTTGCAAGTTACAATTTGCATTTTGCAATGATTTTCGGTCCTACGTTCCCCGTATTTTCCGGATCGCCGCGGCGTAGTCCTTTGCGCCGTAGACCGCCGATCCCGCAACGAGGATATCGGCCCCGGCCCCGGCGATCTCCGCGGCGTTCTCCGGCTTGACGCCGCCGTCCACCTCGATCTCCACAGACAGTTTCCGGTCGTCGATCATCTTCCGGAGCCTGCGGATCTTGTCCGTTGCCGAGGGAATATATGCCTGGCCGCCGAAGCCCGGGTTCACGGACATGATCAGCACCAGGTCGATGTCGCCGAGGATATAATCCACCGTATCGAGCGGCGTGGCGGGATTGAGCGATACGCCGGCCTTCACGCCCTTGTGCTCGCGAATGTTCTGGATCAAGCGGTGAAGGTGTGTTGCGGCTTCCACATGAACGGTTATGTAATCCGAGCCCGCCTTCGCGAAGTCGGCGATGTACAGCTCGGGATTGTCGATCATGAGATGCACGTCCAACGGCAGTTTCGTTACCTTCCGGGCGGCCTGCACGATCAGAGGGCCGATGGTGATGTTCGGCACGAAGTGACCGTCCATGACGTCGATATGGATGAGGTCCGCGCCGGCCGCTTCAACGGCCCTGATCTCCTCACCCAGGCGGGAGAAGTCGGCGGAAAGGATCGAGGGTGCTACCTTGATTTTTTTTGTCATAGAAACAGGTCCTTGGTCACTATTGTAAAATGCAAATTGTAAATAGCAAACAGCAAATTGAAGATGACATCTCCGCGACGTTACTTTTGAAATTTACAATTTCTAATTTAACCTTTCCAATGCCTTTCCGGGCTCACTTGCTCACGATCAGTTCTACCACGCCGTCGGCAGCGAGCGGATAGCCGGGATGCGGCTTCTGGCTCACGATGATCCGGTCGCTTCCCGGGGCGCCGGACGTCGAGGTTCGCGACAGCACACTATGCTGAAGTCCCATCCGGTCTATGAGCCGCACCGCCTCTTCAGCTTTTTTCCCCAGAAGCTTTGGTGTGACATACGTCCTGCCTTTTTTCCCGAGGCTGACCAGGAGGCTGACCCCGCCGCCTTTTTCGATCGGCGTACCTGCCGGAGGGTCCTGGGCGATCACCACATCACGCTCGATCGCATCGGACCATACCCGGGCTATATCGAGAAAAAGGAGGCCGCCCTGCCGCAGGATGATCTCTGCCTTGCGATACTGTTCGCCGACCACCCGTGGGGCCAGCAGCTCGCTGGGACCCTGGCTGACCACCACCCGCAGGGCGCGGCCTTTTTTGAGGCCGGTCCCCGGAGGCGGGGTCTGGGAGATCACGGCATCCCGAGGAACGGCCTGGCTCGGGACCCGCCTGTCTACCTTGAGCTGCAGGCCCAGCTGACCGACCACCTCGATGACCGAGACAATGTCCTGGCCCGCCAGGTCCGGGACCCGGACCTCCTCCTGGCGGAGGAGCAGGGCGATGACCGCAAAGGCGCTGACCACGCCGACCACGATCAGCGTAAAAAATATCCCGATGCCTTTAATAAACCGGTTCATGACGAAAGATGAGGTCGTATTTTACCAACAGTAAAGAGAATATGCAAGAGAAGAACGGGTGGGGACCCGGAGCACAGAACAAAGGATGGACGAGGGAACATCCTCCAGATTGTCACGGAAATCACGTACTCTTCGACCCTAACCGGGACAAGGCGAAACCAAAAGCAAAAGCGCTCTCTCGCAAAGCCGCAAAGGACGCAAAGAAATCCTTAAATCCTGAAATCCTGGTTTTTAAAACCAAAGGATATTGCCTTTCTTTGCGAGCTTGGCGTCTTTGCGAGAAAATTTCTTGCCCTTGCGAGTAGTATTTGATTCTTAACTGACTATCTATTCCTTACCAGTCTCACTCCGAAGAACCCGTCCAGGGACGGTTCATCGGGAAAGGTCCGGAAAAATCCCTCGGGACCAATAAGCGGGCCAGCCGAGGGCGGGAGGTACGGCCGGGGATCATCGACCCGAAATTCGCCGCGCCCTGAGGCGATGAAAGCATTGATGAGGTCCTCGTTCTCCTCGGGTTCCGTCGTGCAGGTCGCATAGACCAGCGCGCCGCCCGGCTTCAGGAGCGCGGCGCAGTTCGCCAGGATGTTCCTCTGGACGGTCTGCCGTTCCGCCACGATCTTCTCGCTCTTGGTCCATCTTCCGTCGGGATGCCGCCGGAGGACCCCCAGCCCGGAGCAGGGCGCGTCCACCAGCACCTTGTCAAAGAGGTCATCCCGGTATTTCGCCGCGTCTCCGACCACGGGCCGGACGATGGTCGTTCCGAGCCGGGTGATGTTCTCGGCCACCCGGTTGAGCCTGCCCGCATCGCTGTCCAGGGCGGTCACGCTGCCCTGGTTGCCCATGAGCTCGGCGAGATGGGTTGCCTTGCCGCCGGGGGCCGCGCAGGCATCGAGCACCGTATCTCCCTGCGCCGGCGCCACCATCATGCCTACGAGCTGCGCGGCCTCGTCCTGGACGAGGAACCGGCCTTCCCGAAAAGCAACGAGATTGTTCAGCCCCGGCGATGACAGCAGCTCGAGACCAGCTGACGAATACGGCGTTTCACGCGCTTCCGCGCCCTCCGCTGCGAGTGCCTGCTTGAGCTCATCGCGGGTCGTTCTCAGGGTGTTCGCCCGAATGACGAACGGAGCGTGCTGGTTGCACGCGGTGAGGAGCTTCTCGGTCCGTTCCTGCCCGAACCGCGCGACCCAGCGCCTGACCAGCCACTCAGGGTGCGAGTACAGCACGCTGAGCTGCCGTGCCGGTTCGTCATAGGCGGGACGGGGAAGGGCGTTCCTGTTCCGCTCCAGGTTCCGGAGGAGGCCGTTCACATAGCCCGATTTTCTTCCGTATTCTTTTGCCAGTTCTGTCGAGGTATTCACGGCGGCGCTGGCAGGCACCTTGTCAAGGAGCAGGAGTTGGTAGGCGCCGAGGCGAAGGATGTTCCGCGTCTCGATATCGGTCGTTCCCAGGGGATTCGCCGAGAATCGATCAAGGGTCCAATCGAGCCACGAGCGGTGCCGGAGGACGCCATAGACCAGTTCAAGGATAAAGGCGCTGTCCCGGCCGTCAAACTCCCTGCGGGCGGCCTCCAGCAGGGAGTCGGCGAAGGTGCCCCGTTCCGCCCCGCAGAGGACGGCGAGGGACCGCTCTCGCGGTCTATCCCTTTGAGACTGGGGTTTCACATCGCCCACGCGCAAGATATTCAAGGGCCTCGGCGACCTTGGAAATGTCCACACTGGTATTGAAGCAGGGTCCGAATGGCCGGTCGTTCAGGATGCCGATGACGGGCAGGGGATAGGAGTCCTGGATGCCGCTGGTAAGGTCGCGTTCACAGGCCACCGCAATGATCGCCTGGGGCTTCGCTTCGGCCACGCGCCGCCGGGCCAGGGTCCCGCCGGTGGCGACGGAGAGGTGGACGTTGTACCGGTGCGCCAGTTCAACGAGGTCCTTGATCTTGCATTTGCCGCAGGCCTGGCACTTATTGACGTCGCTGGTGATCTTGATGCCGCAGTCGCTGAACTGAAGGCAGTGGGGCATCAGGAGCAGGATCCGCTCGGGTCGGGCGGCATTGCATTTGGCCCTGACGAGGAGGTTGTTCACCTCCACAAAGGACTGCTGGATCTTTTCCTTGGATATGCCGAGGAGCCTGCCCACCAGGATCATGATGGGGAAGAGCACCTCGACCACGACGCCCCGGAGTTTCGACGCGAAGAAGATCTCTTTTCCCGCCATAAGCGTGGAGATCAGGAGCGTCACGCCCACGATGAGCGTTCCGATGACCAGGCCCATCGTGACGCAGACCACCGTCGGCGCAAGGGGGTGGATGTTCCTCAACCCGATGTAGGGGATCAGATAGAGCCCCACGGTGATCGCCGTGATGAGGAAGACCGTGAAGACGATGAGGCCGATGAAGATTCTTTTTTTCGGTTCAGGCATATTCTTAAAGGGAACGGTAACGATGCCCGTATCGTCGGGCGTCTATCGGTAATGTATTAAAGACGAACGACGTGACACGTGACCGAAACGGGCTTCGTCACCGACGTACGCAAAATTTTCCCCCCACTATCCTCCGGTGTCCCCGCAGGAATTCTGCCGCGGTCATGGGTTTCTTTCCCTCGGGCTGGATGGTCACAATTCGGAGCAGGCCGCTGCCGGTGCCTATGGCCAGGCCGTCCCGGTCCTTTTCATACAGCGCTCCCGGCTCGCCCGCGCCTTCGATGACCTCGGTCCCGAGGACCTTGATCAGTTTTCCGTCAAGGTAGCCATGCGCCCCGGGCCAGGGAGACAGTCCCCGAACGCGGTTATGGATCTCCCGGGCGCTCATCGTCCAGTCGACCAGCCCGTCATCCTTCTTGAGGAGGGGGGCGATCGTCGCCTTGCTATTGTCCTGCGGTACTGCTGTCAACCCGCCCGCCTCGATGCGGGACAGGGTGTCGACGAGAAGCCGGCTGCCCAATTCGGAGAGCTTCGCCGTCAGGCCGCCTGCCGTGTCGCCGGGGCCGATGGGGATGCTTTCCTGCGCGAGGACCGCTCCGGTATCCATGCCTTCGTCCATCTGCATGATGGTGACGCCGGTTCGCGTTTCGCCGTTGATAATGGCCCAGTTGATGGGTGCCGCGCCCCGATAGGCCGGCAGGAGCGATGCGTGGATGTTGACGCAGCCACGCTGAAGGCGTGGCAGCGACAGGACCTCCCGGGGCAGGATCTGGCCGTAGGCAGCGACGACGATGACGTCCGGTCTCATGGCCGCGATCCTGGCGACACTTTCGGGTTCCCGTACCCGCTTCGGCTGGAACACGGGCAGCCCGGAGCGCTCAGCAGCGACCTTGACCGCCGGCGGCGTCAGGACCTTGCCCCGTCCCGCCGGCCTGTCGGTCCGCGTGACCACGCCGACGACCTCATGACCGGCCGTGATCAGCGACTGGAGCGGCGGGACGGCGAAGGGAGGGGTGCCCATGTAGACGATCTTCATGAAGGAAAATCCCAAATACGAAATAGCAAATCCCAAATAATACTCAAACTCAAAGCACCAAATTCCAGTGGATTGGAAATTGGAAATTTGAACTTGGTCATTATTTGGGATTTGTTTATTGAAATTTGGTGCTTGCCGTTATGCGGTCTCCGCCATGGCCTTTTTCATTCTTCGCCGGAAGATGCTCTTCTTGATGGGGCTTAACCGGTCGATGAACAGAATGCCGTTGAGGTGGTCGATCTCATGCTGGAGGGCCTTCGCCATGAGGCCGTCGGCTTCCAGTTCAAAGGTCTTGCCCGCGCGGTCCTTCGCCCGGACCTTGATCCGCGCCGCGCGCTTCACCTTCTCGGTGAGGTCAGGGACGCTCAGGCAGCCCTCCTCGGCAACGACGGTACCTTCCAGGGAAACGACCTCGGGATTGATCAGGACCACGAGGGGGCGTTTCTTCCCTTCTTCCTCATGATCGCCGATGTCGATGACCGCGACCTGCAGGGGAACTCCCACCTGGTTGGCAGCAAGGCCGACGCCCGGAGCCGCGTGCATGGTTTCCACCATGTCGTCGATCAGTCGACAGAGTTCCTCATCGATGGCCCCGACGGCGGCTGTTTTTTTGCGCAGGACGGGGTCGGGAAACGTTTTTATCTCTCGAATTGCCATGGGTTCCATGTTTACCACGATTATATTGAAAAATCAAGGGAAAGATGGCTTTTACGGTCGAATCAGTGTTGACAGTTTCCCGCTAAGTATGGTATTTTGTTACGCTATGGCAGTTGACAGAAATACAGTTATCAAAGAAGCGCAGAAGTTCGCGAGCAAAGGCCAGTTCGACAAGGCCATTGCCGAATGGCGGAAGCTCGTCAAGGAATCGCCGAACGACGCCACACTCTTCAATACCATCGGCGACCTGTGCCTCAAGAAGAACTCCAAGGAAGAAGCTGTGGACGCGTACAAGCGCGCCGCCGACCTTCTCGCCGAGGACGGCTTCACGTCCAAGGCAATAGCCCTCTATAAGAAGGTCCTCAATATCGACCCTGACAAGGTCGAGGCCCATCTCGCCCTCGGCGACATGAACGCCGACAAAGGCCTCACCGGGAACGCCCTCGAAAGCTACAAGATCGTCGCCGACCATTTCAAAAAGAAGAACGATATGCCCAAGGCCCTGGGCATCTACCAGAAGATGGCCGATCTGAGCCCCGCCAATGTTGCTTTCCGCATGAAGCTGGCGGATATGTATCTCAAGGAGGGCATGCAGAAGGAGGGTGTCAAGGCCTACCTCGACGCGGCCGATCAGCATGTGACCAAGGACGCGTTCCAGGACGCGCGTCAGATGTTCGAGAAGGTCCTGGCCGTCGAGCCGAACAACAAAGAGGTCTATCACAAGGCCGGCATCGTGTACTTCAAGGAGGGGAAGTTCGTCGAGGCCTGTAAGGCGCTCAAGCCGGCCTTCGAGAACGATCCGGAGAACCAGGACCTCATCAATCTTTACCTGGAGGCCCTCACGAAGGCCGGTCGTGCGGAGGATGCCAGTGAGGTCTATAAGAAGCTCCTGGTGCTCGATCCGACCCGGATCGATCTTCGCGAGAAGCTCTACCAGATATATCTTTCCAAGAAAGACTACGACCGGGCGCTGAAACAGGCCGTCGCCCTCGCCGAGCACAAAGCGGAGACCGTGGATTTCGTTGGAGCCGCTGATATCCTGAAGGGTTTCATAGCCGTTACGCATGATCCGGTCGCAGGCGCTTCGGCCCTTGCAGAACTCTTCTCCAGGCTCGGCCGCGCATCAGAGGGCGCGCGGGAGCTCGTGAAGGCTGCAGATGCTCTCATTGCGGCCGGAAGTCCCGACGATGCCCGCGAGGTGCTCGCCAAGGCCGGCATCCTGGCCCCGGACCTGTACGAGGTCAAGGAGAAGCTCAGCGAACTATCTGCCTCACCGGCGGCAGCAAAGGCGTCCGGCACCCCACCAGCACAGGAACTCACTGCGGAAGAAGAGCCTGCCGCCGTCCTCGAAGAACTGCCCGGGGAGCCCGGGATCGCCCCGCCGCCGGTCAGGGTAGCGCCGTCCGAGGAGGAAGACCACTCTATCGTCGAGGCGCTTACCGAAGTGGACGTGCTCATCAAGTATGGCCTCGGGGCCAAGGCGGTAGAGCAGCTCGAAGGGGTCATCCGGATCTACCCCGAGAATCCGAAGCTGCGCGCCAGGCTTCTCGATCTGTATCGTGAGCAGAAGAACACCGGGAAGGCAGTGGTCCAGGCGCTGATGCTCGCGGAGCTGTACGAGAAGCTCGGGCGTGAGCAGGAGAGCCGGTCCGTGCTCCAGGCCGCCTTGCAGCTGGCGCCCGGGAACGTTCAGATCATGGCCAAGCTGGGCATGGGGGCGGCTGAGGAACCCGAGGTCATAGAGACGATCGAAGAGCCCGAGGTCATTGAGACGATCCCGGAAATTCCGGACCTCGCTGTTCCCGACCTGCAGCTGGAAACGCCCGCAGATGAAGCCTTCGAGGAGCTCCAGATACCTGATGCGGGGCTCGATGAAGAAGGGCTTTCGTTCGAAGCACCGCCTGTCGCTGAACCTCCGAAAGCGGCAAAAATCCGCCGCGCCCCTGCTGAGCCGGAGGAGGCCGAGGAGGTTTCCTTTGGAGAAGAAGTGCCCTTTGATGAGGCCGAGGAGGCCCCTGTACATGAGCACATCACTGAAACGGACACTGCCGAGCTCTGGTCCGAAGCGGAGTTCTATTACCAGCAGGGATTGTTCGACGAGGCCCGGAAGCACTATGAACGGATCCTGGAGCTGAAACCCGGAGACCGCCGCGCCATGGACCGCGTCGTCGAGATCACCCGGGAGAAGGAAGAGTACCAGGAGTTCTCCCGTCTTGCCGACGCCGTGGAGGGCCTTGAAAGCATGGTCGAGGCAGGACCCGCCGGGACAACCGAGGAAAAGGTTACCGCGACCGATGTTGACTCGGTCAAGTCCCTGATGCAGGAGATCACCGAGATGCGGAAGGGGAAGAAGGCCGCCCCTGCCGAAAAGAGACCGGTGAAGAAGGCCCCGGAACCGGTCGACGAGACCTCGGAGTTCGAAGATTCCTTTGCCGATATTGAACGGGAGCTCAAGAGCACCGCTGCCTCCGAGGCCAGGAAGGCCCCGGAACCGGTCGACGAGACCTCGGAGTTCGAAGACTCCTTCGCCGATATCGCACGGGACCTCAAGGGCACCGCGGTCCCCAAGGTCCCTTCGCCGCGGCCGTCCGAGGAGCCCGAGGAAGCGGCAGAATCCAGCGAGTTCTTCGATCTTGCCGCAGAGCTGCGGGATGAACTGAGCGCCGCACCGGCCCAGAAGACGTCGGCAACGTCCCACGATCAGAGCCTCGATGAGATCTTCGAGGAGTTCAAGAAGGGTGTTGAGGACCACGAGAGGAAGGAGGACGAGGACACCCATTACAATCTGGGCGTTGCCTATCGTGAAATGGGTCTCCTCGACGACGCCGTCTCCGAGTTCAACATGACCAACGAGGGGGAGCCCAAGTTCATACAGAGCCGCTATATGCTCGGCCTCTGCTATCTGGAGAAGGGGGACTACGAGGCTGCGATCCTGGAGATACAGAACGCGCTCGGTTATTCCTATAGTTTCGGAGAAGCCAGCGAGGAACGCGTCGGGATGCACTACGACCTGGGCCTTGCCTACCAGGGCGTCGGGAACAACGCGTCCTCCCTCGAGGAGTTCCAGAAGGTCTTTGCCATCGATCCAGCCTATCGCGATGTGGCTACCAAGGTCCAGGAACTTCAGCAAGGCGACTTTATCTCCCTTGACGCGATCAAGGAGGACATAGAAAAAGAGATCTCCTTCAAGTTCCTGGAAGAGGGGGCTCGCATAGAACGAGAAGAAAAGACCAAGAAGATCAAGAAATAGGCTTTACTTTTGCCCATAATTTAATCGGCTGCTTACATAATAGGCAGCCGATCCTCATTTTTATCGCATTAAATCGTTGATATATATATGATTTAACTTTAGCACTGGAATTGCTATATATTCCCCATCGGAGGCTATCCATGAAGAAGATCGAAGCGATCATCAAACCCTTCAAACTTGATGAGGTCAAGGACGCCTTGAATGCCATCGGTGTCCAGGGGATCACGGTGGCCGAAGTAAAGGGCTTCGGCAGGCAAAAAGGCCACACCGAACTGTATCGGGGTGCCGAATACGTCGTGGATTTTCTGCCCAAGGTGAAGATCGAGATCATTGCCGCCGACAACCTCGTACCGAAGATCATCGAAACGATCGAAACGACGGCAAAGACCGGCCGCATCGGCGACGGAAAGATATTCATCATCCCTGTGGAAGAGGTGATCCGGATCCGGACGGGCGAACGGGGAGAGTCGGCTATTTAAGGCAAGCACCAAATCCCAAGAACCAAATTACAAATAAATTGCAAACCCCAATATTCAAATGCCAAACGGTTTGATTATTCGAATTTGGAGCTTATTTGGGATTTGATGCTTGAGATTTGGAATTTATTTTAAGAGGAGGGCTCAATGAAACCCAAAGATGTACTGGCAATGGCAAAAGAGCACAAGGCGTTGATGGTGGACTTCAAGTTCATGGATTTTCCAGGGTTGTGGCAGCACTTTTCCGTGCCCGTGGACGAATTGACCGAGGGGATCTTCGAGGAAGGCCTCGGCTTCGACGGTTCGAGCATCCGCGGCTGGCAGTCGATCCATACTTCTGACATGCTCGTGGTGCCGGATGCGGAGACGGCGGTGATGGACCCCTTCACCCAGTATGCGACGCTCTCGCTGATCTGCAACATCGTTGACCCGATCACCAAGGAGCGCTACTCGCGCGACCCGCGCTTCATCGCTCAGAAGTCGGAGGCGTACCTCAAGTCCACCGGCATCGGCGACACCTGCTTCTTCGGCCCTGAACCCGAGTTCTTCATCTTCGACGACGTCCGCTTCGATCAGAACTCGCATGAAGGCTACTACCATATTGACAGCAGCGAAGGCGTCTGGAACACCGGCCGCGACGAAAAGCCGAACCTCGGTTACAAGCCGCGCCACAAGGAAGGCTACTTCCCGGTCCCGCCCATCGACTCGCAGGAGGACATCCGCTCCGAGATGTGCATGGAGATGCAGAAGGTCGGCATCTACGTCGAGCGTCAACACCATGAGGTCGCGACCGCGGGCCAGGCCGAGATCGACATCCGGTTCAACCCCCTGGTCAAGTGCGCAGACCAGGTCATGTATTTCAAGTACATCATCAAGAACGTTGCCAAGCGCCATAACAAAACCGTGACCTTCATGCCGAAGCCGCTTTTCGGCGATAACGGGTCCGGTATGCATTGCCACCAGTCCATCTGGAAAGGCGGCAAGCCCCTGTTCCACGGCGACCAGTACGCCGGCATGTCCCAGATGGCGCTGCACTACATCGGCGGCATCCTGAAGCACGCGAAGGTGATCGCGGCCTTCACCAATCCGACGATGAACTCATACAAGCGTTTGACCCCGGGCTTCGAAGCGCCGGTGAACCTGGCCTACTCCAGCCGGAACCGCTCGGCCTCCATCCGCATCCCCATGTACAGCGCTAATCCCAAAGCAAAGCGCGTCGAGGTGCGGTTCCCCGACCCGTCGTGCAACCCCTACCTGGCCTTCGCGGCCATGCTGATGGCGGGCCTCGACGGCATCGAGAACAAGATCGATCCGGGTCAGCCGCTGGACAAGGACATCTACGATATGGCGCCCGAGGAGCTCGCCGGTGTGCCGTCCATGCCGGGTTCTCTGGAAGAGGCGCTGGACAACCTCGAGGCGGACCATGACTTCCTCCTGAAGGGCGACGTGTTCACCAAGGACGCCATCGAGATGTGGATCCACTACAAGCGGACCAAGGAAGTGGACGCGCTCCGGCTCCGCCCCCATCCGTACGAGTTCTTCCTGTACTACGACATCTAAGCAGCACACCCATAACCAGGTGCGTGTATGGCCGGGACCCCGATCGGGGGTCCCGGTTTTTTTTCTGTAGTATTTGCTACGCTCAGGGGATATTACTGGAACCTTGCAGATGACGGACGAAGTTGACAACGGACGAAGTTGCACTTGCTTTACGCTGAAAATTGACGTACCATGTTTACGTCATGCGACTGAATGTGCACCTCATAGTGTCACTTCTGGTGATCGTCATTGCCGCCCCCGTCGTGGACGCGATAGCCTGCGATGACTGCCGCGATTTCGTCCCGGTTCGTGATATGCAACTGCGCTCGACGAATGGCGCGGATCATTCAGATGACAATCTCTTGTCGTCTAATTCCGGAGCCTCGAATTCTCAGAGGACGGCAAGCGCTCAGGACCTCTGCCCGGTTTGCGCCAATATCGGCGCTGCCATGGGTACCGCATGCTGCGGCGCTCCATTAATGATCAGCCATACGAATCATCTTCCGAAGCTTATTGCATTCTCAGACCCCTCGTATTCCATCACCAAGCCGCCTCATAACTAAACCCCATAGTTTCCTTCATGTAGCCGCATTGTACCGCGAGTGATACCTGTCACCCGTTGTACTATCGCGTGCTCACGCACCTGTTTCCCATCATAAGAATCGAAGTGAGGTGTATTCATGACGCGAATGATCATTTTTACGTGCGCACTTTTACTGTTTGTGCCTTCTGCGCACGCCATGACGCTTAACGACGCGGTCGAAACCGCTTTGAAAAACAATCCCGATGTACAGATTGTCAGGCTTGAGGAGGGAGCAGCACAGGGCAGGCTTGACCAAGCCGGGCTGCTGCTTAAGAGCAATCCCGTCATCGAGGGAAGTGTATCCAGGAAGGACACGCTGCCCGAGGGTGGCGAGAAGGTCAAGAACTATGGTCTGCGTCTTTCCCAGGAATTCGAGCTGGCAGGACAGCGGGGCCTCCGCGTCGATGCCGCAAGGAGCGGACGTGAGAAAGTGCTCCAGGATATTCGGGACAAGGAGCGCGTTCTGATCGCAGGGGTCAAGGACGCCTTTGCGCGAGCCCTTGCCGCGAATCGAAAAATAGAATTGGCAGAGGAAGTGCTCAAACTCCAGGAGGAACTGGTCGCTTCGGCTGCCGTAAAATACCAGACGGGCGATATTTCGGCGCTTGAACAGAATCTCGCGGACGTGGAGCTCGGCAAGGCCAGGCGGGACCGCATGCTCGCGGAGCGTGAGAGGCGGGAGGCGTTGCTCAGGATGCAGGAGCTTCTCGGCTTGAAACCGTCGGCCGGTTTCACCGTTGAAGGCGCACTGCCATCGGAAGCGCCGGTCATCCCGGACAGGGGAAAGATCACAGCGGCATCCTTTCAAAGGCCCGATGTGCAGTCCGCCGCAGCCGAGGTTCAGCAGGCAAAATCCGCGATGAAGGTCGCAAGCCGCGAGGCGATCCCGAGCGTCACGGTAACTGGTTTTTACAATCAGGACGATAAACTGAACGAGGCCGGTGTCATGCTGTCGTTCCCCCTTCCTTTCTTTGACCGCAAGCAGGCGGACAGGAAGGAGGCCGCCGCAAAAGCGGGTCAGGCACTGATCAAGCAGGCGTCGCTTGAGCGGGCGATCGAAGGAGAGATCGAGGCAGCACACGCGAACCTTGCTGCAGCGGCGGAAGAGCTGTCCCTGTTCAAAAAAGAGGTTCTCGGCAAAGCCGTGGAAAATCTGGGCCTCATGAACCTTGCCTTCAAGGAGGGTAAATTCGGATTTTTTGAAGTGCGGTTTGCGCAAAAGGACACCATCGACGCCCAGTTCGCCTATCTGGAGTCGCAGGTGCGGCTGCAGCTTGCGCTGAATGCGTGGGAAAAAGCAACGGGAGGAAGCCTGAAATGAGCGGAGCGAAAGAATTGATACGGGAGATTTGGAGCACTATGGAAGATACGGCGCGGCACAACAAAAAAACAGCGCTCATAGCCGTCGGCGCGATCGCGCTCGTGGTAGCGGTCCTGTCTTTTTATATTTCGACGGCGAGTAAAGAACATGGTGAAGAGCGCGGCAAAGAAGCAGCACACAGAGAAGATGAACACAAGGAAGGCGAACACGGGGAAGAAACCGTAGTTCATCTGTCAAAAGAAGCGCAGAAGGCATCAGGCGTCGAAGTCATGGCTGCGGCGCTGGAGCCTTTTTCGGCCCCCATCGAGGCAACGGCCGCGATCGAGCTGGACGGAGACCGGATTGCGAAGATCAGCGCGCGCACTTCGGGACGTCTTGTGAGGATCGCGGCGTCCCAGGGCGATGCGGTAAAGACCGGTCAGGCGCTTGCCTGGTTCGACAGCCCCGAGCTCGGGCAGGCATTGGCTGAATACGCAAAGTCAAAAGGAAGGGCCGATCTTGCCCGCAAGAACCTTGAGCGCGAGGAAACCTTGTTCTCGAAGAAGATATCCCCGGAAAAGGACGTGATCCGGGCGAGGCAGGAGCTTGCCGAGGCCGGGGCTGATCTCGCCTTTGCGCGCGAGCGGTTCCATCTGCTCGGTATCGACATCGACCAGTACGAGAAAAAGCACGAAGGCGACCAACATCCGCTCATCGCCGTGACCTCGCCGATCAGCGGTTCGGTCATCGAGCGCACGGCAACACAGGGAGAAGTCGTGAGCCCTGAAAAACCGCTCTTCACCGTCGCCGACCTGTCGAAACTCTGGGTGATCATCGATATCTACGAGAAAGACCTCGGCCGGATAAAGTCGGGAACGGCGGTCAAAGTGTCGACAACGGCCTATGCCGACAAGAGCTTTCGGGGCTTTATATCCTATCTCGGCGAGGTCATGGATGAAAAGACGCGGACCGTGAAGGCCCGCGTGGAAGTTGAGAACGCGAACCGTCTCCTGAAACCGGGCATGTTCGCCACTGTGACCATCGATGCAAAGGGCGCGCAGATGGAGAAAGCGATCATGCTGCCCGAGGAAGCGGTATTTCTCGACGGTTCCAGGAACTATGTCTTCATCCAAACCGCGCCGGAGAAATTTGAAATGCGCGAGATAACAGCGGGCCGGACGCTGGGCAAGCGTCTGGAAGTGATCGGTGGAATCAAAAAAGGAGAGTCGGTCGCCGTAAAGGGTGCGTTCATTCTCAAATCAGAGCTGAAAAAGGGTGAGCTCGTCGACGAGCATGGCCATGGCAAGTAAATAAGTACGTTACGAACCAACGTCTTATATTTTGAGTCAAGTGTTGAGTCAAAACCAGAAACCAATTTTCGCGCAAAGTCGCCAAGCCGCAAAGATAAGCTCCAGCTATTATTGGGTTTACACCCCCGTCGGTTAAGGATTTCCTTTGCGCCTTTGCGGCTTTGCGAGAGATGCTTTTGATGTTGGTTCTGCTCCATCGGTCTGAGACTTTGCTTTATCAACCTTTTGTTACCGGGAGATCATCGATCATGCTGGAAAGAATTATCGAATATACGCTGAAGCAGAAAGGGATGGTCATATTTCTTTCGCTTCTGATTGTCGTAATCGGATTGTACTCCTATTGGAAGTTGCCGATCGACGCTTTTCCTGACGTTACGAACATCCAGGTCGAGGTTGTCAGCCACGCGGACGGGCTTTCGGCAATAGAGATCGAACGGAATGTGACCTACCCGATCGAGATGGCAATGCGCGGCCTGCCCGATATCGAGCAGATGCGTTCGGTCACGAAGTTCGGGCTCTCGATCGTAACGGTCGTGTTCAAGGATAATGTTGACATCTATTTTGCCCGGCAGCTCGTGTTCGAACGGCTGGCGGAGGCACGGGAAAAGGTCCCGAAGGGTGTAGAGGTCGCCATGGGGCCTATCGGCACGGCCATGGGGGAGATCTATCAATATACCCTTGAAGGCAACATGCCGAATGACCCGGCGCAAAAAATCACCTACCTGACCAACCTGCGGACCATTCAGGAGTGGATCATCACGCCGCAGCTGAAGAGTGTCGCAGGAGTGAACGAGATCAACTCCTTCGGCGGATATTTCAAGCAGTACCAGGTGGTTGTTTTTCCGGAAAAACTGCTGAAGTATGGCATCACCGTGGACGATGTCTATTCGGCTATAGGCAACAACAATGAAAACGTCGGCGGGAACCTGCTTGAACGGGGTGCGGACCAGTTCATTGTCCGGGGAGTAGGGCTGATCAAGGATGTTAAGGACATCGAAAACATCGTCCTGAAATCGGCGGGAGGCACGCCAACCTCTATCCGTGACGTTGCCCAGGTAAAGATCGGCGAGGCTGTCCGCATGGGCGCCGCCATAAAGAACGGCAAGGATGAATGTGTCGGCGGCATCGTCATGATGTTGCGCGGCGAAAACAGCCGCGACGTGGTGCGCCGGGTTGCGGAAAAGGTCAGGGAGATCAACGAAAACAACGTACTGCCTGAGGGGATCAGGATCGTCCCTTATTACGACAGAAGCGATATTGTGAAAGCGAGCGTCAGCACGGTGAACAAGGCGCTGATCGAGGGTTCCCTGCTGGTCCTGATCGTGCTCTATCTGCTGCTGAACAGCATCCGGGGCAGTATCGTGGTCCTCATAGCATTGCCGCTGTCGCTCCTGGCAACGTTCATCGTCATGAAGCTTGCGGGGATCAGCGCAAACCTGATGTCTCTCGGCGGGCTGGCCATTTCCATAGGAATGATCATCGACACCGCCATTATTCAGGTCGAGAACGTCCAGCGGCACCTGAGCGATGAGGGGGCACAACACCCCAAATTGTATACGGTGCTCAGGGCGGTCATGGAGGTAAGAAAACCGAGTATCTACGGCGAACTAATTATCGCGCTCACCTTTATCCCGATCCTTTCCTTGGAAGGGATCGAAGGAAAAATGTTCGGGCCACTAGCGATCACGGTCGCCATCGCCCTACTCGCCTCGTTGTTCCTTTCTGTACTCGTCATACCAGCTCTCTGCATCTTGTTCCTGAAACCGCACCCTGAAAAGGAGAGCTACATCATGCGGCATGCAAACCGGCTCTATCTGCCGCTGCTCGACTATGCCATGAACAGGAAGCGGGTGGTATTGGGTGTAGCGGGAGCCTTCCTCGTCGTGTCGCTCTTTCTGGCAACCCGGCTGGGGACGGAATTCATCCCGATCATGGATGAGGGCGCTTTCGATATGGATGTGTCCATGCTCCCCGGTGTTTCCCTGGCAAAAGCGATGGAGGTGAATCAGCATGCCGCAGCCAAGCTGAAAGAGTTCCCGGAACTGGAGACTGTCGTGGGGCGGATCGGTCAGACCGGGGTCGCGCTGGACACGCGGGGCACGGACAAGACCGGCTACGTGGGGATATTTAAGCCGAAAAGCGAATGGAAACGGGACATATCAAAGGAAAAGCTGACCAATGAGATGCGGGAGTCGCTGGAGTCGATCGCGGGTATCACCTTCGGCTTCAGCCAGCCGATCCAGTGCCGCATCGACGAACTGGTGGCAGGCACCAGGGCGCAGCTGATAGTCAAGCTTTTCGGCGAGGATATCAATGTGCTCAGCGAAAGATCGGCGAAGATCGCCAAGGTGCTTTCCACGATCAAAGGAGGCACCGACCTGAACGCGGAAAAGGTATCCGGGCAGCCTTACCTGACCGTCAACATCGACCGCTCGAAGATCGCCCGTTATGGCCTGAACATCAGCGACGTTCAGAAGGTGATCGAGATCGCCGTGGCCGGCAAGGCGGCATCGCAGTTGTACGAGGAAAACCGCAACTTTCCCATCGCGGTGCGCCTGCCGGAGGAGAAACGCAATTCCCTGGAAGCGATCAAGAACCTGATGATCACCACGAAAACCGGCACCAATATTCCGCTCGAACATCTGGCTGAAGTGAAGATGATCGAAGGGCCGGTCCAGATCAGCCGCCAGGACGGGATGCGCCGCATCGGCATCGAGATGAACATAACGGGCCGGGATATCGGCAGCTTTGTGGCCGAAGCAAAACAGAAGATCGGTGCGCAGGTCAAGCTGCCGGCCGGTTATTACCTTACGTGGGGCGGTCAATTTGAGAACCAGCAGCGGGCGATGAACAAACTGATGATCATCGGACCTGCCGCAGTGGGCCTGATCATGCTTCTCCTGTATTTATCGTTCAGATCGGTCAGCTTGTCTCTGCTGGTCATTTCCAACCTGCCGTTCGCCCTCATCGGCGGGGTCTTCGCTCTCTACCTGTCCGGACAATATTTGTCCGTGCCGGCGTCAGTTGGATTTATCGTTCTTTTTGGCGTTGCGGTTTTGAACGGGCTTGTGCTGGTATCGCGCATCTCGCAATTGCGGGAAGAAGGACTTGATCTGCAGGAGGCGATCAGAAAGGGAAGTCTTGACCGATTGAGGCCGGTATTGATGACGGCATCAATATCAATTTTCAGTTTACTACCGATGCTGCTGGCCGGCGGGGCCGGCTCTGAGATACAAAAACCATTGGCTACGGTTGTTGTGGGAGGGCTGTTTACTTCAACGCTGCTGACGCTGTTGATCATTCCTTCGGTTTACAGCTGGTTTGAAAAGAGACAGGTCGAAGCTGAAATGTAATCAATGAAAGGACAGGGGAAACACTATGAAAGAGATAAAAGCAATAATACGGCCGTTCAGATTGCTGGAGGTAACGGAAGAACTTCATAAAATTAAAGGCTTGCCGGGTGTAACTGTATCGGAGATCAAAGGTTTCGGTAAAAGCAAGGCCAAGAATGCGAAAGACAAGATCGTATATGAGATGGTGGAATTTGTTCCGCGAATACAATTGGAAGTTGTTGTACATGATGAGATGGCTGATGATGTTGTCAACGTGATCCAGAAAGTCGCCCATACGGGAAATACGGGTGATGGGAAAATTTTCGTGATAAATGTGGAAGAAGCAGTAAAAATAAGAACAAATGAACGCGGAAAAGATGCGATATGATGTTCGGTAATCAGTTGATGCGCTGCTGCGGTCAGGATCAAGACCAGGGAGCGAGGCGAAAGCGCCGTATAAAACAAGGAGGAATGAAATGAAAAAATACACAGCATATGTTTCGGTTGTCCTGTTGTTTGTGGTCCTTTCGGGCTGCGGGGCATCGGCAAAAATGACCCAGACGAAGTCACAGAGTGAGAGGACGGATGTTTTTACCGAAGTGTCAGATGTCGGAGCGAGGCCTCAGGGCTTTGCGGACATGATCGTGAAAGCGAACATTAAAACCCATGCAGTGGGCTATTATCTCGGCGAGTCGGGAAAGAGCCTGCACGGTAAGCCGGGCTATCCCTTTGTGCTCAACATCGACGGCCATGCTTTGGTTTGGAAGGTAGACGGACAGAAGGATGCCAAACCCGCCTATGACAAGGACGGCAAAACGAGCCTCGATCCCGAGGCGGGAGACGGTATGAAGTATGTGCTGGAAAAAAAGCTTCGCCTTCGTCCTGGTACGCACAAGGTATTCTTTGGGCTGCCGCAGGATGAATATCACGTGGAAGCGGAAATCGCTCTTCGCGATGGGGAAGAAGCGGCATTGGAATTCAAACCAGTATACCGGTATAAGATCCAACCGACGAGAATCCCGACGTTTCTTGAGGGAATAAACAAGTATGAGATCTATTTTAATGGAGTAAAGATCAAATAGAGCGTGTTGAAAGTCTTTGTCAGGATTTCATGGCGGATTGTGAGATAAAGACCGTTTCGGAACGGCATTTCTTTTCAAAAAGGCCTTGACAGACGGCAGAGCGATTGGTATAGTGTCCTCCGTAATGAAAATGGTTATCAAGATCATTAAAGGGGGGCAGCGGAAATGCGATGGTTTGCAACTATGCTGGTGGCGCTGATATGTATCGGGATGGCAGGTCCGGTCGACGCTGAAGAGGTCAAGAAGATACAGGACAATGCCTTTCTGCTTGAGGAGGCATACAATCAGGAAGACGGCGTGATCCAGCACATCCAATCCTATATTTATAATAAGAAGACCCGGGACTGGCTCTACTCGTTCACGCAGGAGTGGCCTGTGCCGAAGCAGGCGCACCAGTTGTCCTACACCATCCCCATCGCCCGTTTCCAGGAGGGGGACACTACCGGTCTGGGCGACATTGCGATCAATTATCGCTATCAGCTCATTATGAACGGACCTCTTGCCGTGTCGCCGAGGTTCTCGCTGATCCTGCCGACGGGCGATGAAAAGAAGGGAATGGGAACAGGCGCGACCGGGTATCAGGTAAATCTTCCGGTCAGCGTCGAGATCGGCCATCAATGGGTGACGCATTGGAATGCGGGCGCCACGTTCACTCCCGATGCAAAGGAGTCTTCCGGTTCAACAGCCGATACGTTGGGCTACAATCTGGGCGCGAGCGTCATCTGGCTTGCCGAAGAGACCTTCAACATCATGACCGAGGTTGTCTGGAATTCCATGGAAGCAGTCCAGCCCGGCGGCTCGAAGGTGCGGGAAACAACGTTCTTTGTCAATCCCGGGGTGCGGTTCGCCAAGAACTACAAGTCCGGTCTCCAGATCGTTCCCGGTCTTTCAATCCCTATCGGGATCGGTACGTCCCATGGAGAGTATGGAGCGCTGTTGTATTTATCATTTGAACATCCATTGTTCTAATGCGGTGAATAGGGTGAAGACAGGAGTAGCCCCCACTATAGCGCTCCGGTTGCGGACCCATCTCTGCGAGTTTTTGCTGTGCTCCGATATCTAAACATTGCAAACCATAACCAGGTGCGTTTATGGCCGGGACCCCGATCGGGGGTCCCGTTTTTAATTTGTTGGGGATTGTCGTTTCCCAGGAAACAGAAGCTGAATGCCCGTGGTTGACTTGACCGTTGTACGGGAATATACTCAAGCCCGACTCGTAGTTATGGGTCGGGATTTTTTTCTGTTCTCTGTTGGGGGTGTCAATGGACTTCTTGACAATGACCTTTCCCATTTCGGGAGCGACCATCAACATTCTTCTCCCGCCGTTGGTTTCCCTGGTCATTTCGTTCTTTACATCCATGGGCGGTATCTCCGGCGCTTTTCTGCTTCTCCCGTATCAGATGAGTGTCCTCAATTATACAGCCCCGTCCGTGAGCGGGACGAACCACGTTTATAACATCGTCGCGATCCCGAGCGGCGTTTATCGATATATCAAAGAAGGGCGCATGGCGTGGCCGCTCACCTGGGTGGTCATTGCCGGAACGCTGCCCGGGGTCTTCATCGGGTATTATCTCCGTGTCCTGTTCCTTCCCGATCCGAAGACATTCAAACTATTTGTCGGCTGCGTCCTGTTATATATCGGCATCAGGATATTTAACGAGCTGCGAAGCGGCAGTAAAGCTCAGTCGGCAGGCGCAAAGGTCCTTGAAGAGAAATTCAAGGCCCGGGCGGCGGAAATGAAGAAAGAACAGCATGCGAGGATGGCTGCCGGCATTCCCGCGGACGCTGTCGTGAAGACGATCAGCGTATCGCTTAAGAAGGTCGAGTACGAATTCTGGGGTGAGCGTTTCTCGTTCAATACGCTCGGCATGTTCGCCCTGGCGTTCATCGTCGGTATCATCGGCGGGGCCTACGGGATCGGCGGCGGCGCGATCATCGCGCCGTTCTGCGTGGCCTTTTTCCGTCTCCCTGTCTATACGATAGCCGGAGCCACTTTGATGGGGACGTTCATCACATCCGTCGCGGGCGCCCTGTTCTTCAGCGTGCTCCCTGCGGCCCACGGCGCGTCACCCGTGCCCGACTGGCCTTTGGGAATCCTCTTCGGCACCGGCGGGTTCCTTGGCATGTACCTTGGCGCGAAGACGCAGAAATACATGCCGCAGAAGTTCATCAAAATATTCGTAGGCACTGCGATCATGTTCCTTGCGATAAGGTATATCGTGCAATACTTCTGAGCCTTGTTGTGTTTATTGCCACACATGCATCAATTCTTTCATCTCTGATTGTCCATGTCAGACCCTGTCGATACAAAAATAACAGCTTGTCATAAGCTGGCCTGAATGATATTCTATCCGCCAATGAATATCTGACGGGGCTTAAGGGGGCTGATTGGTGGCTGATCTGCATTCATTCAAGCAAGACGTTCAGTCCTTGGTCCGGAAGTTCGAACAGGACAAAAACCATTATCTCCAGAAGGGCTACCCCGAGGCCCAGGTACGGATCGACTTCCTGAACCCCTTCTTCGCTGCTCTCGGCTGGGACATCGAGAACAATTCCCACAAACCGCCGGATAAGCGCGATGTCGTCATCGAGATTCTTCCCACAGGTGAAAAGCGCGTCACCTCCAACCTCCGGCCTGACTACAGCTTCCGCATAAACGGCAATACCAAGTTCTTCGTCGAGGCCAAGGCCCCCTCAGTGGCGCTCGACGATGTGAACCATATCCTCCAGGCGAAGGACTATGCGTGGAACACGCAGCAGGTATCCTTCGTCATCCTGACGGACTTTGAGGAATTCAAGCTCTTCGATGCATCCCTCAAACCGAATCCGAAATATCCGAAGGAAGGCCTGCTCTACGATCTCAAGTACGCCGATTATCTCACCAATATTGAGAAGCTGTGGGAGCTTTCAAAAGAGCGGGTCGAACAGGGGTCGCTCGAAGCCCTGCTGCCCCGGGACCCGAAGAGCAAACGGCTCAGGATACCTCCTGACAAGTCATTCCTCGAAGACCTGACCGGGTGGCGCACGGACCTGGCCAAGGACATCAACAAGCTGAATCATGACCTCGATGTCCATGTGCTGAACGACGTGGTCCAGAAGCTGCTCGACCGCATCATCTTCATCCGCATTGCCGAAGACCGGAAGATCAGGCCGGAGCGGGAGCTTTGGGAGATCGTGGCGCAATGGAGGGCAGAGGGCAAGCGCAAGTCCATGATGCCCGCCCTTGTTGACCTGTTCCGCGAGGTGAACGACGATCTGAATGGCGACATCTTCAAACCCCATGCCTGCGAGAGCGTGGAAGTTGATTCTGAGCTATTAGCTGACATCATCAATAAGCTCTATTTTCCTGATTGCCGGTACCGTTTCGACGTGATTGCCGTGGAGCTGTTGGGCAGCATCTACGAACGGTATCTCGGCAGCACCATCCGTGTCACGCCCCAGCGGGTGAAGGTTGAGGAAAAGCCGGAGATAAAGAAGGCGGGCGGCGTCTATTACACGCCAAAGTTCATTGTCGATTATATCGTCAAGAACACCGTGGGCAAACTGGTCGAGGGAAAGACGCCGAAGCAGATCGAGAAGATAAAGATACTCGATCCCGCTTGCGGCTCCGGTTCGTTCCTTCTCGGGGCGTATCAATATCTCATCGACTATCACCTCAGTTACTACCGCGACCATCCCAAGGACGCAACAACCCTCAGCCTTAACATTTACATGCCCTTCAATGCAGAGGAATTCGCCCTGCCCCTGCGCGAGAAAGCGAAGATCCTCAGGAACAACATCTTCGGTGTGGACATCGACGCCCAGGCGGTCGAAGTAACGATGATGAGCCTGTATCTCAAGGCCCTCGAAGGCGAGCGCGGCTTATTGCCACGGAAGCAGCATCTTCTCCCGGCCCTCGGCAATAACATCAAGTGCGGCAACAGCCTGATCGGGTATGACATTGTTGACCCCTCTTTGTCCCCCCTTAGCAAGGGGGGAATGCAAGGGGGGTTCTTCGCCCTGGACGATGCTGCGAAGGACAAGATCAATCCCTTTGATTGGACTTCGAAGACTGCCGGATTCGGCGAAATCATCGAGAACGGCGGCTTCGACGCGGTCATCGGCAATCCGCCGTATGTAAGACAAGAGTTGCTCGGCGATTTCAAAGACTACTTCCAGCAGCATTATGAGGTCTATCATGGGACCGCCGATCTCTATGCCTATTTCATCGAGAAGGGCGTATCACTGCTTAGGAAAGACGGTCTCTTCAGCTATATCGTTGCCAACAAGTGGATGCGCGCTAACTACGGCGAGCCACTTCGTAAATGGATGAAGAAGCAGCGCATCGAAGAAATTACCGACTTCGGTGATCTTCAAGTCTTCGAGACTGCGACAACATATCCGTGCATCCTGCGTATGCGAAAAGGTGCCGCAGCAAACAAGTTCTCCGCTACACAGGTAAAGACGCTCGACTTCAACGACCTCGCCGCCTATGTGAGCGAAAATTCATACACTGTTAATAAAACCGCCCTTAGCGATGAAGGGTGGTCATTGGTGAATGAACAGGCTCAGTCGCTGCTGACCAGATTGCAAGGAGTTGGAGTTCTACTCGGCGAATATGTAAAGGGACAGATGTACAGAGGCGTATTAACCGGTCTAAATGAAGCTTTTATCATAGATGCTGACACCAGAAAAGAACTCATTAAAAAAGATAGGAACAGCGCAGAATTGATAAAGCCCTTTTTATTTGGCCGTGACATCAAGCGCTATGAAGAGCCAAACATCAAAAGCTATTTAATCTTTACACGACGTGGTATTGATATAAAAAAGTATCCTGCAATTGAAGAGCATTTATTGCCATTCAAGAAGAAGCTCATACCAAAACCCTCAGATTGGAAGGGTGGCGAATGGCCCGGACGAAAACCCGGATCGTATAAATGGCATGAGATTCAGGATTCAATTGATTATTATGAAGAGTTTGATAAGCCCAAGATAATGCTGCCGGATATTTCCGTAAGAGGCAATTTTACACTCGACCAGAGCAACGGATTATTTTCAGCAAATACAACTTACCTTATTATCAGTGATGATAGATATCTGCTTGGCATTCTGAATTCAGCGTTGATGACATTCTTCTATAGAAACTCCTTCGCTGCCTATCGAGGAGGATATCTTAGATTTTTTACGCAATATCTAGAAAAGCTTCCCATCCGCACTATTGACTTCAGCAGCCCGTCCGAAAAAGCCATCCACGAAAAACTCATCTTCATCGTTGAGCGCATGCTCGACCTTCACAAAAAGAAAGCCGCCCTTCCTCCGTCCGCCGAGCGCGAAAAGATCGAACGCGAGATCGCGGTGACGGATGAGAAGATTGATGAGATTGTGTATGGGTTGTATGGGATAACGGATGAGGAGAGGAAGATTGTTGAGGCGAAAGGATAACAATTATGGAAGCAGAAGATGCAAATAGAGACGCCTACCAGAAATATTTAGAGGAAAGAAAACTCCTGGTTTCTGCCGAACGGGAAACCGCTCAGCAGTTTGACAAATCAATACTAACACTGGCAGGCGGTGCCCTTGCATTGTCCATCACATTTATTGATAAGATTGCCCCATGTCCAAAAGAAAACAGTATATTCTTTCTGGTGAACGCATGGGGGTTATTTTGCTTGAGCTTGCTTATTACCTTGATTTCATTTCTTACAAGCCAGGCTGCATGTAGAACACAACGCGATATTTTAGATGATGATATCTCAGGAAAGGAAACCGGAAGGGTTAACAAGCCCGCCTTATGGACTAATCGGCTTAATTATTTGTCGATAGGTGCTTTCATTTTGGGAATAATTGCTCTCGTCGTCTTTTGTACGTTTAATTTGCTATAAGGAGGCAATCAATGGTTAAAAAAATAGATGGCGGTTACGTTCCTCCCAAAAAACCGGCAAAACCAGCAGGAGGCGGTGAACGCGGCTTTGTTCCGCCAAGAGTGCCGGTAAGGCCCCCGCAGAATCCAGGTTCGGGAAAAAAGTAGCAGAGTAGAAGTATACAAGTCGGTCGAGCCCATAGGGTTGCGTCTTGTATTTTGCTGTTGGGTTAAAGTATGCGGCAGGATGAAAGAGGGGTGACAGAATCAAACATAATCCTTTTCAAATTTCGCGAGGAATGAATTGCTAAGATTCGGGAATCCACCGGACACTGTATTTCAGGCCATCCTTCGTAACAGCCTCGACTTTGTCGTGGACGATATCGCCGCCATGCCGGACGTCCATCAGAACGATGAACTTCTCGTTAAAGAGGAATTCAACAACACCTACCGGATAATGGCAAAGGTGTTCACGCCGCGATTGGCGCTTGCAACGCTTAAACGCCTGCGCGAATGCCTGGACAGGCCGGAAATCTACTATCTCAACGACTATCATTATCTTCTGCTCTACGAAGCACTGGAATGCTATGTCGTTATACACAATGACGCCGTGGCTATTTCCCGCACGAAGAAGGAAAGAAGGGAAACGTCTTTTGTCGATCCATTCCATATCGAGTACATCGATTTCGAGGAAGTTGTCGGCCTGTTCTTTTTCGATATTGATTTCCTGACGCCGGCGGAGGCAATGCTCAATATGCCGCCCGAGCTTAAACAATCATTCAATCCTGAAGCATTCGCCATATCACAGGGCATGATGCCGCATCCGGAGGAACTGGCGTTGACGCCTGACCGGATCAAAGATCCAAATCTGTATAAAATATCCGCGTCTGAGCATTTCGGACCTGCGTCGAAAGTATATCCCGACCATGATTACTACGAAGTGAACCATCCGGATGGATGAACTTCAATTGATTTCGCTGGGGCATTCAGGTACAATTACGCAATAGAACCTTATTGAAAGTCGGCAGGAATGGCCATGCTGGAAAAAGAACTCAAAATCGTCGAGAAATTCAAGCAGCTTGTAAAGCGCCAGGTCATGGTGCATGAAGTGCGGGTCTTCGGGTCGAGAGCGCGGGGCGATGCCGCCGAGGACTCGGATCTTGATGTACTCGTTGTTGTGGATCAACTGGACCATGCAACAGAAAAATTTATCAGCGATTGCGCATGGGAGGCTGGTTTCCCTGACGAAATCGTCATCATGCCGGTAGCGATCACATTGGACAATCTGAAACATTCTCCCCTTCGTGAATCGGCGTTTATCCGCACGGTTTATCGTGAAGGTATTTTCGTATGAGTGGTGATAAAGCCGCATTGGTTGAGTCCCGCCTTTTGCAAGCGCGGGAATCGCTAACAGAGGCGGATGTCCTCCTGCGCGAAGGGATGAGCAAACGGTCTGTGATGAACAGGCTGTATTATGCGATGTTTTATGCTCTTCTTGCGCTTCTTCAAGACAGGCAGCTTGGTTCATCCAAACACAGTGGCGCTATCTCTCTCTTTGACAGGGAATTCATAAAAACAGGAATCTTTGAGAAGGACTTTTCAAAGGTCCTGCATCGGACCTTTGAACTTCGGCAGAAAGCCGATTATATGGAACAGACGGAAGTCACAAAACAGGATATCGACGAGATCCAGCCACAGGCATTAGATTTTGTAAAAAGAATCGAATCGTATCTGCGAAAAGCATAGCAGCGAAGTTCTTCCTGTCCTTCTCTCCACCATACCCCAAACAATGGAAACCCTGCCTTTCAACGCCTGTGATTACCGCTGCGAGCGATGCCTGGCAACCGAGCGCTGCGCGGTGTTCAAGGACCTCTCGGCTCGTGAGGCGCGCAACTTCGCTCTTGGGAGGGATTCGGACGGTCTCGGTGCGGCACTGAGGGACGTGGGCGAGATCTTCGGCGAAACGAGGAACATGCTTGCGGAGAAGGCGGCGGAGTACGGAATTGACCTCGACGAACTTGCTGATGCCGGGCCGCGTGATACATTCGAAGAGGCGAAGAAAGACCCTCTCTATCTGTCAGCCTTCGATTTTATGATCCAGGCGCAGGAGTTTCTGAAGACTGCCGAGCCGATCGTACTGATCGAAGGATGCGACTTTCTTGAGGACATCACGTGGCATCACACGGTCGTTCCCGCAAAAGTGTTCAGAGCAATAGGATCCGAGGATGACCCGGAAATGCGCTTTGACGCCGTGAACTCCGCAGCGGTGGCCATGAACTCCCTGACAATCTGCATCATGGCGTTCGGTGCTCTTGCTCCATTGTATCCGGTGATTGAGCGGGAGTGTAAGGAATTGTCTTTAAAGGCGATGGAACTCAAACAGTACATCGGTTCGCGGTTCTGCCCAGGTTCTTAGGCCGCGAATACCGCATTTTATGGCACTTTTCCCATTGACCCGTTCCGTGTCCTGGTATACTATTCTTCCATCATGCCCCCGTTCAAGATCCACGCAAAATTCCTCATCCTTGTCCTCGGGATCCTCATTGTCTTCTTCGGTATTCTCTCGTATATCATCATCCAGCGGGAGGCGAACCTTCTTTCCCGGAAGGGCGCCGAAAAAGAGCACCTTCTTGCCAGGACCATTGTTGCCGACCTGAAAGACAACATGTTGACCGGACGGCCCCGAAGCACGCTCCGCCTTATGGAAAGCCTCCAGGGCGACTATGGTCTGGTGAGGCTTGCCGTGCTCCGGAGGGACGGTACGCACGCATTCGGCGTACCGGGACCACCGATCGCGATACCGCAGATCGCACAGGCGTTCGAGAGCGGAACGGTCATGGATTTCAACGAGGAAGGCGCGATCCCGCTCCATACGAATATCTTTCCGCTCCCGAACGAGAGCGCCTGCCGCCGCTGTCACGTGCGTGGGGGAGATACGCTCGGGGTCATTCTTGTCTCACATACCCTCGAAGATACGATCGGGGAGATCCAGGACAGCAAGCGTCAGCTGGTGATCCTGCTGGCGGTCCTCATCGTGGTCATGGGGACCGCGCTGTATATCGCCGTCCGGAAGGTCGTCCTTGCGCCCCTCCGGACCCTGCATCACGGCGCCCGGATCATCGGGCTGGGCAATTTCGGTCACCGCATCGGCATGGAGGGCGGCGACGAGTTCTCCGAGCTGGCGCAGTCGTTCAACGAGATGGCACAGCGGGTCAAGGAGACCTACTCGGGACTTGAGAACATGGTGAAGGTCCGGACCACCGAACTGAACGAGAGCGTCCGGCTCATGCGGGGGATCCTTTCGAGCATGTCGAGCGGCGTCGTGCTGCTCTCCCGGGAAGGGCGGATCAAGCTCATCAACCGGCAGGGCGCCTGGATCCTCGGCCATGGGCACGAAGACCTGGTCGGCAAGATGCTGGTAGAAGTTGTTCCCGAGGCCGCGGCGTTCGCGGGCGTGCGCATCGGGTCCTACGACGAGATCACGGTCACGACGCCGGACGGCGATACGATGCCCATCGGTTTCACCAGTTCCTACTATTCAGGCGGCGAGGGGGAGCAGGAAGGGATCATTGTCGTGTACCAGGACCTGACCGAGATCAAGATCCTTCACACGGAGCTCATGAACAAGGAGCGGTTTGCCGCCATCGGGCGCGTGGTGGTCGGTGTGGCCCACGAGATCCGGAACCCGCTCTTCGGCATCAGCGCCATCGGCCAGATATTCGAGCGCGATCTCAAGGATCCGGGGCACCTGGAGCTGGTTCGGGCGCTGCTGGCCGAGACAAAGCGGCTGAACCAGCTGGTCGAGGAACTGCTGATCTACGGCAGGCCCATGAAGCTCAAGCGGGAAGAGACCGACCTGCGTGTCCTTTGGGAAGAGGTCCTGGACCTGCACCGGGACGAACTCCGGCGGAAAGGCATCACCGTTTCCGGCGACTATGCCGTACGCCACCCGGTCGCGTATTTCGATCCGTACCAGATCCGCCAGGTGTTCCTGAACCTTCTGCGGAACGCGATCGAGGCGACACCCGACAAAGGGTCGATCGACATCACCATGCTGCTTGCCGACAATTTTCTCCTGTTCCGGGTCGCCGACACGGGCTCGGGCATCCCGGCGGCGAACCTGGAACATGTCTTCGACCTGTTCTATACGACGAAGCCCAAAGGCACGGGACTGGGACTCGCCATCTGCAGAAAGATCATGCAGGACCATGGCGGCGACATCGCGATCGAAAGCACCGAGGGGCGCGGCACCACCGTGACCATAAAACTTCCCTATGGCAGGAGCGCGGATCAGCGCCTGCCCGGCCTGCCGGCCTAACCAATCTCTCTCGACAGGAGTTTCGGCCGCAGAGCGTCGCACCTGCGGTTGCATCTATGCCCAGAATTCTGATCATTGACGACGACGAAGATGTCCGCGCCATGCTCAATCAACATTTCACCGGCCGCGGGTGGGATGCGATGCAGGCGGGCAGCGGCAGGGCCGGGATCCGGCTTATCGACGAATACGCGCCCGACGTGGTCCTCCTGGACCTCCGGCTGCCCGATGCGAACGGCCTCGATATCCTGAAGCTGATCAAGGCGCACGACAGCGCCTCTTCCATCGTGATGATGACCGGATGGGGCACCATCGAGAACGCCGTGCTTGCGATCAAGGAGGGGGCTGAACAGTATCTCCCGAAGCCCATCTCCCTGCGCGACCTGGACGCGGTCACGGAGCGGATCATGGAGAAGCGGAAGCTCCTGCTCGAGAACCTGTACTACCAGGAGCGCATGGACCATCCGGTCGTGGGGAGGTCCATGGAGGTCCACAAGCTCCATCACCTTATCGATCTCATGGGTGAGAACGCGCACACCACGGTGCTTCTGACCGGCGAGAGCGGGACCGGCAAGGAACTGATCGCCCGGGAGATACACCGCAGGAGCCCCCGGCGCGACCGGCCGTTCCTTGATGTCACCCTCGCCGCGCTTCCGGAGAGCCTTATCGAGAGCCAGCTCTTTGGTCATGAGCGGGGCGCCTTCACCGACGCGCGGGAGCTCAAGCGGGGGCTCCTTGAGGTGGCCGATGGGGGCACGGTGTTCCTCGACGAGGCCGGCGAGATGCCCCTGCCGGTCCAGCCCAAGCTCCTTCGGGTCCTGGAGACGCATTGCTTCAAGCGTGTGGGCGGGAACCGCGACATCCAGGTTGACGTGCGGGTCATTGCCGCGACGAACCGGGATCTTGCCCGGGGGGTGAGCGAAGGATGGTTCCGCGAGGACCTCTATTACCGCCTGAGCGGCTTTCCGATCGACATCCCGCCGCTGCGCGAGCGGCCCGAGGACATCCCGGTCCTTGCCGGCTACTTTGTCAGTCAGTTCAACGCCACGCTCAACAGGAATATCACCGGATTTACGGAGCAGGCAATGCATGCTCTGGTGAAATATCCGTGGCCCGGCAATGTGCGGGAGCTCAGGAATATCGTGGAGCGGGCCATGGTCCTTGCAGCCGGAACAGTGATCGGCGGGGACCTGCTCCCAAAGGACATGACCGGCATGGGTGAGGGCGGCCGGCATTCCCGGAGGAGAGGAAGAGAGGAAGGGGGCCAGCACAGGTCCCTCGCCGAGATGGAGCAGGACCATATCCGCCGCATCCTCGCGGCAGAGAACGGCAACCGGTCGCACGCGGCAAAGGTCCTCGGCATTTCCCGCTCGACGCTCCTGGAAAAGATGAAGAAGTACGAGATACCGTAGAAGGTAACGCAGCCTAATTCGTCATCCCCGTGAAGACGGGGATCCAGTGACGTTTTGAAAATCCTGGATTCCCGCTTGCGCGGGAATGACGCTAGGGAGCGAAGCTCGTTTTCAACGGTTGTTAATGGATTTCTTGGCGCTCTTTGCGTGCTCTGCGAGAGATGCCCTTATGGTTCGCTTTTTCCGGGTCAGTGACGGAGTTTTTTCTTGATTTTTCGGCAGATTCGTACCATAATGCCCCCCCGAAACACCAACTTTACGATATCAGGAGGTTTTATTCATGCGTATCATCCTATTGGGGGCGCCGGGTGCTGGCAAGGGCACGGTGGCGAAATTATTGACAGCCTTTGACGGCTCGGTGCAGATCTCGACGGGCGATATCCTTCGCGGCGCGGTGAAGGCCGGGACGCCCCTTGGCAAGGAGGCCCAGGGGTACATGGACCGCGGTGACCTGGTGCCTGATTCGCTGATCATGGGCATCATGGAGCAGCGCCTCCAGGAGAAGGACTGCCAGAGGGGCTTCCTGCTCGACGGGTTCCCGCGGACCACTCCCCAGGCCGACGCCCTCGAGGCCTTGCTCAAGAAACTGAACATCAAGCTCGACCTGGTGGCCAGCATCGATGTCCCCCGCGACGTGATCCTCGACCGGCTTACGACCCGGCGGACCTGCTCGAACGCCTCGTGCCAGGAGATCTACAATGTGAAGAGCAACCCGCCGGCGCCGGGCGACAAGTGCAAGAAGTGCGGCAGCCCCACGATCCAGCGCGCCGACGAGACCGTGGAGGCCATCAGCAAACGTCTCGACGTCTATAACGAGAAGACCGCACCGCTCATCGGGTACTATGAGAAGAAGGGCATGCTCCTCTCGATCAGCGAGGCGAGCAGCGATGGCGTCGTGAACGCCATCAAGAAAGGCATCGCTGCGAAGAAGTAGCAATGCAGGAGCCAGACGTCAGGAGTCAGGACAGATCTTCACGACGTAAAGTCCGCGTTTTACCGCCACGAGGGCGGGAGATATCCTTCTCCCGCTCTTTTCTTATAAGCGGGAAACGTGGTACACTTAGAGTGAAGAGGGGCTATGCCATTCAATTTATCAGATAAATCCATCCTCGTTACGGACGATTCCGCCATTATGCGGATGTTCCTCGTCATGAACATGCGCCGGATGCTCCGCGTGAACATCACCGAGGCGGTGAACGGACAGGATGCGCTGGCGAAACTGATGAATGGCAAGTACGATCTGCTGCTCACGGACATGAACATGCCCGAGATGGGCGGCGCTGAGCTGGTCCGCGCGGTACGCAACGGTCTCAAAAGCGATATCCCGATCGTTATCATCACCACCAGGGGCGAGGTGAAGGACCGGGACCTGGGGATGTCGCTCGGCGCGAACGGATATCTGACAAAGCCGGTGGACGTGAAGGAACTCATCAAATCGATATTGACGCATCTGGGAGGATACAAGTTCTGAGAGTCGAAGAGCAGGAGACAGGAGACAGGAGACAGGAGACAGGAGACAGGAGACAGGAGACAGGAGACAGGATCTCAACTCCTTAGCTGCACAACATATCAACTTTACAATCTTACAGGAACACCCCGCTCCTGCAAGTACTCTTTGGCCTGCCTGATGGTGTATTCCTTGAAGTGGAAGATAGAGGCCGCCAGCGCAGCATCCGCTTTTCCTTTGGTAAATCCTTCATAGATATGCTCAAGGGTTCCCACGCCGCCTGACGCGATGACCGGGATCGAGACCGCTTCGGAGACCGAGCGCGTCAGTTCCAGATCATAACCCGTTTTCTGGCCGTCCTGGTTCATGCTTGTCAGCAATATTTCTCCCGCCCCATACTCTTCCATCCTCTTTGCCCAGGCAACTGCGTCGATGCCCATGGGCTTCCTGCCGCCGTGGGTGTAGACCTCCCAGAACGGCCGTGAGGCGTCAGGCGCAAGGAGTAAGGCGTTCGAAAGGAATAAATTCTTGTATTTTGGATCGTCGGCCCATGCAAGCGGCGGCTTGAAGCCCGGGTCATGGGCCACCACGCGTTTCGCGTCGATGGCGACGACGATGCACTGGCTGCCGAACCGCAGCGAGGCCTGCTTGATGAACTCGGGGTCGTGGACCGCTGTCGTGTTGATCGAGACCTTGTCGGCGCCGGCGAGCAGGAGGTTCCGGATGTCGTCCAGGACCTTGATGCCGCCGCCGACGGTGAGCGGCATGAACACCTGCTCGGCAGTGCGGCGCACAACGTCCAGGATGATGCCGCGCTCCTCATGGGACGCAGTGATGTCCAGGAACGTGAGCTCGTCCGCGCCCTGTTCGTCGTAGGCCTTCGCGATCTCCACCGGATCGCCGGCGTCGATGAGGTTCACGAAGCTCACGCCCTTGACGACGCGGCCACCCTTTACATCGAGGCAGGGTATGATGCGTTTGGTCAGCATAGGATATTCTTCACACCTCTGTCATTCCCGCGGAAGCGGGAACCCAGGATATTCTTCAGGGCCGACTCTGTCGGACTGCATCCCTGGATCCCGGATCAAGTCCGGGATGACGAGCGTTCCATTCTCCACTACGCGTTCTGCCGCGAAAGCTTGATCGCTTCCTTCAGGTCCAGCGATCCGTTGTAGATGGCCTTGCCCGTGATCACGCCTTGGACCCCGAAGCGCCTGGTATGCATGAGCTTCTGGATGTCATAGATGCTCGAGACGCCGCCCGATGCGATGACCGGGATCGTGAGGGCTTCGGCGAGGGCCTGGGTCGCCTCGATGTTCGGGCCTGACAGCATGCCGTCGCGCTTGATGTCGGTGTAGATGATGGCGATGACGCCGTATCCCTGCATTTGCCGGGCAAGCTCGACCGCCTGTACTTTGGTCACTTCCGCCCAGCCCTTGATGGCCACCAGACCGTCCTTCGCGTCGATGCCCGCGATGATCTTTCCCGGGAACGCGCTGCACGCGGCTTGTACGAACGAGGGGTTCTGGATCGCCGCGGTGCCGAGTATGATCCGGTCGATGCCGATGGAGATGAGCTTCCGGACCGTGGCCATGTCGCGGATGCCGCCGCCGACCTCGATGGGGATCTTGATGGCATCGCGGATGGCGACGATCGCCGGAAGGTTCCGGGGGGAGCCCGCGAACGCGCCGTCCAGGTCAACGACATGGAGGAGCTCTGCGCCCTGGGCTTCCCAGTGCTTTGCCGTGCTGGCCGGGTCCTCGGAGTAGACGGTGGCCTTGTCCATCAGCCCCTGCTCCAGTCGGACGCACTTGCCTTCTTTGAGATCGATAGCGGGAATGATCAGCATGAACACCTCAACAGCAGTTAGCCACAGAGGTCACCGAGCTCATCGAGGAAGGCAGAAACGCGCCAAAGCTCTTCTCTGTGTCCTCTGTGAACTCTGTGGCAGATTCTTACGCCTTTTGCTCCCCGAAGCGCTTCAATATCGACAGCCCCAGGGCCTGGCTCTTTTCCGGGTGGAACTGGACCGCGAGGATGTTGTCCTTCCAGATGCTTGAGACGAAGTCCATGCCGTAGTTCGTCGTGGTCGCGATCACGCTTTTGTCCTCGGGTACGACGTGGAAGGAGTGCACGAAGTAGACATGGCTCCCGTCCGGGACATCCGCAAACACAGGCGGCCGACGTTTGATCGAAACGGAGTTCCATCCCATGTGGGGAATTTTGAACGTTGGATCTTGAATTTTGAACCGGATCACTCGCCCCTTGATGATATCAAGTCCTTTCGATATGCCGAACTCCTCGCTCTCGGTGAACAGAAGCTGGAGACCCAGGCAAATGCCGAGGAATGGCTTGCCCGAACGGATGCTCTGCTTAACCGCGTCGATAAGGCCGTACTCCTCGAGGTTCCGCATGCAGTCCGGGAAGGCGCCCACGCCGGGGAGTACCACCTTGCCGGCATCGAGGATCGTCTTCGGGTCGCGCGTCACTACGGCCTCGCGGCCCATGCGCTCGAAGCCCTTCTGGACGCTCCGCAGATTTCCCATTCCGTAGTCGATGATTGCGATCATAGTGAACCTGAATGCATTGGAAATTGTAAATTGCAAAATTAAAATTTCAAACTTACAATCTGCAATTTGATATTTGAAATGCCCTTAGATCTTGCCCTTTGTCGACAGCACGCCCTTGACCCTCGGGTCGATCGAGGTTGCCTGGTCCAAGGCGCGGCCGAAGGCCTTGAAGACGCCCTCGAGCATATGGTGGACGTCGCGGCCGTAGAGGAGGTTGATATGGAGGTTCATGCCCGCGTGGTTTGCCACGGAGCGGAAGAAGTCCTCGGCAAGCCCCGGATCGAAGTCCTTGAGCTTGTACTTCTTCGGCAGGTCCAGGTTGTAGACAAGATAGGGTCTGCCCGAAAGGTCCATGACCACCTCGGCGAGCGTCTCGTCCATGGGGACCGTTGACGCGCCGTATCGCCGGATGCCTTTGCTGTCTCCCAGGGCCTTTTTCAGCGCCTGGCCGAAGGCGATGCCCAGGTCCTCGACCGTGTGGTGGTCGTCGATGTGCGTGTCGCCCGTGGCCTTCACGGCGAGATCGAAGAATCCGTGCTTCGCGATGTGCGAGAACATGTGGTCCATGAACGGCACGCCGCATGTTATGCTGTAGACGCCGGTGCCGTCCAAGTTCAGGGAGATCCTGATATTGGTCTCTTTGGTCTTTCGTTCGATCGTCGCTTTGCGAGTCATGGGCAACCCCTTTTTGTAACCACGGATGAACACGGTAAACATCTCTACATTACTACTATGAAAACATATTCTGACCTATGCGTCATTCCCGCGGAGGCGGGAATCCAGGATTAAAGTCGGTGCTGGATCCCCGTTTACACGGGGATGACAGAGACTGTCATTTAACCGTGTTAATCCGTGGTTAATATGTCCTTCAGGTTCTTCAGGAATTCCTTGTTTTCCGCAGGTGTCCCGATCGTCACGCGCATACACCCTTGGAGCGGCCCGGGTTTGTCCAGGTTCTTGACCAGGATGCCGCGTTTCTTGAGCGCCTGGAACACCCTCGTCGCGTCCTTCTCTATCCACATGAGGATGAAGTTCGTTTCCGTGGGGAAGGGTGTCACGCCGGGCGTCCTGAGCAGGGCATTATAGAGTTTCCGGCGCTCGGAAATCAACAGGGAAATCTGTTTGTTCAACGTGGTCGCGTGCCTGAGCGCCACCTGCCCTGTTGCCTGGGACATCGAGTTGATGTTATAGGGCAGCCTGATCTTGTTCAGCTCCCCGATGATCTCTTTCGACGCGGTCAGCACGCCGACCCGGAGGCCGGCCAGGCCGATCTTCGAAAGCGTCCGGAGGATGATCATGTTGCGATGCCTGTTCAGGAACGGCAGGAAGGTCTTTCCCGAAAAGCTGAAATAGGCTTCGTCCAATACCACCGCGGCATCGACATTCTCGAGGACCTTCCGGACGGCCGCGTCGGAGAAGCGGTTGCCGGTCGGGTTGTTGGGGCAGGCCAGGAAGATGACCTTTGCTTTTGTCCGCTTTGCCGCCTTGATAACGGCGTCGGGGTCAAGGTCGAACTCGGCCGTCAACGGCACGGTGACGGCCTTCTGGGAAAGTGCCCGTGCCGTTATCTCATACATGGCGAAGGAAGGCGACGGCGCGAGCACGGGGCCGCCGAAAGCGAGGATGACGGCCTGGATCAGCTCGTCCGAGCCGTTTCCGAGCAGCATCCGTTCCGCGTCCATTTTCCAATAGCGCGCAATGGCCTGCTTCAGCTTCTTCGCAGAAGGATCGGGATAACGGTTGATGAGCGCCTGCTGTGCCGCCTTTCCGATCTCCTTCAGTATTTTATCCGGCAGGAGAAAGGGATTCTCCATGGCGTCGAGCTTTACGCGCACGGAGGTCTCATCTACGTGATAGGCGGCAAGGCCGCGGACCGCTGGTAGGACGAGGTCGATAATGTCCTTTGTTTTTCTCGTTTTTGTCGTCATTTTCGATAATATACAGGAAAGGATGAGGTGGTACAAGGAGAAAAAACGCGTGGTGTACTCGAAGCATTGATCACGTAATGCCGGGTCCCTACCTTATCGGCACGTGGTCACCGGCCGAAAAGCACGAGCGATATATTGTCTTTGCCTCCCATCCGGTTTGCAGCCTCAACCAGAAGATCCGAGGTTTTCTCGATATCGTCACCATGAACCTTGAGCATTTCCTCAATGGCCCCGTCCGACAGCATATCGGTCAAGCCGTCGGAACAGAGCAGGATCCTGTCCCCCGGCAGGAGATCGATGCTGTGGCTGTCGCATACCACTTTTTTTGAGGGCCCAAGCGCCTGGCTCAAAACACGCGCTTTATGATAAAAGAAAAGCTCGCGCAGCATCACATCCTGTTCTATCCCGTAGTCCGTCGTGTGATCCGTGGTGATCCGCGATAATGTACCCTGTCGAATGAGGTATGCCCGGCTGTCTCCCACGTGGCTGAGATAGGCCGTTTCACCCCTGATGCACAGAACGATGAGCGTGGTCCCCATGCCGCTGAGCGCCCCGCGCTTCAGGGAAGCCTTCTGCACTACGCCGTGGGCATGCTCCAGGGCCCGGGTCAGAAGCGGAAGGATGCCGGCATCCGGTGTATGTGCAGACCGTTCCTTCAGGAAGGCATGGGCCTTCCGCACTGCCAGGCGGCTTGCTACACGGCCTGCGCGGGGGCCGCTCATGCCGTCTGCGAGGAGATAAAGACCGGCATCCTCATCGACGAGTACAGCGTCCTCGTTCATGCTCTTTCTTTTACCTTTGTCCGTCTTCCACGTTACGCGCATTGATCACCAGTTCATTATACTTCTTCAGCAAACCACCGTTGTTGTTCCCGTTTCTGTCTTGATGGCCAGTCCGTCGAAAAACGTGACGGAGTCGGCCTTGGTCCAGAGGCCGACGTACCCCTGGACCGGTTTGTCGGCCCCATATTCCAGCACAACCCGGTTATTCAGATAACAGCGGATGTCGCGTTCCCGGACCTCGACGCGTAGATCGTGCCATTGGCCGGAAGCGATGTCTTCATGAACGCTTGCCCGCTCGATGCGCCTGCCGTTGATGAACTCGAAGAGGATGGCATTGTCTTCGAGGGCGTTTATCCGGAATGCAAAATAATTGCTCACGTCCCCCATGCCAAAGGCAATGCCGCCGGCACGGTCGATATTACCGCTTACCGGCTTCACGCGAACGCGGACCTCGCCGTCCGATAGCCGAACATCCTTTGCAACAGCCAGGGGGAAGTAGTAGTAGGCCTCTACGTTGTCCAGGAACTCCTGAAGCGCCTGCCCCACGAGCCTGTTCATGGCCCCCGCAACACCGGAGGATATCGTGAACCCCGCCCGGGAGCCGTCCTGCATGCAGACCGGACGTTCGTCGTCGATCGCCTGTTTCCATGAGCCTCCATGGGTATAGAAATTCGCCAGGCCCTCATCCCGCCTGAATGCGAGAAAGTCGTAGTCAGCCTTAAAGAAAGCCTCCGTCATACGCTCAACGTCGGCCTGGTTCGAGAGCGCCATGTCCAGAAGGCGAGAGGATGCAAGGAGGCGGCCCATCTGGTCGAGCTTGGCCTCAAGCGCCGGCCGGTCATAGTCCGTGATCGATCCCTCGATCAGGTCGCCGCGAAGTTTGACCTGAAATCCGAGTTTCCTGAGCACGCTTCCAAGGAAGGCAATGCGGAGCGACTTGCCGAAATAGCTTCCCGCGCCGCCCGAGAATTGGAGTGACACATAGTTCTGCACGCTGTTGCCGCCGACAAAGGCGTCGACCGTTGCGAAGTGATATCCGAATTTCGCGGACAGGTTCATATACTCCCCGGAGACGATGGCGTAGCTGACCCCTCCGGGAGCGGGGCCGAATTCCGAGGTCGCGCTCGCGGACAGAAGGGTCAACATCTTGCTCATGTTCAGGCCGATGCCGCCTTCCCAGCTTACGCCCGGATGGGAGAACCCCTTCCAGATGGCGAGGAAGGGAACGGACTGAACGAGTTCAGGCGTGACTTCATGGCACGTTGTCAGGCCCTGGTTCAGCCCGCCGCCCAGGTCGATCAGCCGCAGCTCCAGGGGGATCTTCGCCTTGAGCTCGATCGATCGCACGACGTCGGCCTCGTCGGTCAGTCCGAACATGGATCGCACGGCCTGTTCATGGGCGTACCGGATGATATCATGGACCGTTTTGCACCCTTCCGGGGAGAAAGATGGGTCGCCGGGGTCCGTGAGATGGAGAGGCGAGACCAGGTCCAGCACGCGGCGCATCCTGCGATGCACGGGACTGTCAAAGACCTGTTTCTTCCTGGGTTGGATAAGCGCGGTTATTTCCCCGACGATGCCGGAATAGATCCTCGGCGGGTCCGTGGTGAGCGAGACCAGGTCTCCGTTCTTGAGCGTTGTCGTGGCGTTGCCCGCATCCACGATCGTCGGTACGCCGAACTCCCGGGCCACCGAGGCAAGATGGCTCGCGGCACTGCCGATGTCGGTGATGATCGCGCTGACCCTTCCACTGAGCTTCGCAAGGTCCGGCGATGCGGTTCGCGTAACAAGCACCGCGCCCTCCGGAACGTTTTCAGCAGTATCACCCTCGCGCAGGATAAAGACTGTTCCCGCTGCTATGCCCGGAGAGGCGGATTTTCCCGTGGAAAGGAGGACCTGATGACCGGTCACCTCGCCGACGGGAGCATCGGAACGACTTCCGGCCGCGCTGCCTCCGAGAGGCCGTGACTGAATGATGAACAGGCTTCCCGATCCGTCAAGGGCCCATTCAACGTCCTGGGCGGCGCCGAAAAGCTTTTCGAGCTTGAGACCGTATTCGGCAAGTCTTTGCACAGTTGCATCGTCGAGCGAAGACATGCTTTGCTCATGAACAGGCACTGGTTGGAGGATCGTACCGCCCGACGGCAGATTCACCATCCGGGTTTCCTGCTTCGCTATCCTCCGGTCCTTGATCCGCCGGGATTCACGGTCCACGACGAAGATGTCCGGCGATGCGCTGCCGTCCACAAGCCGTTCGGCCAACCCCCGGACAGCGCTGATGCTGATGTCGGCGGGAGTTCCCCCAGAAGGCGCGCTGGTATACATGACGCCGCTCGCCTTGGGATCGATCATGGCAACGACGGCCACGGCCATGGGAGTCTCCCGGTCGGACAGTCCGTAGCGCAGGCGATAGGCGACAGCGCGGGAGGAGTACTTGCTCGCAAGGACCTGTTTATAGGCTTCGAGGATGCCGCCTTCCGCCACGTTCAGCACGGTCTCGTACTGGCCTGCAAAGGTTGCCTCGGTGTCCTCACCCACGGCACTGCTCCGGACCGCGACATGAACGCCGGGCCGCGTCCTTTTCTCAAGCTCCCGGTAGGCCTGAATGATCTCCCCGGCGATGTCCGGGGGAACAGCCGCATTGACGATGGCGGCGCGGATTTCATCAGAATGACGCTCGAATGCTTCCGGCTGGTCCGGGGAGACCTGAGCGAGACCCTTCGCGATGAGATCCTTAATGCCGTTCTCAGACAGGAAACGCTCCGTGGCAACGGTCGTCACACTAAAGCCTTCCGGAACCGGGAGGCTAAGCTCGTTCCTGATCTTTGCCAGGTTCGCGGCCTTTGCGCCCGTACTATGGATCGCATCTCCCGCGATCCGCTCAAAAGCAAGGACCATGTCAGTGGAACGGGCAGCATAGCGTGGGGTAAGTTCTTCAGTGATCGATCGGTCGATCGCGGCAAGGGCGGTTTCGAGCGTTGCTGCGCGCTTGCCCTTGAGCGACGCAAGCGCGTAAACCGCGCCGAGCGCGGCTTCCCACAGAGCTTCATAGCGCGCGCCCGCCCAGGACAGGGAAAAAGACCTGCCGCTGTAGTAGGCCTGCTCAAGATCGGCGATGGCCGAAAGAGCGGCATGGTTGTGCTCCAGGAAGATCCGAAAGGCGCGGTACTTCCTGACATGCGAGCCTTGCAGGTTCACGAGCGGCGCACAGACGCGTTTCTGATTAAAAAACGACCGAAGGTTCTTCATGGCGATGGCGGGGAATTCTCACCAGCAAGTATAACAGACAGGATAGAAAATATCCCGTACAATTGTTCAATGGCGCCGGAGAAAATACCTATTTGCACCTCTTTATCGAATATCGGCCTTCCGGAAGTTCCGGTACAGGAGCAGATCGTAGACGATCTTGAGACCGCCTGCGACGAGGAAAGGCGCGCCCAGGAGCGCCGGGGAGGCGAGAAGTGCGCCGGCAAGGGAAGGCGAAACCGCCGCACCAACAGAGCGGGCAATGGTCGTGACTCCCGACGCGGCGGAGCGTTCATCTGGCGCAACGACTGCCATCGTGTAGGACTGCCGTGTGGGAACATCCATCTGTGAGATGCTGAACCGGAGCAGCAGAACGAACACGGCCAGGCCCGCCGTCGGCATGAATGGAACAAGGCAGAGGAGCACGTTCGAGGGGATGTGCGTGTAGACCATGGTGCTGATCAGGCCGATCCGGTTCGCGAGCCGAACAGCGAGCAGTGCGGAGAAGCCGGCAAGGATGTTCGCGCCGAAGAAGATGCCGCCCAGGGCGCCGGCATCAAGGCCGAATTTTATATGGAACCAGTAGGCCACCATGCTCTGGATGACGAACCCGCCTGCAAAGGCATCGAGCGCGAAGAGCGCGGAGAGCTTCAGGACAACGCCTTTGGACCGGTGAAGACCGAGTACCCGTTCTTTCGCGGGGACGGCTGTTCTTGCCTCTACCTCAGGCGATAGAAAGTAGAAAAGGGTTATGAGAACTGCTCCGCATGCGGAATAGGCCAGGATCACTGCGCGGTAGGATCCCAGATCAGCATAGCCGGCATGCTTCAGGCCTTGTGACAGAAGACCTCCGGCAAGGGCGCCGGCAGCGGCTGCGAGTGAACCCGCGAGGTTGTACCAGGCGAATGCTTTCGTGCGCTGCTCAGAAGGAAGGATCTGGGATAGTGCCGCTTGTTCAAGCGATAGGAAGGGGCCAATCTCGTTTCCGCTCGGGCTGATCACGCCGATGACGCCGGCGATCATGAGCAGGATGAAATTCCCGGTCATGCCGAATACGATGCCTGCCATGACCATGAGCCCCGCGCCGAGGATCAGCATCTTCTTCCTGCCGACGCGGTCCGCCGTCGTAGTGATCCAGAGTGATATTCCCGCGTCGCCGGCAAGCGTGAGCGTGAACAACAGGCCGATCGCCTCACCGGTCAAACCGGTTTCGTGGAGGTACAGGGCGAGCACGACCGACAAGGCTCCATAGGCGAAGAGACGGACGCTGCGGGCGCAAAAAAGCAGGATGACGTCAGGCTGCATATGCGCCATGGGGTTTTCCTTTCGTGATCAGCTCCTTGCAGTAGGCATAGAGCGCGTCGTACACGATCCATTCTGCGGAGTTGATCGCGTGATCGTCCTTGAAACCCAGATGGCGGAATCCCTCGGCGATGGCGTTCAGTCCCGGCCCTTCCGGCTGATGATGGAGGCTGTTGTCCGTGTCAGCTCCGTTCACGATGCGCGCGAGCAGTACCAGCGCGTGATCCTTTTCCAGCCCGTACTTTTTCACGATGGCATCAAACGAACATTCCTTTCCCTGATGACCAAGTTCCACGTTCGGGACATCGTAGGGGATCGCTTTCAGCCTGGCAGCCTCGGTCTGAACCTTGTCAGCCGGGACGAAATGAAATTCCGCGTCCTTGTCCACGAACTTCTTGATGAGCCACGGGCAGGCGACACGGTCGACTTTGACGTTCTCGCGGGTGATCCATTTCATGGGTTTGTCTCCTTCATGCTTTCTTCATCAGCCCCTGTATCTCCCGGTGATAGCCGAGATACCGTTCCAGCGTGATCGCGTTCTTTCCGTACTTGGGATAGGTCTTGAGTATCTCCTCGAACCTTGTTTCCGACTCTGACTCGGACGTGAGGGTGACGATCCCGTCATAGATGATGTCCACCAGCCGGTCGGCGTAGATCACGATCCGCTCCTCAAGCCGTTTGAGGGTATAATCCTTGACCGGCAGGCCGAGTTCCCGGGCTTCCGGCCCGGTCAGGCCTCCGCGGATGTGCTTCTCCATGATGTCGCATAATTCCCGCGGCAGGCCGATTTTTCCGCCAAGTTCGGCGCCGATCTTGCCGTGCTCCATTTCATGTGTTTTGCACTTCCCCAGATCATGGAACAGGGCGCCCCTTCCCACCAGCTCCTGGTCGATATCCGCTTTGCCGATGCGCCGTGCGATCTCGAGCGCTTTCTCGGCGACCTTGACGCTGTGGATGATATCGTCTTCAGAAACACCTGCGCCTCTCAATATCTCCACATCGGAAGGGGAAATTGCATAGGTCATAGGGACGCCCTTTCGTGCTTCACCGTTACGAGGAATATCGGAATCGCGGCAAGGAGGATCGCAGCCATGAACAGGAACGAATAGATATAATCGTACCGCGCGATCAGGACCCCCGCGAGGATCGGGCCCGATGCGTGGCCGATGTCGAAGATCGTGCCGAAGGTGCCCATGGCAGTACCGAAGTGCTTCTCTTTGCACAGGTCCGCGACCAGGGCCGCGGAAGACGACGTAACGAAGGCTTCGCCGAAACCGAAGAATATGGCTGCGATCATAAGAGAATAAAAATCCTTCAGGAGAGGGATGGCTCCGAAGGCCCCTGCGCAGAGAAACATTCCGGCCACGATCAATGGCTTCCTGCCGAACCGGTCCGATATCTTTCCCATCACCGGCTTTGAAATGATGGTCACCACGACCTGGACCCCCCAGAGAAGTCCGGCCTGGAATTCATTCAGACCCGCCCTGGTAACCGCGTAGATCGGAAGGAACGCCTCCAGTGCTCCCACCGTGAGGTTCTGGAGGCCTTCCATGGCCGAGGTGACGACAATGCGTCTGTCGCTTATCACTTCCCTGATGCCGGAGCTGAACCGACGGTATGCTTCTTTCAGGCTTTTCCCGGCCTCGCGATGGCCATCGCCGCGCAGAATATTGACCGCCAGGAGCAGGGACATCATCCCGGCGATGCCGCTCAGGAGATATGCATTCTGGAAGTCGGAGAGCGCGGGATTTGACGCACCCGGCGTGCTGTGCAGGATGAAGCCGCCGAGCGGCGCGCCGAGCAGGTTCCCGATGATCGTAATGGACGAGAACCAGGAGAGCATCTCGCCTTTCTTCGCTCCCGCCACATCGGCAACCACGGCCATCGAGACAGGGCCGTAGATGGCTGTTGCGAGTCCGTGGATGAATCTGATGATGACCAGCAGACGGTAGTCGTGCACCAGGAGATAGGTGAAGGGCATGACGCCGAACACGACGAGGCCGATGAGCATGGTCCTCTTTCTGCCGATGATGTCCGAGAGCGCTCCCGCGGGCAGCTTGAAGAAGATTCCTGTCACCGTCGAGATGCCCACAGCGAAACCTATCGCCTCGGGTCCTGCGCCGAGGTAGAGCGCGAAAAGCGGCAGCACCGGGCTCCGCGCAAGGGCGTAGGACAGCCTGGCGAAGAAGCCGACGGTGCAGAGAGCGGTGAAGGGGGACAGGAATGTTGTCATTGGATTTCCTTGGTCGAGGAAAAGCACCCCACCTGACCTCCCCTTATTAAGGGGAGGAAAATCCCTCGATTACTAAGCCCCCTCACCCTTTTTCCCTCTCCCTCAAGGGGAGAGGGGCAGGGGTGAGGGTCATCGATAAGGGTAGGGGAGGTGGTCGTGCCAGAGGTTCATGAACATTCCGTTAATCAATGTTTCGCCGGCGCTTGCCGGTCGAAGTAGATGCTCTTTCCGCCGATGCTGACCGGGATGCCCATGGCGACCTCGGCTTGGATGAGGCCCAGCGCCCGCGCGGCCGCGCCCACGCGCTGCTGCACCCGGTTGTCGACGTTGTGGATGCTCGCGGTCTTGGCCGCCGATGACAGGGCGACGCCGATGTCCATCATTCGCATGACGCAGTGGGGACCTGTGTAGCCCATCTCCTTTGCCTGCATCTGCCTGTTTTTGGTGAACTCTGCGCACGTGGGATAACCGCAGGCCCCGCAGTCATACCCCGCGGTCACGGGTTTGGAAAGACCGATGAGCAGGAGCGCCTGGGAGTTCTCGATGTTCGATGCGTCGCGGAGCCAGAAGGCCTCGTTCGTGCTCTTCGGCGCATACTCCTTCATTGCCTGCGCGATCTTCTTGAGGTCCTCGTCCTTGGTGACGACTACGATCTCGAGGAAATCCTTGCCTCCTGCCTTGGGCGCGGTCCTTGCCGACGCCGCCATGAATTGTACCGCCATTTCAGCAACCTGTTTCATAGGAGACCTCCTTAGAGTATTGTTTTCCAGAGCAAGCCCGCCAGTGCCGACCCGATGATCACCGGTACCATGCCCCATTTGAGCCACTGCATGCCGACGAATGCGATCACGGCCGCGGCGAGAGCGTACCAGTCGAAACCTCCCGCATCGGGGACCAGGGTGTGATGGGTAAACATCACCGCAAGGTTCAGAACGACGCCGACGACCGATGCGGTGATGGCGGAGAGCGCCTTGCCGAGGCTTTCGTTCTTCCTGAGCGTCTCGATGTACGGAGCAAGCAGGAAGATCATCATGAACGACGGAATGAACGTTACCCAGGTGGTGAGCAGCCCGCCGATGGCGCCGCCGAGGGCCGGGGAAAGCCCCTGGGCGTGATAATACCCCGCGAGGTAGCCCACGAACTGGTTCACCATGATGAGCGGCCCCGGCGTGGTCTCTGCCAGGCCGAGCCCGTCCATCATCTGCTCGGGCATGATCCAGTGATAGTGGCTCACGGCCTGCTGGCTGATGTAGCCAAGCACCGCGTAAGCGCCGCCGAAGGTCACGACCGCGGCCTTGCTGAACAGGATGCCGATATCGATGAACGTGTCGTTCCAGCCCCGCCAGAGACCGATCAGGACTACCGGCAGGGACCAGAGGCTGAGGAAGACAGCAAGGACCTTGACGAAGCGCTGCCAGCCCTTGCTCCTGCTTGCAGCGGCCCTTTCCGCGACAGGCGAGATCGGTTTGTGCGGCATCGTGTCAGATGCGGCCTGGGGAAATAATCCGGGATACCGTGTGCCTGCAGCGTAGCCGATCAGCCCCGCGAACAAGACGATGACCGGAAAGGGAATGTTAAAGACATATATCCCGACGAAAGCCGCCGCAGCAAGTGAGTAGAGGAATCCTGTCTTGAGCGACTTTTTCCCGATGCGCAATACCGCCTCAAAAACGATCGCGACGACTGCGGGTTTTAATCCATAGAAAAAAGCGGCAACCGTGGGTACGCTGCCGAGCGAAGCATAGAGCCAGGCGAACAGCCAGAGGATGAAGATGGAAGGAAGGACGAAGAGGCCGCCGGCGATGATCCCGCCCCATTTGCCGTTCAAAAGCCAGCCGATGTAGGTCGCGAGCTGCTGCGCCTCAGGGCCGGGCAGGAGCATGCAGAAGTTCAGCGCCTGGAGAAAATGGTCCTCGGCGATCCATTTCTTCTTCTCGACGAGATCCTTGTGCATCATGGCGATCTGGCCGGTGGGTCCGCCGAAGCTGATGAAGCCGAGCTTCAGCCAGTAGCGGAAGGCCTCGCGAAATGATACCTGTTCGTTGGACATTATTACCTCATTCAAAATCGAAACGATAAAAGTTATTTTGCCGCCGAGGTTAGCGAGGACACCGAGTATAACATTTAGTGGACATGAAATATTAGCATCTCTCGGTGAACTCTGTGCCCTCTGTGGCTATGTATTCTGTCCGTATTTTTTTCATAATGACGTACGATCAAGTGCGCGACTGGTACATCATCTCGAACACGGCAATACCCTTTTCGAGCATTTCAGCATCATCCTTGACGGTCTTTCTGATGCCGGTCAGGACCTCTTCGATGCCGCTTCCGGCAGCATTGCCGTACTTGTCGTCCTTCAGGTCCAGATCATGGACGATCTCGGCGATCTTCCTGACCGCTTTGTCCTTGATGCCGAACGACCGTACGAGCACCTCGAACGTGCAGAGGTCGCCGTGGTGCGTGAATTCGCCGCCCTGCATGTCGAAGGCGACCTCGCCAGGCGCGATTGCAGCAGCGTTGGCGTCAGCGACAAAGCGGAACTTCGCTTCAGGGTCCACGAAGCGGCGGATCAACCAGGCAGAGGCCATGCGGTCTATGAAGGGCCGCTTCCGCGTAACCCAGACCTTGCGATGGTACGCTTTCAGGTCCTTTCGGGCAAGGGGCGCTGGTTTCGCCGTATCGGGCTCCTGAAGTCCTGAAAGCGTGGCCTCCAGGGACCGGATACGTTTGCCCGTCTCCCTGCCGAGAGGCGAACTGAAAAAATCCCTGCCCTGGATATCCTCGTAGGCCTTTTTCGACGCAACCAGCGGTCCGGCGATCGCCGCCCGGGTTCCGGCGACCGCGCTTTTTCGAGAGCTTTGCGCCTTCCGCTCCAGTCCATCGAGGACCTTGTCCAACTCGCGGTATTCAGCGTCTCGTTGGGTGTTGAAAAGTGCCCGCACGTCCGGGTCGGGTATCGTTTCGATGCGCCGGGTCCGCACGAACGCTCCGTCCCCGCCGAGGGATCTCACCTCTCCGATGATCCACTGAAAAAGCTCTTCGTGCTCATCGCTTGCCGGAAGGATATAGACCGCTCCCTTGAGCGGAACGGCGCCCGCTTTAGCGAGCTTGCGCCATATCTTCATTCTGCCGCTCACGGGGTGGGAGGGAACGCTGTAAAAGATGAGCAGCCATTCCTGTGCAGGGGTATTAGTCATCGGTTTCTCAAAAGTTAGAATATCGGATATCGTATTACGCTTGCATGGAGACCAGAGCAGGTAACCTCCACACCTCCCCTTATGTAAGGGGAGGCTGGGTGGGGTTAATAAAGAGCTCTATGCCGCCGCGCAGTGCTGCAGGTGCTCCCGCAGGATCGCGGTGTGGATATCGTCGTAATCCGCCGCTTCAGCGAAAGCGATCTCGATCAGGTTCTCTTCGAGCGATTCCTTGAAGGGATCGCAGATAGCGGCGGCCGGCGTTTCCAGCCGTATTCCTTCTTCGAGCATTGCAGCTTCGGTCAAATTGTCGATCAGGTTCTTGAACAGGGTCTTCATGGGACACCTCCTATGTAACTCTTGATATAAGAGTAACACCTGTTACATATATTGTCAAGGGGAAAACGGCAGCGGGATAGCCATGATCAGAAGGTTATTGGCAGCATATAATAAGGTTGACAAAGGACTTCGCTAAGGTTGCAGGTTAACTCTATGAATCTATGAATGGAAAGTGATCACATTAGCTCAACCTATAAAACCCCCTTGACATAGTCATCTACTTAGTCTACTATTTAACCATGAAAAAGATCAATGTCCACGAAGCCAAAACCCATCTTTCACATTATTTGGACGAGGTGGAACACGGAGAAACCGTCCTGGTCTGTCGACGTAATCAGCCGATTGCTGAACTGCGTCCACTTGCGGCCCATCGACATAAGCCGCGCGCAATCGGCCTGGCCAAGGGGAAGTTCACCGTACCTGCCACGTTCTTTGAGGACTTGCCTGATGAAACGCTCGCCGCGTTTCAGGGCAGCGCCACATGAACATCCTTCTGGATACCTGCACGTTCCTCTGGATCGTTGCGGGCAGCGATGAGTTGCCCGAATCCGCCCGCCGGGTCTTTACCGATCCGGGCAATGAGGTTTACCTGAGCGTCGCATCGGCCTGGGAGATCATCGTCAAACATCAGTTGGGCAAGCTGCCGCTTCCCGAGCCGCCCCACGACTTCATCAGAAAATGGCGCACGCGCCACGACATCGACTCTCTGCCGCTGGATGAGGCCGCGGTCCTGCAGCTCTCCCGCCTTCCCGACTACCACAAAGACCCGTTCGACAGGACCCTCGTCTGCCAGGCCATCGCCGGCGGCATGGTCATCCTGACGCCTGATCCGAGCATCACCAGATATCCGGTCAGGACAGAGTGGTAGGCATGCAAGGACGCGAACTCACCGGAGCGAAGGGGCGGCGGAAGATCGTGGCGGAGAGGAAATAGAAGCGAAAGCAAATGAAATGCAGCAAATCGGAGGATGTTTATAAGGTTGACAATAAAATTTATAAGGTTTACAATCGTATCCTGTAAGGTTGCGTACACTCAATAGGCTGAACACAAAGGGAAATATGGTTGGAATTAGAAAACGAGGCGAAGATATCCGTCAATTTATTCTCGATAACGTGGAAAGCCACCCGCGCGACGTTGCCGGCCTTGCCGTCAAAACCTTCGACATAACCAGGCAAGCCGTTAACAAACATATGCAGCGGCTCGTGGAGCAGGGGGCGCTGATCGTATCGGGAAGCACGAAAAATCGGCATTATGTGCTTCATCCGCTGCTCCAATGGGAAACCATCATTTCCCTGTCGGACAAACCCGCCGAGGATGGAATCTGGAGAAATGACATCGAGCCTAAGCTCGGTAAGCTGCCGGATAACGTCCGCGATCTCTGGCATTATGGCTTTACCGAGATGATGAACAACGCGATCGATCATTCGGAGGGGAAACAAGTCAACATCAACCTGACCAAAACGGCGATGTCGACCGAACTGGTCTTGTTCGACAACGGCGTCGGCATTTTCAGGAAGATTCAGAACGCGCTAGGTCTGGAAGATGAGCGCCACGCGGTCTTGGAACTATCCAAGGGAAAGCTGACGACTGATCCTGCGCGGCACACCGGCGAAGGAATATTTTTTTCGTCGCGCATGTTCGATGACTTTCGCATCCTGTCGGGCAACGTGTTCTTTTCGCATACCCATGCGCAGGATGAGGATTGGATATTGGAAAATCAGAAATTCCAGACGGGAACCGGGGTCTTCATGAAGTTGAAGAACAATACCGCGCGGACCGTGAAAAAGGTGTTCGACGAGTTCACGTCCGGCGATGAATACGGCTTCACCAAGACCGTCGTGCCCGTCAAGCTGGCGCAATATGGAAATGAGCAACTCATATCCCGCTCGCAGGCAAAACGGCTCATGGCGCGCGTTGACCGGTTCAAAGTGGTAATCCTTGATTTCGATAACGTAGAGACCATCGGCCAGGCTTTCGCCGACGAGGTGTTCCGCGTGTTCGCCGCGCAGCACCCTAACCTGGAGATCGTACCTTTACGGGCAAATAAAAACGTTCAACAGATGATCCAACGTGCGCTATCGAACGCGCCGGAGTGAAGGGCGGCGGGCGATCGCGGCGGAGAAGAAAAAGAAGCGAGATTAAATGAAAAGCAGCGGCGAAAAGAAAACGAAGAGAAAAGTATCCAAGGAAGCCGTTAGGCGCGTCCACGGTATGCTGAAGAGCGGGGCATCTGCGACCAAGGCCTTGATCGCGGAACGGGCGACGGACAAGGAGCGAGAAAACTGCGCCGGAGAAAGAATGTTGGTAACCGTGAAAAGGAAGGTCTACGATGTTATTCTTCATCCCGATGCCGAGGACGGTGGCTACTGGGTCGAATGCCCCGTGCTTCCCGGCTGCGACTCCCAGGGTGATACGGTGGAAGAGGCGCTGGAAATGATCAAGGATGCTATCAAGGGGCATCTGGAGGTCACGGTGGAGAAGAAAAAGAAACGAGCGACACCCGCCGCATAGATATCGCATCGCCATGAAAGCTATTGTTATTTCCCAATTGTTATTGTATCCTTGCCTCGTGTTTGGAAAGAAATCCCGTACAGGACGGATTAAAAGAAACCTGAAGTCCCCAAAGGAACAGTTATTATGAAGCATCTAAATTGGTTGCATTTTACGGATTTACATTTTGGTATCTCAAGTCAAGAATGGCTCTGGCCTAATTATCGTAACGAGCTGTTTGATGACCTTAAGAGGTTAAGGGACACTGCTGTAGGTCCATGGGATGTTGTCTTCTTCTCTGGAGATTTGACTCAAAGTGGAACCAAAGATCAGTTCGAAAAACTTACCGAAGCTCTATCTCAATTATGGAATCACTTTGCATCTCTTGATTGTAAGCCGATTCTCCTATGTGTACCCGGTAATCACGACCTAATCCGACCATCTTCGACACACGCCATAGTGAAAGCTCTTAAACAGTGGCATAAAGACACGGATATTAGAAATGAATTTTGGTCATCTGATTCAAACCAATATATAGATGTCGTAAAAGATAGTTTTGCCAACTACAATACATGGTGGTCGACGTTATCACTGCGCAAACCGCATTCCATTGTGAACGGATTACTCCCAGGTGATTTTTCTACGATAATTGATAAATCGGGATTTCGCTTGGGCGTTGTGGGTTTAAACACTGCATTCCTTCAGTTAACTGATGAAGATTATGAGAGAAAACTCGATTTTCATGAGAAACAATTGATAGCAGTATGTAATGGTGATCCTCACACATGGTGCGAAAAATTAGATCTGGCTCTTTTGATGACTCATCATGGACAGCATTGGTTGCATAAAGGCGCCGAACAGCGCTTTTTATCTGAGATATATCCGCCAGGACTTTTTCATGCACATCTCTATGGCCATCTACATGAACCCGATTCTCTCAATTTTAGCCAAGGGGGAGCTGCAGAACGCAGATTCCGGCAAGGTATATCGCTCTTCGGATTAAAAACATGGGGCAACAGTAAAGTAAGAGTGCATGGTTATGCAGCAGGAAGATTTGAGCTTTCTGGCGCTGAGGGCTTTGAGCGTATCTGGCCGCGTCGCCTTACGCCCAAAATGGCTGGACATTTACGACTCGGTCCCGACTCTTTCTATGATATAGACGAGAATAACTGTGTAGTTACGAAATTCACGCTTAAAAAAAATACGGGAACATTATCAAGCAAGGAAATTCATGAACCGGCTGGTCAGGAACTCATTACACATACACAGGGCTCAGCTGATGGCCACGTAGTTACTGCTCAAAACGACAATTTTGGCATAAGCATCTCACTACTCAGTGACAGTTGCGATATCGATTCTGCAAAGAAGAAACTCAAGTTGGTGCCGCGGCTTATATTAAAAACAAGCCCGCAGCATTATACTATCAGGCAAGCAGAACAAGCCCGGTTTGAGTCGTTAATACTCAAAGACAGATGCGCGTGGCTAGTATCTGATTGGGGACTCGGAAAGGATGACTTCATAGCATGTGTTATTGAAAGATTAAGTCGCCATAATAAATACGAAGTGTATAAGCTGATTTGTGACGAGATTGATAATCTGTCACAACTGGAAACTCAGGTGGTAAAGCAATTTGGAATAACTCTTCAGGAATTTTGTAATTTTAATAGTCTTCTGACGAATACGATACTTCTATTGGATGATATTTCACCTCAACTCTACAACACAGAAGACGGTAGCACAGTATTCCATCAACTGCTCTCAACAGTGATCGACTTTTGCCCGGGTATGTGTCTTATCCTTAATTCCCGACAGCGGCCGAGCAATAAGCTGTTTGGACACGTTGATCTGAAACCGCTGGACATCACAGAAACCGCTAGCTACATAGCGAATCATCCCAAGGCAGGCCAGGAGCTCCGAGATGTAGATTCGATCGATGTTTTGCATTTAAGGTCAGAAGGATTGCCGATGCACCTTGACCGGTTAATTGATTCGCTTCAGGTGCTCTCTCTTCGGGAATTAGTTGATATAGAATTCGAGGTGGTACCAGATCATATGTCTGGAAGAGAGCCAGTTCCAATGGCACTGAAACAAGCTGTAGCTACACTCTCTCAATCAACCGACAGATACACGCGCCGCAGTTTCCGTATGTTAAAAGTGCTATCTATACTGCCCGAAGGGGAAACTCTTCAGGCCATCAGACGCGCATATCCTGCAGAGCCATTTTATCCACAAAATGCCTTTGAGTTGATAAACTTGTCGCTTGCAAAAGTTGAAGCTCATCCTTCATTCGATAATGATATCTCGCTATCTCCAATTAAGTCATCTTCATCTGCAGAAGATGATGCTAATGATAAGCGGCTCTGTGTGCCACGCCAAGTTCGTGATTATTTAAATTCTACTCTATCAAAAGAAGAGCGTGAAGATATCGTTCGCTGTTCTTCCGAACTACTATTTGGAGACAAATGGCGTGAGGGCAAAGTTCGCATTTCACGGATAAAATCTCTAGGAGGTAGGGGTGCGAGATCGACAGGTCCAGGAAATGAACATGCCATAGTTCTTCAATTGCTTAAGGATGCAATATATAGAAAAGATGAGAAAGAGATATCAAGAACATTAGTTCTTGGTATAAATTACTGCAGTACACTCAAAGAATATAACCGCTTTAAAGATGGGAGTATTGCTAGTGAGGATGTAATAGCTCTAATAAGGGATTTGGATTTTAATAAAGAGTTTATAGAGCTGGCTATTATTAACGGGGAATGTCTAAGGATGACCGGGCAACGCGATAAAGCTTTGGAAATCTTTCAAAAAGTGCTTGATCGGAACATTGATTACCTTTCTAGTGATCGACTGGCAGATGTGTATCTCGAGATTGCACTCATTCACGATCAGAACGATAACGGCGAACAAGCTATTAAGTCTGCTCAAAAGGCTCAAGAGTTGTTAGAAAAGGATTCGAGCAGATATATACACACGGAAGCCATCATTGTGAGATTTCAGGAAAAGGATCCTATACGCAAAGCCCTATTACAGGACCTCGAAAAGAAAGCGAGAAGCAAGGATTATTTGTCAGTTGCTAACAATATCGCTTTGGATCTCGCACGCCGTGCTTCTGATGAAGACGAAAGATTGTCTCTGCTAGAACGTGTACTCGCCAAGAATGAGGACCCGTATAATCGCATCCGTGCGGTGGTAAATAAGGCGAATTATCTTTTATTAAATAATAAGCCTGGCGATCTGCTTCCGAGAGATTACCAACTATTAACATATGCATATTCATTCTTGTTTGCTCAAAGACTGACAGCATTGTTTACGCTATGTCACAAAGCTATATGGGGTTTATTAAAAAATCAGCATCAAACGCGACAACTCTTGAAGATATTTCGACTGAGTTCTTTTATTTGGCGGATCCGGGGAGAGGAAAACACTGAAAAAACATATCTTGAAGAAATTCGAAATATAGACGTTGGTGAAGTTAAAAAACTTAATGATGAGAGGATTGCTGTCGATATAATATATTTTGAGCGTCGTACTCAGTTTGGCGATAAGAATATTTAAAAGAATAAGTTGAATACGCCGGTTCGTCCAAGATAGCGTTTATGACAGCCCGAGTGTCTCAAATTGAATTGCCCGGCATGAACCGACTTCAAGTCGCTGTAGAGCTGTTAGCTGCTGCGGGCATTGAACAACGGGGCGCAGTCTTTACGCGTCGCGAAGTGGTCGAGTTTGTTCTGGACCTGGCGGGCTACACGACTGCCGCCACACTCCACAAGAAGCGCTTGCTGGAACCATCGTTCGGAGAAGGAGCGTTCCTTCTGGTGGCAGTAGAGCGACTGATAGACTCTTACAAATCACATGCACCAAAACATGCCGAACCTGTTGCTGATCTTAGAGATTCCATCCGCGCTATTGAATTACATCATAGGAGCTTCAATGAAACCCGCTTGAAGCTAAGGAATCTACTCAGAGGAAAAGAGATATCCAACGCGGCTACTGAGAAACTTCTCGATGCGTGGCTGATTCAAGGTGATTATTTGCTCACTGACTTGCCTTTTCAATTCACTAATATCATAGGCAATCCTCCTTACGTCCGTCAGGAAATGATCCCTGCCGTGCTGCTAGCGGAATACCGACATCGATTCGATACTTTGTATGACCGTGCCGACCTGTATATTCCCTTCATCGAAAAATCATTGAATCTCCTGGAGCCGAAAGGCTCTGTTGGCTTCATTTGCTCAGACCGGTGGATGAAGAACCGTTACGGCGGACCATTGCGGGAGATGGTGTCGAAGGACTTTCATCTTCAATACTACGTTGATATGGTCGATACAGACGCATTTCATTCTGAGGTGAGCGCATATCCTGCCATTACTGTGATCTCCCTGGAAACGTCGGCAGCTACTCGCATAGCTCATCGTCCACAGATTGATAAAGATACGCTGGTAAAGCTCGCCCATGACATGCGTACTAAGTCAGTAAAGCCGAATAGCGTTGTTCATGAAGTGTCCGGAATCATGCGTGGCAGCGAACCTTGGGTCCTGGAGTCTTTTGACCAACTCGCTGTTTTAAGACGCCTTGAGATGTCATTCCCGACGCTGGAGGAGGCTGGATGTAAAGTCGGCATTGGCGTTGCGACAGGTGCGGATAAAGTCTATGTTGGCGAATATGAAGAGCTGGATGTGGAGAAAGACAGAAAGTTGCCTCTGGTCATGACGAAAGACATCCGGGCAGGAAAGGTGGAATGGCATGGCAAAGGCGTTATCAATCCCTTTGATGATGAAGGCGGTCTGGTAAACCTCAAGAAATATCCCAAACTGGCGGCATATCTAAACCGGCATAAGGCGGTGATCTGCAATCGCAATGTGGCGAAACGGAATAGCGAGCGTTGGTACCGGACCATTGACCGGATTACGCCGTCTATCACGCAAACGCCTAAACTTCTTATTCCCGATATCAAGGGCGAAGCAAATATCGTTTACGAAGAAGGTAAATATTATCCTCATCACAACCTCTATTACATTACATCCGGCACCTGGGATTTGAATGCGCTTCAGGCGGTGCTTTTGTCGGACATCACCCGCATGTTTATCACGACCTATTCGACGAAGATGCGTGGTGGCTATCTGCGGTTCCAGGCCCAGTACCTCCGACGCATCCGCATTCCTCATTGGAAGGATGTTCCCGCAGAAATAAGGGTGCAGCTGAAAGCGGCCGCAAAAAAGAGAGATATCAAGGAGTGCACTGCTGTGACGATGGAACTTTATAAGTTGTCGAGAGAGGAACGGGCAATTCTCAGCCTAAATAATGATGAAGGAGTGAATAATGCCGCTTGATCTCGCTGATTATGAAGCCAAGGCCCGTGGCGCCGTCAGAAAGTTCTGGACGGGCAGGAAGAAGGCTGTCAAAAAGCAAAAGGCAGGAGGCAAGGCCGACCAAGGGGAACGAAGCGCGGTAACCGCGGGCAGCAACATGAACGGCTTCATTGATCTGGTTGTTGATATTGTACATGCGAACGGTTTGGCTCAAGCCGATATCATGCTTCAACGCAGATTGCTTACGCTTCCCGGATTTTTCCGTCCTACGAAGTTGTGGGACTTGTTGGTTATTAACAAGGGCAAACTTGTCGCGGCGATAGAGTTCAAGTCCCAGGTCGGCCCGTCGTTCGGCAACAATGCCAATAACCGCTGCGAGGAAGCGCTCGGTACTGCGGTTGATCTGTGGACGGCGTATCGGGAAGGGGCTTTTGGCGACAGTAGAAAGCCCTTTGCAGGGTACTTGATGCTTCTCGAAGATGCCAAGGCTTCGCGTACGCCGGTTAAGGACGTTTCTCCGAACTTTTCGGTGTTCCCTGAGTTCAAGGACGCTTCGTACGCGGAGCGTTATAATATTCTATGCAGAAAGCTGATGGCAGAGCAACTGTATACCGCCGCAACTGTTATCCTCTCGCCCCGTTCAGCCTCCAAATCCGGCGACTATTCCGAAATGAACGACATGACCGGGCTGAAATCGTTTGTAACGACTCTTGCAGGGCATATCGCGGCTGAAGCGGCGATGTAGCTCCTGACCTTCAAAAGTTTAGTATTGCAGAAACGTAAAATAAAAAAAGGGCGGCCAATGTGGCCGCCCTTAGTGTTTCAATTGTATTTACGGTATCACCTTGTTCAGGGGATACTCGATGATCCCCGAAGCTCCCCGGCGTTTGAGCCGGGGGATGAGGCTCCGGGCCTGCTTCTCGTCGAGCATGACCTCGAGGCTCACCCACTCGGGGTCGGTCTGGTGTGATATCGTCGGCGAGTGCATCGCCGGCAGGATGCTGCAGATCTCCTTGAGCGCCTTCTTCGGCACGTTCATCTTGAGGCCCACCTTTTCTTCTGCCGCCAATGCGCCCTGGAGCAGCATGGCCATGTTCTCGATCTTCTTCCGCTTCCAGGGGTCCTGCCACGCTTTCTTGTTCGCGATAAGCCGCGTGGTGGATTCGAGCATCGTTTCCACGATCCTGAGCTTGTTCGCCTTGAGCGAGCTGCCGGTTTCGGTCAGCTCCACGATTGCATCGGCGAGCTGCGGCGGCTTAACCTCGGTGGCGCCCCAGGAGAACTCAATGTCCGCGGTGACGCCCTTTGATTTCAGGTACCGCTTCGTATAGCCGACGAGCTCCGTGGCGATGCGCTTGCCCTTCAGGTCCTTCAAGGTCTTGATGGGCGAGTCCTCGGGAACGGCAACGACCCAGCGTACCGGGTTCAGGCCGCCCTTGGCGTACCGGAGCTCTGCCACTTCGACGACGTCGGCATTCTGCTCAAGGATCCAGTCCTTGCCCGTGAGGCCGACGTCGAAGATCCCATTGTCAACATACCGGGCCATCTCCTGGGCGCGGACCATGATGCAATCGATGTCCGCGTCGTCAATCGAAGGATAATAGCTTCGCGAGCTCACCTGGATGCGGTAGCCTGCCTTGCCGAAGAGCTTGAACGTCGCCTCTTGCAGGCTGCCCTTGGGCAATCCGAGCTTGAGCTTCGGGTTCGCGGCGGCAGGTGCGGCAGGTTTCTTCTTGGATTTAATAGGCATAATAATCTCCTCGTTCAAAAGCATTCGCCACAGAGTGCACAGAGTTCACAGAGAGAAGAAAAATCGTCTTGCAGTTCTCGGTGTCCTCGGCGACCTCTGTGGCAGAATATATTATTTCTTTGTCATTCTGACTCTGATCGTATTCCCGTGCGCTTCCAGCCCTTCCACATCGGCGATCTGCATGACCGCCTCGCCGACCTTGTCGAGCCCTTCCTTCGTATAGAATATGAGGCTCGACTTCTTCATGAAGTCGTCCGTGGACAGGGGCGAGAAGAACCGCGCCGTGCCGCCGGTGGGGAGAACATGATTCGGGCCGGCCACGTAATCTCCCACCGACTCGGGCGTGTAGTGCCCCAGGAAAATGGCGCCGGCATTCTTGATCAGCGCGAGAAGCTCGAAGGGTTTCTCCACTGACAATTCGAGATGTTCGGGCGCGATGGAGTTCGAGACCTCGGCCGCCTCGGCCAGGTCCTTCACCAGCACGATGGCGCCGAACCGGTCGATGGCCCTGGCCGCGATCTCTTTCCGGACCAGGGTCGCCATCTGGCGATCCACTTCGGCATTCACTCTTTCCGCGATGCTGCGAGAAGCGGTAACGAGGATGGCCGAGGCCAGCTCGTCGTGTTCGGCCTGCGACAGGAGATCGGCCGCCACGAACGAGGGGTCCGCTGAATCGTCGGCGATGACGAGCACCTCGCTGGGGCCGGCGATCATGTCGATGTCCACCTGGCCGAAGACATAGCGCTTCGCCGTGGCAACGTAGATGTTGCCGGGGCCGACGATCTTGTCCACCTTCGGGATCGTAGCCGTGCCGTAGGCCATGGCTGCCACGGCCTGGGCGCCGCCGATCTTGTAGATCTCCGAGACGCCGGCGATGTCCGCGGCGACGAGGATGTAGGGATTCAGCACGCCGCCGGGGACCGGCGAACACATGACAATCTGCTCCACGCCCGCGACCCGGGCCGGGATGACGTTCATCAGCACCGACGACGGATAGACGGCCTTGCCGCCGGGCACGTACACGCCGACGCTCCGGAGCGGCCGAGCAAGCTGGCCGAGGATGACGCCGTGGGCCTCCTGGCTTACCCAGGAGGAGAGCTTCTGCTTCTCATGAAAAGTCTTGATGTTCGCCGCGGCGAGCTTCAGGGCGTCCACCTTCTTCGGCTCCACCTTCGAATAGGCGTCCGTGATCTCCTCGGGCGTGACCCGGATATTCTTGAGCGTGAGGCTCACGCGGTCAAACTTCTCCGTGTAGGCCAGGACCGCGGGGTCGCCTTCCTTGCGGACGCGCTCCACGACCTCCCTGACCACTGCTGCCGCTTCTTCGGTGGCCGTCTCGCCGCGGTTGATGATGCGCTTCAGTTCGGCGACGATGTCCTTTTGTTGTGAATCGATGATCTTCATAAAATCCTCAGTAACGTTAGAACCCACCCCACCCATCCTCCCCTTGGCAAGGGGAGGAGCGAGGAGGGGTCTTGCGCATTTTGCAATCAGTCACACTCTTTTTATATCAGCGCCCAATGCCGAAAGCTTCTGTTCGATATTATCATATCCCCGGTCAAGATGATAGATGCGCGATACGACCGTCTGCCCCTCTGCCGCCATGCCCGCGAGGATGAGCGAGGCGCTGGCCCGCAGGTCCGTTGCCATGACCGGCGCCGCCGAAAGCTTCGGCACGCCCTTGACCACGGCGCTCCTGCCCTCGACCACGATGTCGGCGCCCATGCGCCGGAGCTCGGCCACGTGGGTGAAGCGGTTCTCGAAGATGGTCTCGTTGATGACGCTCGTGCCGTCGGCCAGAGCCATGAGGCTCATGAACTGCGCCTGCATGTCCGTGGGGAAGCCCGGATAGGGCAGGGTCTTGATGTTCACCGGTTTGATCTTCTTCTGACCATGCACGGTGATCGTCCCTTCGCCGATCGTTATCTCAGCCCCGGCCTCGCCTACCTTGGCGAGCAAAGCGTCGAGGTGGCTGGGATTGCATCTGGTGATCGTGATTGAGCCGCCCGTGATGGCTGCGGCGATCACGAACGTACCGGTCTCGATGCGGTCCGGCAGAACGGTGTAGTCCAGGGGGCGAAGGCTCTGAACTCCTTTGATCCTGATAATATCGGTGCCCGCACCCTCTATCTTCGCGCCCATCCCGATGAGGGCCTGGGCCAGGTCCACGACCTCGGGCTCCCGCGCCGCGTTCTCCAGGATAGTCTCGCCTTCGGCGAGGGTTGCCGCCATCATGAGGTTCTCCGTGCCGGTCACGGTCACGGTGTCAAAGTAGATATGCGCTCCCCGAAGCCGCTTCGCGCTGGCCACCATGTAGCCATGCTCGATATCCACCTTGGCACCGAGCTTCTCGAGTCCCATCGTATGGAGGTTCACGGGCCGTGCGCCGATGGCGCAGCCGCCGGGCAGGGAGACGCGCGCCTTGCCGAAGCGGGCCACGAGCGGGCCGAGCACGAGGACGGACGCACGCATGGTCCGCACGAGATCATAAGGGGCCTCGGGGTTGTTCAGCTTCGAGGAATCCAGAACGACGCTGTGGTCCTTCAGCTCGAAGGTCACCCCCATGTTCCTGAGGATCCTGCCGAGCGTCGTGACGTCCACAAGCGTCGGGACGTTCGCGATCCGGTGTTCGCCCTCAGCCAGGAGTCCCGCCGCGATGATGGGGAGCGCCGCGTTCTTGGCCCCGCTGATGGCGACGTCGCCGTGGAGCTTTTTTCCGCCGTTGATGACAATGCTTTTCATAATTCAATATTTAACCACGGATGAACACGGTTAAAGGCAACAAAAGGTTCTGGTCGTTAAAATACTAAATACAATAATGAAGATCATGTGTTGACTTGAACTTCTTTGTGCCATGGTTTTGGCATTTCGTATTTAACCGTGTTAATCCGTGGTTCCAACTTCTGTTATTGTTTCTTCGCTACAAGGACTCTTTCGATCCCCGCCAGGTCCTTCACGATCTCGATGGGTCCGAACCTGTACGTCTCTTCTACGATCTTCCGGAGCGCCGATGCCTGCCCGACACCCATCTCCATGATGAGCGAACCGCCCGGCTTCAAATACTCCGGCGCCTGATGGATGATCCTCTCCGCGATCTCGGTGCCTTCCGGTCCGGCGACGAGCGCGATCTCGGGCTCGAAGTCCCTCACTTCCGGCTGGAGCGTAGTGAGATCACCTGATCGAACATAGGGCGGGTTCGTCACGATCACATCGATCCTGCCCCGGAGGTCCATCTCCTCCAGCGGCCCGAAGAGGTCTCCTTCAAGGAACCGAATCCGATCTGCCACCCCGTTCCGCCGGGCGTTCTCCTGGGCGACAGGTACGGCACGTTCCGAGCGGTCCGTGGCGAAGATCCGGGCTGTTGCCAGTTCCTTCGCAATGCTTATGGCGATGCACCCGGAACCTGTGCAGAGATCGACGATGACCGGCGCGGTAATCCCGCTGACTGCCTTCAGCGCCGCCTCGACGACGAACTCGGTCTCCGGACGGGGGATCAGCACGTCCGGTGTGACCATGAACGGCAGTCCCCAGAACTCCTGGGTGCCGGTGATATACTGGAGCGGTTCCCGGAGTTTGCGGCGTTCAATATTTTGCTCGAAGGACCGCTGAGCCTGGTCGTCGAGCCTGTCCTGCATATGGACGAGGAGCCAGGCACGGTCTTTCCCGAGGGCATGACGAAGCAGGAGTTCGGCATCGAGCCGGGCGTTCGGTACGTTATGGGCCGTCAGTGTCTCGGCGGCCTTCTGTATCGCTTCGGCGAGGGTCACGGTTCGAGTGCGGAATGCGGAGTGGCGAGTGTGGAATACAGGCATTTATGCAGTTGCTTTTTACTCCTCACTCCGAACTCCACACTCCGAACTGGCGTCATAGGTTTTTTAATCTGTCCGCGTTGTCCTGGGCGGCCAGCGCGTCGATGAACTCGTCGATATCGCCGTCCATGACCGCGTCGATCTTGTAGAGCGAGATGCCGACGCGGTGGTCCGTGACCCGGCTCTGGGGAAAGTTGTAGGTCCGGATCTTTTCGCTCCGGTCGCCGGAGCCGACCTGCGCCTTGCGGTCCTTGGCTGCCTCGGCGTCCAACCGGGCCCGCTCCTTTTCCAGGAGACGTGACATCAGGATCTTCATGGCCTTATTGCGGTTCTTGAGCTGGGACCGCTCGTCCTGGCAGGCGACCACTTCTCCTGTCGGGATATGGGTGATGCGGACGGCCGAGTACGTGGTGTTCACGCTCTGGCCGCCGGGCCCCGAGGAACAGTAGGTGTCGATGCGGAGGTCCTTCTGCTCGATCTGGACGTCCACGTCCTCGGCCTCGGGGATCACGGCCACGGTCACTGTCGACGTATGGATCCTGCCGCTGGACTCGGTGGCCGGTACGCGCTGGACCCGGTGCACGCCGCTGTCGTACTTGAGCCTGCTGAACACTCCCTTGCCCTGGATCTGGGCGACGATCTCCTTGGCGCCGCCGACGCCGGTGGTGCTCATGTCCAGCAAGGTGAGCTTCCAGCGTTTCTTCTCGGCATAGCGCGAGTACATGCGGAAGAGCTCGGCCGCGAAGAGGCCGGCCTCGTCGCCGCCTGCGCCTGCCCGGATCTCGAGGAAGATGTTCTTGTCGTCCCTCGGGTCCTTGGGCACCAGCATGAGCCGGAGGTCCTGCTCCGTCTGCTGGATCCTCGGGCTGAGCTCCTTGAGCTCGGCCTCGGCCATCTGGCGCAGCTCGGGATCGGCGGACTTGTCCTGGCTGATCTCTTCGGCCTCTTTTATCTGGCCGAGGAGGTCCTTATAGGAGCGGTAGTGCTTCACGACGTCCTCGATGTCCGACCGTTCCTTCGAATATTTCTGGTACTTCAGGTGGTCGGCGGAGACAGAGGGGTCGGCCAGGAGCCTGGTCAGTTCGTCGTATTTTTCGGCTACTGCTTCTAATTTTTTGAACATGATAATAAGATCCGGAAAAAAGATTAACACGAATTACACGAATAACTGCCGAATGGCACGAATAACATCTATCAAAAAGCTCTATTCGTGGAATTCGTCCATTCGTGGCATTCGTGTTCGCCGTTAAGTTTACCAATAAAAAACCCCGCCTCAGCGGGGTTCCATGGCAAGGGCCTCGTCCATGGCCCTGATGGCCACTTCAAGCTGATCGTCCGATGGCTCCCGCGTGGTCAATCGCTGCAGCCACATCCCCGGCAGGATGAGCGCCTCGACGATCTTGCTGCCCCGCTTCTTCGCGCTGTACTTGATGAACTCGTAGGACAGCCCTGCGATGAGCGGCATGAGCACGACCCGCGAGACAGCCTTGGCCCAGAGGGGCCAGCTTCCCGGGATCAGGGAAAAGAGCAGGATGGACAGGACCATGACCACCATCAGAAAACTTGTCCCGCAGCGCGGATGGATGCACGTATATTTTCTTGCGTTCTCCACCGTGAGCGGCTCGCCCGCCTCGAATGCCCCGATCACCTTGTGCTCGGCGCCGTGGTATTCGAAGACCCGCCGAATGTCCTTCATGAACGAGATGCCGGACACGTAGCCCAGGAACAGGGTAACGCGAATGGCGCCGTCGGTCAGGTTGAACAGGACATTTCCCTTGAACGTGCTGTATTGGGTGCCGAGCAGGTACGTGAGCAGGAGGGGGAGCGCCAGAAAGAGACCGAGCGCGAAGGCCAGGGCCACGACCATCGTGCCCGCCATTGCAAGAGGGCCGATCTCCTCTTTCTTGCCGTCTTCGCTTTCCATGGACTCGTTCGCGGAAAAATTGAGCGCCCGCATGCCGAGCCACAGTGCCTCGAAGAGCGCGATCGAACCGCGCAGGACAGCCTTCTTGAGCAGCGGGAACCGTTCGCCGATGGGCCGGATCGTCTCCCTGAGGATGGCGATCTCCGCCCCCGGTTTTCCGCCTTTGCGCACGGCTACGGTGAAGGCGTGCGGCGACCGCATCATGACGCCCTCCAGGACCGCCTGGCCGCCTATGGACAGTTTTTCCGACAAGATCAGAACCTCGTGGGGGGAAGTTTCAGCGGGAGAGACTTCTGCCGGACTACGCCTTATTGTACTTCTTGATGAACTTTTCGACGCGGCCTTCGGTGTCGATGAGCTTCTGCTTGCCCGTGAAGAAGGGGTGGCAGTTCGAGCAGATGTCGAGTCTGATGCTCTCCCTGGTCGAGCGGGTCACGAACGCCTCGCCGCAGGCACAATGGATCTTCGAGATCTTGTAGTCGGGATGGATTCCGTCTTTCATGGTACAACCTCCGTAAACTATTGTAACCACGGATGAACACGGTGAAAAACGTCTGAATCAAATGGATCAGGCGTCACCCTGTCTACCGTCGGTCTTGCCCGGCTCGTGCCAGACGAGACCGGAATAATATACTAAACCCGTTATAAATACAACAAAAAAGTTCGATACCCCGGAGGCCCGGGGCAGGGCCTACCGGTTCATGGAATCCAGGAAATCCCGGTTCGTTTTCGAGACCTTGAGCTTGTCCAGGAGGAACTCCATGCTTTCCACCGTGGAAAGGGGGTTCAGGACCTTCCGGAGGACCCACATGCGGTTCAGGTCGTCCTTGTCCACGAGGAGCTCTTCCTTCCGGGTGCCCGAGGCGTTGATGTCGATGGCCGGGAAGACCCGCTTCTCGACGAGCTTCCGGTCGAGATGGAGCTCCATGTTGCCGGTGCCCTTGAACTCTTCGAAGATCACGTCGTCCATGCGGCTGCCTGTGTCGACCAGGGCCGTGGCGAGGATGGTGAGGCTTCCGCCGCCCTCGATGCTCCGGGCCGCGCCGAAGAACCGCTTCGGCCGCTGGAGCGCGTTGGCGTCCAGGCCGCCGGAAAGCACCTTACCCGATGCAGGGATGATGGCGTTGTGCGCCCGGGCGAGGCGGGTGATGCTGTCGAGCAGGATCACCACGTCCTTCTTGTGCTCCACGAGCCGCTTGGCCCGTTCGATCACCATGTCGGCGACCTGCACATGCCTTTGGGGCGGTTCATCGAAGGTGGATGCGATGATCTCGGTGTCCACCTGGCGCGCCCAGTCGGTGACTTCCTCGGGCCGCTCGTCGATGAGCAGGACGATGAGCTTGAGGTCCTTGTGATTTTTCAGAATGGCCTTGGCGATGGCCTGGAGCAGCATGGTCTTGCCTGTCCGCGGCGGCGCAACGATCATACCGCGCTGGCCCATGCCGATGGGCGTGACGAGGTCCATGGCGCGCGTGGTATAGTCCGTCGGCGCATGTTCCAGCTTGATCTTCTTTTCAGGATAGTAGGGCGTAAGGTTGTCGAAGAGTATCTTGGTGCGGGAGATCTCGGGGTCCTCGTAGTTGACGGCGTCAACCTTGAGGAGGGCGAAGTAGCGCTCTCCTTCCTTGGGCGGCCGGATCTGGCCGGACACCGTATCGCCGGTGCGGATGTTGAACCTCCGTATCTGGGAGGGGGAGACATAGATGTCGTCGGGGCCGGGGAGGTACATATAGTCCGGCGCCCGCAGGAAGCCGAATCCGTCAGGAAGGATCTCGAGGACCCCCTCGCCGAAGATCATGCCGTTCTTCTCGGTCTGGGCGTTCAGGATCGCGAAGATGAGGTCCTGCTTGCGCATGCCGCTCGCGCCCTCGACCTTCAGTTCGTCCGCCATGGTGGCAAGTTCGGCGATGTTCTTTCCTTTGAGTTCTACTAAGTTCATGGTTCTACTCCTTGGGCCGCAGTCTGCGGGTCGGCAGATGGGGCAGGGTGAGATGCGGGGAAGGGTTGGAACGACGGTGCGTTCTGATCCTGGTCCGGTGATGTGAGGCAAGGCGAGAGAATGTCATCAGAGGGTCACGGCTCGTGTTTCGTCAATGGCTGGTTCTGTCTGTGAAAAAACGGTCAAGTACCTTTCTGAATTGCGCCACGTGTTCTGAACGGGTTGATGTCGGATTGCCGGCAGTTTGCTATAGGGGTTAGTTGGGTTATCGCTGGATTAGTTAGAAGTTGAGAACGATGTATGAGAACTGTTTCGAACTATACCCGAGAATACGGCCATTGTCAACAGGTTATTTCAATCCGGCATAAGCGACCGTGGATCTTCGGCCGGTAGCGGTGCATAGTGCGGTGCTGTCGGCAGCATATATGGCGCGGACGATGAAATTGACAAACCCTGACAAACATGGTATAAACCGCGAAATCAAAGGCCGGCGAACACCCGCCGTCCATCACGGAGGAGATCCTATGAAACATACCATGCTTGTCCTTCTCATAGCAGCCGCGGTTGTTTCCGGATGCAAGCAGCAGCAACAGGGGCAGTGGAGCCAGGGGCAGGCCGGCCAGAACCAGGTGGTGACGCCCCCGGCCATGATAAAAGGACCACAGGAGATCCAGCAGCTTGAGTCGCTGGCCAAGGCGAATCCCAAGAATGCCGCCGCTTGGACCGCCCTGGGAAATGCCCAGATGGATGCCCAGCGGTTCGCCGAGGCGATCATTTCCTATCAGCGTTCGCTGGCCATCGATCCGAGGAACGTGGACGTTCGCGTCGACTTGGGTACGTGCTACCGCGGCGTCGGTCAGCCGGAGAAGGCTGTCGAGGAATACCGGAAGGGGATGAAGATCGATTCCCGGCATCCCATGGCCCACATGAACGCCGGCGTCGTGCTTGCCTTCGACCTGGGCCGCCGGGCGGAGGCCGCCAAGGAGTTCGAAAAGTTCCTCGAGCTCTCCCCGAACGCGCCTAATGCCGCGGATATCCGGCAGGAGATCCAGAAGCTCAAGGCCGCGAAATAATTTCGATCCTCAAGGTTGTACTATAGTATCCTAATCGCTCGTTCCTGGATCCAGTGTGCGGGTATCGGCGTTCCCGGTACCCGCTTATTTCTCCGAGGATGTTGCCTGCTATGTTGTAGGAGGGTTTGATTTGCCGTTGAGCGAAAACAATGCCGGGCGAAGCGCCTGGACCGGCTGGATCGTTCTGTTTCTGGTGACGGCGGCGATCATCGCTTCCGGGAGCGGCCGGACCGTCGTGCCGGCCTACCACGATGGCGCCGTCGACTGGATCGCCGGGAAGACCCTTTTTGCCAACACCGGTGTGGGAGGATTCATCTACCTGCCTCAGGCGGCTATCCTGTTCATTCCCTTGGCCCTGCTCCCCGTGGTCGCCGGCGAGGTGGTCTGGCGGTTCGTCAATATCGGAGTGTTCGCGTTCGGCATCTTCCACTTCGCGGGGCTGGTGCGCGGAAACCTGGGGAAAGGGCTGTTCCCCCTGATGACGCTGGTAACGCTGCCGCTGGCATGGGACTGCGCCCGCAACGGCCAGGCCACGCTCATCATTACCGGTCTCATGCTCCTCGCGGTCGTCGACATCGTCCGGACCCGATGGTGGCGGGTCGTGCTCTGGCTGTGCCTCGGAGTGGCCGTCAAACCGCTGGTGATCGTGCTGGCCCTGCTGGTCATGGTGATCGACCGCCCCTTGTCCTGGCGACTGCTCGTAGGAATGCTCATGACCGCTTTGTTCCCCTTCCTGACGCAGCATCCGGGGTATGTCCTGGAGCAGTACGCAGCTTTCTGGAACAGCCTGACGATGGCCGTTCACGTGGGATCCGTCGACAAAGGCTGGACCACGCCGTTCAACGCGTTGCAGCTCGCCGGCGTTACCGTGCCTGAAAGGGCCCAGACGCTTCTCCGGCTTGCCGCGGCGCTCGGGACGCTCGTGCTCTGCCGGCTGTCGCGCCTGCGGCATGACGCTGTCCGTTCAGCGGTCTTCGTTTTCTCGTTGTCCGTTGTTTACCTGATGCTGTTCAGTCCGCGGACCGAGAACAACACCTACGCCATGCTCGGACCGGCCATCGCCGTGTTCCTTGCGGGTGTGTATCTTGTGGAGCAGCGCCGCGGTGAGGGCCTCCTGCTGAGCTGCATGGCAGGCGCCATTCTGGGCGGCCGCGTGATCGAACGCCTGTTGACACCGCATGCCGGAACGAGCTGGGTGTCGCCCCTTGTTGCAGTCTGCTTCACTGCATACCTTATGGTCCGGTTCGTCCGCGAAATGCAGGGGGCTCGACAGCAAGAACAAGGTCTTTGATCTTAGGAAAAACATTTAGACACGGAAGAAGCGGATTAACATCGGATAAATTCGGATTAGAGCTATGTGAAACGCTGGTAAGGGGAAATCCGCCGTTATCCGGTTCTAATCTGATTTGATCAGTGTTAAAGATTTTCTTTATATACGTTTTTATTAACTCGTGCATGTTGTTAATGGCCACCCATGAAGATCGTCGTCATTCTTCCAACCTATAATGAACGCGAGAACATCGTCCTGATGATCCGGGCGCTGCAGGAGCAGTTCGCCGCCATCCCGCACGACATGCACATTCTGGTCGTTGACGACAATTCGCCCGACGGTACGGCCGATGTCGTCAGGGCGGAAGCTCCAGCATGGCCGAACCTGCATATGATCACCGGAACGAAGCAGGGGCTGGGCGCGGCGTATATCCGGGGCATGAAGCATGCCATCGAGCAGTTGAAGGCAGATGCGGTGATGGAGATGGACGCGGACTTTTCCCACAAGCCCGTGGACGTGCCCCGCCTGATCGCGGCGCTGGACGAGGGCGCTGACTTCGCCATCGGCAGCAGGTACGTGCCGGGAGGAAAGATCCCGGACGAATGGAGCTTCCTGCGGCGGATGAACTCGAAGTGGGGGAATGTGTTCGCCCGCTACGTGGCCGGTATGTACATGGTGAGGGACTGCACGGCGGGATTTCGGGCGATACGAACGTCCCTGCTCGGGAAGATCGATTTCGACACGCTCCGGGTGCGCGGTTATGCGTTCCAGATAGCGCTGCTCCACGAGGCCATTCTGAACCATGCCGTGGTGCGGGAGGTCCCGGTCGAATTCGTGGACCGGACGCGGGGCGAGACGAAGCTGGGGCTTTCGGACATCATCGAGTTCATGCTGAACGCGTGGTGGATCCGGTTCGAGCGCAGCAAGACATTCCTGAAGTTCGGCGTCGTCGGCGCATCAGGTGTTGCCGTAAACCTCGTCTCGTTCACCGTGCTCATGAACATGGGCCTGAACAAGTTCATTGCGTCACCACTGGCGATCGAGGTCTCGATCATCACGAACTTCGTCCTCAACAACTACTGGACCTTCTCGCAGCGGGACATGAACGACCGGATCCACATACGTGGCCTCAAGTTCAACATGGTGTCCTTCGTCGCCCTTGCGGTCAGCTATTCCACCTTCCTGCTCTTAAGCGCCCTCGACCCCTCCGGCATCCCCCAGGTCCATCAGGCCATCGGCATCGTGCCCGCCACGCTCATCAATTACTTCCTCAATTCCTACTGGACGTTCAAGGAGTAAGTGTCGGGATATTTCCCTCCGACGATTTGCATTTAGGTTCCCTTTTGCCGGCTCCCTGGGATATGGCAGGTTGAGCCCGATCAGCCTTGCAAAAAGCATTGATTAAGAAGCCGAATCGTGACATAATTATTTCAGTCAAATGACAAGCGGATCTTTTGAAGGCAACGGAAAGACTTTGCAATGAATACACTCTTGAACGAAGAACAGAAGATCATCCTGTCTCAAGCGCTCTGGGACTTGAATATGACGCCAGAGGAATTCGCAGGCATCATCCGGGGAAGCATCGTTAAGAACTGGCCCAAACGGGGGTTCTGCCTTGCCCGGCTTCTGGAAAGCGTGAACTGGTTCGACGTGGTGAAGGTATTTTCACCCGCAGAGCTCTGCGCCGAATGGGAAGAGGCCTCGGCATATCTGCGAAGCGACGCGATACGGAAGGGGATGGAGTTTGCCTGTCGAACATTACGATAACGTCCTGTATCCGCTGCAGGACAGGGTCATCGCGCTATTTCAAGGTTCGCCATTTTACCTCACCGGCGGCACGGCCTTGTCTCGTGGATACTACCATCACCGCTATTCCGACGACCTTGATTATTTCGTCAACGACCATCCCGATTTTCCTCGCATAGCCGAGCGCCAGATTGTAAAATTGAACGAAACCCTCGGCGACCTGAACGTCGCGCTTCGGGGTGATAACTTTTTGAGATTGTTCGTTTCACCGGAACGGCTGAAGATCGAAATGATCAACGATGTTCCCGCCCATATCGGCCCTCTCGTCAGCCATCCTGCACTCGGCGTCATCGATTCAAAAGAGAACATTCTTGCCAACAAACTTACGGCGCTCGTGGACCGCAGCCTGCCCAAGGACATCGCCGATATCTACGTGCTCCTGAACGACGGCCTCAGCGTGAAAAAAGCCCTTGTCGATGCGAACAGCAAAGCGGCCGGGATTGCGCCGTTGATGGTGGCGAAAATCCTGGCGGAGTTCGACTATTCGCTTCTGGATAGTGAGATCAGATGGATCAGGTCTGTTCCCGGGCAGGAGATCGGGCTCTTCTTGATCGGCGTGGCAAGAAGAATTGTAACCGGGGAAGTGTAAGGTATAGCCAACGCAAAAATATCGACGTTCCGAAAATTATCCTTGGATCGATACGGCGCGGGAGGTCGGCAGGCCTATCCCGACCCCGAAGGGGCAGCGCTTGATGTATGCGTGAAGGCATGGCATATCGTTGATGACGCACCTTGGAGCCGGTCTGAAGTGAAGGAATTCATCTTTGACCGGCTTAATTGTTTTCACGATCGTACCAGATGTTTATTTGGGATACTATGAACTCTGTACAATGCGCTGTGGGCGGCAATGGGTTTAATAATTTTCATGGCGGGAACATAGATGATGGCGGACCGGCGAGACAACGCAAAAAACAACTGTCTCGGAGATGCCTCGTTCGATGAATGGATGAAAGAAGAGGGATGGATAGATCAAATGCTCGTCGGGTATCAACGTCCACAAGATTCTCTTATGTTAAAATGTCCCATAGAAGTCATGACCGCACCGATGCGAGCTTGAGTTTGAGTTGTCCCGGAGTGTGCGGTGGATTCTTGATGTGAATCATACGATGGCAATTGGAGCAAACCACCGCAAGATCTTTGAGGCGGACCATTGCACCAGGCAATAGGGAGGCGACAGGAACCTTGTGATGCACTTCGCAGCACGCTTCGCCGACCCCGCGTGGGAGATCCGCGAAGGACAAGTCACAGATTTCACAGCGCAACTCCCCTTGTTGACGGGCAATTGCAAGACGCGCGCTGCGCAGGGCTGTGCTTCGCTCCTTCCGAAGGTGAGCGCGGAGTTTTGCTTCGCGGATCGGCGCGTCGTTCAGGCGGATGTCCAAATCCGGAAGTGATTCCGCGCGGCCCGCTGGACTCGGTTGAAAGGCTTCTGAGCCAATCAGTCGGCTCCGTCGAGCAAGCGACTCCAGATGCTTCCCCTGATCGTGAGAGAGGGGATGCAGAGTCCCCGCTGGGCCAACCTTCAAGAATCCAGCATATTTTAGAATTGGGTCCCGCCGTAGCAGATCGATAGTGAGCTTTGGCTCGAATGCATCAGTGTAGTAGCGGACACGAAACGTGTAGTCTCCGTTGCGGTTCTTTTGTCGACTGACTGATAGGCACTCTCCTATTCCGATCAGGAACGAGGAACCGCCGCCCTTCCAGAAGAAAAGCTTGTCACGTTTCTCAAGCCGGACCGGACGCCGCTTGGTCCACCAAGTACCCGTTCCGCCTTGCTGGAGCCACTCGGCAACAATCGCCGTGGGCCGCTTCGCTTTTACGATCCAGTATTCCATGACCGCGCCTTCCGCCTTTTTGACCTTGCCATTCTTTTTGATCTGTACAATTCTTCCCATAACGGCTCCTCTCTTTGTAATGGTTTTGTCCTCGAAAACAATACATTACCATTGTAGGAGCCGCTACTCGAAATTTCAACTAACCATAACACTCACTCGACGTTGTCCTAAAGATTACATTTATTTATAACGAGAAATTATCTTGGCCTAAACCTTTGGTAATTCTTTTCCGCAAAATCTACAAACGATAGCTTCTGACTTTATTATTTCTGCACAAAAGGGGCATTTCTTTTTATCACCAACAGCAACTATGCCAGCATCATCTTGCTTCGCCAATAAAGCAAAAATAATTCCTGCTAAGGGTGATAACCAGAATGATATGAAGAAATATTGCCAAAAGGGTTTTCCCTTTTGTCTCTTTGCATAATTAGCGACCAAAAAGCAAAATAAAATCCAGAAGAATAGATAGCGAATAAAGTCAAAGCTAATGCCAAACATATTTGTGTCTCCTTTCTTTGAATAGAACTGCCGCGTTCCGGGGTGCGTTGCGTTCAATGATAAGTTGAAGCTGGCGCTCTGTGTCCAAACCTATCGAACAACATGCTAATCGCTCAATCCAATTTGCGAATAAGAGTAGTCCATTTACGTTTTTATCTAGGGGAGCAATGAACATACCACAGCATCACCTTATTAATGAATGAATATATGCCTAATTCAAGCCTACGTCAATGTCGCAGAATGAGTATCTTAGATGTAGACATTGCTGGATAAGGGTTGAATCTTTATGAATTTCTAAAAATGAGCGCCCATAGGGTCGCGTCTTTCTCGTTGCATTGGGTAGGTTGTACCCCGGCGGCAGGTATAAGCCGTGGTTAGGACAGGAGCCTGTATTCAGGAGTCAGAAGACAGGACTTCGACGAACTTCGACGAGCTCAGTCGAGTCGCTCATGATGGTGAGTAGAGTCGAACAATCAGAAGACAGGAGTAATTCAGAAGAAGTTCAGACACAATACCAGGGCAGGCTATTCCGGTCTGCCTTTTCTTTTCGTGTTGACGCACGCCGTCGATATGCTATAGAATGACCGTGATGGATAAAAAAAGAATATAATCTGCTGTTGAAGCTGGAACGATTGAGTGGCAGAGACATTCCTTGGAACGGATGTTCGAGAGAGGGATATCGCGGGAACAGGTTAAGCAATCCATCGTGAACGGCAGCATCATCGAGGAATATCCCGACGATACGCCTTATCCGAGCGCATTATTCTTAGGTTGGTTTGAAGGAAAGCCGCTGCATGTAGTTGCTGCTTATGACGCGGAGTTTGGACGGCTCCATATCATTACAGCGTATATTCCTGATTTGGGTCATTTTGAGCCTGATTATAAGACCCGGAGGTAATATGAGAATCAACAAGTCATCAGATACATGCCCGCTTTGCGGAGGAACTAAAAAGGCTGGCCAGACCACGTTCACCGTCGATCTGGGCTTTGGCGTTGTGGTTGTTCGGAATGTCCCGGCAACGGTTTGCTCCCAGTGCGGAGCTGATTGGATTCAGGACCCGATCGCGGCAAAATTAGAGGATATTGTAAATGACGCCCGCCGAAAGCATCTTACCGTGGAAGTTATAACGCTGACCGCGTAACAGAACTATCGACCAACTTCACTGTTTCGCTGATGTCATTTGCTACGTCGTTTCCGCCAACTCCGCCAGCTGCTGATCGAACGTCTTTGCTTTTTCATCATGCTCGTTGGTAGCGGTCTGAAGCTCCGCAAAACGCCCGTCGATCCTCGACTTGTTCTCGCGGATGGCCTGCGAGAGCTTCTTGATGTTCAATGCCTCGCCCTTGACCGTTACTTCCAGAAGCCGTTGCGTATCCTGCTGAACGTCCCACTCGAGCTTCGTGATCTCCTCCTCGAGGGCAGCGATCTTCTTCTTGAGCGCGCTCAGTGCTTTTGACCTGTCGGAGATGATGGCGGTGCGCATCTTCTTCGCGTCCTTCCGGTTCGCGTTCTGGTCGCCGTTTTGCTTCTTCCCTTTCTTTACCTTGACGCCGCCTTCGTCGCTCCAGCCGACGCGTTCGAGAAAATCAAGGTACGTGCCTTCGAAGACCGACACGGTATCGTTGTCGTAGACGATGAGCTTGGTCGCGATAGCCTCGAGGATCAGCTCGCTGTGGGTCACGATGATGACGGCTCCGTCGAAGGCCTCGATCGCCTCGATGAGCGAGTCGATGGACTCCATGTCCAGGTGGTTCGTCGGCTCGTCCAGCATGAGCAGGTTCGCCGGGGAGACGAGCAGTTTGCCGAGCAGCACGCGGCTCTTCTCTCCGCCCGACAGCACGCTCACCTTCTTGAGCGCGTTGTCGCCTTCGAACATCATGAGCCCGCAGATGGCGCGGCCTTCGCCCTGTCCGCAGTCGGTGTGCGCGTCCATGACCTCCTGGAGCGCGGTCTTTTCCGGCCGCAGGCGGTTGATGTTCGTCTGACCGAAGTAAGCGATCTTCGTATTCGGGTGAAGCTTCACGTCGCCGCTTGTCGGGGACATCTCCCGCGCCAGCAGGTTCAGAAGCGTGGTCTTGCCCTTGCCGTTCTTTCCGATGACGGCGATGCGGTCCTTTTTGCCGACGCCGAAGCTGAGCCCGTCGATGAGCGCCGGGCCGTCGGGGGAGAAGGAAAAGGACAGGTCCTCCACGGTCATGAGCCATTTCGCTTCAAAGGGCGCCGACCGGAACTTGAAATCGAGCGATCTGATCTCGTCGAGCTTGTCGAGCTTCTCGTGGCGCGCAAGGGCCTTGACGCGGGACTGCACCGCGCTCGCCTTGGTGGCCTGGGCGCGGAAGCGGTTGATGAACTGTTCCACCTCTTTCCGCTTCTTCTCGTCGTTCTGGCGGGTCTTTTCGTAGATCTCCTCTTCCATCAGGATCTGGTCGTAGAGCTTCTGCGTGCCGCCCTGGACCTTGCGCATCTTGTAGCGGTGGATGATCATGGTGTGGGTCGTGACGCTGTCCATGAAGTCGCGGTCGTGGGTGATGATGATCATCTCGTTCCGCCAGGCGCGCAGGAACTGTATGAGCCATCGGACCGACACGATATCCAGGTAGTTCGTGGGCTCGTCGAGTAACAAGAGATTTGGTTCGGACACGAGCACCTTGGCGAGGTTCAGGCGCACCTGGTAACCGCCCGAAAGGTCCGCCGGCGGCCGTTCGAAGTCATCGTTCGTGAATCCCAGGCCGTGTAGGATGGCCTCCGCCTTGTAGGTCTCGTCGATGTGGTCTTCGTTCGGCGGCAGGGCCAGACAGGCCTCCCCGAGGACCGTCTCCTCGGTGAAATGGATGTGCTGGGACAGATGGCCGATGGTGTAGCCCGAGGGCACCGTGATCGTACCGGCGTCCTGATGCTCTTCCCCGAGGATCATGCGGAAGAGCGTGGATTTGCCGTGACCGTTCCGCCCGACGAGGCCGACGCGCTCGCGGGGATTGACGGTGAAGCCGACGCCGTCGAAGAGCATCTGCTTGCCGTAGGATTTTTCTATGTTCGTGACCTGGAGCATGGTAGAAAGCCGCTTTGCGGCGAACGCGTATATTACCGCAAACATGCGGGGGAGGCAAATAAAAAAAAGTATCCAGCCTGTTTTTCGACACCGGTCATCCGAGGCTGCTTCGCAGGCCGGGCGGGGAAAATTTGATTTATGCGCGGTTCCGCGTTATGCTTGATCCAGGAAGGAGCTGCACCCATGCCGGAATGTCTGATCGTCCCCCCATCGGGCGGCGCCAAGAACCAGGCCCGGTTCGTTGTGCTCGTCGACGCCGATGCCCATCTCCTGTTCACGCTGGCCATGCTGCTGCAGCGGTTCAGCTATCACGTCTGCACGGCCAAGACCGGCGAAGAGGCCTGGGAAATGATCGCGGTGGCGGTTCCCTCGCTGGTCGTCACCGAACTGGCCCTGCCGGGGATGAGCGGCCTCGATCTTCTTCACCGCCTGCGGCAGGACCCCCGCACCCAGGCCGTCCCCGTCATTGCCCTGACCGGCGACGGGGCACCCGAGGTCAGGATACGGTCTGTGCGCGCTGGTTTCGCCGCATGCCTTCAGCGGCCCATCGCCGCCGAAGAGCTGTACCGTGTTGTCCAGCACGCCGTGGAACCCACGCCGCGCTCGAACATCCGGGTATACACCAGGCTTCCGGTGACCGTGAGCGGCGTTGCCCTGGCTTGCGGCGGCGGAGAGTGCGCGTCGGTCCTCTCCGAGCACGGCATGTATATCAGGACCCTTGCGCCTTCGCCGGTGAACACGGTGCTCGCCCTCCGCTTCACGCTGAATGGCCGCGTGATAGCCCTGGAGGCCGTGGTCCTCTACGGCCACCGGTTCGGCGAAGGGCCCTTCGGAGAGCCGGGCATGGGGCTCAAGTTCCTGAGGATCTCCGCCGAGGACGAGGAGCACATCAGGCGGTTCATTCGTGACGAGGTCACCCAGGGGATCGAAGCGGCGTGAGGATCAAAGAACGTGATCCCGTTCTTCTTCAGTGTCCAAATGTCCTTTCCGCGCGTAACGGTGCTCAGCCGATCGGTCCCGGACATCCGGGGCGCCGCAGACCGGCGCGAGTTTTCAAGTTTAGTATCTTCTCATCCGGGAAACTGCCATACCCTTAAAATACCCCATCGAAACGCTTCCCTCTCTTCCCGTTCTATGCTATTGTGCGGAGTCTTCGAAGTGCCGGCAGCACGATGGCACTCTTGGAAACAATCCTTGATCATGTCACAGCACACGAACATATATCCCCGGAAGATTCGGGTCGACAACGGCCGGCTCGTAATGGTCGTGGACAGCGATCCCCACCAACTCGCGTACCATGCCACGCTTCTCGAACGCTTCGAGTACCGGGTCCATTCTGCGCTTGACGCCGAGCAGGCCCTCACGATGGCCGCCCGGGAAGCCCCCTCGCTCGTCATCACCGAGGCGGACCTGCCGCGGGTGAGCGGTCTTGACCTGCTCCATCGGCTGCGCAAGGAGCCGCGCACCGCCGCGATACCGGTCATTGCCGTGACCAGGAACGGCGATCACGGTACCGAGGCCCGGTGCCTGCGGGCCGGGTTCACCGCCTGCCTCATAAAACCGCTCGGAGCCGAAGACCTGTACCGTACCGTGCAGGCCGCCGTCGAACCTGTGCCGCGCACCAGTCTTCGCATCCATGCCCGGATGCCCGTGACCGTGAACAATGTGCCGCTCGACTGTGTCGAAGGCGAATGCGCGTCGGTCATTTCCGAACACGGCATGTATATCCGCACGTTGAAGCCCCATCCGCCGCAATCACGGATCGCCGTCCAGATCGCGCTGAAGGGGAGGACCATCTCGGCGGACGCCGTGGTCCTCTACAGCCACCGGTTCGGTGAAGGGCCCTTCGGCGAACCCGGCATGGGCCTCAAGTTCGCCCGGATAGCGCCGCAGGACCAGGAATATATCCGCTTGTTCATCCGCAACGAGTTCCCCTCATAATAGAATAGATCGACCCTCGAAGCGTTTCCCCAAAATGGGCGATTCCTGATGGACACGACGTAATTACTGCCAAGAGAATCAAGTTCTTTGCGCCACCGAGGCCGCAGAGGACACCGAGGACGGCTAAGCACCAATTATCGGACAGAACTCTGTGAGCTCTGTGCTCTCGGTGGCAAAATGATGTTACCTGTTATAAGGTGTTTTTCCCTTATTCCCGCAAGGGCCGCGAAGCTTAAAAAAAAATTCGTGAGGGCAAGCTGTGATCGATCAGGGAACAGCGGGGACAGGCGTCGGGAGCGGCGACGAACGGTTATAATGAGGAGAGCATGCTGCGGAGCTGTGCGATGAGGTCCTCTTCCTTGGAGGTCTCCTCGGCGGAGCGCAGGGCCTTCAGGTCTACGGGGTCGGGCCGATCAGAGGTTCCCTGACCCCCCGTGTCTCCCCGTGTCATGGACTCGAGGATCGTGGAAATGATCACCTCGGGATTATGGATCGGCTGGTTCGGGCGCATCACGGCGATCCGTTCCTGAACAAGCAGTTCCTTGTCGCGGGACAGGGGCACGAACTTGACCCCGGCACGGTACTTCCCGTCCTTTTGCCTGCCCCACACCAGCAGACCACCCTTGAAGCCTCCGATCCGGTCCTTGAACCAGACGAAGCCGGGTTCGAGCGGTTGGTCCGATTCGATCCCCACGCCGTACTTGCTGAGGTCTACGACATGGGCGATCAGGATGGCACACTCAAGGCTCTTAAAGGGGATGATCCAGAGCGTGTAGTCACGCTTCTGGACGACCTCGTAGCGGTGCGATTGTCTGGTCGTATCCATAGTTCGATCCTGTCCAGCGCAGATTCGATGACGGCACGAATGATCGATGCTCAGGTCTGAATCCAGGAGCGAGCGCATTCCCCGTAGCTTGCAGCGGGGTTAGCGAGCGATTAGAATAACCAACTTCCCTGAGGATCGAAGCTCCATGCAGTTATCTTTAGGGAGCTTAAATCCAGGAGCTATCGCATTCCCCGTAGCTTTCACAGAGAACGTCACTTTTCTCAACATTTATAACATAAAAACCGGGCTGGAGTAAACAGATTTATTATTGCACGGACAGGTATTCATGGTTTTTTCAGCGTGGAGATTCGCCGCATGCGTATCGACTGTCCGGGCGGCGGGTTTTGCGTCCCTTCGAGATAGTAGCTGCAGGCGTTTTTCATCGCAGACAGGGGAAGAAGGGATCAGGAGCAGGTAAGCATGCGCGGCGGCGGGTGATCAGGCAGGCCAGCCTCGGGACCTTTTCAGGGACTCGATCATCGTTGAAATGATCTGGCGCGGATCACGGAGCGGCGTATGCGGCTTCAACTGCTTCACCTGCTCTTCGATATATTGTTCCTCATCACGCGCCAAGGTCACGAAATTGATGCCCGCGCGGTACTGATCGCCGTGCGGTTTGCACCAGGTGAGGACGCCGTACTTGTTGCCGCCTACGCTCTCGTTGAACCAGACGAATCCGGGCGGGATCATCACGCTCGACTCGATCCCCACTCCGGTAATGCTGAGGTCCACGATGCGGGCGATGTGGTCCTGCCACTCGAGATGGCTCGAGATGATCACGCCCAGGGAGCACGAGCGCAATGAGGTGATGGGGTGACGCAGGATGCCCGTGCGGCCGGTGTCGTTCCCTTTTGTCAATCTCGTATCCTTTCGAAAAGCAGGACATCTTCAGATACTACGTTATACCAGATTGCGGGCCGGGATCGAAGACAAATCGTGTTTTGTTGGACAATCCTGAGGGGTATGCGAACAAGCTATTGGGTGATCTGGGACCGTCATACAGCATATTGTTCCCCGCTTTATTTTTGCGTTTCAATGTGCTATTCTTCTGATGGTTTGTCGCTCTGCGGCGGATTGCCATCCAGGGAAGCAGGATTAGACGTACCGCGGCCGGCCACAGGTACTGCACGGCATCTCAAGGAATGGATCATGAAACGGGTTTGTGCGTGGTGCACGAAAGAGATGGGTACCGTCGAGGGCAGCAGCCGTCCTGATACGGAGGTCTCCCACGGCATCTGCGAGAGCTGTGCGGATAATTTCACCTTTCAGCAGGGCGTGCCGTTCCAGCGCTATCTCGACAGCATCCCGGTCCCCGTCCTGACGGTCGACCGCTACGTGGTGGTAAAGGCGGTGAACCGCAAGGCCTGCGACGTGCTCGGCAAGGACCCGCTTGAGATCGTACAACATCTGGGCGGCAACGTCTTCGAGTGCGCCCATGCCAGGCTGCCGGAAGGGTGCGGAAGGACGATCCACTGCTCGGGGTGCGTGATCCGGAAATCGGTCACCCGGACCTTTGAGACAGGCGAGCCCCAGGTCAGCGTCCCGGCGACCTTGCGTCGGGGGGACCCGGATCATCCCTCGGCCGTTGTCCTCTTCATTACCACGGTACGATCGGAAGAGGTTGTGCTGCTGCGGGTGGACCGTATTGAGTAACGACCTGCGGGAATGACCGCTCTGGAGCGGACCCAGGAGCGGACGCATTCACCGTATCCTGCTGCAGGGAATGTTGTAAGAGCACGAGACCTTCTTGTACCGTAGACAAGCATGCAGTTCTTCGCAGAGGTGACCGCTCATGGAGAAAACAGGGACCGTTTCCGAGGAACTTGCATTCAAGGCCGCTGCACTGGACACCGCAATGCAGGAGGCCGGGTTCCACCTGGCGTTCTCCGATCCCGAGGCGTCGCGTGATTTCGGGTACCGGGCGCGGTACATACGGAGCAAGAGCACGATGCACCCCCTGCTGAACGCGAACCTGGAATACTATCACGCCGTCAAGGCCTTCAGCTTGAAGATCAGCACCACAGATGAGCAGCATAGCCAGACCTATGAGCTTCTCGCGAAGAACTACGGGGGGGACATCAAGGAGCTGCTCAACAGCTATTTTGCAACCGTGAGAAAAGGGGTTCCCCTGAAGATCGAGGGGAAAAAGCATCGTTGATCCTTGAGGAGAGAAGGTGCCCCGATGCTTGCCGCAGGGGTCCTCAATACTATCTGGCCGGTGAGGCCGCTTATCAAAGGAGGAGTATGCAAAAGAAATGGGGAGTGCTGGTTGCGGTCATTGGTGCCGTCGCTCTTGCGGCCGCTGCTGCCGGGGCGGACACCAAGGCGCCTGCCGACTACGGCAGAGTGGTCATGAACAATTTCTCGACGAAGGCAGGTCTTGCGCCGGTCGTCTTCGACCATTGGCTGCACCGGACGAAGTACACCTGCAGGCTCTGCCACGTGGACATCGGGTTCGGCATGAAGGCGGGCACCACGGAGATCAAGGCCGCTGACAACATGAAGGGGATCTACTGCGGGGTCTGCCATAATGGAAAGGCGCAGGCCGGCAGCAAGGCCCTTTTCACGTCCTGCTCGACGGACCGGTCAGATATGAAGCGGTGCGAACGGTGCCATTCCCAGGGAAAGAGCGTCAAGAAGGACCATGAGTTCGCCTCCGTCACCGCGAAGTTCCCCCGTGACAAGTTCGGCAACGGGATCGAATGGGAAAAGGCCATGGAGAGCGGGTTGATCACTCCCCTTGATCACATCGAAGGCGTGTCCCTGAAAAAATCCACGAGGCCGGTCCAGCAGGATTTTGCCATCAAGCCGAAGTCCGCGGGGATGGCGGAGATCATTTTTTCCCACAAGAAGCACGTGTCGTGGAACGGCTGCGAGGTCTGCCATCCCGATATCTTCGCCGGCGGCAAGCGGGGCTCGACGCAGTACACCATGAAGGAGATCAACGAGGGCAAGTTCTGCGGTGTCTGCCACGGCACCGTCGCTTTTCCGCAGGCGGACTGCAACCGGTGTCATTCGAAGCCGGTAAAATAAGGTCGTTCCTCACGAAACACATGCCTCCCGCCGCGTCCGGCTGACGGGGCAGGGTGTCCCGTGGGCGTGGGGACTCGAGCGAAACGAACGGAGAGAAGTATAGCCTATGGCCCAGGTGAAGCTATTTGCGGACCTGCTGCAGGAGCTCACGAGCGGCAAGAAGAGCGGCGCCCTCTATATCAGTATCGCTGAGAAGAGCGAGGATATGGCACGCTTCTATATCCGCAACGGCGAGCTGTACCATGTCCGGTATGGGACCGCCATCGGGAACGACTGCCTGGACATCATGGAATTCTATACAATGAACAGCGCGTCCTTCTATGAGGGGATATCCGCGCCCGATACGCCGGCCAAGGACTTGCCGGCGACGGCAGATATCATCGCCCGATTCAGAAAGAGCGGCCAGAGCGTCAAGGCGAGATAGGATTTGTCAGCGAAGGACAGTTTGTTGAAAGCCTTTCGCTGCAGATGCATTCGTCATCCCCGTGAAACGTGTCCTCGAAGGCTGAGATCGGGGAACGGGGACCCGGTAATGATCCGACCTGCAGCGACCCGCCGCAGGGAATACCAGGAGGTTAACCATGGCCAGCAAAGTATGTCCGACACCGGGATTTGAACGGCTGCTCGTCGCGACGGACGGGTCCGAGTTCAGCAAGGCCGCCGTCCAGGAGGCGATCGCCATCGCCGGCGCCTGTTCGGGCATCCTCTCGGTCCTGCTCGTCTTCGAAGTGAGCGCCGAGGTCGAGCTCTGGGACGTACTGTCCACGGAACGACTGGAAAAGCAGATGAGAAACTATCTGGAGGGGATCAAGGCGAAGGCGGTCCGCGCCGGGGTGAGGTGCGAGGTCATCCTGCACCTGGGTGACGAGCCCTACAAGCTCATCGTTGCCGAGGCAAAAAAAAGGAAGATCAGCACCATCGTCATGGGCAGCCATGGCCGCACGGGGCTCACGCGGCTGATGATGGGCAGCACGGTACAACGGGTCATCGGCCACGCGCCCTGCAAGGTGCTCGTGGTACCGGCCAAGGCGAAGAAGAAATAGTCATAGAAAAAATATTTAGACACAGAAGAAGCGGATTAACACCGGATAAAAGCGGATACATTCTAAAGCAAAGCATTGAAGCTCCCTGCAGATAAATGCTCGGAGCTTCGATCCTCAGGGAAGTAATAAGTTGTTCTAATCGCTCGCTACCCCCGCAGCAAGCTGCGGGGAACGCGCTTGCTCCTGGATTCACCTATGGGTGAACTACGTATCAGGGGAAAATCCGCCGTTATCCGACTCTTATCCGATTTGATCAGTGTCAGATGCGGTTTTTAGGATAATGTTCTGAATCCGGTGTCATGGGCGGCAACGGGGTCGACCTGACCCGCGAAGCGGAGAAATACTATGAGCGGACCAGCGTTGGTAAGCGGGCAGATGCGGTACATCCTGGTCGTCGACACGGACTGGAACGAACGCTTCACCCTGAGCATGCTCCTGCAGCGGTTCGGATACACGATCGCGAACACGAACAGTGCCTCTGAGGGGGTCGAGTTCCTGTGCGTGGCGCCTGCCGTGGCTGTCTTCGCGGAGGCGGGGGAGGTCGGCGAGGACCTGGCGGCGCGGCTGCAGGCCGACGCCCGGTTCCGGGACGTCCCGCTCGTCATGGTCGCCGACGGACCGGATCACACTCTCGAGGGACGCCTGAAGAAGGGAGCGCTCGCCGGACTGCTCCGGACGCCGCTCAATCCTGAAGAGGTCTTTAAGGTGATCCAGAAGGTGGTCGAGAAGGGCCCGCGCGAGAATATCCGGATCCCCACCGCCCTTCAGGCGACGGTGCGGGACGAGAACGGCGCGACGCAGGGATTCGTGACGGTCCTGTCGCAGTATGGAGTATTCTTCCGGACCCTGGAGCCCCGGCCGGCCAAGACGCAAGTCCGCGTCAGTGTCTCCTTCGGGGACCGGACCGTGGACCTCGAAGCGGAAGTGCTCTACGTCGTCTCTTTCGAGGAAGGCCCCTTCTGCGAACCGGGGATGGGGATGAAGTTCGTGAACATCGCGACGGAGGACAGCGCCCTGATCAGGTTCTTCATCTATGAACAGCTCGGGGCGGGGATCATGCCTTCCGGCCATGTCGTAGGACAGGCGTGAACAGGAAGAGGCGGTTAGCGTGATAGCTTGTCAGGACGGGCCGTGCGGATGCAGCGGATAGGGTCCTGTGCCGGACAGCTTTAGATCAGCAATAATCCTTTTTCCCTCAGGGTCTTCCATTCCTTGGACCGCAAAAAAGAGCGAAAAGGAGCAGCGAACCGCTTCTCATGCTCCTGCTTCAATTCCTCCAGTGTCATTACTGCCGTGTTCTGCGCGGAAAACCTTGGAAAGGTGTCATACAGCCACTGCCCGACCTCCCTCCTGGTGGTCAACGTAAAGCTCTCCGTTCTCGTTGGAAAAACAAGCTTGCTGTACTTTCCCGGTTCTCGTTTGTTCGCCGGATCGCAGTGCACGAGACGAGGCAGGCTCTCGAGCCAGAGCACGCCGGACCTCAACCGCTCATTATCGAACGCGGTACCTTCCTTGATCGCACGCTCCACAAAATCCTTATTTACCGAAACTGCGGGAACGCGAACATCGAACCACGTTTTTATCGCAAGGTCCATGCCGATGCCATGCATGTAGTTATACACTGCTTTGTTCAGGCCCTGCGCAAAGGACCGATGGTCGCAGCCCGTGGGATCTTCGTGCACGAGGTCGTTCTTTGCGAACCTTCCCGCAGGGCGGGCGGCTATGGTGCAAAGATATTTCCCCGGATCGATCCCGACATCGCTGTGAACGGTAGCGGTGAACAGATGCCAAAAAGCTGATTGGATGAGCCCCTCGCTGAAGAACTGCCGCACGATCTCCAGGGCGTCGATGGTCTCCTGCCCGGTTTGCGTTGGAAAGCCGTACATCAGATAGGCATGCACCATGATGCCTGCGTCGGTGAAATCGCGGCATGCCCGCGCAGCCTGACGGACGGTCACCCCCTTATTCATCAGCTTCAAAAGCCTGTCTGATGCCGCTTCCAGCCCTCCCGTAACGGCTATGCAGCCCGATGCAGCCAATAGTCTGCAGAGGTCCCGGGTAAATGCATTCTCAAAGCGGATATTCGTCCACCAGGATATGCTGATCTTTCTTCTCAGCAGTTCCAGCGCCAGTTCCTTCAGGGCCGCGGGCGGCGCGGCCTCATCGACAAAGTGAAATCCGCTCTGTCCGGTCTGGACCATCACCTGCTCGATCCTGTCGACCAGCACGGCGGCCGGCGTGCTTGCGCAGCGATTGATATAATCGAGGGTGGTGTCGCAGAAGGAGCATCGATGCCAGTAACAGCCGTGAGCGATCGCAAGCTTGTTCCAGAGCCCGTCGCTCCAGAGGCGGTGCATGGGATTGGCGATCTCAATGAGGGAAAGATATCTGTCCAGCGGGAGATCTGAATAATCGGGACAGCCGGTCTCCGACGGGGAAAGGTCCTTCCCCCGGTCAGCATTATAATAGACCACTTCGTCCCCGGTCCTGATAAACGTCCTGCTGAGGGCCCCTGTATCCGCCTCACCGTGGAGGAAGCTCAGAATGCCCAGTAAAGGAAGTTCGCCGTCGTCCAGGGTGATGAAATCCACATAGTTGAAGACCGCCGGTTCTGAAAGTTCACGAAGTTCGGTATTGACGAACCCTCCGCCCGCGATGATCTTGATGTGGGGAGCGGCTCTCTTGATAAATTGCCCGCACTTCAATCCCGCGTAGAGGTTGCCGGGGAAAGGGATGGTGATCCCCACAACAGCGGGACGATGCTGTTCGATGCTTTTCTGTAAAAGTTCGAGCAGCCAGACTTCAATAAGAGTATCGGGTTGTCGCAATGCGTCATCGATTGGAGCAAAAGAATGGGCGGACATCCCGAGCTTTTCCGCATACCGGCTGAAACCAAAATCGGGGGTAATGGCATCTTTGATCAGATCGCCGATATCCTCAACATACCGCGTTGCCAGGAACCGCGCCCGGTCATTCACCCCGATGTTCCCGAAGGACAAATCCAGGTCGGGCAATTGATCGAATCGCGAAGCCCGCGGTAAAAAAGTATCGGAACAAAGGATATGGGCAAGCGTGTTGTCACGATACTGCAGGAAATCCATTACCTGACCCACGGTCTGCAGATAGTACTGTTCATTGCTGATGATGTGATGCGAGTTCCCGGAAAGCACCTTCTGGGTGTCTTTCGCACGAGAGAAAAGCTCCTGAAAGCCTTCCCCGGAAAAGATCTTGTTGATCAGTTCAATGCCCAGGTCGGCCTGGAACACGTCATAGCCATGCATTTTCAAAAAGCCTTTCAGATACGGCGAAGCCGGGTAGGGGGTGTTGAGTTGGGTAAAGGGCGGCGTGATGAGGAGTATTTTATTAGGCATGGGCATATCTTCCGGCAGTATGAGTACGTGTGGTTGAACGATGAAAATAATGAATAGCAGGGAACCGCAGGCACGTCGCTGGCGCGACGTGCCGCTCTGGATAGACCGTTGATCACCGCTATTCTTTGCCAATCTTACTGAAGTCCCTGTTCTTTAGCAAGCATAACCTGCGGGAAGAACCCTTCGAGAGAAACGGGAAGTTGCCTTCGAAAGGAGGATTATTGACTCCCTACCCTCTTTCCTATATACTTATGTTAGATCGTATATAGATGTGCTTATGAACGACTATTGTGCCGGTGACGTTTTCATCACGGGCGCAAAAAAGGACAGGGATGAAACTGAGAGCCATCGAGCCGGTTCCGAGTCCGTTCACCCGCAAGAGCAGATACATCCTGGTGGTCGAGGGGGATACCAATGACCTCTTCACCACCGCAATGATCCTCCACCGGTTCTCCTATCCCGTTTGCACTGCACGGAATGCCCGTCAGGCGTTGGACATGGTCTCCGTGGCCATGCCGGCCCTCGTGATCACCGACTTCGCACTCCCGGGCATGAACGGCATCGATTTCCTGCGGGTACTGGGCAGCAATCCTCACACGATCTCCATCCCGGTCCTCCTCCTGGTGCCTCCCGGCGATATCGGTCACGAGATGAGCGATGTGGAGATCGGCGGTCGCTCCATCCTGCACAAGCCTGTTGCGGTGGAAGACCTCTATCGCGCGGTCCAGGCGGCCATGGAATCCACGCCCCGGACGAACATCCGCGTCCAGGCCACGCTGCCGGTGACCGTGAACAATGTCGCGCTCGACAGCGCCCGGGGTGAATGCGCCACTCATGTTTCGGCCCACGGACTGTATATTCGCACGTTCAAATATCACCGCCCTGATGAGCAGATCGCCCTGCTGCTCACCATCGGCGGCCGCACCGTCAAAGCCGACGGAAGGATCCTCTATACCCGCAGGCAGGACAGTGACCTATTCATGGAGCCGGGCATGGCGGTGAAGTTCACCAGGATCATGGCCGAGGACCGGGAGTTCATCAGGCAGTTCGTTCACGACGCGGTGACCCGGGGGATCGTGATGGACCTCCAGTGAAACAGGAGTATCACTTCTTCTCCCCGTGCTTTTCCAAACTCCCCATCGATCATCCAGGCAAGATACACCAGGCATGGCATAACAATGGCCTGCTCCGGCCCGATATTTATTTCCAGCCGTTGCAATCGCGAAAAAAAACGCTATAATGCATTCGTTGTGTATGCGGCGGTGGAACGCCGGGAAGCTCATATCCAGGAGGTTACCCTAATGAAGAAATATTCGCTGTTTGCTCTGATCACCGTTCTGCTCGCCCTCTCCCTGCTCCAGGGATGCGGGTACAATACGATGCAGGCCAACGAAGAGTCTGTCAAGGCCGCGTGGGGCGACGTCGAGTCCTCGTACCAGCGGCGCGCAGACCTTGTCCCCAACCTCGTCGAGACCGTCAAGGCATACGCGAAGCATGAGCGCGAGACGCTCGCCGCCGTGACCGAAGCGCGGTCCAAGGCCGGGTCCATCACCGTGACGAAGGCTATGCTCGACGATCCCCAGGCGATGGCCAAGTTCCAGCAGGCCCAGGGAGCGCTGAGTTCGTCATTGTCGCGGCTCATGGTCGTGGTGGAAAAATATCCCGACCTCAAGGCGAACCAGGGCTTCCAGGACCTCGCGCACCAGCTCGAAGGGACGGAGAACCGGATCAACGTGGCCCGCTCGCGATACAACAAGGCGGTCGAAACGTTCAACACGTCCATTCGCATCTTCCCGAACAACCTGACCAACAGCATGCTCCTGCACCTGAAGCTGAAGGAACCCTTCAAGGCGGACGAGGGCGCCGCAACCGCGCCCAAGGTGAAGTTCCAGTAACCGGCGGGATGATGATCATGGGGGGGAGACATATCGGAATGGGCTTAAGACGGCAGGCCGCGGTGATTCTGGCCGCTGCCGCGGTCCTGTGCCTGTTCCTCGGACCGGCGGAGTCCTTCGGCCTTGACGTGCCGAAGCTCTCGGGCCGTGTGAACGACTACGGGAACATGATCTCTCCCCAGGCCCGGGCCACGCTGGAGGCGGAACTCGCCGCTCTCGAGCGCGCGGACTCGACCCAGGTGGTCGTGCTCACCATGCCGTCCCTCGAAGGTGACGTGATCGAGGAGTTCAGCATAAGGGTCGGCGATGCCTGGAAGATCGGCCAGAAGGGCAAGGACAACGGCGTCATCTTCATCGTGTCGAAGGCCGACCGCAAGTTGCGGATCGAGGTCGGCAGGGGACTGCAAGGGGTACTGACGGACCTTCAGACCGGCAGGATCATCGATACGGTGATCAAACCCCGCTTTAAGCAGAACAGGTTCGACGACGGGTTCCTCGAAGGTACCCGGGACATCATCGCTGCCTCGCGGGGCGAGTTCAAACCGACACCGAAGGCGACGCCCTACATCAGTCCTAACCGTTATTTCGAGGTGTTCCTGGTCGCCGTGTTCCTTGTCCTGCCGTTCCTGAGGCGGATCAACCGGTTCCTTCCGATCCCCGCGGGCGCTGCAGGCGGTCCGCTCCTGCACGTTCTGTCCACCGGCGGCGCTGCGTCCGGTTCCACCCTCGGCATACTCGCAGTTGTCGGCGGCGTGGTCGGCCTGTTCGTGGCCGGCATCGGCTCCAGCAAGAAGCACGGGCATCACGGCAGCGGGGGAGGATTCCTTGACTCCTTCGGCGGCTCGTCATGGTCCAGCGGCGGCGGCAGTGATTTTGGCGGCGGGGGCGGCGGGTCCTTCGACGGCGGCGGTTCATCGGGAGACTGGTAATGGGCCACAGATCACTGGCGGATACATTCTTCAGTAATGAGGAGCGCGGACCCATCGAGGCGGCTGTCCGCGACGCGGAGTCGCGCACCATCGGGGAGATCGCCGTCATGGTCGTTGACGCAAGCGACGAATACCTTCACGCCGATACCATCGGCGGCATCCTCTTTTCCGGTGTGTTCTCGTTCTTTGGCGCTGTCGCGTTCTTCGATTCCGCCATCGTCCCGTACATCGTCCTGACGGCGCTGATCTTCTTCCCCTGCAGGCTGTTCGTGCGGTCCTTCCCCGTTATCAAATCGGAATTCATATCTCCGCGAAAGCGCCGCGATGCGGTGCGGATCCGGGCGCTCCGGGCGTTCTACGAGAAGGGGCTTTACAAGACCAAGGCGCAGACGGGCGTGCTGTTCTTCCTGTCGCTCATGGAACGGACGGTGTGGGTGCTTGCGGACAAGGGCATCTATGAGAAGATCCGGCAGGAACAGCTCGACCGCTTTGCCGCGACCGTGTCGCAGGGGGTCCGGGACGGCCGGGCTTCCCAGGCGCTTCGCCAGGCCATCACCGAGGCAGGAACGCTTCTCACCGAACATTTCCCTAAAACGCCGGACGACAAGAACGAACTGTCCGACAGTATCATCACGGGACAAGGTTGAACGGGTACGAACGAGCCTGAGTATCATCCGCATGTCCCTTTCCCGGTAGCGCACTGCCCTTCTGTCAAAATCCTTGCATTGCCCCCCCGTTTATTGTAAGGTTCTCTCGCTTTTGATCATTCCTCACAAGGAGCCATCCATGGATATCTGTCCCTGCGGTTCAACAAGACCTTACGCGGACTGCTGCCGGCCCCTTATCGCCGGCGAGCGGCGCGCCGACATGGCGGAACAGGTCATGCGCTCCCGGTACAGCGCCTATGTCAAAAAGGAGCTTGCCTGGCTCCGCGACTCGCTGCACCCCGACCACCGGGCCGACTATGATGAATCAAGCAGCCGCGCCTGGGCGGATCGGGCCCAGTGGCACGGCATCGAGATCGTGAAGACCGAGAAGGGCGGGCCCGGCGACCAGGAGGGGCAGGTCGAGTTCGTCGTGTCCTTCACGGAGAACGGCGTCCGGCAGGAGCACCATGAGCTGTCGTCGTTCAAGAAGACGGGAGGGACCTGGTATTTCGCAACGGGAAAGCCGCTGCCGACCCGGCCGGTGGTGCATGCGTCGCCCAAGGCCGGCCGAAACGATCCCTGCCCCTGCGGCAGCGGGAAGAAGTTCAAGAAATGCTGCGGATAGCGCGCAGCGGTGCGGGAACTGCTCCCGGGCGCCGTCCCCAGTCCCGTTCCACCGTCGCTACAGATGTCGAACCTGGAGCAGATATTGCTTCGGCTTAACTGTTCAGGATATGAACAGATTCGAGAGCTGTTCGTGCAATCCGCTGAACCGACTGCTCCTTCCCGATGTTTTCTCCTCGCGCCAGGGCAATGTTATCAACATACCCTTAAATTACCCCTTGATACTTGGTGCCGAGATGTGCAATAATTTCATCATATTTGAGAAACGATGAGGTCTCCGAACGCGCGCGCCATGAGCTGCGCTGTGGCGGAGATTTTTTTTCTCGATCCGGGAACCAGGCGGAACGGGCATTCAGTATGAAAAAAACGAGAATATTGCTGGTGCAGAACGCGAAGACCCAGGGGAATGGTACCAAGCGGTCCCTTGACAGCACGGGCTACGATGTTATCTGGGTCGGATCCGGGGTGTCGGCGCTTGCTGCCGCCAAGCAGTGGACCATTGATCTGGTCATCATCGACGTCTCCCTGCCGGATATCGAGGGGGGCGACCTGTGCCACCGGTTCCGGTCGCGCGAGACCATACGAACCATCCCGATCATCCTGCTTGCGCCGCGTGAATACGTGCCGCCACGGGCGAACGACCTGAACGGGGGCGGGCCCGATGTCTATCTTACGAAGCCTTTTTCGGACAGCGAACTCGCTGCGAGCATCACTGCCGCGCTCGCGAAGCGGGCGCCTGAGAAGGCGCCGCCGCCCATGCCGCGGCCCGTCGTGAAACTGGGGCCGAGACCGCATGCGGATATGGTGACGAGAGCGGAACGAATGCCGGAACCGCAATCCACGCCCATACAGGAACAAAAGCCGGTTTCAGCACCTCAGCTCCGCCCGCTCATGCAGGCGGAGCCGAGAGCGCAGGTGGGACCAGCACCGACACCGGGAGAGAATCGATCGCCGGAACAGGTCGCAATTGCGGATAGTAAACCCGCGACGCGACCGCAACTGCAGCTCGTCCGGAAAGCAGAGCCGATGCCCGCGGTCCATCCGGCTGACCTTCCTCCTGCCTCGACGCCCCTGCCCGCTTCAGCGCCGGCGGACGAGGTCGTCGATCCCACGACGGGCCTGTTCAGCCGGAAACAGTTCGAGGCCATGTTCGCGAAGGATTTCAAGCGGGCCGTGCGGTTCAAACAGCAGTTGAGCTGCATGATGATCGACCTGGACGGCCGGAGGATCGGGCGGGAGGGAGACGAGGCTACGCTCAAGTCGATCATCGGGCTCGTTCAGCAGACGATCCGCGAGGTGGACACCGCCGCCTGGTGGACCGGCAAGGAGCTCATCATCCTGTTGCCGAACACCATCCGCAATGACGCCTTGCAGGCGGCCATGCGCATCCTCGAGACGGTGGCGAACCACCCGTTCACCTGGTCTGATTCCACGAAGGTCACGATGAGCATCGGTGTTGCTGGTCTGCCCGACAGGTTCATCGACACTGAACAAAAGCTCATCGACGCTGCAGCCATGGCGTGCAAACGGGCAGGAGATATGATGAGACCGTGACCGGTTCCCTTGCTCCAGATCCTTTCTGTCTTCCCATGTATTGACATTCCTCTCCCCCGTCGATAGTATCTCAAAGGAAGAACTGACATGGCTGAGAATGATGTCTCTATAGTCCTGATCGGGATGCCCGGCGCCGGCAAGAGCACTGTCGGCGTCATGTTGGCAAAACTGACCTGCCGCAGTTTCGTTGACACCGATGTTCTGATCCAGTCGTCGCAGGGCAGGCCTCTCCAGGACATCGTTGACCGGGAAGGGCACCTGGCCTTGCGCGCCATCGAGGAACAGGTCATTCTGCAATTCGATTGCCGCAATTGTGTCATCGCCACGGGCGGCAGCGCCGTGTACAGCCCTGCAGCCATGGCCCATCTCAAACGGCACGGCATCGTTGTCTTTCTTGATGCGGAACTGCCTGTGCTGGAGGCGAGGGTGCGTGATCTCGATACACGGGGTCTTGCAAAACGGCCGGACCAGAGTTTTCGTCAGCTTTTCGAGGAGCGGGTCCCGTTGTACGCGAAATACGCCGACGTCACGATCGCGTGCGGACGCCTCACCCATGACGAGGTCTGTGCTCGGATCATCGGTGAGTTGAAGGAGGGACACCGGCGGGCGGTATGCGCGTAGCGCAGGACCTTCACGGCAGACAGCACGATACCTCGTCCATGTCCATGCACAGAACAAAGAAAGAACAGGAGATCATCGAGGGCCTCAAGCCGGTCTGCATCTGCAAGGGGATCAAGGCGCGCGTGTTCCAGGAGCGGATCAAGGCCGGCCTGACGACGGTCGAGGAGCTGAAAAAAGCGACGGGCGCGGGATCCGGCTCCTGCAAGGGGGAACGATGCACACGCCGTATTCGTGAGATCCTCAGCAAATACGGTCACTCGGAAGTTCCCAAAGGCCAGGCCCGTTGATCGCAGGTGTATACTATAAGGAGAAGTGTCTGTTCTTGTAATCCTGGAGGAGAAATGGGTCTCTTTGATCGGGTCTTAAACGCAGTCAAGAACAAGGAAGAATGCATACCCGCGGTAGCACCGGGCAGGAACGATCCCTGCTGGTGCGGAAGCGGCAGGAAATACAAAAAATGCCATCTGCCTCACGAGGAGAAGAAAGCTGCTGAAAAAACCTGCAGCCTGAACTGCGGCCCGACATGAAGCTCTTCCTGAGCTGAGTTTCAGCTCACCATCCCCTTTCGTTAATGTCAAATAGTTGCTTGCAAGAGCGCTGGTCTCGGTCACGGATGCATTCAGGTCGGACCTTCCCGTCTTCTAAGAACTTCTTCCTAAGAACTATTGCCCTCCGTAGTACGAGCTTATCCCGATTTACCTTTTTCCCGCCCTGGGGTATCTTAGAATCAACAAGAACGAAAAAACCACCCACAAGGAGGGAATGAACATGTTGAACACAGGCGGACATACGGTAAAGGCGGGGACCTACTGGAATATGGCGAACGGCAGCAGGGTGCAGATGGAACAGGAAGGCGTGCTTCCGGGCAGCGGAACGACCCGGTACATCAAGGCCCCGGTGGTCGTGATGCTCATGGCGGCTCCGGTCATCGGTCTGGTATTCGCGGTGTTCCTTCCCTTCATCGGGATCGCAATGACCCTGAGCCTGATCGGCAAGAAGCTTGCAACTACGGTTACCGAGGCGGCTGCAGGCAGCATGTCCTTCGGATGGCGGCCCGTGGAGGCTTATCTGGCCGGCAAAAAGCGGAAGAATGAGGCGAGGGCAAAAAAGGACAAAAAGGATGCGGGCAAGTAGTAGCGAAGGAACAGGAAAACAGAAACGGCGGGACAGGATACACTGTCCCGCTTTTTTTTGGCTGTTCCCGGCGCCATAACAGCATGCTCAAACCGATAGAATGAACTCGCTTCGGAACCGGGCGACTCCCGAGGCTTCAGTCATCGCGGCACAGTCGGGTATGCGGACAGAGAAAAGAACGCGCCCCTTTGTAAATAACCGAAGAATCTGATACACTAAAATCAGATCATGTGTTGTGCATCCCGAAGGAGGAACCCATGAAGATCGAACTGGAAGGAAAGCTCTTGAAAATGGTCCCGGAGAACGACCGGGAGAAAAAGGAATTGAGCCAGCTGTGGAACGTCATCATTGACTGCGTGAAGGACAACAAGAAACTGGTCCCGGTCGGTCAATACACTCCGGGCATCAAGGAAGTGGCGACATTCCATATCGAGTAGCGATGAGCCGCCGGCCGTCCGTACAGAAGGGGAGGGCCTGAATGCAGCATATCCGGTCGCTGATCACAGTGTGCCTGGTTTCAATGGTGCTGATCGTGCCTTCAAGCGTCCCTGCCTCAGAGTCCTGTTCGATGATGGGCGGAATGTGCCGGGACGTGTGCGAACGGAACGAGAAGGCCGAGGCGGGCGCTTTTGAGGACTGCGGAGCGAGGCAGGAGTGTTGCGTTGTTCACGTGGCGACACCGGTCCGATGCTGTATCCTGTCTCAGGACGCTAAGGATTATGGCCCGTCCAATTGCGGGGAACCGGTGAACGGCATTTGCCCGAAGGGGTCGGGAAGCCCGGTCCCGTGCGCCAAGTTGCGGATGTGTGCAACTGAGAAGTGAATGCACGAAGACTTCGAATGGCCCTTGCGGTCCCTCATTTCCTCGTGGTATGATTATCCCGTTTTTCACGTCACATCCATCTCTCTCTATTTTCCGGAGGAAAACCTCATGAAAAAGGTCTCGTGGAAGGACATCGGTCTGGTGAACACCCGCAGTATGTTCAAGAAGGCCATGGAGGGGAAGTATGCCATCCCCGCGTACAACTTCAATAACATGGAGCAGCTGCAGGCCATCGTAATGGGCTGCGTGGAATCGAGATCGCACTTCATCCTGCAGGTCTCGAGCGGGGCGCGGAAGTACGCGAACCAGACCCTCTTGCGGTTCCTCGCCATGGGCGCGGTAGCCATGATCAAGGACGCAAAATCTCCGGTCAAGTTCGCCCTGCACCTGGACCACGGAGACACCTTTGAACTCTGCAAGTCCTGCATCGATTCCGGCTTCTCGTCGGTCATGATCGACGGGTCCCACCACTCCTACGAGGACAACATCAAGCTCACGAAGAAGGTGGTGCAGTATGCGCGCAAGTATAACGTCACGGTGGAAGGCGAGCTTGGCGTGCTGGCGGGCATCGAGGATGCCGTGGTCGCTGACAAGTCCACCTACACGAAGCCTGAGCAGGTCGAGGATTTCGTCAAGAAGACCGGTGTGGACTCGCTGGCAATCTCTATCGGCACCTCCCACGGCGCCATGAAGTTCAAACCCGAGCAGTGCACCCGCGACGAACGCGGCGTGCTCGTACCGCCGCCGCTCCGGTTCGATATCCTTGAGGAGATCGAAAGGCGGATCCCCGGATTTCCCATCGTGCTGCACGGCGCATCGTCGGTGGTGCCTGAATACGTACAGATGATCAATGCCAACGGCGGGAAACTGAAGGACGCCGTGGGCATTCCGGCGGAGCAGCTCCGGAAGGCCGCGCGGAGCGCCGTATGCAAGATCAACATCGACAGCGACGGCCGTCTGGCCATGACCGCCTTGATCCGCAAGACACTGACCGAAAAACCGGCCGAGTTCGATCCGCGGAAGTACCTCGGCCCGGCGCGCGACGAGCTGATCAAGATGATCGTCCACAAGAACAAGGAAGTGCTGGGCTCGGCGGGCCAGGCGTAGCGGGCAGAAGCGTCGGGTCAAGGGCGTGCATCATGGTGATCCTTGAAAGGTGGGACAACACACTCCCCCGGCCATGTAAAATAATTATAATAACTCTTGACTTCCCGGCTTCTAAGTGGCATTATGCATCCCAGAAGTTTCGGAAGTTGTTTGTTGGGAAACCGCAAAGACTTTTCGTCCTTGCGGTTTTTTGTTTGGAACGTCCGTCATCTTCAATATCACAGAAGGAGGTAGCACACCATGATTACAGGAACCGTGAAGTGGTTCAATGATGCCAAGGGTTTTGGCTTCATTTCCCGTGAAGATGGCGCAGACGTGTTCGTTCACTTCGGCGACATTCAGGACAGCGGCTTCAAGTCGCTTGCTGAAGGCCAGCAGGTGCAGTTCGACATCGTCGAATCGCCCAAAGGCCCCAAGGCAGCCAATGTCGTAAAGATCTAATCTTTCGACCAACCCATTCAGCAGGTCCCGTTCATCGGGGCCTGCTTTTTTTTTACTCTTTCCACTTCGATCTTCCGACGCCCCCGATCCTATCCAAGCCACCTCCTCAGCGCTTTGACAGCAGGGTCCTGGTCTGATAAACTGATACCACTTCTGTTACGCACGCTCGTTGTTCACAGGGAGGTTGCTTATGATCAAAATGATCGCCAATCTGCTGAAGATCCTGAATTCCGATGCCGATCCGTCGCAGATCAGCCTGGCGCTCGGATTCGCCCTGGTCTCCGGCCTCCTGCCTTTCTTCTCTCCCGTCAGTCTGCTGATCCTGCTGATCGTTTTTCTGCTGCGCGTCAACCTGTCAGCGTACATTCTGGGCACGGCCTTCTTTTCGGGCGTCGCCTACCTGCTGGACCCGCTGCTCCACCGCATCGGGCTCGCGATATTAACAGCGGGGCCGCTCGAAGGGCTCTGGACCACGCTGTACAATTCGACGCTCTGGCGGATCCAGAGGTTCAATAATTCCGTGGTGTTGGGCGGCCTGGTCTTCGGCATCCTGTGCTTCGTTCCCCTCGTGCTCCTGGCGAACGCGCTGATCCGGCGCTATCGGGAACATGTGCTCGCGTGGGTCAGGAAAACGCGCCTGATGCAGGCCTTCACGGCGAGCAAGTTCTACGATATATATATGAAGGTGTCCGGCTGGGGATGGGGAGGCCTGTCATGAAAAAATGGATACGCTGGCCAGGGCTCATCGGATTTGTCGTTGTCGTCGGTATCGTCGTCGCGCTCTGGTTCATCTTCCTGGACGGGATCGTCCGGCGCATGGTCGAGAAGGGCGGCACGGCCATCGTCGGGGCCGAAGTGGACCTGGCCCGGGCCCATGTCACGCTCGTTCCGCTCGGCATCACGCTCTCGGGGCTCCAGGTGACGGACCCCGCGGCTCCGGCGACCAATAGCATCGAGGTCGGGCGCATCGCATTCACGCTCGACAGCCTGAACCTGTTCCGGCGAAAGGTGATCATCGATGAGATGGCGGCAGAGGGCATGCGCTTCGGCACGGCTCGCAAGCGGCCGGGGAAGGTCGTGGTGCCGCCGCCGAAGCCGCCGGAGGAAAAGAAGAAGGAATCCGCCCTGCCGTCCTTCACCATGCCGGACGTCAAGACGGTCTTGCAGCAGGAGAAGCTCGAGTCGCCGGAACTGATCGAACAGGCGCAGGCGGACCTCAAGAAGAAGAACGAAGCCTGGCAGAAGACGGCCGCTTCGATGCCGGACAAGGCCGCGCTCGATGCCTATCAGGAGAGGATCAAAAAATTAAAAGAGGCGCAGAAGGGCGGGCTTAAGGGCCTGAAAAGCGCGGGGGCTGATGCGCTGGCGCTGACGAAGGACCTGAACCGCGATCTGGACGCTGTTAAGAAGGCGAAGGCCGCTTTCGGAACCGACCTTGCCGCCGCGAAGGCGCTCGTCGAGAATGCGGAAAAGTCGCCGCTCGATGACGTGCGGCGCATCGCGGACAAGTACAGCATCTCCTCGGAGGGGCTCGCGAACCTGAGCCAGACGCTCTTCGGCGGGAACGTCCGGGGATGGATCGACAAGGGCGTGCTGTGGTACGGAAGGCTCAAGCCGATGTTCGAGCGGTCGGGCGAAAAGAAGGGGAACGTGCAGGTGGTGAAGCCCCTGCGCGGACGGGGTGTTGATGTGAGGTTCAAGGAGGAGCGGCCGTTGCCCGATCTTCTGATCGGGACAGTCAAGGCATCGCTCCAACCCGAGGCGGGCACGTTCACCGGAACCATCAGGAACATCACGCCCGACCAGGATGTGCTCGGCAAGCCGCTCACGTTTGTCTTCGCCGGCAGCGGGTTGAAGGACGCCCAGGCCGCGAACATCACCGGCACCCTTGATCATCGGAAGGCCGACCTGCCTGACGATTCCCTGGAGTTCGCGGTCCGCGGGTACAAGGCTGCTGGTATGACGCTCTCATCCGCTGCGTCACTGCCGGTCAGCCTGCAGGAGGGGACCATGGACCTGGAGCTTAAGGGCAGGCGCGACGCAAAGGTGATCTCGGCAAGGTGCGTGGCACGGGTGAAGGGCGCGAAGCTGAACACAGGAAGCGACGAATCCGGCGGTGTCTTCGCCAAGGCCATCCGCTCGTCGCTGGCCAAGGTCTCGGCCTTCACGCTCACGGCTGACATCACGGGCACGCCGGATAACTATCAGGTGAAGATCTCATCGGACCTCGACAAAGTAATGAAGGACGCGGCAGGTTCCCTGGTGCGCGAGCAGCGCGACCGGATCGAGAAGGAACTGAAAAAGGCCATACAGGAGAAGACGGCGGCAAAGCTCGCCGGCCTGAAGGAATCGATGGGCGGGCTTGGCGCAACGGGCGGCAAGCTCGACGGTCTGCAGGACCGGCTGAACGCGTTGATCAAGGATGCAGGGGCCACGGGCGGCGGGAAGCTCAAACTGCGGTAAGAAAGGACGTATGCGGACAGGAAGGTATCGGTAGACCCGTCCTGAGGTGGATCGGTCCCGAACCGGTCATGCAATAAACAACGCCGGGCCGCTGCTTAATGCAGCGCCCGGCTTTTTTGATCGCGTCAGTTCCCCCGGTGCTCCGGCGGGTAGGGCGCGTATCCGTTCTCATCCCACAATCGATTCCCCGTCACCACGCCGCAGTTCAAAATGCCTTTTCTGCACAGGACGTCACGCCATTCGTACTTGACCAGCGTATTCTGGGCCGGCACGCGCTCGGGTTCGAAGGCGACCCGGAAAATAGGAGAATACTGCCGCTCGCCGAAGCCTGTGCCGGCTGCCTCGTCCCGGCTGGACAGGGATTTGCTTCGTTCCGCGCTTCCCGTCGATGGTGCCGCGGGTGCGCTTTCCCGCTTTGTTATCTCGTTACGCGCCTGCGGCCGGTCCTTTTCCCGATAGACGGCCACGGCGATCACACCCATGGCCGACGCGTCATTGAATGTCCTGATGCTGTAGGAGTCGCCCGGCTCGGTGAAATAGAACTTATGGACCGTATCATTGTCGGTGCGCCACCCGTCATACCGGCCCTGATCGTAGCTGTTCACGAGGTACATGTCCTCGGTGCTCCTGAGTTCGGACCGCTTGCCGGAAATGATGTTCCTGCCGTCCACGGACACGACCACGCCGATCCGCTCGGGTGTCATGTTCCGTATGACGATGCCGTAGTTCTCGCCTTTTTTCGCTTCCAGGAACTTCTTGATGATGCGGGTGTCGCCCTTCCAAAGATCCTTGTGCGGGATGGCGAGCAGGGTGGTTCCCAGGGCCGAGACGACCTCAACGCTGACCTCGCCCTGCCATCTGTCCCCGATGTGGGGGTATGCCGGTGCCGCCGCCATCATGACTACTGCCAGAACTGCCGAAAGTACGTAACGCATGGTGTTTCTCCTTTCTGAGGGATCGGTAACCGCGAGAGAGCTCATGATCTCCGCCGGTTTGGTCTATTGGACAAGCAGAATCCGGAAAAAGTTCCCGTCGATTCAAGGACGGGTCGGTCAGTCGACGGTACCCGTTGTTTTTGATCTTTTATTTCTTTTGCGCTCTGTGCGCCCTCGCGGTCCTCATTCCTGAGTTTGTTTCTTCTTAACTCCGAATTTCGCACTACGCATTTGGCAGGGCGTCTTTTTAATTGCACACCGCATTACTTCCTTATATACTATCTGGCAATTGATCCCGCAAAGGATGGACCGGTTGATGCCATGATCAAAATAACGGTTTTCGGTGCGACAGGAAGGACGGGGAGGGCGGTCATTTCGCTTGCCCTGACACAGGGCATGGAGGTCACCGCCTATGCCCGCACGTCCGCGGCCCTTCAGGAGCTGGCAGGGAGGATCACGATCATCGAGGGGGGGCTTGACGACGCGGACCGCATCGCCGGAGCGATCGGCCATGCCGATGCCGTCGTGATCGCATTCGGGCCGCGCAAGGGAGGTCCCCAGGTCTTCTGCGCCCACGCGACGCAGCTCATCGTATCAGCCATGAAAGAGCGGGGGGTCAGGCGCCTGGCCTGCGTAACCGGTGCGCTGGTGGGCGAGCAGTATCCCAGCCGGGGGCTGTTCTACCGGGCAATGAGAAGGTTGCTCGTGCGGAAGGCCCCCCACCTGATGCTTGACCGGGACGGGCAGGAGACGATTGTCATGAACTCGGGACTTGATTGGACGGTATTCAAGCCGCCGCGGCTTATGAATGGAAAGGACCGGCCCGGGACCCAGTTGGGGCCTGATCTCGTGATCGGCCCCGCTGCGAGAACAACGGTGGGAAGCCTTGCCACGGCGATCCTCGGCGAACTGCTGGGGTCGCAACACGTCCGCAAGGCGGTCTTTATCAGGTCCTGACAGGGATCAGCGATCCTTCCGGTCAAGGGCCGCCTCCAGCCCGGCACGTGAAGTTCAGGTTGAGCTCGCATTTCCCTAACCCGGATAAGCCGGAACTAAAAACAGAAGCAGAAGCAAAAGGCGTCTTTGCGAGAAAATTTCTTGCCGTGTTGAGTAGAATTTGATTTCTTAGTTACTAAGGGACCGGGAACAGGACATGGGCGTAATGGACGCTGCTGAGAGGGCAAAGCGGTACGTGCTGGTGGTGGAGACGAACGTCGACGACCGCTTCACGGTGAGCATGCTGCTCCAACGGTTCGGTTGTACCATCTGCAGCGCCCACTCTGCCGAAGAGGCGATGGAGTTCCTGACGGTCGCGCCTCCGGCGGCAGTGGTCTCGGAAGACGGGCAGCTCGGCACCGGTCTTCTTGCGCGGATCAAAAAGGACGGCCGTTTCTCCGACGTTCCGGTGATCCTGCTGACAGCGTCACCGGACCATGCCCTCGAGGACCGCGCGCGGCGGGGGGAGATAGCCGCCGTGCTCCGGAAGCCGGTTGATGCCGAGGCGTTCTATCGGGCCATCCAGGCCTCTGTCGAAAAGACCCCGCGCAAGAACATCCGGGTTGTGACCTATCTTCCCGCGAAGCTGGCCAATGATCCCGCGGGTGGCGACGGTTATGTGACGGTCCTCTCCGAGTATGGCATGTTCTTCAGGACCCTGGAACCCCGGGAGGTGCACGCGAAGGTGCCCGTGGACATCACGGTCAAAGGCCGCTCGATCCCTGTCGAGGCTGTGGTCCTGTACACCTGCGAGTTCGATGAGGGACCGTTCAAAGAGCCCGGGATGGGCATGAAGTTCTCGAAGATCAGCGACGACGCGCGGGCGTTGATCCGTGATTTCATCCTTGAACAGATCGGGGCCGGGACGGGAAACAGGGGAACCTGACCGCATCGGGCCACGAGGCCGGGAGAGAGAAGAGGGAAGATGGCAGGTATCGTATCACGACGTCCCGTGGTGGGACTGGCCGCAGGCATCATCATCGGCGCGCTGGGCTGGCTTCTGGCCGGGATGGACGCCGCGCCGGGCGCGGGCAGGAGCATCGCAGGCCTGCTGTTCACGACGGCCGGGTATTTTTTTTTGTTCGTTGGAGCGATCGCTCTCCTGAACGCCTTCGCGTTCTTGTGGAGGAAACGGTCCTCCCCCGGAAGGGACGGCAGCCCTCAGGCTGCACACCGACGGGAGAGGTGAGGTTGCCTGGCCCGGCGGACCCAAAGTATGTTAAAATGAAGTATTAGTTCGGTTTCAGGAGCCCCGGTCCTTCTTATGGTAAATCCAAAGACCTTTGTCATGATCGTCGACGACGACGTGTCCATCCTGGACATCCTGCGGCAGTCGCTCAGCCTGGAAGGTTATGCCTGCGAGGCATTCACGCGCGGCGAGGACGCCCTGGAGGCGCTCGAGCGGATGCCCGCCGAAGTGCTGCTCACGGACATAGTCATGCCGGGCATGCGGGGGCTCGAACTGGTCAGCAGGGCGAAACGCATCCATCCGGCGATGACCGCCATCGTGATGACCGGGTTCGTCGAGGAGTTCTCCTACGACGAGGCCATCCGGTCAGGCGCGGCGGATTTCATCAAAAAGCCGTTCACGGTCCAGGAACTGATCGTCCGGATCAAGCACGCCAAGCTGCAGGACCACCTGCGCGAGCTCTCGATCACCGACGAACTTACCGGCCTCTCGAACCGGCGGGGATTCTTCGCCTTTGCCCAGCAGCAGATGAAGCAAGCGAAGAGAAATGGCGAGCGCATGGTGCTGTTCTTCGCGGACCTCGACGATCTCAAGATCATCAACGATACCTTTGGTCATGTGGCCGGGGACCGCGCCTTGTCCGATGCGGCCCGGATCTTCGTGGAGACCTTCCGCGACTCGGACATCATCGCCCGCATGGGCGGAGACGAATTCGCCGTCCTCCTGGGCAACGCTCCGGACGCGGGCATCGAAACCGTCCGGAACCGCCTGGAAAAGCGCCTTGTCGAATACAATGCCCGTCGGGACGGATCGTTCCGGCTCTCCGTGAGCGTGGGCCTCACGGTGTTCGATCCGGCCAAACCGGCCACCGTGGACGAACTGATCCATCAGGCCGACGCGCGGATGTATGAGGAGAAGATGCGCAGGAAGGTCGCCGGAGGCACGGCGTAGCGCGTACCGCGGTCCCGCTCTGAGTTGACAACCAGAGGGCTGCATGCTACAGTCTGTTATAGGTCCATTCGTTGAAGGCCAGCTTCACAGAACTTTGCTCAGAGCAAACCCGGGGAAATCCGGGGACGCAGAGCTTCGAGGCTACAGAGAACGCTGCTCGCTGCCGGGAGCGCGTTTTACACGCCGGTCGGGCCGCCAAAGTCAGTATCTTGTCTTCCCGGGGATATACACTTTGGCGGCTTTCTGTTTTTTCCATCGTTCATGCGATAGATCGCACATGCTTTATTGAGGAGGATTTCGACCATGCGCACCACAAGGACCGTTTTGCTCATTTGCTGCCTGAACATGCTGTTCGCGTGCTCACCGACGATCTACGGCACGCTCCAGCTCCTGGACCCCACTATGCAGCCCATCGCGCCCGCGAAAGAAAGCCCGGAGGGCACGGTCATTAACATGATCAACACGACGTCCAGCCTTGAGCAGGCCTCTCATTCCGTGACCGTGAATGCAGAGGGAAAGTACGAATCCGAGAAGGGAAAGCTCGCTCCCGGAATGTACAAGGTCGAGGCAAGCAGGATCGGGTACCAGACCGATACCCAGACCGTGGAGATCACCAAGTTCGGCGGCAAGAAGGTGGAGTTCAAACTCAAGAAGATCGCCGAGGGCAAGCGGAAATCCATCGAGGGGTCCCGGTCCGATGAGGACAAGATCGTGAATCCCGGCGAAGTGAACATTCAGCCGCCGACGATGTAGCACCGCGGTTCCCGCGGATTTAAAATTTCAGATTGGAAATTGTAAATTGCAAAGGTGATGTCACGTTTACAATTTGCATCTTGCAATAGGCAGATTCAAGGAGGCTTCCCATGGTAAAGCGTGCTCTCGTTCTAATCCTCGTCATGGCCGCATCATTCGTGTTCACCGGCTGTGCCGGCGAGAAGATGAACCTTGCGGTCAAGGCCAAGATCGATGGCCAGCCCGCTGCCCAGGCCAAGATCACGGTCGACGGTGTGGAGGAGGGACTGACAGGGGCCGATGGCGCCTTCACGAAGACCCTCACCAAGAAACCCGGCGCCGAGGTGTTGGTCGTTGTCACCAAGGAGATGCCGGGGTATCGGACCAGCCCCTGGAAGACCACCTTCCTGATGAAGCTTCCGAAGGACGGCGCCGTTGACCTGTACTCTTTTGACGCAGAGCTTCCCGCTGCGCGGTACGTTACGATCGCTGTCAGGGAAAAGGCGGCTCCCGTCGCAGATGCCGTGGTCAAGGCCGCGGGCAAAGAGGTCGGCAAGACAGGCGCCAACGGCGAGTTCGTGTATGAGTATCAGACCCTCCCGAAGGAGGGCATCGAGCTTACCGTGACGAAGTCCGGCTATGCGTCCTGGAAGCGGAGCGGCGGGCTTGAGCCGGGACAGCGGCTCGAGGCGGAGCTTGCGAAGCGGGTGACGGTGACCGTGACGGCGCTTACCGAGGAGTACGGCCAGTCCGGAGGCATCCCCGGCATTTCGGTCACGATCGATAAAAAAACGGTCGGTAAGACCGATGCGAAAGGGGTATTTACCTGGGTCTACGACGGCGAACCGGGCAAGAAAGCCCCGCTCATCCTGTCGGCGCCGGGCTACATCCCCTCGACCTGGAAGACCACGCTCACCCTCGAAGGTGAAATGGCGGTCCAGCGCTATTTCTATCCCACCACGGCCAGGCCGATCCGCACCGGCATCTACCGCTTCGTGGGCAATACACCCAACGTTGACCTGAAAGCCGTTCTCGCGCAGACCGAAGAGGCACTGGAAGGACAGCTGTTCAAGTTTGACTGTTTCAAAAAAGTGCCGTCCAAAACACTTCAGGCGGAGATGAAGAAGGCGAAATTGGGCATTGACAAGATCACGACGAAAGGATGGCGCGAGACGCCGCTCAAGCAGACCGTGGACATGATCGTGCTGGGCAGCGTCGCGAAGGACGATCAGGGGTTCCTGATCGAGACCAAGTTCTATTCATCCGGCGGGAAACTCATCCACAGCCAACTGGCCCGGGCCAGAAGCGAGGGTGGCATCGCCGGCGTGACCAGGGACATCACCTCGGCCGTACTGGCGAAGTTCCCCTTTGAAGGGACCGTCATCGGCGGCGAGGACGACCGTCCCCGCATCAACCTCGGCAAGTCGGGGTACAAGATCTCAAAGGGCATGGAGTTCGGTCTTCTGACGCCGCGCGTGGACGAGACCGGCAGGGTCTCGGGCTATCGCGAGATCGGCAAGCTCAAGGTCAGGAAGGCAGAAGACAGTTCCTCGCTCACCGAAGTGGAAAATCTGAAGAAGGGAGAAAAGGTTTCCCCCGGGGACCGGGTGGTCCGTCTGGTCATTCGCGAGGACGAGGGACAGGAAAAGAACTCGGTCATTGTCTCCGCCAAGGGAGGGCTGCCGCCCGACGTGTCGCCTCTTGCAGGCGTGAACATCTACCTGAACGAAGAGTGGGTCAGCACCACCGGGTCCGACGGCAAGGCCGAGGTGCCCGTCAAGCTCGGCAAGAAGTATGACCTCATACTGTACCGCCATGGCTATCAGCAGGTGAGCGACAAGATGCGTGTCGAGAAGAACCGGGACGTGAAGGAATATTCCCTGACCGTCAACAACGCGCTGTTCAAGGTCGATTCACAGCCTTCCGCGGCCGATGTCTCCGTGGACGGCGAGAAGTTCGGCCGGACACCCATCACCGACGGCAAACCCGTGACCCTCGGGTTTCACACGGTCAAGGTCTCCCTGGGGGGCGATTACCGCGATTGGGAAGAGGTGGTCGAGTTCGCATCCAAGATCGAGGACCGCACCGGCGCCAGGAGCATCGTTCTCCACAAGAACTTTTTAAAGATCGGAGAGCGCGCAGAGCAACGAGGCGACATGGACGGCGCCATTATCGCGTACCGAAGTACGGAGAAAGGACACCCGGATTATTCCGAGACCCATCACCGGCTGGCACAGATCTACCTGGACGACAAGAGCGACTACGACGCGGCCATCCGGGAATTCGAGAATGTGCTGTCACTGCCCGAGAACGAACAGCTGGTCTACAAGCAGTTCTCCGTGGCCTTCACCAACCTCGGCCATGCGTACTATGAAAAAGGGAATGCGCTTGTGGCAAAGGACAAGGAAGCGGCGGCCCAGAACTTCGCCAAGGCCATCAAGAACCTCCAGCGGGCCAAGCAGAACACGCGATTCTTCCCGACGATGCGCTATGATGAGGCGGTGCACGACACGTTCTTTTACACGGCGCTCTCGTTCCACAAGCTCTATCTGATCACGAAGAAATCCACCATGCTGAACGACGCGAACCTGGCATGGAGCGAGTACTTTGACTTCTTTCCGCAGAAGCTCGAAGGGAACGCCGCCTATGAACAGAGCCGTGAGGCAGGTCAGAAGTACTGGGACCAGATCAAGAGCAAGATGTAGGAGCTCATTGTGTTCTTTGCGATAACGGGGAGGAGCAGCATCAGGACAGCGTGGTGGTGCCTCATCGCGCTGATCGCGGGGGCAGGACCCACTGGAGCCGAGGAGACGCCGCCGACCCTTACGACGACACCGGCGGTTACCGCGGCGCAGGAGAAAAGTCCCGAGACGGTCGAGCCGCTCTTCGTCCGGCCTTTCACCCCGGCCGGACCCGGCAGGAACGACGGCAATCCCCTGTGGTCCCGGTCGGGCATGTTCATCTCCTTTGAGCGGAGCATCGGCGACAAGAAGGAGATCCACATCGGCCTTGCGGACGGTTTGCTATTCCAGACCCTCTATCACCTGCGTGCCGCAGCGGGGGAACTGAAGTTCTTTTTTCCCGGTGTGGTCGAGGATATCAGCTACAACGCGGGCATCTCCTGGTCTCCCCGGGAGGACCGCTTCGTATTCATGAGCAACGGCGGAGAAGGGAACTACGACCTCTATGCGGGCGACATGGGCGGCAAGGAGGTCGCGCGGCTCACGGAACACAAGGAAAAGGATGGTCAGCCCGACTGGTCGCCGTCGGGCAGCGCCGTCGTGTTCGTGTCGGGCCGTTCGGGCAAGGGCGACCTGTACATCATCGATAGCGTCACCCGCGTCCTCACCAGGCTGACCAAGGGCGGGAAGGAATACCTGTACCCCCTGTGGTCGCCCGAGGGGAAACGGATCGCGTTCATGCACGGGAACAACGAGAACCATGACATCGCGGTCATCAATGACGTGACCAGGCCGGCGGAATCGATCATGGCGCTTACGGCCTGGGAGCATGACGACATTCGACCGGTCTGGTCGCCCGATGGCAGGAAGATAGCCTTCTACTCGAACTACAATCCGCAGGGTGATCCGCGGATCTGGTCGATCATGGTGGTGGCGGCCGATGGTTCGGACCCGGCAGCGGGCGACGGCCTTGCGGCGAAGGCCGTGGCCGTCGATGTGGTGCCCGATGTGGAGCGTGGTCCGGCCTGGATGCCGGACGGCAGCCGCATCGTGTACGTGAAGAACGATCGTCAGGAGTACCACCCGATCTACGTGGTGAACATCGCCGACAAGGTCGGCAAACTGCTGAAGACCGACACCAAGATGAACCACGATGTGGTCTGTTCCGTTGACGGCACCATTGCGTTCCGCGCTCAGGTGGACCAGTGGGACCGGATCTTCGTGGCAAAAATGAAAGAGTAGGGGCGGCCCTGAGCGGCCGCCCGATCGCGGATTGCGGAATGCGGAATGCGGATTGAGAATCAACGGCAAGGTATAAGCACCATACGACCGTGAACGAGAAATATGAATCTTGAATGTTGTGTTTTGAATTGTTTAAAGGAGATTTCATGACGCGGTTCTCCCTACTCATCGGCATCATGATGCTTGTCGCGTCCCCGGTCCCTGCGGCCGATGATCCGGTCCAGAAGGCCATGAAGGCCTATGAGAAGCACCGGTATGAGGATGCCGGCCGCGACCTCCGCGCCGCGCTGCCGTTGCTCGAGCAGAGCAAACAGTCACCTGCCCAGCTTACGCTCGGCATGATCTATCTCCGGAACGCTGAACTGCATCGCGAACTTGCCCAGGTGTCAGCCGCCGTGAACGCTGACTATCTCCGGCGGCTTGCAGCGGAGCGCGGGGCGAACAGGAGCCGCTACAGCGACCTGTATCTGGGTCTTGCCCTTATCGAGAGCGGGAAAGCGGAGGCGGCAACGTCAGCGCTCGAGAAATTTTTTGCCGCCAGCGAGGATGCTAAATACAAGGTCATTGCGAAGATCGCGATGGGCACGGCGGCGAGCCTGGCCGGAGACAGCCAGAAAGCACAGGAACTGTGGAGCGGCATCAACGGCTCCGATCCCGAGGTGAAGACCGAACTTGCCGCCGCGTACAGCCGGGCCGGTCTGCAGGACAAGGACCCTGTCCGCCTGTGCGATGCAGCGTTGGCGGACGGCAGGAAGAGCGGTAAAGCCATTTCGATCATGGCCGTCAAGAACTGCATCGGCGTGTACGGCCGCGCCGGAGCTCCGGACAAGGGCTTTGACCTGCTTTCGCGTGCCGACCTGAAATCCTATTTCTACCGTGACGCCATCGGCAAGAGCAAGGTGCTAACATTCTATGACGTGCAGCTCCTTTCCAACCTCTCGGTGTTTTATTTTCAGGCAAGCCTTGCCGCGCTCGAAAAGGCGTCAGCGGACCAGCAGCTCAAGGGATTTGCAAGCTACTATCTCGGCGAGGCCCACATCCTTGCGGGGAACACGGACCAGGCCGCGAAGGCAACGGCCACGTTCCTCGCCTCTCCCCAGATGCCGCCGCAATACAAGAACAGGGCCATGGTGCGCCAGGGCGCCATCCAGCACCAGAAGGGGAAACAGTCCGAGGCCATCGGCGTGTGGGATGATCTGATCCGGAAGCAACCCGGTGAACCGGAGCTCCTGGCCGATATTCTGATCGCCTGCAGCTGGCTCAGGATCGATTGCCCCCGCGTTGCCCAGACATCTGCCGCGGCCGTGGAGAGCGGCGACGGGAAGCGCTTCGCCATCTTGAACGTTGGACTGGGCAGGTACGCTCTCGGGAAGAAGGACCTGGGAAAGGCCGTAACGTACCTTGAGACCGGGCGGGACAAGGGGAACAAGAACAAGATAGAGTCCAATGATCCGCTGATGCTCGTAAACCTGTCCGATGCCTACTATCGGACGAAGAAGTTTTCCGAGGCCCTGGAGATCTACTTCGAGATGAGCAAACAATTCCCCCAGGTGCGCCAGATCCAGGAGGCGCTCCAGGGCATCTATTCCATGGAGCACAAGAGCGCCGGGGACGTGAAGATCAACTGAATCTATTGCGGATTGCGGAATGCGGATTTCAGATTAAGATCCAAATCCGGTCAGATCCAAAATCCGCAATCTACAATTCGCAATCCGCAATCGTTTGAGGAGGGAACTATGAAGCGCATGATTATGATGATACTGATGGCGGTCGTTGTCATGGCAGGGGCTGTGCACGCGGCGCCCAAGAAGGACGGCAAGCCAGACGGCGGTTCCCTGAGCTATGGGGAATACGGCCGGCCGGCCACGCTCGATCCCATCACGAGCAACGAGATGATCTCGCTCCGCATCACCGAACTCATCTTCAACGGCCTCGTGGGCATCAATGAGAAACAGGAGCTCGTGCCCGAACTGGCAGAGAAATGGGAGGCCTCCAAGGACGGCCGGACCTTTACGTTCTTTCTCCGGAAGGACGTGACCTGGCATCCCCTGGAGGGAGAGGCCCCGAAGCCCTTCACCGCCGACGACGTGGTCTTCACCTACAAGATCATGATGCACCCCAAGACCATTACCCCCCTCAAGGTCCGGTATGAGTTCATCGATACCGTGGAGAAGGTGGACGATCATACGGTCCGATTCACCTTAAAGCGGCCCGTCCTGAACGCCCTGGCCAAGTTCAGCTTCAAGATCATCCCGAAGCATGGCCCGGCGAATCCGTTCCTGACGCGGGACGACCGCTTCGTGCAGCGCCCCATCGGGACGGGGCCGTATATGTTCAAGGCCGTGACGCCCGAGCGGGAGATCATTCTCGCCGCCAATGACAACTACTTCAAGGGAAGGCCACACCTCAGCCAGATCGCCGAGAAGCCCTTTGCGGACCAGAACATCATGACCCAGGCGCTGATGTTCAACGCCATCGACATGATCGTGCTCGTGAATCCGCGGGACATCCCCGAGATCCAGGGCGACAAGCGGTTCGTGCTGAAGACGTACAACGCCTTGTCCTACTCGTTCTTCGGCTACAACGTCCGGAATCCCCTCCTTGCGGACAAACGCGTTCGCCGGGCCTTTACCCTGGCGGTGAACCGTCAGGAGATGCTCGACTCGTTCTTCAGCGGCCAGGGCACTATCATCTCCGGGCCGTTCGCGCCCGGCAGCTGGGCCTATAACCTGGACGTCCAGCCCGCGGCCTTCGACGCACCGAAGGCGATCGCCCTTCTGCAGGAAGCCGGATTCACGAGGGGCGCCGACGGATTCATGCAGAAGGACGGCAAGAAGCTCACGCTCTCGCTCAAGGTCCCCATCGAGAAGGAGAGCGAGGCCGTGAAACGCGTGGTGCTTGCCTTCAAGAACTACCTCAAGAACATCGGCGCCGACATCAAGGTGGAGTTCAAGGAGTGGCAGGCCTGGAAGGAGGACGTGTTCCTGGAGCACGACTTCGACATCATCTTCGCGTCGTGGGTGTTCGACGACTCGGCGGACATTTCCTCGCTCTTCCATTCCGGCGAGATCGGACCGTGGAAGAACAACTTCGGCGGGTATGCCAATCCCGAGGTGGACGGGCTGATCAACGAGAGCAAGCTCACGCTGGACCACGAGAAGCGGCGCACCATCAACCGGAAGCTGCACGCGCTGCTGGCCGAGGAGAACCCCTACACGTTCCTCTGGAATCTCACGAACTACGCGGCCTACCGGGACAAGGTACGGCGCGTGGCGATCCATCCGTACAAGTTCTTCTCTTTTGCCGACGAGTGGTTCATGGAGGCGAAGGACCAGAAATAAACCTGACGCGGGGACGCGGTGACAGGGAGACACGGGGAAAAGACCAAAACCACTTAGCCACAGAGATCACCGAGGACTCAGAGAAAAGAAGCGAGAAAGCATCTACTCTGTGACCTCTGTGTCCTCTGTGGCAGATTTTTTATAAATTTATGAAGCTCACCTCCATACGGCCCATAGCCCTTGTTCTTGCCCGGGAGCTTTTTATCACCGGCCTTCTGCTCCTCGGTGTGAGTTTCGTGGTGTTCATCATTCTGTATCTCTCTCCCGGCGATCCCTTCAGCGTCCTGCTGGAAGGCCAGATGCCGACCGAGTCCGCGCGTGAGGGCATCCGCGAGGCCATGGGCGTCCAGAAGGCATGGTATGGCCAGTACCTGTCATGGCTGGTGAACATGCTCCAAGGGGACTTCGGGAATTCCATCCGTACCGGCCTGCCGGTCCTTGGCGAGGTCCTGCGTGTGGGCCTCAACACGCTTGTCCTAACCCTGGGTTCGCTTATTGTTACGCTCGTCATCGCTGTTCCCATCGCTCTCCATTCGGCCAGGCACGGCATGACCCGCCTCACCTGGCCCTTCACGATCGGTTCCTACATCATCTCGGCCCTTCCGGTCTTCTGGCTGGGATACATCGTCATCTATTTTTTCACTCATAAGCTGGGATTGTTCCCCATGGCCTTCGGGTTCGCGACGGGAGGGAAAAAGTGGCTCTATGCACTTCTCCCTGTCATCGTGCTTGGCATCGGGAACGGGACCATCAGCGAGGTCATCCGGTCGCTCCGCGAGGAGATGGCAAGGGTGCTGGACGAGGACTATATCCGCACGGCCCGGGCCAAGGGCGCGTCGGTCATGGCGCATGCCTTCAAGGAAGGCCTGCTCATCCCGGTGACCGAGATCGTCGCGGCAAAGATCCCCTTCATCCTCGGCGGCGCGGTCATCGTGGAGCAGGTGTTCAACTGGCCGGGCATGGGCAGGATGGCATGGCAGGCGGCGCAGGACCGCGACTTTCCGGTCATCATGGGCATTGCCATCCTCGCCGCGGTGTTCGTTCGACTGGGCAGCCTGTTCCAGAGCGTGGTGTACGTGGCGGTGAACCCGAGGGCGTCGAAAGAGTAGTGCGGAATGCGGAATTCGGAGTGTGGAGTGAAAGGCCGGAAGGGCGTCAGGCACAAGGCGATTAGTGACTTGCCACAGCCAGGGATTGACAATCCGGGAGAAAGGGTGTAATATTCCGTACAATATTACGGAATATTAGGAGGGTAATCTATGCAGTCAACGTTCAAGCGAGACGAGATGATCAGCGCCACTGCGGCGGCGAAGAACTTCGGCAAAGTGATGTCCGACCTTGCGGAACACAAGCGGTCAAAGACCGCTGTGGTCAGGAATAATGAGATCACCGCGGTGATCTTGCCGGTGGAGGATTATGAGTACATGGCCGAGGTGGTCGAGTTCGTGGAGCATCTCGAGATATATGACATTGTAACCAGGAGGAAGAAGAGCGCCGGCAAGAGGGTCCCCCTTGAGAAGCTGCTGAAGGAGGAAGGCATTGCGCTATAGGGTCCTTCTTACGCCGGAAGCATCGGCGGATTTCAAAGCGCTCGACGGCTCGGTCAAAAAGCTGGTCGCAAAACAGCTGGTAAAGCTCGAAGAGTCTCCCCACCTTGGACAACCGCTCGGGAATAAACTGGGTTTCGACCTGACAGGGTACTACAAACTCTATGCAGTCAGGAAATCCATACGCATCGTCTATCATATCATCGAGAACGAGGTTGTTGTCGAAGTTGTCGGCATCGGCAAGCGCGCAGATTTCGAGGTGTATGCCGAGATAGCGAGGAGGCTATTGAAGGGGAAATAGGGCGCCGATTTAATTTGCCTGCGAGGACGTTAGATGATGAAGACCAATTTCGATCGTTACCTGGAAGAACAATTGAAGGACCCTGCGTTCGCCGCCCGCTTTGTACGCGCAGGCGAGGCATGGGATGCGGCGCTCGATCTTGCGGCGCTGCGCCGAACTGAGCGAAACTCGCGACGACAAAACGAGCGTAAAGATAAAATGACAGGAAAGTAGACGTGACCCTGATATGGTTGACAGTTGTCAAGGAGAAAACAGTGTCCCCGCCCCTCCA